>LNAP01000447.1_pt1 | contig 164428 bp, 158 predicted proteins | sample 602601 | NCBI WGS metagenome assembly LNAP01 (sample SAMN02440304, study PRJNA202911) | soil metagenome | biome: Subtropical and temperate rainforests or woodlands; isolation source: soil samples (1 kg each in a 20% v/v slurry with milli Q water) were... ...
TACGCTCTCATTTTTACGTTGCTGTCGTGGCCCAGTCAAAACCGGTACGCTGATGAACCTGCTTTGATCCAGCAAAACTGATTTATTCAGGACCGACTAGATATGCTGTTGTTTCCTTCGGCGGTGCGAGCGGTGGTGTGCGCATAGATGGTTGTGTCCGCTTCTGGCCGATCGTGCCCAAAGCCAAAGATCGGAACCGACCCGTTGCGGTCGTCAACAAAGTAACCCGCTGCAAGATGCCAAGATCAATCAGCCGCTTCCGGTTTTCCAAGGTAATCGAGCCCGTTTGCCAGTGCAGCGTACTCATCACAGGTTCATTTTGTTCTGAGTTCCTGGCGTAGCTCCTTGCTGCGAACCAGCGTGGTATAGCTAAAGGAAGTGAACACCACGCCGTTGTCTGACCGAAGTACGGACGGCTAGATATGTGGCTCACACCTGCATCCAGTGGCCCCACGTTCTTACCTTTTTCGCAAGCTTAAACGGCAAGGCGGCGGTGGCTGGTGCCGGGCAGGCGAAGTAAGCGTGCGCCGGATAAATGGTTCGGCCCGGGGAGGCAAGGCCGCGCATGTTTGAGGGCGGCGATTGATGACAGTCCGGGGGACTGTCATCCCGCCCGAGTTCGCGGCCGCCCCGGGACGGATCATTTATCCGGGAAGTCCCGGCGAAGCACGGGACCGCAGACGCGTTGAGCCAGTCCGGCACCAGCCACCGTCGCCGTTTTAGTGCGAAGTGCCGAAAGCTGCAGTTATGCGTTCAACCCCGGCACCTCCGACCTAGACAATCGATATAAAGAATCGTGGGCCTATTTGTTCACCCTGACGACGTCAGGGCATGTTCAATAGCCTTGTTCCCTTAAAACGGCGGATCGTCGTCGTTCACGTCAGCTGCAACAACGGCCGTCTTCACCGCCTTCTTCGCAGCCGTTTTGCTCGCCGCTTTCTTGGCGACCGCCTTCGTAGCCGTCTTCGTCGCGGTCTTCACCGCTGCTTTCTTCACCGCCGACTTAGCGGCTGTCTTCGTCGCTTTCTTTACAGCGGTCTTGGCAGCAGTTTTGGTAGCAGTCTTCGTGACCGTTTTGCTGGCCGTCTTCGCCGCCGTCTTTTTCCCCGGCTTTTCAGGCCGGGGCTCGAATTCGAACCCGATCTTGCCACTTTCCTGCTTGGCCAGATACGCCTTGAACTTCCGATTCGTCCGGCTTGATACAAAGCCTTCCAGCAGATCCGTCTTGCCCGTCGACAACAGCTTCTGAATCTGTTCCGGCGCGATCTCCTGCTGCAATATCATCTTGCCGCTTCGGAAGTCGCAGGACTTTTCAGGCCCCACCGATTTCTCGCATACATAGTTCATACCGTATTCGTACACGCTGGCGCTGCACTTCGGACAAGGACCCAAGGCAGTTTTCTCGGAAAAATCGACAGGCTCCGTGTCATTGTCGTCCTTCTGGCCAAAGTCGAATTCCAGTTTATATTCATCCGTAATACGCAACAGCGCGGCAAATGGCCTGCCCATCTTGCTGATAAAGCCGGGCAGTGGACCCAGCTCGCGCTTGGTCAGCAGTTCCTCGACTTCAGGTATCTCAAAGGTGCGTCCGCCCGGGTGCTTGCCGATGGAAAAATCGCAGCTGGTGCAGGCATAGCGTCGGTAGTTCTCTTTCACCACGCTGCCGCATTTGGGGCAAGGCGTGCTGAGCGTTGCGTAATCGCCAGGAACCGTATCGCGCTCGTATTCCTTGGCGCGCTTGACGATAACCTGTGTCATCTGTGCAATTTCACGCATGAACTCGTCGCGGTCCAATTCGCGTTGCTCGATCTGCTTCAGGCGATGTTCCCATTCACCCGTCAATTCAGGCGATGTGAGTTCATTCACTCCCAGCCCGGACAGCAGCGTCATCAACTGGCGAGCCTTGGCACTGGGGATGAGGTCGCGTCCTTCACGGCGCAGATAACCTTCGTTGAGCAAGCCTTCGATAATGGCGGCCCGTGTCGCCGGCGTGCCCAGGCCCCGCTCGGACATGGCTTCACGCAAAGCCTCGTCGTCGACCAGTTTGCCGGCGCCTTCCATGGCGGACAAAAGCGTACCTTCGTTGAACCGCGCCGGGGGCTTGGTCGCCAGGCCCTTGGCTTCGACTTCTTCGGTCTTGACCTTTTCACCTTCCACGACAGCCACCAGATTGGTGTCGTCGCCCTGGACTTCGCGGCCATAGATGGCAAGCCAGCCGGGGGTGACCAGCACCTTGCCCTCGGTTTTGAAGTGATGCCCTGACACTTCGGTGATGCGCGTCGTCAGGCGAAACTCGGCAGCGGGAAAAAACACGGCCAGGAAGCGTTTGGTGATGAGTTCGTAGATCTTGGTTTCGGCATCGCTGAGTTCGCGTGGGATCTGCAGCGTGGGGATGATCGCAAAGTGATCCGAGACTTTTTTATTGTCGAAAATGCGCCGGTTGGGCTTGACCCAGTTCTGCTTGCAGACCGTCTCTGCGAACGGTCGCACGCTGGCCGCCGCTGCCGAACCGCCTTCAGCCAGTGCCTGCATGGTCTGCTGGACCGTCTGGATATAGTCTTCTGGCAAGTAGCGCGAGTCGGTACGCGGATAGGTCAACGCCTTGTGGCGCTCGTACAGGGTTTGCGCCAGGCTGAGCGTGGTCTTGGCCGAAAACCCGAAACGGGAGTTGGCTTCGCGTTGCAGCGAGGTCAGATCGAAGAGCGCCGGTGATATTTGCGTTGATGGCTTGGATTCCTCGCTTACGCGCCCTGGTTGATCGCGGCAAGCGGTGACGATGGTCTGTGCCGCTGTTTGCGACCATAGCCGGGAGTCGCGCCGTTCCGGATCGCGATCATCTTTCACGAACTTGGGATCGAACCAGCGACCGGTGTACAACCCGGCAGCCGCGACAAAAGTGCCATGCACCTCCCAATAGTCGCGGGATACAAATTTGCGTATGCGTTCTTCACGTTCTGCCACGATGGCCAGCGTGGGTGTCTGGACCCGTCCGACCGGTGTTTTGAAGAAGCCGCCGTCTTTGCTGTTAAAGGCCGTCATGGCGCGGGTGCCGTTGATGCCGACCAGCCAGTCCGCTTCGGCGCGCGAACGCGCCGCGGCTTCGAGCGGTTTCATGGTGTCGTCGTCGCGCAGGTTATCAAAGGCTTCCCTGATGGCGGCCTGGGTCATGGAACGCAACCAGAGACGGGTGACGGGCTTCTTGATACCGGAAAATTGCACGATATAACGGAAGATCAGCTCGCCTTCACGGCCCGCGTCGCATGCATTGATGACGGCGTCGACGTCTTTGCGCTTGAGCAGCTTGACCAGCAGCTTCAGGCGCTCGGCCGAGCGCTTGTCCGTGGGTCCGAGCTCGAATTGGGGCGGGATTACTGGCAGATGCGCGAAGCTCCATTTTCCACGCACGGGATCGTTGGGCGCGACAAGGCTGAGCAAGTGTCCGATGCTCGATGCCAGCACGAATCGATCGCTTTCAAAGTAATCGCCCTCCCGGGTGAATCCTCCCAAGGCGCGGGAAATATCCAGAGCTACCGAGGGTTTCTCGGCAATAATCAACGTTTTATTCATGAGTTTCCAGTGACTGCGTTTCAGCAGCAATAGCGCGGATCATAAGAGGTGATATTCGCACTATGCAAGTCGAGTGTAATCAAAACGACCCCTAGCGGCGTCACGATACACTAAAACGCTTGGCCCATTGTGATTTGGCGGTCGCCCAGAACGATGCGAGATCGCTGGCGACCACGGGCGGAAAGCCCAGGGCCTGCCATGCCTGATTCAAGGTGTGCATCGGATGCGCGATGTCCAGCGGTTCGGCATGGTTCTGCTTCGACAGCTTGCGTCCGTCGTCGTCCATGAGCACCGGGATGTGCATGACACGAGGGTAGTCGATATGCAGGTGCCGTGCCAGGACGCGCTGGCGTGCCGTCGAATCGAGCAGGTCTTCGCCACGCACGATGTCGCTTATGCCTTGTGCGCCATCGTCGACGACCACCACCATCTGGTAGGCCCACAGGCCGTCGGCACGCCGCACGATGAAGTCGCCGATTTCGCCAGCGACGTCCTGCTCCTGGGGGCCTTGCCAGCGATCATGAAAGCGCTCCATGCCGGGCGGAACCTTGAAGCGCCATGCCCGCGCCTGACGTCCGGCAGGCAGACCCTCCCGACAGGTGCCGGGATACGCACCCCAAGGAAGTTCCTGGCGGGTGCAGGCACAGCCGTAGACGAGGTGTTCCGCCATGAGCGTGTCGAATGCCGCCTGATAGCGATCCATATTTCGGGATTGCCAGGTCGGGGGTTCGTCCCAGTGCATGTCCAGGGCCCGCAGCTGGGTCATTATGATCTGATCTGCGCCCGGCACGACACGAGGCGTATCGATGTCCTCGATGCGCAGCAGCCATTTGCCGTGATGGGCGCGGGCATCAAGAAAGCTTGCCATCGCGGCAAGCAGGGAGCCGTCGTGCAATGGGCCGGTTGGACTCGGTGCGAATCGCCCGATATAGGGACGTTTACCGCCTTGTACTTCCAGCGCCATGCAGCAATGCCTGTTTAATGCGATAAGCGCGCCGGGTCGTCGGCCAATAACTCTTCAAAAACCAGATGGTCGACTTCGGCCTCTTGGCTCCACAGAACCATGAGCGCGATAATCTTGATTTTTTCAAGGGAGATCGGGGATTCGGTGGTTGCCTGGGCCCGGTCGATAAGTATTTCGCGCAGGACGGTCGGCAGGACGCCCGAATTCTCGAGGAACGCTATGAAACCGATGGCTTCGGTGCCGAGCGTGCGGTATTCATAGTCGGTGAATACGCGGCGGCTGTCGCCTTGCGGGTTCTTGGCCAGCTGACCACATTCTTCCGTGGTTTGAGCCAGCCCGTGCAACCAGCCCAAGGCGTCGTTGATGTCTTCGTCTTCGAAACCCACTGCGGCAAGCTTGTGCGCCAGCACATCGGCCTCGGGACACGCTTGGGGTGTATAGTAAGTTTCGAACAAGTAAACCAATATATCGAACATATGCGATTCCGGTTGCCGTTTGCGAAAGTCTTTGCGTGTGCGAAAGTCAGTGAGTAGATAAAAGCTTAACCGGTAAAGTTATGATGACTTTACGCTGATTTGTCATCCCGGGCAAAGCAGACGCTGCTGAATGCTGTGGCCGACGGCTATCTAGGCAGAAAGGTGCAGTCAATTACTACTTTTGGGGGTGTCCATGGAAGAGGTTCAACACGCGGTACGCGAGACCGATCCGCCGCAGGCCAGCACGATCGCCATTCCACCTGCGGCTCGTCCGGGCGATCCCCTCGCGGCCGTCGATACGCCCAGCCTGATCCTGGACCTGGATGCCTTTGAAGACAATTTGCGGACCATGCAGGTACTCGCCGAGCGGCACGGTGTGGCGCTGCGACCGCATGCCAAAGCCCACAAGTGTCCCGAGATCGCAATCCGGCAGGTGGCATTGGGCGCCAGCGGCATATGCTGCCAGAAAGTATCTGAAGCCGTACCCTTTGTGGCTGCGGGCGTGCGCGATATCCTGATCAGCAATGAAGTCATCGGCGTCCCTAAGCTGGCTTTGCTGGCACGGCTGGCACGGCAGGCCCACATGTCAGTCTGTGTCGATAATGTTCGCGCGGTCGAAGCGTTGTCCTCGATGATGGTGGAATACGAGGCCAGCGTGCGCGTTCTGGTTGAAATCGACGTCGGGCAAAAGCGCTGCGGTGTCCAAACTCCTGACGAGGCGATATCCCTGGCGCGCCTTGTACAGAAGTTGCCCAACATCACTTTCGTGGGCCTGCAGGCTTACCATGGCGGGGTGCAGCACAAAAGGTCGCTGGATCAGCGGCAGAAGGCGGCCGAAAAGACGGTGCGCGCGATACGCGGCTATCTTGATGCCTTCGCCAGGGCAGGAATTGAATGCCCGATCGTCAGTGGCGGTGGCACCGGTACGGCGGCATTCGATGTGGCCAGCCAGGTGTATACCGAGATACAGGCCGGTTCCTATGCTTTCATGGACACCGACTATGCCGGCATCGACTGGGGCAATGCCCTGTCGTTCCGGCATAGCCTGTTTCTGCTTGGCACAGTCATGAGCACGCCCACGCCGGACCGGGCGGTGGTCGATCTCGGCTTGAAATCCACCAGTGCCGAGAGCGGCGCGCCGCAAGTCGCGGACCGCCACGATTTGCGTTGCGTGGCCGTGCACGACGAGCACTGCATATTGCTGGCCGACAACCGACGCAGCCGCCCCGAAGTCGGTATGCAGCTGCGGCTGATACCCGGGCATTGCGATCCCACCTTTAACCTGCATGACTGCATCGTGGCGGTGCGCGGCCAGCATGTCGAAGCGTTGTGGCCCATCAGCGCCCGGGGTTTAAGTCGTTAACCCGCGTCGCTTGAGGCTCGGCAGGCTAATACATTGTGTCTAGTCCGTCAGGGCGATCAGTTCGGCGCCGTCGCTGACCTGATCGCCGACGTCGAAGAACAATTCCTCGACAGTGCCGTCCGATGGCGCATGAATGGTGTGTTCCATTTTCATGGCCTCCATGACCAGCAGGGCATCGCCACTCTTGACCTTGTCGCCGGCCCTGACCGAGATGGATATGATCTTGCCGGGCATCGGGGCGGTCAGGCCGCCTTTGTGCTCGTTGGAGTCCTCCTGGGCATGCGCCACGGCGTCGTGAACGTGCAGCACTTGCACGACGCCATCGGCAAATACATGCACGCTTTCACCATGGAGCACAACGTTGGCCGAGGCATCCGAGCTATCCAGCCGCACGCGCACCCGATACTGGCGGGGTGCAAGCGCTTCGGTGTGCCATTCGAACGATTGGGCTTGGTCATTGTGGGTGTAAGTCCATGCCTGGCCGCTACGGGTGATGTGCACATCGCGCAGAGCGTCGTGTTCCAGCAGGGAAAACACCTGTCGGTAGCTGCCATTGATGCGCCAGCCATCCGCCTGGGCCCACGGATCCACGTGCACCGTATTCTGTTTAACGGCTGATTGCGCCAGTCCTTGCCTGGCCAACAGGGCCGCTATGGCCAATGCCAGCGTGCTGTCGGGAACAGGCGCCGCAGGAGGGAAAAGGCTATCTTGTTGGCGGTCGATCAAGCCGGTGTCGAGGTCCGCACTGGCGAAGGCCTCGTCCACCATCAGCCTCCGCAGGAAGGCAATATTGGTCTGTACACCTACGCCCTGGATCTCACCCAGGGCCTGCACCATGCGCGCCCGTGCCTGGTCGCGGTCGGCCCCGCGCACAATCAGCTTGGCGATCATGGGATCGTAGAACGGTGTAATGGTGTCGCCGGCCCGCACCCCGCCATCGATCCGGATATCCCCGTTCTGGAAGGCGGCATGAGGCGGAAAGTTCAGCGTGGTCAGTGTCCCGATGGAAGGCAGGAAGCCCTTTTCGGGATTCTCGGCATAGATGCGTGCCTCGATGGCATGCCCGGTAATGGAAAGTTGCTCCTGGGTGACGGGCAAGGCTTCGCCGGCCGCGACGCGCAGCTGCCATTCGACCAGGTCATGGCCGGTGATCATTTCGGTGACCGGGTGCTCGACCTGCAGCCGTGTGTTCATTTCCATGAAGTAGAAGCAGCCATCGGGTTCGACAATAAATTCGACGGTGCCGGCGCCTACATAGCCCACCGCGCGCGCGGCGGCCACGGCGGCTTCGCCCATGGCACGCCGGCGTGCGGCGGTCATGCCAGGGGCGGGCGCTTCTTCGATGACTTTCTGGTGGCGACGCTGAACCGAGCAATCGCGCTCGAACAGGTACAGGCAGTTGCCCTGCGTATCGGCAAAGACCTGGATCTCGATGTGACGCGGCTTTTGCAGATAACGCTCGATAAGCACCTTTTCGTCGCCGAAGCTGCTGGCTGCTTCGCGCTTGCATGATGCCAGTGCATCGCCGAAGGCAGCACTGGATTCCACGATGCGCATGCCTTTTCCGCCCCCGCCGGCGCTTGCCTTGATGAGCACTGGGTATCCCATGATGTCGGCCTGGGACTGAAGAAAGCCAGGGTCCTGGTTGTCGCCATGGTAGCCGGGCACGAGCGGCACACCCGCTTTCTCCATGAGCGTCTTGGCTGCCGATTTGCTGCCCATGGCGGCAATGGCGCTGACGGGCGGCCCGACGAAGATAATTCCGGCATCAGCGCAGGCCTGTGCAAAGCCTTCGTTCTCCGACAGAAAGCCATAACCGGGATGTATGGCCTGCGCACCTGTCCGGTGGGCCGCATCGAGAATGACGTCCGCGCGCAGATAGCTGGCGCGGGGTTCCGACGCGCCAATATGCACGGCCGTATCGCAGGCGGCGACATGACGCGAATTGGCATCGGCGTCGGAATAAACGGCAACGGTGCGCACGCCCAGGCGGTGGGCGCTGGCGGCGACCCGGCATGCAATTTCGCCCCGATTGGCAATCAGTAAAGTGGTGAACACATCGACTCCTTGGGATTACATGCGGAACACGCCAAAACGTGTGTCCTCGATGGGGGCATTCAGTGCGGCGGACAGCCCTAGCGCGAGCACCCGGCGGGTATCGGCCGGCATGATGATGCCGTCATCCCACAAGCGCGCCGTCGCATAGTAAGGGTGGCCTTCTTTTTCATATTGCGCGCGTATGGGCGCCTTGAATTCCGCTTCGTCCTCGGTGCTCCATTGGCCGCCTCTGGCCTCGATGCCGTCGCGGCGCACTGTAGCCAGCACGCTGGCCGCCTGCTCGCCGCCCATGACCGAAATACGGGCGTTGGGCCACAGGAACAACAGTCGCGGGCCGAAGGCACGCCCGCACATGCCGTAGTTTCCGGCACCGAAGGATCCGCCTATGAGTATGGTGAACTTGGGAACGGCCGCAGTGGATACGGCGGTGACCATCTTTGCGCCATGGCGCGCAATGCCTTCGTTTTCATATTTGCGGCCCACCATGAAGCCGGTGATGTTCTGCAGGAAAACCAATGGAATCTTGCGCTGGCAGCACAGTTCGATGAAGTGTGTGCCTTTCTGCGCGGCCTCGGAAAAGAGCACGCCGTTGTTGGCGATGATGCCAACCGGCATGCCGTGGATGTGGGCGAAGCCAGTGACCAGCGTGGTGCCGAAGCGCGCCTTGAATTCGTCGAACTCGGAGCCGTCGACGATGCGCGCGATGACCTCGCGCACATCGTAGGGCTTGCGGGTGTCGGCGGGAATGATGCCGTTGAGCTCCTGCGGGTCGTACAACGGCTCGGCGAAAGCCTTGCGGCGCAACTGCACCGGCTTCTGATGATTCAGCCTGGCCACCGCATTGCGCGCCAGGTACAGGGCATGCAGGTCGTTATTGGCCAGGTGGTCGGCCACGCCCGACAGGCGGGTATGCACGTCGCCACCGCCAAGGTCTTCGGCGCTGACCACTTCACCGGTCGCCGCTTTGACCAGTGGCGGCCCGGCCAGGAAGATCGTGCCCTGGTTCTTGACGATGATGGATTCATCGCTCATTGCCGGCACGTAGGCGCCGCCGGCGGTGCATGACCCCATCACCACGGCGACCTGGCCTATGCCAGCGGCCGACATGACGGCCTGGTTGTAGAAAATGCGCCCGAAGTGATCGCGATCAGGAAACACCTCGTCCTGATTGGGCAGGTTGGCGCCCCCGGAGTCGACCAGATAGACACAAGGCAATTTGTTTTGCTGTGCGATTTCCTGGGCGCGCAGGTGCTTTTTTACTGTGAGCGGATAATAGGTGCCGCCTTTGACCGTGGCGTCATTGCATACGATCATGCATTCGATGCCCGAGACACGCCCGATGCCCGTGATCAACCCCGCGCCCGGCGCTTCGTTGCCATAGACATCGTGTGCTGCCATGGGGGAAAGCTCCAGGAAGGGCGTACCGGGATCCAGAAGCCGTTCCACCCGATCCCGAGGCAGCAGTTTGCCGCGTGCAAGATGCTTTGCGCGCGCCGACTCGCTGCCGCCCATTGCGGTCTTCAATAGCTTTTGTTGCAGGTCATCGACCTGTTCCTGCATGACGCGGGCATTGTCCACGAATGCTTGCGACCGCGGATTGATCCGGGATTCGATTACGGGCATTGATTGCTATTCCTAAAAAGCAAGAGATGGCGCGCGGCCCAGCCGCGGCGCCACGTACAGGCCGAGGACCATGCTCCTAGACCATTTCGATAGCCAGGGCGACGGCTTCGCCACCGCCTATGCACAGGGAGGCCACACCGCGCTTGCCGCCAGTTTTACGCAAAGCTCCGACAAGCGTGGTAAGCAGGCGCGCACCCGAAGCACCGATGGGGTGGCCCAGTGCCGTGGCACCGCCATGGATATTCACTTTCTCGTGGGGCAGTTTCAGTTCGGTCATCGCTGCCATCGTCACGACAGCGAACGCTTCGTTGATTTCATACAGGTCGACGTCCCCAGCGCTCCAGCCAGTCTTGGTCAGCAACTTCTGGATGGCGCTGACCGGAGCGGTCGTGAACCAGGCCGGCTCCTGCGAATGCTGAGTGTGGGCAACGATACGGGCCAGGGGAGTGGCGCCCAGCTTCTTGGCGGTGGATTCGCGCATAAGGACCATGGCGGCAGCACCATCAGAGATGGACGAGGAGTTGGCCGCGGTGACGGTACCGTCTTTCTTGAACGCGGGCTTGAGGGTCGGCACTTTTTCCGGCATAGCCTTGGTTGGCCCTTCGTCGGTGTCGATTACGGTATCGCCCTTGCGGCCTGCCACGGTGACCGGCGTGATCTCCCATTTGAAGCTGCCGTCTTCGGTGGCGGCGCGGGCGCGGCGCAGGGATTCAAGCGAGAAGGCATCCTGCTGTTCGCGGGTGAAGGTGTATTTCGCCGCGCAGTCTTCAGCGAATACGCCCATGGCCGTCCCGCGCTGGTAAGCGTCTTCCAGGCCGTCGAGCGCCATGTGATCGTAAACGGTGGAGTGGCCATAGCGATAGCCCTGGCGACCGCGCAGCAGCAGGTAGGGGGCGTTGCTCATGCTTTCCTGACCCCCGGCCACCACGACGTCGGCGCTGCCGGCCATGATGATGTCGTGGCCGAACATGGCCGCCTTGAGGCCCGAGCCGCAGACTTTATGGATGGTGGTGCAACCGACGGACAATGGCAGGCCGGCCCCCAGGGCAGCCTGGCGCGCGGGCGCCTGGCCCTGGCCGGCTTGCAGCACGTTGCCCATGATGACTTCATTGACGACGTCGCCCTGGATGCCGGCGCGTTCGATGGCCGCCTTGATGACGATGGCGCCCAGTTCATGCGCGGCCAGGCCGGAGAGGCTGCCCATCATCGCCCCCATGGGGGTGCGCGCAACCGATACTAAAACAATGGGGTCAGACATGGTTTGCTCCTGAAATTGAAGGAAAAGAAAGAGTGCCGGCGGTTAGACTGGAACCCGCTACGTCCAGGCGCCGGTCCCGGTGGTAGGGAAAAATATCTTCGATGCGGCCCTGGACCGCGCGTTCGCGGCAGCCCTGCCACCAGTCAGCATTCAGCAGGTCGGCATGGTGTTCCAGGAATGCCGCCCGCACACGCGGGTCGCCCAGCAGGAAGAAACGGAATTCTTCCGGAAAGACATCGTTGGGACCCACCGGATACCAGGGTTCGCTGGCCAGTTCGGCCTCTTCATTGGGCGCCGGGGGAATGTGCCGAAAGTTCATTTCTGTCATGTGCTGGATCTCGTCATAGTCATAGAATACAACTCGCCCAAGACGGGTGACGCCAAAGTTCTTGAACAGCATGTCGCCGGGAAAGATGTTCGCGGCGGCCAGTTCGCGTATGGCGTTGCCATAGCCGAGCACGGCCGCTTCCAGGGCATTGTCGGACGCCCGTGCCAAATACAGGTTGAGCGGCGTCATGCGCCGTTCGATATAGACATGATTCAACAGGATGCTGTCGTCGCGCTCTTCCAGAAGACTGGGCACCTGTTCGCGCAGCTCGGCCAGCAGGGCGTCTGAACAGCGCGCCCGCGGTAAGGCCACTTGCGAGTATTCCCAGGTATCGGCCATGCGACCCACGCGGTCGTGCCGTTTCACCAGTTGGTATTTTCGTCGCACGGTGGCGTGGTCCATGCCGTCTTTGGCAATGCGGTCGCGTATCAGCTTGAACACATACGGGTAAGAAGGCAACGTGAAAACGATCATCACCATGCCGTGGATGCCGGGTGCGACATCGAAGGCATCATGGGAGTGTGACAAATGATGCAGGAAGTCGCGATAGAAAAGCGTCTTGCCCTGCTTTTGCAGTCCGATGGCGGTATAGAGCTCTGCGCTGGGCTTGCGCGGTATCAGCGAACTCAGGAAATGGACGTAGGCCGCCGGGGTTTCCATGTCGACCAGGAAATAAGCGCGCGTGAAACTGAACAGCGTGCTCAGATCGTCGGGGGCATGCAGCAAGGCGTCAAGTCGTATGTGGCCCGAAGGCGCGCGCAACAGTGCAATGGCGAATGGATAGGTCGTACCCTGGTTGATCAGGCGCCCGACGATGTATGCGCCCTTATTTCGAAAAAACAGCGAATTCAGCACATGGATCTGGCAGTCCGGCGCTATGCGCTGGCCCGCGTCGCCAGGAATGGCGCGCCGCAACTGGCGCAAGGCCATGCGCGCGACCTTGCGCGTGTCGGCGGGGAGATCGGCAAAAGGCGCGGCAAGTCCGAAATCGGCCACCATGGCGATGAGCGACTTCTCCAGGCCGGCGCTGACCGGATAATAGACCCGGTACGAGGGCAACCTGCTGTCCAGGTATTCGGTGGCAATGGCGGGCCGTACGAACAGGAAATCGTTATGGAAATAGTCCCGGTGCAACAAGCGGCATGACACCGAGTTGAAGAAGGTTTCCGCACATTCGGGTTGCCTGTGGGCGGCCAGCAAGGCCACGAACCCGGTCTTCACGGATTGCCAGAATTCCATCTGTGCCGGTGTCAGGCTTTGCTGTGCAGACGCACCGCTTGGACTGGCATCGCTGTCTTTGAGCGCGGCTGTCAGCAGCGTGGCGCATTCGTGCACGCGCGTGTCGTAGTACTCGATGCGTTCACGCGACAACTGCTGGATACCGCGCCAGTCGCCCGATTCAAACAGGGCCTTGGCGCGCTGGGCACTATAGCGGAACAAGGCATAATGGCGATCGAAACCGTCGAGCATGGTCCGGGCCACGGCGTCTGGCGATAGCCTGCGGCGCGATACCTGTTCGATACGTTGATGATCACCGACGAAAATCATGCCTCATCCTATGTTCGGCTGGACGCTGGCGACTGGGCCTTGGGAGCGTCAAGCCGTTTCGTTGAAAAGCTCGCGGCCGATCAGCATGCGGCGGATTTCGCTTGTGCCGGCACCGATTTCATAAAGCTTGGCATCGCGCCACAGGCGTCCTGTGGGGTAATCGTTAATGTAGCCGTTACCGCCCAGTATTTGTATTCCTTCGCCAGCCATCCAGGTGGCTTTCTCGGCGCAATACAGAATGACGGCAGCACAGTCCTTGCGCACTTCCCGTCCGTGGCCGGCACCAAGCCTGTCCAGGTTCTTGCCCACGGCGTAGCAGAAGGCGCGGCTGGCCTGTAGCGTGGTGTACAGATCGGCGACTTTTCCCTGAATAAGCTGGAATTCGCCGATGGATTGGCCGAACTGCTTGCGATCATGAATATACGGCACGACGACGTCCATGACGGCCTGCATGATGCCCAGCGGCCCGCCCGTCAGTACTGCGCGCTCGTAGTCCAGGCCGCTCATCAGCACCTTTACGCCGCCATTGAGCTCACCCAGTATGTTTTCTTCGGGTATTTCGCAGTCCTGGAATACCAGCTCACCGGTATGGCTGCCGCGCATGCCCAGCTTGTCCAGCTTCTGGGCAATGGAAAATCCCTTGTAGCCTTTCTCGACGATGAAGGCGGTGATGCCGCGCTGCTTTGCCGCCGGATCGGTTTTGGCGTAGACCACCAGCGTGTCCGCATCCGGCCCGTTCGTGATCCACATCTTGTTGCCATTCAGGACATAGCGGTCGCCTTTTTTATCGGCCCGCAGCTTCATGCTGACGACGTCGGATCCGGCGCCTGGCTCGCTCATGGCCAGTGCGCCAATGTGGTCGCCCGAAACGAGCTTGGGCAAGTACTTCTCCTTTTGTGCAGCGGTGCCGTTGCGGTGCAGTTGATTGACGCACAGATTGGAGTGGGCGCCGTAGGACAGTGCGACCGAGGCGCTTGCCCGCGAAATTTCTTCCATGGCGATCATGTGGGCCAGGTAGCCCATATTCGCCCCGCCATAGCTTTCGTCCACGGTCATGCCCAGCAGACCCAGGTCACCGAACTTGCGCCATAGATCCATGGGGAATTGGTCGCTGCGGTCGATCTCGGCGGCGCGCGGCGCGATCTCGGCCTGGGCGAAGTCATGGACTGCGTCGCGCAGCATGTCGAGGTCGGAACCCAGGTCGAAATCATGTTTTGTCTCCAAGTTTGAAAACGGTACGCCGCGTTGTGATAGCGGGCGTTCGTCTTGCACAATTCTATATGACGTTTACGTAAACGTAAATGCGTCGTTAGGCGGGTGTGATGATCGCCGCCAGCTACGCGCTCGATGCGCCGGCGTGTTTCTGCTCGAGCAACACCCGGCAGGTTTTTTCCTGCTGTGCGATTTCCTTGAGCGTAAGGTCAATATCCTGGCGCTGGCGTTTCAATGCATCGCGGTGCTGGCCCAGTACCTGCAGGTAGTGCTCCAGTTGTGCAATGGATGCTCCCGGTCCGTCGTACATGTCGATCAGACTGAGGATTTCGGTGAGTTGCAAGCCCAGGCGCTTGCCCCGCAGTGCAAGCTTCAGCCGCGTGCGGTCGCGAGGATGATAAACACGAGTGCGTCCGTCACGGGTGGGGCTGACAATGCCCTGGTCCTCGTAGAAGCGAATAGTGCGCGGCGTGATGGAAAATTCTTGCGCGAGCTCGGAGATGGTCCAGGTAGGGTTGGTCATGGCGGGTGTTGGCAGTTTACGTTAACGTAAACTATGATGCCATAATACGTCGATCAGGCATACTGCGATAAGAATGGAGACACAGCATGAACCCGAATGAACAAAAACTGGCCTACCCATGGGGCGATACGCTGCCCGACGCGGGGGCGGCCCTGACTGTTGCCGATGGCGTCCGCTGGATACGCATGCCATTGCCATTCGCCCTGGACCATATCAATCTCTGGCTATTGCGCGACAAGATCGATGGACGCGAGGGTTGGACCATCGTTGATTGCGGGGTGTCGCGCGATGACGTCAAGGCCTTATGGGAGCAAGTATTCGAGAATGCGCTGGACGGCCTTCCGGTGTTGCGTGTCATCGTTACGCACATGCATCCCGATCACATCGGCCTGGCCTACTGGCTGTGCCGCAAGTGGAACGCGCCCCTGTGGATGACCATGACCGACTATGCGGTGGCCCGCCTGTGGTCGCGTCCATCGGTGGGCGGCATGGCGGCAGGCGGCCCCAATGGCCAGTCGGCGGTGGACCATTTCACCCGCCATGGCCTGAACGATCCCGAGGCGCAAGACAAGATACGGGAACGCTCCAACTATTACCCCGGCCTGGTCCCCGAGGTTCCAGCACGTTTTCACCGCATCATGGACGATGACCGGGTCTCGATAGGTGGTCGCGATTGGCGCATCATAGTGGGTTATGGGCATGCGCCCGAGCATGCTTCCTTGTACAGCGATACTTTGCGCGTGCTGATATCGGGCGATATGGTTTTGCCGCGCATTTCCACCAACATCAGCGTGTTCGATTACGAACCCGACAGCAACCCTCTGCCGCTGTACCTGAATTCCCTGCGCGCCTACGACGACCTGCCGGAAGACACGCTGGTGCTGCCTTCCCATGGCCGTCCGTTCAGGGGCTTGCATGAGCGCGTTGGCCAGCAGCACCTGCATCATGCTGAACGCCTGGCCGAAGTGCTGGACGCCTGTAGCTCAGCGATGAGTACGACGGATATTCTTCCCGTCATGTTCAAGCGCAAGCTGGACTTGCATCAGCTGACCTTCGCCATGGGCGAAGCGCTGGCCCATTTGCATGCCTTGTATTTCGAAGGAAAGCTTACGCGCAGCATTGGCGACGACGGCATCATCCGATTCACGCGGAGCGCGAGCGCCGATTCACTGGCCAGCCCACTGGCCAGCCCGTCAGCGCTGCATATAGGCAAGCCGTAGCGCCAGCCCCAGGAATACGACGCCAGCAATGCGGTTAAGCAGCCGTTGTGCACGTTGCGAACGCTGGATGCGCTCGCCCAGCAGGCCGGAACACAGTGCTATGGCGCCAAACACCAGTAGCGTTGCAAGCATGAAGAGCCCGCCCAGGGCCAGCGTTTGCATCGCGACTGACCCGCGCGCGGTATGGGTGAATTGAGGTAAAAAGGCCAGGAAGAAAAGCGATACCTTGGGATTGGTCAGGTTCATCACGATGCCACGACGATACAGCTGAGCCTTGCCTTGTCTGGCTGGCCTTGCCTGATCCGTCACGTCGGCTTGCGCATGGAACGCGCCCCAGGCCAGATAGAGCAGGTAAACGGCGCCAGCCAGTTTCAATACCGTGAAGGCGGCCTCCGATGCCGCGAACACGGCAGCCAATCCTGCCGTCACGGCAATGGTATGCCCGATCAGCCCAGTGCAAAGCCCTAACACCACCAACATTCCCGCGGCGCGTCCCCATAAGGCCGATTGCATCAGCACAAACAGATTGTCGGGACCAGGCGCCAGGGCCAGCAATACGGCTATGCTGAAAAACGAAACCGCCACTTCGAAGGTCAACATGGTGATTCTTGGTATCCTTGAGGATTGAGCCCGTTGCTCCATCCGAGTTTCCAACTATACGCCATGGCCAATTCTATTCCCGCTGATCTTGACACACTGCTGCAACATACTGGAATCGGTGAATTTGACCCTGTCCATGGGGCCGCGCCGGTCGCCCTTCCCGCAATGCGCACCAGCACCGTACGTTTTCAGGATCTCGACGCGCTCCATCGCGCCCAGCAGGCCAAGGCCAAAGGTGACCGCAGCGTAACCTATGGCCGCGTCGGAATGGATACGCATGCGGCGCTCGAGGATGTCTTCTGCACGCTTGAAGGTGCCGAGCGGGCGTTTCTCGCCTCGTCCGGGCTCGCAGCTATTACGCTGGCTTTTTTCAGCATGCTAAATAGCCAGGATCATGTGCTCGTGGCCGACTGCTCGTATGGACCGGTACGCTATCTCGACAAGGTTGTGCTGCGCCGCATGGGCATTGAAGCAACGTATTGTCGTGCAACGCCTGACGCACTCAAGGCGCAGCTGCGTCCCAATACGCGAGTCCTGTATGTTGAGTCCCCAGGATCGTTGTTATTCGAAATGTTGGATATCCCCGCGTTGGCGGCCTTCGCCCAGGAACATGACCTGATCCTGGCCGTCGATAATACCTGGGGATCGGGCTACATCTATCGTCCGCTGGAACTGGGCGCAGACATTTCCATCGTGGCGGGGACCAAATACGTCGGTGGCCACTCGGACCTGATGCTCGGAGCTGTCATGGCCAAGGACCCGGCCTTGATACAGCGCATCAACGACACGCACTATGCCATGGGGTATTCCATCAGCGCCGATGACGCCTGGCTGGCCATACGGGGTGTTCGTACGCTTCCGATACGCATGCGGCAGACCGCCCGGAACGCCCTCGAAATATGCGACTTTTTCAATTCGCGCCACGAAGTTGTCCGCATCTATCACCCGGCCCTGCCGGCCGACCCCGGTCACGCGATATGGCAGCGGGACTGCACCGGATCCAACGGCATGCTTGCTGTCGAGCTCCGGCTCGACGACGCCGCGGCACGCCGCTTTGTCGACGCCTTGACGTTGTTCGGTATTGGATTCTCGTGGGGCGGCTTTGAAAGTCTGGTCCAGTTGGTGGACCACGGCGCGCTGCAAGTGCACGGATACTGGACGCCAAGCGATAATGCGATCGTCCGGCTGCACATCGGCCTGGAGTCTACCCGGGACTTGATTGCGGACCTGAGTCAGGCGCTGGAGCGCGCCGCCGCCCGCGCCTGACGCTGCGTTCGTCGTTTATTCATTGACCATCTCGACCAGCTTCTGTGCCTGGGTGATGGTGCCTTCATAGCTGTTGGCCAGGGTTGGCGAGGTGACATACTTGCCTCCCACCGCGATACTGGGGGTACCTTCGATATTGTAGGCCTTGGCCAGTTCATTGGCGCGCGTGACCTTGGACTGCAGGCCGAAGGAATTGAACACATCTTCGAACGACTTGCGGTCCACGCCCTTGCTCACCACCCAGTCGGTGATTCCCTTGGCGTCGTAAATGCGTTTGCGCTCGCCATGTATGGCCTTGAAAACTTCAGGATGCAGGTCGAGCCTGTTCAGGCTTTCAAGCGAGTAGTACAGCTTTTGGAGGTCTGCCATGCTGGCGTTGAATGCCACTGGCACCGGCTTGAGCACGACATTGTCCGGCAGGGTTTTGGCCCATGTCTGGACCATGGGTTCGAGCGTGTTGCAATGCGGGCAGCTATAGGCGAAAAACTCGAGTACTTCTATCTTGCCTGTTGTATCGGAAGGCTGAGCGGGTTCAACCGTGACATAGCCCTTGTCTTGAGCCTGAGCGGCAGGCACGAAGAGTGCGCTGGAGCCGATGGCAATAACAGCAACGGTACGAAGAAACAGGTTTTTTAACGACATATATTTGTTTTCCAGAACATTACAGGTACACATAAGACTGGGACGACGGGCAAAAGTTCAGGCCCGTCACGCTGTCGACAGGTTTACTGGCGGATCACGGATGACGCAATTTTCTCTTCGCCCAACCGTGCCCGCGAGCGGTTCATTTCATCGATGCCCTTGAACGGACCGACGCGCACGCGATTGATCGTAGATCCATTCACTTGCGCCTTTTGCACCTGCACAGGCAGGCCCATCAGGAGGATACGGGCCTTGACCGCTTCGGCATCGTTTTCCGACCGGAAGGCACCGGCTTGAAGGTAATAGGTCTGGCTATTGGCAGCGGGAGGCGGTGGCTCGGTGCCGGGCACCGGCTTTGCCGGGGCGGGCGCTTTGGTGGCCGGCCGTTCGGCCTTGCCGAGGCTGGCTATCAGGTTGCCCAGACTATCGGGTGCACTCGGGGCCGTGCCGACTGCCGGACCGCTGGCCGGGGGGATGCCCGGCAACGGGGCCGGCGCGGTATCGGTCGGGCCGGTGGGCGAGACGCCGGCAGCGCCGCTTTTGCCATACAGTCCCAGGTTCGGATCGGGCGCATCGCGCACGTCGGGCAGTAGTGTCTTGGCGGGATCGCGACTGGCCTTGTCCACGAAAGGCATGGGCACTTTGGTGACGAATAGCGCTACGGCCACGGCCGCGGCCAGGCCCAATATGAGGCCTACCAGTACCCCGAACAAGGTACTGCCGCCTGATTTCGAGCTTGATGATTTGCGACTGTTGCGGGCCATAAAGGGAGTTACATCCTTTCAGGGGCGGAGACCCCAAGTAATTCAAGGCCGCCGGCGATGACTTGCCGGGTGGCGTGGGCAAGCCGCAGGCGGGCAAGCTTCAGCTTGTCGTCGTCTACCAGGACGCGTTCGGCGTTGTACCAGGCATGGAAATCGGCGGCGCAATCACGCAGCCAGAAAGCCAGATGGTGAGGTGCAAGTTCCTGGGCGGCCAGGGCAAGCGTGTTGGGGTATTCGGCAAGGCGCTGCATCAGTGCAAATTCGGTCGGTGCCACTAGGTTATCGATGGACGCCAAGGCGATCTGGTCTGCCAGGTGGGCGGATTGGCCAAGCATGGAGCAAATCCGGGCGTGCGCATACTGAATATAGTACACCGGGTTTTCTTCGCTTTTCGACAAGGCCAGATCGATATCGAACACAAATTCGGAGTCGGCTCGCCGCTGGCTGAGGAAGAATCGTACTGCATCTTGTCCCACCCAGTCGATCAGATCGCGCATGGTGACATAGCTTCCAGCGCGTTTCGATATTTTGACCTCGGCACCGTCGCGCACGACCTTGACCATCTTGTGAAGAACATAGGACGGGAAGTCTTTTGGAATTCCTATTTCGAGTGCCTGCAGTCCCGCGCGCACGCGTGCAATGGTGCCGTGATGGTCGGTGCCCTGGATGTTGATCGCGCGGTGAAAGCCCCGTTCCCATTTGGTGACGTGATAGGCGACGTCTGGAACGAAGTAGGTATAGCCACCTTCGGACTTGCGCATGACACGATCCTTGTCGTCGCCCGTGCCCAGTTCTGTCGTGCGCAACCACAGTGCGCCTTCGCTTTCGTAGGTATGGCCGGCGGCGATGAGCGCCTGTACGGTTTTCTCGACTCGTCCGCTGGTATACAGCGAGCTTTCCAGATAATAGTTATCGAACTTGAGACCAAAGGCCTGCAAGTCCAGGTCCTGTTCGCGGCGCAGATAGGCGACGGCGAACAAGCGGATATCGTCCAGGCTGTCAAGATTCTTGGTGGCGGTGACAGACACCCCGTCGGTGCCCACCACCGTTGCGCCGGACTGGAAGTCGCGGGCGATGTCCATGATGTAGTCGCCCTTGTAGCCATCGGCGGGAAAGTCGGGCGCATCGGGGGCGATACCCCTGGCGCGTGCCTGGACACTGATGGCCAGGTTATCGATCTGATTGCCGGCGTCGTTATAGTAGAACTCGCGGGTGACGTCATAGCCCTGAGACGTAAACAGGCGGCACATGGAGTCGCCGAGTGCGGCCTGGCGGGAATGGCCCACATGCAAGGGCCCCGTCGGATTGGCCGACACGAATTCCACCATCAATTTCTCGCGATTCGGCTTGCGGTGGCCGAACTGGAGTCCTTCCTGCGCAATGACATGCAGCACGGCCTGCCGCGCCGTAGGGGATAGTCTGAAATTGATGAAACCAGGGCCTGCAATTTCCGCGGAACTGATCAAGGATGACGTCGCGGAGTCGGCCAGCAGCGCCGAAACGATTTCCTGGGCCAACTCGCGCGGATTGCGCTTGGATGGCTTGGCCAGTTGCATGGCGACGTTGCAGGCGATGTCGCCGTGGGCTGCCACCTTGGGACGCTCAAGCAGAATGGATGGCGCGGCTTCGGGCAGGATATGGCCCACGGCAGCCTGTATCAGGGAAATGAGTTGTTGTTGTTGCCCAGGAAGCATAAGACGTAGTACTTGAAAAGAGAGGAGCATAGCCCGCGCAGGGCATGTTCGGTCGTTGGGAGCAACGCCGAAAGGACGCAAGACGCCGGGAAGGGCTAAATGATAGCTTGATTTCCCGGGTGCTGCCTTGCAGTCCATGTTGGAAACCGGCGCCATGGGAGCCTGCGGTCAGGAAGGAACTGCCTGCCAGCCCAGTTCATCGTGCAGCCACTGCGCGTAGCCCGACATGTCGACCGTACCGACTTCGCTGGTATCCAGCGTCCGCCAGTTTTCCGGCCGGGCGATCATGGACTCGGTGGCGGCTCGCTGGGTATGTCCTATTTGGCCATGATCATCCTGATAGTCGAGCAGTAAGGAGCCATCGGCCTGATCGATGCGGCGGTCGCCATTCTGTATGGTTCGGGCGATGGAAGAGCGCTCATCGTGCAGGATGGGATCGGAAATTTCACGGTCGCCTTCCGCCAGGGTGCCGAAGCGCAGCGAGGCGGCGCGTGCCTGCCACAGCATCCAGTTGAGGGTTACGTCCGCAAGGTCGCCACGTACGGAAGGCCGGCCGTCATCCCTGCGCATGGCACCTCCCCCGATATCGGCATGGGCACCGATGAACGGTGCCTCGACAAGGTTATAGCCCCCGCCATCGCTCGCGATGGTGAGCGGATACATCCAGCGCCGTTCATGCAAGGCGACAGCGTGCGCGACCCATGCCCAGGCTGGCGCGATGGTCAGGTCGTAGTTGGCGTCATGCGAACCGGCAATGCCGAACTGCGCCACGGTGTCGAACAAGCCCATGAAGCGCAGGTCCACGCAGGCGGACACGGACCGCCTGGCACCGTCGCGATAGGAGAATAGTCCGTCGCGGGTATGCTGGTTGATCAGGTTTCCAAAATGCCGGGCAAGTGCGGCGCCGCGCGAATAGCCGATGATGTCTATCGGCTCCTGTTGCCTGCGGTCGCCGGCACGTTCCAGTGTATTCAGCAAGGATTGCCACTGGTTTTCGATGATTTGCGGGGCATCCCGGCCGGTGACGCCGTCCCAGTCCAGGTACATGGAATTGCCAGGCCCGGTATGGTAGTAGACCGGTCCGTCTGTGTACGCCTGGCTGAGCTTCCACACGTTGCTAAGCGTTTCAGGTCCATTGCGGGTTCCATCGAAGGCGAAAAGCACCAGTCCCAGCGGATCGACATAGCGGCGCGGCTGCTGGTCGGCGTAGCCGAATGCCTGGTTGCCGGGGATGGGCCCCAGCGGATCGGGTTCGAGGTACTGGCCGATTTCGGGCGCGTAGGTGCGCATGACATTATCGTGCCAGCCCGTGGCGCGATCGAAAACCTGCCCGGGCAGCCGCAGATCCAGTTCAAGGTCGCCGGCCAGGCGCGTCGCGGCGCCGGTTGGACTATAACTGGCCAGCCAGCGCATTGCTTGGCGTGCGTCGGTCACCAGGCGCGGTGCACCAAGAAAATCGGCATGGACGGCGAAAAGCTGTGCGGAACCTGTACCCAGGCTTGTGTCTGGATAATCGATAAAGCCGACCGGCACATGGTGGGCATAGATATAGCGGCGGGTGATGGTGAGTGTGGTGTTGGCCTTGACGTTTTCGGCTACCGGACCTGGACGGGATTCGGCAACCAGTCGATTGTTCAGATAAAGATAGTGGATAGTGCCATGTTCGCTTTGCTGGGCGATACGGTGCCCGAAGGCATTGTGCTGATAATGGGTTGGCGCCTTTCCCGGGCGATGCACGGCGACGAGGCGACGATTTGGGCCGTATTCAAGCACGGTATCGCCAGACGCCACCGGCAGACCGGACGCATCGCGACGGATGAAAGGCCTGTGCGTGACGCCATGGCTACGCCTGGCCGCCAGCGATCCATCATCGTTCCAGGCATACCAGAGGCTGGTGCCGCTGCTGACCGGACTGGGATCGGATGTTGGCCTGGCCTGAGCCCCGATAAGCCGGCTGTTCTTGTCGTAGGCATAGTGCCAGTTCATGGTGTGCGCGCCTGGAACTTTTGTCTGGTACTGTTCGTGCCGCAGGCGGCCTTGTTGGTCGTAGGCATGGGCCAATGACCATAGTGCCTGGTCGCCCTGGTATACGGCTAATTGGCTGGCCTGCCCCTGGCTGTCGTTGGTGCTAAGCACACATAGGCCATTCCCGTGGCAATAGCCCGCATTTCCCGGTTTACTTTCTATCACGGTGTGTGCCGTGCCTTGCGCATCGTGCCAGGTAATGCCCAGCAAACGGCTGTCGGCGCCCCACCGATAGGCCAGCGAACCGCCCTCGGGTAAATGGTGGTGTGTCAGACGGTGTTGCGCGTCGTAGTTGAATGATTCGGAATACCGCAGCGGCATGGTCGACTGTGACGGGCGCTCGACCTTCCGGTGGATCAGGTGGCCCGCGCGATCGTACCGGCGTGATTCTGTTTCGTTGGGGTGGCGTATATGCGTCAAACGGTCTGCGCGCCAACGCAGGGTTGTTTTCAGTGTGCCGTTTTTATTCGTTTCAAGCAGCCGGATCGGGCGGCGCAGTGCGTCGTACTGGTAATGCACGCTGTCCGCGTTGGCCCAGATGCGCTGCGCCGGCAGGGAGTCGGTGTTGTAGAGGATGCGCTCGGTGCCTGTTGAATTGGAATGCCAAGCGCTGCGAAGGCCCCGGGAATCATAATGCAAGGCCAGCTCTGGCCAACCGCTACGTTGCGGTGCCAGCCTGAGGATGCGGCCGGCGGCGTCTCGCGCCAAGCGTGTGCCGTTGATTGTGGTGAGCCTGCCATCCTGGTCGTAGCGCGCCGTGCTTCCGACCGGGGCGCAGCCCGTGCATCCTGCCCCGGTCACGCTGGTCAGGACGAAACGCCCGCCGTTTATTGCTGTTTCAAAACGCGTTTCCTGCTGATCGGCGTTGGTGACGACGGTAAGTCCGGTTTGCTGCGTCGTGGCCTGCCGCACATAACGGACGTTGATCCTGTCCACCTGGCTTGACGGCGCGCCGTGTACGGACAGTACTGCTCTTCCCCGGTCATCGTAGCCCCAGCTGTGGCTGCGTATCGCCTGCGACGCGTCGGTTGAGAGGGTCTCGATGCCGGTGATCGCCCCGACATTTCCTGCTTGCAACGCCGGTTCGTACAGGTAGCGCCTTTGCATGCCATCCGGCCGGGTCAGCTGTGTCAGACGCTGCAGGCCCGACGAGCCGGTAGCGGAAGGTTCGTGCTGGTATCGAAAGCGTCCCAGTGCGGTGTCGATATGGGCGAGATACGCCCGCCCGTCGCTGACATGATAGGAAAATGACAATGAGTGTCCCAGCTGGTTGCTGACCTTGCTTATTGTTCCTTCCAGCGGCCCGGGCTGGACATTTCGTTCAATATTCAGCGCGAGGTGCCGCCCCGCGGCCAGACGCACCAGGTGGCCGCTTGTGTTGAACCACAACTGCCTGCCGGTGGGCCATGTCCATACCCTATCCTTGCCGACGGACTCCAGCTTTCCATACTGATTCGCGGTGGGTTTGCCTGCAGTGACGAAGAAATCGACACGGCTTCCGTCTGCCTGAATGATCTGCCAGCGGTCGCCTGCGTAGGCAAGCCGGGTGTCGTAGGAAAGCTGCCATCCTATCCCCACGGTTGATGCGCGGCGGTCCAGCGCGTTGTAGTGGCGCACGATCTCGATACCGGGGGTGCTTAGGTTGGCAGGGAGGTCGGTTTCCTGCTGGTATTTATTCCCAGTGACAATGTGTATGGGGTTGCCGGCGCCCAGGTTCAGAGTGGGCTCGGGGCGGCTTGCCACGGCAAGGCCGCCCGTGGTGCAGGGCTGGCCCAGCAGCGAGGGGCCGCAAGTGCCGGCCGCCCAGGTGTAAGGCACGCCGGGCAATGCCAGCAGGACGAGCAGACAACATGACAGTCTCCGCATTACGATTCGACCTCGAGTCCAATGAAACAGGTCTCGCCATGGTGCCGCTTGGCAGCATTCGGAAGTTAGGGTAGTGTATGGATGTGTCTATTGAGGGAAACCGAATATGTTAGTTGTCTTTCACTCTAAGGCCGCTGCCGAAGTGCTCATGTTCTCGAAACATGCTCTGCCTATTCTTCGGGCTGCTGGCAAGCCCTATACCGATACGCTGCCCGAGCGCGGTGTCATTACACGCGACCAGCTCGACGCTGCGATCAAAGGTATCGAAGCCGCCATTTCCGCCGACGTCGAATCTGAATATCCCGACGACCACACCGATGACAACGATTCGAAAGAGCACCCTATTGCCCAGCCGGTAAGCTTCCGGCGCCGTGCCTTTCCCTTGCTGGCCATGTTGCGGCTCTCGCGCGAGCAGGATGCCGATGTCATCTGGGAACCCGCGCCCACTTGGTGACGCTCGTGATGCGATAAGGGGGCATTGTCATTCATATGACAGTCACTGAGACTGGCTTTGCGTACGCTTGCGCCTGGTCATGGTCTTCAAATGCTTGAACGGAGTGCTTATGCGCAGTGTGGTCACCGTAATTTTCAACGCCCGGCAATCGGTAGAGCTGGCGGTCGATGTCGAGCCGGGGGGCGCGGCCTCGTCGGCGGCGCGCGAGTGGTTTGAAACGACATGGACCCGTTTGGGTTGCGAACCCTTGCGCGCCAGTGGCAAGGTATTGATGCTGGACAAGATACTCGGCGTGGCGGACGCGCTGGGTTATGTCGAACTAGCCAACGATGGCGACACGGCGCGCGAATTCGCCCGTCGGACGGCAATGGCGCTGGAAAAATCCCGAATAACCGTGGATCTCCCCGGACTCGTGGTGGGCTACTAGTCATGGGCGCGATACGGTGGCCACAGCAGGCCGCTATCGTATGCCGGCCCGCATGAACGACTGAACGAATTGCCGCTGGAACAACAGGAAAGCAATCAAAAGAGGGGCGGCGCTCAGTAGAGTCGCCGCCGTGATGATGGACCAGTCTATGCCCTGGTCCGTCGAGGCGAATACCTGCAGCCCCACCGTCAATGGCCGTGATTCCACGGAATTGGTGATGATCAATGGCCACAGGAAGTTGTTCCAGTGGTAGCTGACCGACACTAGTCCATAGGCCACGTAAATCGGCTTGGCCAGCGGCACATACACCTTCAGGAGGATCTGCCAGCGGCTGGCGCCTTCGACGCGCGCGGCTTCTTCAAGTTCGCGGGGTATGGTCTTGAAGGTCTGGCGCAAAAGGAATATGCCAAAGGCCGAGGCAAAATAGGGCAGGCCCACGGCAAAAATCGTGTCGCGCACGCCCAGCCAGGACATCAGGCGGTAGTTCTCTACGATCAGTACGTCCGGCATGATCATCAATTGAAGCAGGACCAGCATGAAGACGACGTCGCGCCCGCGGAATTCAAAGCGCGCGAACGCATACGCCGCGAGAGTCGAGAGGATGAACTGGGCCACCAGCACCATGGTGACAAGAATGAAGGTGTTCAGGAAATAGCGGCCGAACGGCGCCATGCTCCACGCCGCCACGAAGTTCTCCAGTGTCAGCGGCGCCGCAAGGTCGAAGTGAGTGGAGTAGGCCGAGGGATGGAAGGCGGCCCACAAGGTATACGCCAGCGGCAGGAACCACAGTATGCCCAGGAGCCAGGCGCCGACAGTGTCGAGTTTATGGGTCATTGGTAGTGGGTCCGGCGGTCCAGCCATTGGAATTTCAGGATAGCGGTAATGGACAGGATCAGCAGCAGGACGACCGAAAGTGTTGCGGCGTATGACGTGTCCCAGTAGCTGAAACCCACCTCATAGATGTAGAACAACAGGAGCGTGCTGGCATTGTCCGGGCCGCCCTTGGTCATGACCAGAACGTGGTCGACCATGCGGAACGCATTGATCAGCGCGTTGATCAGGACAAACAGTGTGGTCGGCATCAGCAGTGGCAGCAATATGCGCGAGAAGTACTGCCAGCGGCTAGCGCCTTCCAGCAGGGCGGCTTCGCGCAACGAAGGGGGGATCTGCTGCAGCGCGGCCAGGTAGAAGATCATGAAGAAGCCGGCCTCTTTCCAGATGGTCACCAACATAAGCGCCGGCAGTGCCGTTGTCCGATTCCCCAGCCAGTTCATGCCTGGTAAATTGAACACGCCGGCGATCTGGTCCACAAGACCATATTGCGGGGTGTAGAAGAATAGCCAGATATTGGCCACGGCGACCATGGGCAGGATGGTGGGAGTGAAATAGGCCAGGCGCAAGAGACTACGCCCGGCCAGCTTGCGATTCACCCACAAGGCCATGATCAGCGCAATGGTGACCGATGTCGGTATGGTGCCCAGCGCGAAAAACAGGTTATTCCATAGCGCTTGCCAGAACACCGGGTCGTCGCGCATCGCCGCGTAGTTATCCAAGCCGGCGAAGGAAGCCGGCCTGCCTGCCTTGGGCGTCGTAAAGAAGCTGTGCCAAAGCGTCGCCAGCGCGGGATAGTGCGTGAAGGCGGCAAGCAACACGATGGCCGGCAGCAGAAGCAGCCAGCCATACACCGCATGTAGCGATACTTTCATGTTCACTTATAAGAACGCAGCAAGCGATTTGCATCGCGCTGTGCGTCTTTCATGGCCTGGTCGGCCGACTTGGAATTGGTCAGGACAGCCTGGATGTTGTCATTGAGCAGCTTGGTGACGCGCTGGTTGTCATGGGTCGAAAACTCGGCCACGCTGATGTCGAGTTGATCCCGGGCGACGGCAGCGGCAGGCACTTTCTTTACATGGTTTATCATCTGTTCGGTCTCCCAGGCCGCAGGGGTGACCGCAACATATCCCGTATCGATGCTCCAGGCGGCGGCGTTTTCCGGACTGGTCATCCACTTGACGAAGGTGTAGGCCGCTTTTTGCTGCTCGGGCGTGGCTGACTTGAACAAATAGAAATTGCCGCCCCCGGTGGGGCTTCCGCCGCGCTTGGCCTTGGGCATGGGTGCCACGCCAAAGTCGAACTTGGCGTTCTTGCGCACGTTGGTCAGGTTTCCGGTGGTTGTCCACATAATCGCTGTCTTGCCGACCAGGAAATCCTTGGGCGTGGTGCCCCAGTCTATGGTGCCGGGAGGCATGACCTTGTGCTTGTAGGCCAGGTCGTGCCAGAACTGCAAGGATTCAATGACGGCCGGCTTGTCCAGATACACCTCATTGCCTTCCTGGTTCATCAGGATGGCATCGTTCGGCGTCGTCTGTGCCTGAAACAGCCAGTAGGCAAAGCTTCCGCCGGAAGGAATTTCCAGTCCCCACTGGGTGACCTGGCCCGAGCCGTCTGTCTTGGTCAGCTTTTCGGCATGGCTCACCAGCTCGGCCCAGCTTGCCGCGGGACGCTCGGGATCCAGGCCGGCAGCCTTGTACAAGTCTTTGTTGTAATACATCACGATGGTCGAACGCTGGAACGGGATGCCCCAGGTCTTGCCGCCCGTCTGGCTGTTGGCCATAAAGCCTTTATAGAACCCGGCATGCCACTTCTTGTCGTCCTCCGTCTGTACGAGTGGGTCAAACGGAATGACAGCGCCCTCATCTATCAGCGTGAACATGTCGGTGGACAGCAGAACCGCCAGCTGCGGTGCATTCCCGCCTTTATGGGCGGTCAGTGCCTTGGCCACCGAATCCTGGTAGGAGCCCGCATAAACCGACTTGATGTCGATGTTTGGATGGTCTTTTTCAAACCTGTCGACCATGTCGTCGACGATCTTGGTGATCGGGCCGCCGACGGCCACGGGGTAATAGAATTCGAGTTCCACAGGCTTGTCCCGGGACCAGGCTGGGGCCGCATAAAACGCGCCGGCAAGGGTCAGCGCCAGGGCTTTCGAAAAAGTGCGTTGCATGGTTTTTTCCTGTCGAGAAGTAAGAGTAAGGGGCGCGCGCGTCAGCGTTTTGCCCGAGGCGTCAAAGAAATGTTGATTCGTGTTTTTCCAGTGAAGCCTGATGCTGGTGCCGGTGTTGGCGCGCAGATGGCCGGCGGCCCGTACGGCAATTCCGCTGTTGGCGCCGACTTTGCAAATGACAATAGAGTCGGCACCGAAATACTCCACGTTCTCGACGGTGGCTGGGAAGCCGCCGTTGTCATGGATGGATATATGCTCTGGCCGCAGGCCCACCTTCGCGGCGCCGGGGGCGATGCCGCTTAGCGGTCCGGCATCCTCTCGACCCTGGATGCCGCCGGTTCGGGCGTCCAGCTTCAGCAGATTCATGGGCGGCGTACCGATGAAACGCGCAGAGAATTCGGTGGCGGGTTGGGCATAAAGAGTGTCCGGCGTGTCGTTCTGCTCGATTCGACCGCCATTGAGAAGCACCACGCGATCTGCCATGCTCATGGCTTCAGTCTGATCGTGCGTGACATACACCATGGTGATGCCGAGGCTTTGCTGAAGCGCGCGAATCTCGCGACGCATTTCATGCCGCAGTTGTGCGTCCAGGTTGGACAGAGGCTCGTCCATAAGGCAAACGGGCGCTTTCGAGATGACGGCCCGCCCCAGCGCGACGCGCTGCTGCTGGCCACCGGATAACTGTGAAGGCTTGCGATCCAGCAACTTTTCCAGCCCCAGCAACTCGGACACCTGTTGCAGTCGGCTCGCGTAGTCGGACCTGGGTTCCTTGCGTACCCGCAACCCGAAAAGAATATTTTCCTTGACCGATAAATGCGGGAACAAGGCGTAAGACTGAAACACCATCGCAATCCTGCGCTGCGCGGGCGCCAATTCTGTAACGTCGCGTTCACCGATATGGATACGTCCCGATGTTGGCTCATCGAGGCCGGCGATCATTCTGAGCGTGGTTGATTTCCCGCAGCCTGACGGCCCAAGCAGGACCGTAAACGTTCCAACCTCCACCGTAAAGCTGACACGGTCTACAGCGGGCGGCGCGCCACCATATTGCTTGCTGATGTTATCGAGAGTGATGGAAGACATAGTGGGCTTGAACATGAAAACGTTTTCATATTAAGCACCGTCCATTGCACCATTATTACAATAGAAATATGACAAAGGCCCCTGACGGGGCCTTTGTCGACAGCAGGCGGTGCGCCCTAGACTCCTTTATCCAGTGCCGCTCCATCTTCTTCGCCGAGTTCCACTCCAGTCACAGGATTCACCTTGGGGTCGGACTGCGTGCGCAGCGCCATGGCGTCCAGTGTGGACTTGTCATTTTCGCTAAGCGCCACTGTCGGCAGGCCGTCATCGTCATCAGCGGGAACTTCCTGGTCGCCGTCCGTCACGTAGTCGAAGTTCTCGTCGCTATTCCACGAACCGCGCATGTCGCCGTCCCCCTGGGACATGTTGAAGTACTTGGTGGCGTACGCCGGATCGACCGGCATCTTGCCCGGCGGGAAATTCGGACTGATCGCATACAGAGCTTTTTCGAACGATTTAAGATGGGCCGCTTCGCGTGTCATCAGAAAGCCCAGCGCATCCTTGATGCCCGGGTCGTCGGTCACATTGATCAACCTTTCATAGACAATCTTGGCACGGGCTTCGGCGGCAATATTCGAGCGCAAGTCGGCTGTCGGCTCGCCGATGGTATCGATATAGGCGGCGGACCAGGGTACTCCCGCGGAATTGACCAACGGAGGACCACCGCCGTACAGAACTTGTGTGACATGCGAGTCATTGCCGGCGCCAGTGATGGAGCGGTAGAGTTCAGCTTCTGCTTCGTTGCCTTCAGCCAGCCGGCCCTTGGCCCCCTTGTTCAGCATGGCGACAATAGTCCCGATGATCTCCAGGTGGCTGAGCTCTTCGGTCGCAATATCCAGCAACATGTCCTTGCGTCCCGGATCGTCTTCCCCCAGTGCCTGCGTGAAATAGCGACAGGCCGCCGCCAACTCGCCTTGTGGACCACCAAACTGTTCAAGCATCAGATTTGCCAAACCGGGGTTGGATTCGCTGACACGTACTGTGTACTGCAGCCGCTTATTGTGGACAAACATAAGGTGCTCCTTGGAATTAACGTTTGAGTAATATCCGCAAGGGTTTTTCAAGCGTCGCCAGAAAGGAAACCATGCAGTCGAAACGACTAGCAAGCCGTATGCCGCTGGCGCTGCGGATGAATAGGGCCAAAACTTCAGCGTCGCCCTCCGTTCAGCACGCGGGCGACGCGTGCTATTCCGCCAGTCCCGCTGGCGGCCCGGCCGATGGCCGCACTTCCGACCGCGCCCGCCAGGACGCGTCCCAGCGTTGAACGGCTGCGTGCGGCCGCCCATAGCAGGAGCAGTCCGGTACCCAAAACAATAAGATGCTCTCCGGGGAAGTCGTCGCGCTGCGCGTCGGCTTCCTTAATCGATTGGATCAACGACCTCCCGCTACTTACGGTTTTATCCAGCGTTGTGGATTCGTCCATTTTGGTTCTCCATAAATGAAGGTGAAAACAGAGAGGGCAAGTTGCATACCCAATGCAACTTGCCCTCTCTGACCTTCGTTATGTCCCACCGGCGGTCCGGCGGTCCGGCGCACCGGCGCACCGGCGCGTGCTACTGGTTTTTCTATCCAGCCAGTGCCTCTGCCGGTGTATTGACGGCATGCCGGTTGACTGCTCCCAGTATCGCCAGGAAAGATGCGGTCACGATATCGCCATGAATGCCCACGCCAAAGCCCGTGGGCGAATCGCCAACCCGCAGTTCCACATAGGAAGCCGCGCGAGTGTTGGTGCCGGTGCCAATAGCATGCTCGTGATAATCCATGATCCGGACGTCGGCGTCCAATGCGGCCACGAACGCCGAAATGGCACCGTCGCCCTCGCCGGTCAGATGGCGTACTTCACCGTTTTCCTCGAGTTCCACTTCAATGGCGAACTGCTGGCCGGGATTCGCCTTGGGATTGCCCGTGATACGGTGCCGAATCAGTTTCCATGGCTGATCGCGATCCAGGTATTCTTCGGTGAATACGTCGAAGACCTTCGAGGCGGTAACTTCGGATCCTGTTTCATCGGTGACGCGCTGAATGGCGCGGCTGAACTCGATTTGCAGGCGGCGTGGCAATACCAGGCCGTGTTCCTGTTCGAGCAGGTAGGACACGCCGCCCTTGCCGGACTGGCTGTTGACACGTATGACGGCGTCGTAGCTGCGGCCCAGGTCGGCCGGATCGATGGGCAGGTACGGTACTTCCCACAAGGTGTCGGGTTTTTGCTGGGCAAAACCTTTCTTGATGGCATCCTGGTGCGAGCCCGAAAAGGCGGTGAAGACCAGGTCGCCAGCATAAGGATGACGGGGGTGTACAGGCAACTGATTGCAATACTCCACACAGCGGCGCACTTCGTCGATGTCGGAGAAGTTCAGCCCGGGATGTATGCCTTGCGTGTACAGGTTCAGTGCAAGGGTGACCAGGTCGACATTTCCCGTGCGTTCGCCATTGCCGAACAGGCAGCCCTCGATCCGATCAGCTCCCGCCATCACGGAAAATTCGGCAGCTGCCACCGCCGTGCCTCGGTCGTTATGCGGGTGCACGCTGAGCACGATGCAGTCGCGCTGCTTGAGATTGTTATGCATCCATTCGACCTGGTCCGCGTACAGATTGGGTGTGGTAGCTTCTATCGTGGCAGGCAGGTTGAAAATGATCTTGGATTCGGGCGTGGGCTGCCACACGTCGGTGACAGCGTTGCAGACATCCAGTGCAAACTCGGGTTCGGTGGTGCTGAAGACTTCAGGCGAGTACTCATAGCGCCATGATGTCTGGGGATGCTGGCCGGTGCATTCCTTGACCAGACGGGTGCCGTCGATGGCTATTTGCTTGACTTCGTCCTTGCTCATATTGAAGACGATCTTGCGAAATGCCGGAGCACATGCGTTGTACAGGTGGACTATGGCCTGTTTGGCGCCGGCCGCCGATTCGACTGTGCGGCGAATCAAGTCTTCGCGTGATTGCGTCAGGACGATGATGGTAACGTCATCGGGGATGCGGTTTTCGTCGACAAGCTTGCGGACGAAATCGAAGTCAGTCTGCGACGCCGATGGGAAACCCACTTCGATTTCCTTGAACCCGATTTTCACCAATTGCTCGAAGAAGCGCAGCTTGCGGTCCACGCTCATGGGTTCGATGAGGGACTGATTGCCGTCCCGAAGATCTGTGCTCATCCAGATGGGTGGATGGGTGATGCGCTTGCTAGGCCAGGTTCGCTCGGAAAAATCGCGCGTGAACGGTACAAACGGACGGTATTTGTCAGATGGGTTCGAAATCATTGGGCACCTGTTTGCTTATTTGAATCGTTGAAGGCGTATTCACCGGAGCGTCAAAGGACGGAGCGCATTCAAAACGGTGAATTGAAGGTAGGAGATGTGGCTGGAACAGGCTGCCGAACTGCCACGAGACGCTAGGTCCGGCAACCGATCGGTAGTAGCAGCGATAGGGCGAGCGCAGCGGGGGTGGGGCGCACAACGCCCTGAACACGTAACGACCCGCCGGCAGCGACGCTGCGGGAACGGGTGTTATGGGGAATGGCGTGTTCGGATCTCATACCCTACAGTCAACCATATTTTCAGACTTCTGGCAAGGTTTTTTCGGGGCGGGGGGCGATGGAAGGTGGGGCGATCAAGGCGGCATGCCGGCGCACCAATGTTATTTTGGCGGCCCTGCCGTGGCCGATTTCACGCGCGGTCCGTTGCAGGTCGCCCACGGTAATGGGGTTGCGGCGATCGGTCCATGCCCAGCGCAGCACTTCAAGGGCGGGTTCGGATAATTGCTGGGCCAGCATGGCCACGGTTTCTTCACTGACTTGCTTGACACGCACCCGCCGCTGCGTGCCCTGTACGAAGACGTACAGGAAATAGGCAATAATAAGTGTGCACAATGCTACGACAGCCCACCAGAAGAAAGGGTTGTATTGTTTCAGCAGGGCAATAGTCTGGACACCTAAGGTGTGTAAACCGCCATAATCAATGTCTCGACCGAAAGCAACCAAGCGGTTGAGCAGCTTGTACCAGACAAGGGCTACCAGGATCACGACGACGACACACAGTGTTTTCTGGGCTGCCGTAAGCTTAAGTAGCGTTTTACGCAATAAGGCTGCGTCCTGGCGGGTAGGATGTTGGTTATTTGGTTTCATATAACTTATTTTAAAATGCAATCGCGTCAGTCTTTAGAACTTCGTCAGCATCAACAATTGGCATTGACTCCTCAGCTGCAGCAGTCAATACGATTCCTGCAGCTGTCCGCGCAGGAAATGGAGCTAGAGCTGGCCGAGGCACTGCTTGAAAATCCCATGCTCGAGCAAGAAGAGGAGTATGACACCGTTGCTGTCGATGCGGTAGCCGATGACAGCCAGGCACTGGAAGAACGCTGGACTGTTCTGGGTGCGGCCAATCGGGCCAGCAATAATAACTCCGACGACGACGCCATGCGTCCAGAGTCGGCCCTGGCCGAGACGCTGCAGGACCATCTTCTTCAGCAGTTGCACATGACCCGGGCCCAGCCGCGCGATTGTGCGCTCGTATCGCTTCTTATCGATGAGCTCGACGCCAACGGCTACCTGCCCACCCCGCTGGAAGATATTCTGCAATATTTGCCGGCCGAGCTGAACATCGAACTCGATGAGCTGCGTGGCGCCCTACGTCTGTTGCAGTCCTTCGATCCGCCTGGCGTAGGGGCATTGTCGCTGTCGGACTGTCTTTGCCTTCAGCTCCAGCACTTGCAGCTCGAGGGCGAGCCTCGGGCGGCACCCGAGATCCTTGCCTGTGCCGTGCAGATTGCCCGCGATCAGCTGGCAGTGCTGGCTTCCGGCAACCTGGCCCGGCTGCGCGACGCGCTGGGTTGCGACCAGACCACGCTGCGGGCCGCGCACGCCCTGCTTCTACAGCTCGAGCCTCGTCCGGCGCGCAATTGGGCGACCTCGCTGGCCGACTACGTCACACCGGATGTGATTGTGCGCAAGGTGAAACACCGGTGGCAGGCCAGCCTGAATCCCGCCGTCGTACCCAAGCTGCGCATCAACTCGGTTTATGAAAGCCTGCTGGACCAGGCGGCTGCGGCGCCGGCGATGCAGGGCCAGCTCCAGCAGGCCCAGGGGCTGATCAAAAGCCTGAACCAGCGCTTCGTCACGATCTTGCGCGTCACGCAGGCCATCGTCGACAGGCAGCAGGACTATTTCGAGAAAGGCCTGAGCGCCATGCGTCCGTTGCTGTTGCGCGACATCGCCCAGGAATTGGTTCTGCACGAATCCACCGTATCCCGCGCAACACGGCAGAAGTATCTGCAGAGTCCCTGGGGTGTCATCGAGCTCAAGCGTTTCTTCGGCGGGGCGCTGCTCACCGACGATGGAGAATCGACATCGGCCACGGCAGTGCGCTCGCTGATCATCAAGCTCGTGGGTGAGGAATCAAGCAAGAAACCCCTGTCTGACAGCCAGATCGCCCTGCGCCTGGCCGAGCATGGTGTGGTGATCGCACGACGCACCGTGGCAAAGTACCGGGAAGCCGCTGGAATCGAACCTGCCATTTTGCGCAAAGCGCGGGCAGCCCTCGAAACACCGTCCCAAGGAGCCTGAGTCAAGACTGGCGGCCTGTTGCAGGAGGGATGGAAAGGGTGGGCGGGGCAGGCGGCGTGGACTTCCGGATAAATATTTGTGAATCGAGATTGATTTTTTTCGGCATCTAGATAATAATTGTTCTCATGTTCATTTGCATCTGTAACGCCATCACCGAGCGTCAAGTACAGGCCGCTGTAGCGGACGGGGCTTCCTCCATGGCCGACCTGCAAGGTCAGCTCGGGGTGGCCACATGTTGTGGTTGCTGCGCCGAGACCGCTAACGAGTACCTGCCGGGCGGGCGTTATGCCGGTCAGGCTACCGTCACCCAAGAGGCCGGTGCCGTGGTCACCGCTGCGGCCAACGACTCGGGGCTTGCGCGTGCTGTCACCCCCATGGTTTCCGTGGCGGTTCGCCGGGCTTGACACTTCCGGCCCCAGATTCCATTCCCATCCTTAAGTCCTGCCGCATAGTGTCCAAATTCGCGACCCTATAGTCTTGCGCCTTGCCGTAAATCGTCTGTCGGCGTGTTAGCCTTATGGACGGATCAGCCGCGGCCGCTACATGGTATGCCGGGCGCGCGCACCCGATGCTGTTATCGATCCTCACCTTTGCTCAGGAGTAGGCCATGAAAGGCGATAAAACCGTTATTCAGTATTTGAATGCGCAACTTAAAAACGAACTCACCGCGATCAATCAGTATTTTCTCCATGCGCGCATGCTCAACCACTGGGGGTTCGACAAGCTTGGCAAGCACGAGTACGACGAATCGATAGGTGAAATGAAACACGCCGATCGCTTGATGGAACGGATCTTCATGCTCGATGGTTTGCCCAATTTGCAAGACCTCCACAAGCTGTTGATCGGTGAGAATGTGCCGGAGATCCTGTCCTGTGATCACCGACTGGAAAGCAGCGCCCAGGAAACCGTAAAGGAAGCCATGGCCTACTGCGAAAGTGTGCGCGACTACGTTTCACGCGACCTGTTCCAGGACATCTTGAACGATACCGAGGAACACATCGACTGGCTGGAAACCCAGATGGAGCTGGTCGAAAAAGTGGGACTGCAAAACTACCTGCAGTCCCAGATGGGCGAACTGAGCGACTAGGCCAGACCTTAGAAGCTTTTAGCCGGGCAATCGGGCGCGCGGCCCCAGGCATTGTTGGGCTCGCAATATTTATTGCGGGCCGTCCAGGCGCAACTGGGCCTGTCGAAGAAGCTCTGGGCGCTGCACGCCTGCAAGTCCTGCCGCAGGCTGGCTTGCCAGGCCTGGTTGCCACCCGCGGCTGGCGCGCCTGCAATGGGCGGCGGCGGTGGTGGTGGCGGAGTCATTTCCACCGGTTGCAATTGACCCCCTCCGCCAGCACCCAGTACCAGATCGCCTACATCGGCGATTCCCTGAAAGGACTGGCCGGTTCCCGACTCGGCGATCTCTATCGCTTCCTGCATGGTAATGGTGGTCGTGGCCAGCTCGATGGCCGCTGACTTCTTGGTTTCATCCAGTGAACGATCGGGGATTTCCCAGGCGATCTGGTCGGGCGGGCTGAGCACGCCCTGCTGCCCGTTGACCAGCGGCTGCGGCGGCTGGGCGACGAAGGGCAGGCCATTGGCGTCGAGCACAGGGGTTGTTACGATCGTGGTTGGATCTTCGATGGGTGGAGCGATAGGGCCATGTGACACGAGCCAGTCGCCCAGCCGCAATCCGCCCCAGGCGGAAACACCGGCGGCGACAAGTAGAATTGCAAATATGAAACGCCAGGACATCATTACCCTCTGTCTGGGAAAGAAAGCCCAGTATATAAGCTGAGCCCTTGGTAAAAAAGCAGGCGGCCGTACGGCCGTTTATGCATTTTGCCCAAAAACCTGGCCACCGTGTTCACGCATGGCGTGGAATTCGACCCCGGGATAGAGCTCTTGCGCAACGCGCAGCTGTGCCGGCGAACTTGCTAGGAACGCCACCGCGTCGACCACATCGTAGGCGATGTTCGCGGCATTGGCGTCCATGAATTTTCGCAATACTTTCGGGTCCGAGGCTGTAATCCAACGTGCCATGTTGTAACGCGATGGCATCAGGCGCGCCTCGACACCGTATTCGGTCTTGAGCCGGTGTGCGACGACTTCGAACTGCAGCTGGCCGATCGCGCCCAGCAATAGCGCGCCGCCCGCGGCTTCCGGCCGAAATACCTGGATGGCGCCTTCTTCGCCCAGCTGCGTCAGTCCGATACGCAATTGCTTGATGCGCAGAGGATCTTTGACTTCCACGGCTTGAAAGAGCTCAGGCGCGAAAAATGGCAGGCCGGTGAACTGCAGGTTCTCGCCTTCGGTCAGTACGTCGCCCAGGTGCAGCACCCCGTGGTTGGGAATGCCAATGACGTCGCCGGCATAGGCCTCGTCCAGCAGCTCGCGCCTCTGCGACAGAAACGACACCACGTTGTTGGGGCGCATTTCCTTGCCGGTGCGGGAAATCTTCAAGCGCATGCCGCGTTCGAACCGTCCCGAACTGACGCGTATGAACGCGACGCGGTCACGATGGGCCGGGTCCATGTTGGCCTGCACCTTGAAGACGACTCCGCTGAACTTGGGCTCGTCCGGCTGCACTTCGCGTTGTAGGGCGGTGCGTGAACCCGGCTTGGGAGCGAAATCCACCAAGGCGTCCAGGACTTCCTGTACACCGAAATTATTGATGGCCGAGCCAAAGAAAACCGGGGTCTGCTTGCCCGCCAGGAAAGCATCGGCATCAAAGGCGGGGGCTGCGGCGTTGATGAGTTCGATCTCTTCGTTGGCCTTCACGAAAGCATCGCCAAATTTTTCGGCAATAGCCGGATTGTCCAGTCCTTCGATAAGATCGTCGCTGTCGCCACGGCGTTCTTGCCCGGCGCGAAACACGCGCATGCGGTTGCGGCGGATGTCGAACACGCCTCCAAACGATCTGCCCATGCCTACCGGCCAGGAAAACGGCACGGCATCCATTCCCAGGTGCGATTCAATCTCGGAAAGCAGATTGAGGGGTTCCTGAACCTCACGGTCGAGCTTGTTGATGAAAGTGATGATGGGTGTATTGCGGGCCCGACAGACTTGCAGGAGGCGCAGGGTTTGGGGCTCGACACCATTGGCGGCGTCGATCACCATGAGCGCTGCATCCACCGCGGTGAGCACGCGATAAGTGTCTTCGGAGAAATCCTGGTGGCCGGGCGTGTCGAGCAAGTTGATCACGCAGTCGCGGTATTCCATCTGCATGACCGACGAGGCTACCGAAATGCCGCGCTGCTTTTCGATTTCCATCCAGTCGGAGGAGGCATGGCGACTGGCTTTGCGGGCCTTGACGCTGCCGGCAATCTGGATGGCGCCTGCGAACAGCAACAGCTTTTCCGTCAGGGTGGTTTTGCCAGCGTCGGGGTGGGAAATGATTGCAAATGTGCGTCGTCGTGCGACTTCTTGGGTAATGCTCATGGTCTGATTTTAACGTGTGTCGCCGAGGAGGCTGAGGTTCCGCCGCCCGTCGCAGCACAACAGCTTATTTATGGTGACTGAACGAGGCCAGAACCGTACCGGCCAGTATGAACAAGGCGCCGAAGGTGCGATTAAGCCAGCGGATGTGCCGTGGGCTTCGCAGGAGCTTCAACATGCGAGCAGCCAGCGTGGTGTAGCACCCCATCGCCACCAGGTCGGTAAAGCACAAGGTGGCGGCTATTACAACATACTGGAGCGTCAGGGGCTGCGACAGATCCAGAAATTGTGGGACGACCGCCAGCAAGAAGACGGTGCCCTTGGGATTGGTGATATTGATCAAGCAGCCCCGCGCGACGAGGTCGCGAATGCGGAACGATTCGGGTTGGCCGGCTTCGACCGCCACGGGAGCGGAGTCGGTGCGAAATTGTCGCCACCCGAGGTAGATCAAGTAGCCGACGCCCAGCCATTTCACTACGCTGAACGCCAGCTCTGACGCGGCCAGCAAGGCACCCAGACCAACTGCCACCAACACGAACTGGACGAGTATGCCCAGGATAAGGCCGATGGTCGTCCAGTAACCACGCTTGAAACCGTATTTCAGGCCGGATGCCATGGCGGCAATGGCGCCTGGCCCGGGCGAAAAAGAAATTGCCCAGGAGGCGGCAAAAAATGCAAACCAGGTATTGAGAGACATTGCGCAGTGTCGGCCGTGGTGTCGAAGGCTGAGATATTACGCCTTATTTCCCCAGCAAGGCAGAGCGCTGTCCGTCGCCGTTGCGCGAAGGGCCGCTACGGTGACGCGGCTGTCCTGTCGAGGCGCCAGCGGCCGTGCGGGCGGAACCAGCGGGCCGGCCTGCGCCGCTTTCGGAGCGACCACCTGTGGAGCGGCGAGCATCACCGGCGCGACCGGCAGGCCTCGCGCCAGCGTTTCCACCGCTTTTGCGGGGCGCATTCGAGCGGCGCGGGCGGTCGTCGTCGGCACGTACATGCGCGGGCTCGGCTTTCACCATGTCCACCGACCAGCCTTCGATTGTCGTACGCTCGATAGGACGCTTGATTACTTTCTCGATGGCATTCAGGTACTTGATTTCAGTCTTGTCGACCAACGACAGTGCCGAACCTTCACTGCCTGCGCGGCCTGTGCGGCCGATGCGGTGCACATAATCCTCGGGAATGTTGGGCAGCTCAAAGTTGACGACATGCGGCAACTGATCGATATCGATACCGCGTGCCGCGATGTCAGTGGCCACCAGAACCGCAACTTTCCCGTCTTTGAACTCGGCCAGTGCCCGTGTGCGGGCAGCCTGGCTCTTGTTGCCATGGATGGCCGCGGCGGCAAGTCCATCTTTCACGAGTTTCTCGGCAAGACGATTTGCGCCATGCTTGGTGCGGGTGAACACAAGCGTTTGGTGCCAGCCGCTTTCGCGGATGATGTAACTGAGCAGATCGCGCTTGTGCGACTGTTCAGTCATCACCATGGTTTGCTTGACCAGTTCTGACGCGGTGTTGCGGCGCGCGACCGAAATTTCGATGGGGTTGGTCAGCACGCCTTTGGAGAGTTCGCGGATTTCGTCCGAAAACGTAGCCGAGAACAATAGGTTCTGGCGAGTGCGGGGAAGCAATGCAATGATGCGGCGGATGTCGCGGATGAAACCCATGTCCAGCATGCGGTCCGCTTCATCGAGGACCAGGATTTCGACGGCCGACAAATCGACGGTCTTCTGTTGAGCGTGATCCAGCAGGCGGCCCGGGGTCGCCACCAGAATGTCCAGGGGCTTGCGCAGCGCCTTGATCTGCGGATTGATATTGACGCCGCCGAACATGACCATTGAAACGATCGACGTATGCTGGCCATAGGTACGCACAGACTCTTCGACCTGTGCCGTCAGTTCCCGTGTGGGCGTCAGGATCAGTACGCGGGGCTGGCCGGCCTTGCGATTTTGCGGGGCGGATTGCAGCATGCGGTGCAGAATGGGCAGGGTGAAGCCTGCCGTCTTGCCGGTGCCGGTCTGGGCAGCGGCCAAGAGATCACCGCCCAACATGACTTGGGGAATGGCCTGGGCCTGAATCGGCGTGGGGTGCACATAGCCGGTATCGGTAACAGCACGCAGAAGGGGTTCTGCCAGCCCTAGGGAGGCAAATGTAATTTGGGTATTCAAGAAATAACTCCAGCGACAGCCTATCGCTCGAGTCGAGAGATACCAATCTAGGCAGACGATAAAAGAAGTTGAGAGCGAAAAAGCTCAGGCAAGAACAGAATGGCTTGCAAGACACGTGTTGACTGGTGCGACACGTAATCCAGCATTGTAACGTAAAAGCATTTAATTTTGTGCGCACGAGATCGTTATTTCAGGCATATTGGCAAAGCCTGTACAAACTGCTGTAATTTGTGTTGTTGCCTTTCCGGGATTCCGATGATGAAACGTATATTGCTGTTAATTCTCCTGCCCTGCCTGTCCTTATTGCTGGCCGGCTGCGGCTACAACGACATCCAACGTCTGGACGAACAGGTCAAATCGGCATGGTCCCAGACGCTGAACCAGTATGAACGTCGTGCCGAATTGGTTCCCAAGCTGGTCAATTCGGTCAATGCCTACATGGTCAACGAGCGCGCCGTCCTCACGCAGGTCACCGAGGCGCGATCCAAGGTCGGCAGTATCCAGATCAGCGCAAACGACCTCCAGAATCCCGAAGTCATGGCTCGCTTCAACGAAGCGCAGGGGCAATTATCATCGGCGCTGTCACGCCTCATTGCCGTGTCGGAAAACTATCCGCAGCTGAAAAGCGACGCGCTTTTTCGCGACCTGATGACCCAGCTTGAAGGCACCGAAAATCGTATTGCGACCGAGCGTGGACGCTATGTCCAGGCCGTACAGGAATACAACCTGATCGTGCGCCAGTTTCCAACGCTTATCACCGCCAAGATTTTTGGTTATGACACCATTGAAAACTATGGGGTTTCCAGGCAGGAAGAAATCACCAAGGATCCCGAAGTGAAATTTTCTGTGCCGGAAACGGCGAAACCCTAATGCCAAGTCCTGGTTTTCATTGTTTTAGTATCATTGCGCAAGGATGAACCATGGCCGTATCGGCGACCGGATTTTTAGTGTTGTGCGGTTCCCGCAGCAAGGCCATGGCCATGTCACTGGCTTTATGGTTGGGGCTGGCGTTGCTGACGCTCGCCTTCGCTGGGGGCGCACACGCGGCACAGGCGCCGGTTCCCGCCCTTGAAAACCGCGTCACCGATAGCACCGGTACGCTGGATCCCAATAGCCGTGCCCGTCTCGAGCAGTTGCTGACCGACCTCGAGCAGCGCAAAGGTGCGCAAATTGCCGTGCTGATGGTTCCCACGACGGGTGAAGACACGATAGAAAGCTATGCTCGTCGGGTGTTCGATCAATGGCGCCTCGGCCGCGAGAAAGTCGACGACGGCATTCTCTTCGTAGTGGCAAAAGATGACCGTCGCTTGCGCATCGAAGTCGGCTATGGGCTGGAGGGCGCCGTACCCGACCTGCTCGCCGGGCGGATCATCCGCGAGCAGGTCACGCCTCGATTCAAGCAGGACGACTATGCGGGTGGTGTGATTGCCGGAGTGGAAAGTCTGGTCAAGCTGGTGGACGGCGAGCCCTTGCCCGCGCCGGTGGCCGGCACCGAATCCGCGTCGGACGATGACTCTCCCGTGGTCATGCTTGCGCCGCTCGCTTTCATGACTTTATTGATGCCTGCAGGGTTTGCTGCTCTGGTGGCCGGCGTTTTCGTCTTCCTCATGTTCGGCAGCATAGGCTTCAGCCTTCTTGCGGCCGTCGTGGCGTTTTTCCTGAGCAGCATAGGGCGCATGTTCGGGGCTGGTGGCCGTGGCAGTGGGGCCCGTGCTTCGCGTCGCGGTGGTGTCATCGGCGGACTGGGTGGCGGCCTGGGTGGTTTCGGCGCAGGCGGCGGCTTTGGAGGGGGCGGCGGTTTTGGCGGCGGTGGTGGGTTTGGGGGCGGCGGCGGTGGTAGCGGCGGTGGCGGTGCTTCGGGTAGTTGGTGATGGGTAGTGTTAAAAAATCAGGGGGATGACGTGCGTCAAGAGGGTGGGAAGTGGAAGCAAATGACTGGCTGGTCCACCGTTGAGGGCCAGTGGCTGCGGCGCAGGCACTTTACGCCAGAGGTCCTCGCGCAGATTGCCAATCGGATCAAACAAAGCGAACTCGATCACACGGGCGAATTGGTGGTGGCCATCGAAGCCGTGAGTCCGGCACATGAACCCGACAGCCGCTGTCGCTCATTGGAAGTGTTCGGTCGCTTGCGCGTCTGGGACACTCCGCTGAACACCGGAGTGCTGCTTTACCTGGCGCTCGACAAGCACCGCATTGAAATCGTCAGCGACCGCGCAATTGCCGCCACCGACGACATGTGGGAAAACGTCTGCGCCAATCTCAGGACGCGGCTGCGCAGCAAGGAATATGCATCGGGCATACTGGCGGCAATCGACGACATCGAGGTGATATTGCGTGCGCGCTGCCCGCCTTTGGCGCAAGGCTACATCAACACCAACGACTTGCCCAACGATCCTACACTTCTTTGAACAGGCTCTCGGCAAGCGTACGGATGGCCTGCGGGCGCCGTGCTCCGGCATCGTAATGTGTGCCAAGGCTGGACCATTGCGGCTGGCTGCGCGCCTCCAGCAGCTCTGGCGCAAGCTTGTCGTTGCGCCAGGTCTCGAGCGACCCATCATTGGACGCGATGGGAGTGTCGCCACGCACGCTGTCCAGCCGTATTGGCCCCTGAGCGGCATGGCCGCGCCGCTCGAGAGCGTGCACCAGCGCCAACTGGCGTATGGCCAGCAAGCGCAATACGCCGTCACCCACGCTTAGTTCCTGGTACCCCTTCAAGCGCCCGACGACACGCTTGCCCAGCTTGTCAGCGCCCTGCCACAGGCCGCCCGCGGCGGCTCCCACCAAGGTCGCCGCGCCCAGACTGATGCCGGCGGTGAATACGTCCAGCGTCGCGCCGGCCATGGCGCCGGCAGCCATGCCTTTGCTGACGTGGATGCCGACGTCCTTGAGTGCCTGGGGATGAAACAGGTCCATGCCCCAGCGTTCGCCTTCCAGCGGCAGCGCGTGCGCCGGAAAATCGCGCGGGTTGAAGTTATAGCGTTTCAGCAAAGCCTGCACACACAGATTCTCGCGCTCCCGCACCTTCCTGCGCAAGGCCTGGGTGCTTGCCTCGATAGCTTCCTGTCCGGGCTCGCTGGCCAGGTGGAAGGCGGCAACATCGATGAGCAGTTCGGCAATCATGCGCATGGCGTCGCGTCGGCGCACGTCGCGCTGTTGTGCCACGTCGTGCTTGAGCGCCTGCAGCGGACCCGCGTGGCCGTCGAGGACCAACGCCAGCTTTTCGTATAGCTGGGTTTCGCCATCGAGCGCAGGCGCAACGGTATCGAATTCGACACTGACGTGCAGACCGAGCCGCGCAAGTGCTTCGCGCCACATGGCCAGCCGTTGCTGGGGACTGTGTGTGAAGTTCAGTACCGGCACAAGAGGATGCCCGCAGCTGGCAAGTATGGCCAGTTCATCTTTATGCTTGCCCAGCACCGGGTCGCGCACGTCCACGACGTACAGGCCTGCGTGGCAGTCCAGAAGCTTCTTCAGCACGCGCGCTTCCTGCTCGAACCGGCGGCCGCTTTCAGGACTGGCCAGAAAGCGGCGTATGCGCTCGGGTCCGTCGATACGCTCGGCCGGCCTTGCCAGCTGATCAAGATAGTCCAGCAAGGCGATGCCATCTTCCATGCCCGGTGTGTCATAGAGTTCCACGGCGACTGAACCATCAACCAGCAGGCGAGCGCCTTCCACGTGACGTGTGGTGCCGGGGCTGTCCTCGACCACACCAAAGTCCGGATCACGGGTCAGCGTGCGCAGCAGTGATGTTTTTCCGGTGTTGGTGTGACCGACAACGGCCAGTCTCAGTGGAGCGTCAGGAGTGGGCATGCGAGGCTCCTGCATCGGTGGCGGTGCACAGCGGCCCGGCCAACCAGGCCAATCCCGGGCCCGCGTCTGTGTGCAGTTGCTCCGCCGCGAATCCGGCCGCGGCAAGGCGATCGCGCCACGCCGCGGCCCGTGATACCAGCGCATCATCGCTTGCGTGACTGGCGGGCAGTACGATGTGCGTTTGCGCGGCCAGACTGGCCAGCTCGGCCAGCAGGGCGATAGTCCCGCGGTCAGGGGTCTGTTGTGGATCGCAGATGGCGAGCAGCCGCAGCGGCGGGTGTTGCTGCAGCTGGTCCAGCAGTGTGCTGCGTTGCAGGCGCGTGTCGATTACCCCCAGATCGATAACGCCGTCAGGAAGAATGGCTGGCGGCCAAGGGGTATCGGGCGCGAGCTCGATGCCGGCCAGCAACAACTGATCCGGCTCGGATCGGCCCGGATGGCGTGCGTAAATCCGGGATTGGAATTGGGGCCCGTCAGGCGCATCGGTGCCCATCCTGACGCTGGGGGGTGAAAGGCGGGAGCGCAGTTCGACATAGCCCGGCAGACTTTCATCAAGACCGATGGCGGCCCGGTTTCGGCGACCCATGACGATGGCCAGGGCCAGGCCCAGTACGCGAGGGATGAGACCGTAGGTGACTACGCAGCCTATCAGCCAGCTCGACCACAGGACGCGTGCCGATTCCGGCAGCACCAGCAAACCGTTGCTGGCACGCACGACGGCTTCAGGCGGTACGGCAAAGCCCAGTAAGGAGGGCAGCCAGCCCAGCGCGGCGGTGACAGCCACGAACGTGTCGGCCGACAGCAGGGTTGTTTCCCAATTGAATCCATAGCGCCGGGCCGACAGCATGGCCAGCAGGGTAAGCAGCATGCCCGACAGCGCGACGGCCCAGAGGCCGTGGCTGATGGCGCCCAGCATCCAGCGCAAGGTGTTGTTGCGCCCCAGCACTTCGACGAATGCCCGAGGGATCAGGGCGGCATCGGGCCCTCGTGCCAGCTTGCTCGTCAGCCACAGCCATATTTCGCCGAGGTAAGAACCGCTGGTGCCCGAATGCACAAGAAAGCTGGCTAGCCAGAACACGAACGCCAGTAAATTCAGACCCAGCAGAGCGGTGAGCGCCAGCAATATATTGACAGGGCGGCTGCCATCGCCCAATGCGCCGGAAGCGGCCGCTGCGCCGGCCAGAAGCGCGGCGATCACGAGGCCCAGCAATGTCAGCCTGGCGCCCTGTATCCATTTGGCTATGAGTTGGTCGATACCCTCGCGCTTGGCAAGCAGTCGCGCGCGCAACAGGATTTTCTGCTGGTGGCTGGCTGCCTGCTCGCGGACGTGGCGGACCTCGCTGGCATCCTCGAGCGGACCGCAGAGGGCTTCGCGCAGGCGCAGCGTTTCGGCTTGCCAGTAATCGACAAAGCCGGGCACATATGGCCGTGCCTGTGACCGCCCGTCAGGCATCCGTGTAGGCGCGGGAGCCGGGCTTGCGGAACCATATATCAAGTTTGCGGTGGGCCTGCTCCTTGACTTCCGGGGTGATGTAGAACGCTACCGTTGCCAGGGCGGCGGCCATGACGCTGAGGTCATCGGTATAACCGATGAGAGGGGCAAGGTCGGGTATGGCATCCAGCGGCAGGATGAAATAACCCAGCGCGCCATATATGACACGTTTTGCCCATTTCGGCGTGTGGTCATTTTGCACGGCATAGTAGAGATAGAGCGCCTTTTCCAGTGTGCCGCGGCCGGCCGACTGCGCAAGCGGTCCCAGCTTGTGCCAAAAACGGCGCGGCGTGTATTCGGTCCGGTATCGAGATTCGTCCATGATGCCTCCAGGCGGCGGGCTGAGCGGATGTCCTATTGTAGACAAAAGCAGAGGCACTCCGACGTATCGGAGTGCCTCTGAACGACCTGTCTGCGCGCGCCCCACAAAACGGCATGAGGCAAACGCGGTCAGCGTTTCTTGACAATCAACCCATAGATGAACAGCACGATAATCGCACCTATGATGGACGCGATCCAGCCCACGCCTTCACCGGCTTGATATAAACCTAATGCGCTGCCCAGATACCCCGCAACGACGGCGCCTACAATCCCCAGGATGATGGTCAAAATGATTCCGAACTTCTGCTCGCCCGGCATGATTGCCCTCGCGATCAGTCCGACAATGAAACCCACTACGATCATGCCGATAATGCCCATGGAGGTTTATCCTATAAAGTTGATGGAAGGTGCACGATGAAACATTCCTGGGCCAGGTTTGGTAGAGCCTGGATGCATCCATCATAGGGAGGCCGCCCGAAAGCGTCCAGCCCATCACTGTTATTTTGGTGTCCAAACGTTAAACAATCACGATGGTGTAACGCCCCGGGAAGCGCGCCATACTGATGGAACTACCCCGCTTCGACCTGCAGCCCATCGCGCGAGAGGAAATCCAGGCTGGGCATCAAGGAAAGTAGATGCTTGCTGTAGTCATGCCGCGCATTGGAAAACAGCGCCTCGGTGTCAGCGACTTCCAACAGTTCTCCGTGGCGCATGACGCCTACGCGATCGCACATCTGGCGTATGACGGGCAGGTCGTGGCTGATGAACAATATCGTCAGCCCCAACGATTCCTGGAGGTCTTTCAGCAGATTGAGAATTTGCGCCTGTATGGATACGTCGAGCGCCGATGTAGGTTCATCGCAAATGAGGAAGCGCGGTCGGGTGGCAAGCGCACGGGCAATGCATATCCGTTGTCGCTGGCCGCCGGAAAATTCGTGTGGAAAACGCAACAGTGCCTGGTCGCCCAGGCCCACGTAGTCGAGCAGGCCGCTGACGATTTGCCGCGTCAGGGCTTCGGTCCTGGCCAGTTTGTGAAAGCGTATGGGTTCTGCCACGATGTCCAGGATGCGCATACGCGGGTTCAGGGACGAGAAAGGGTCCTGGAACACCATCTGGATCTGTCGCCGGAAAGCATTCGTGGTTTTCGCATCGGTCAGTTGCGTGACATTGACGTCGTTGAAAATGACCGAGCCGTTGGTGGTTTGATACAAGCCCGCGATCAGGCGTGCGATGGTCGACTTGCCGGAGCCGGATTCACCGACCAGACCGAATACTTCGCCGGCCTTGATGGAGAAGCTGACGTTTTTCACCGCGTCCAGCATGACGCGATTTCGTTTGCGAAAGGCATTCTTCAGCACAAACCGCATGCTCAGGTTTTCGACCTGCAACAGCGGCCTGTCCGAGCTGGCGCCATAGTCGCGGTGCTCGCCCATCCAGCGGGTCGCGGTCGCCAGGTTGCTTCGCAGGGACGGCGCAATCACGTCCTCGATGTAGGTGACCATGGGAAAGCGTCGCAGCTTGATATCTGAACGTGGTACCGCTGAAATCAGGCTTTTGGTATAGAGGTGTTGCGGATTGCTCAGCAAACGCCTGGTGGGGCCTTCCTCGACCAGCTTGCCGCGGTACAGGACAGCGACGCGATCGGTCACTTCGGCGATGACGCCCATGTCGTGCGTGATCAGGATCATGCCAACTTGCTTCTCTTTGCAGAGCTTGCGCAAGAGGTCAAGTATCTGTGCCTGGATCGAGACGTCCAGCGCCGTGGTGGGTTCGTCGGCAATGATGACTTCCGGTTCACAACACAAGGCCAGCGCAATGACCACGCGTTGCCGCATGCCGCCCGAGAACTGGTGAGGGTAGTGTTGCAGGCGTATGCGGGCCTGTTCGATGCCCACACTTTCCAGGAGCTCAATCGCCCGTGCCGAGGCTTGTTGCTGAGTAAGTTGCAGATGCACCTGCATGGTTTCGACGAGTTGTTGGCCGATGGTCTGCAGGGGATCCAGGGATGTAAGGGGATCCTGGAAAATCATTCCTATGCGCCGGCCGCGCACCAGCCGGAATGCCGCCGCAGACAGTTTGTCGATACGTTCTCCATTCAGCAGCACGGCGCCACCTGTCATCTTGCCGGGGGCTTCGAGCAGTCCGATCACCGCGTTGCCTATGGTGGATTTGCCGGCGCCCGATTCACCGACCACACCCAGGATCTCGCCTTTTTCCAGTGACAGGCTAACGTCCTGGATTGCCACCACATTACCGCGTCGGCTGGAAAACTCGATGCGCAGATTCTCAATGTCCAACAGTGCCATGGGTATGCCTTAGCGGAGCTTGGGATTGAGCGCATCGCGCAGCCAATCGCCCAGCAGATTGACCGACAAGGCCAGCAAGACCAGGGCGATACCCGGGAAAATGGAGATCCACCAGTCGCCCGAGAACAGATAACTGTTGCCAATGCGGATGAGCGTGCCCAGCGAGGGCGTCGTGGGTGGGATGCCTACGCCCAGGAAAGACAAGGTCGCCTCGGTAATGATGGCCACGGCCAGATGTATGGTGGCAATGACCAGGACTGGCCCCATCACGTTGGGCAGGATATGACGGCGCAACACCATGAACGGGCGCATGCCGATCAGGCGCGCGGCCTGCACATATTCCTTGTTGCGCTCGACCATGGTGGCGCCGCGCACGGTGCGAGCGTACTGCACCCAACCCGAAATGCCGATGGCGAATATGAGCACATACAGCGAAAGGCTGTCCTGGGAGTCGCGAGGCAGCAAGCCGCGCGCGATTCCGTCTATCAGCAGTGCAATGAGTATCGCGGGAAACGACAGTTGCACGTCGGCAATGCGCATGATCACGCTATCGACACGGCCGCCCACATAGCCACTGATCAGTCCCAGAGACACGCCGATGACCAGCGAAAACAGCACCGACGCAAAGCCCACAAACAGCGAGATGCGCGAGCCGTACAGGATCGCCGAAAGCATGTCGCGGCCCTGGTCGTCAGTGCCCAGGAGGAAGCGTGGGTCGCCGTTGGCCGACCATGCCGGCGGAATATTGGCGTCGAGCAGATCCAGCGTGGACAGGTCGAATGGATTATGCGGCGCGAAGAGAGGCGCCCCCAGCGCGCCAACGATGATGATGAACGCGACGGCAGCCGAAATGATGGCGGTGGGCGACCGGCTGAAGCTGTAGACGATATCGCTGTGATACAGGCGCGAGAAGGCATTCTGGGCCATCGATTGATACCTTCTAGGCTTTCTGTACCCGCAGTCGTGGGTCGACAGCGAAATACAATAGATCGACAATGAGATTAATGATCACGAAAAAGAATGCGATCAATAAGAGGTAGGCTGCCATCACGGGTATGTCGACCGCGCCGATCGACTGGATGAACAGCAGGCCCATGCCAGGCCACTGGAACACAGTTTCCGTAATAATCGAAAAAGCAATGATCGACCCTAATTGCAGTCCGGTGATCGTTATCACGGGCACCAGGGTATTTTTCAGCGCATGGCGGAAATTGATCAGGCGGTCAGGCAGACCGCGCGCCCGTGCGAACTTGATGAAGTCGGCCTGCATGACCTCCAGCATTTCAGCCCGCACCAGCCGCATGATGAGCGTCATCTGGAACAGTGCGAGTGTGAAGGCAGGCATGATCAGTGATTGCCAGCCGCTCTTGGTCAGGAAGCCGGTGGACCACCATCCCAGTTGCACGACGTCGCCGCGTCCGAAACTGGGCAGCCAGCGCAGCATGACGCCGAAGACCAGGATCATCAGGATACCAATCAGAAAGGTGGGGAGCGATATGCCTATGAGTGACAAGGCCATGAAACTGCGCGACAACACGCCATTGCGTTTCAGGGCCGTATAAATGCCCATGGGAATACCCAGGAACAAGGCCATAAGGGCGGAGACCAGGGAAAGTTCGAGCGTGGCGGGCAGGCGGCTTTCGATAAGATCGCTGACCGGGCGGCGCTGGCGGTAGGAAACGCCAAAATCGCCCTGTGCCGCATTGCCGATGAATCGGACGTACTGGACCAGGAACGGGTCGTCCAGTCCTAGTTGCTTACGCATCTCGGCGCGTTGTTCCAGGGTTGTGTCCTGGCCCACCATGTTATTGATGGGGTCGCCGACGTAGCGGAACATTGCAAAAGCAATGAGCCCTACGGCGAGCATGACGAAGATCGACTGGAGCACCCGTTGGGCAATGAAATTAAGCATGTCCTGGTTACGGATGGTTCAAGGCATGACCACGTTGCGGATGTCGAGCACGTCGTCGGCACGTTGGGCTACCGTGATTCCCTTGCGCACACCCCATGACATCGGCTGCTGGTGCAATGGCAGGTAGCCGAAGTCGTTGTGCAACATGGTGAACGCTTCCTTGATCATGGCATTGCGCTTGGCCTGGTCTGTTTCGACGTCGATCTTGGCGGTCAAGGCATCGATTTCCTTGTTGCAGTAGCCGCCCAAATTGAACTGGCCTGTCGCAGTCTTCGCGTCGCGGCATCCGACCAGGTTGGTCAGCGCGTTGGCCGCATCGATGGAACTGGGCGTCCATCCCAGCATATACATGCTGGTGTTGTTGCCCGCCTGCAGCAGGATCTTGGCAAAATACTTGGACTTGGTTTGCGCCAGGAGGTCGATCTTGATGCCTACGCGAGCCAGCATGCTGGCAACCGCCTGGCACACTTTCTCGTCGTTGACATAGCGGTCGTTAGGGCAGTCGAGCTGCACGCTGAACCCATCAGGGTAGCCGGCTTCGACCAATAGTTTCTTGGCTTTTTCGACGTCGGTCTTGTAGGGCGCACCAAATGAAGAATCGTAGCCGTTGATTTTGTCGGCGATGAGCGTGCCCAGGGGATTCGCTGCGCCGCGCATGATTTTCTGGTTGATGACCCGCGTATCGACGGCCAGATTGACGGCCTGGCGGACACGTTGGTCCTTGAACGGATTCTTGCCTTTGACATTGGAGAAGAGCAGCTCGTCGCGGTGTTGATCCATACCGATGAAGACAGTGCGGGCCTCGGGTTCGTTCATGACCTGGACGTTGGGCTCTTTTTCCAGGCGCGGCCAGTCTTGCACCGGTACTGGTATGACAATGTCCATTTCGCCTGAAATCAGGGCGGCGACGCGGGTCGATTCCTGGGTGATGGGCTGGAATACGACCTCGGTCACGTTCGTGGGCATATTCTTGTTCCAGTACCCGTCATAGCGCTTGAGTGTCGTCTTGACGTCAGGAGCGCGATCAACCACCATGAAAGGTCCGGTACCGTTTTCATGCAGGTTGGCATAATTGCTTTCGCCACCCTTGACGTTGGTGGCTTCGACCGTCTTGTTCTTTTCGGCCCACGGCTTGCTCATGATGTAGAGGAAAGTCCAGTCACGAGGCAGGATCGGGTTGGGTGTAGGAGTGGTGACCTCGATCGTGTGGTCGTCGATTTTCTTGATGTCGGCCGCCTTTGCTCCGTATGCTTTCATGTCCGAGCCTGCCGTCTGGCTGCGTTTCCATGAAAAGATCACGTCGTCGGCGGTGAAGGGACTGCCATCATGGAAGGTGACACCCTTGCGCAGGTGGAAGATCCATTTTGTAGGTTCGGGATTCTCCCATTTCTCGGCCAGCATGGGAACCAGCTTCAGATCCTTATCGTAAGCAGTCAGCGTTTCATAAAACCAGCTCTGAAACCCCAAGGTGAACGTTTCGTTCAGTGCCATGGGATCCAGTGACATCATGTCGCCCTGATAGGCCCATCGCAGTGTTTTGGCGTCCACCGATTGCGATAAACCGACGCTCATGGCGAGTGTGGCCGCAATTGCGGTGTGTTTGATGAGTTGCTTGAATTTCATGCTGATCTCCTGCGCTGGTTTTATAGGAATGCCGCGTGTAACAGGACTGCCGTGCGTTCAACAGAACTACCGTGATAATTGATCAGTGACCTCTTCCAGGAATTTTTCGCAGGCGGTCACCTGCGATATGTCGATGTATTCGTTAGGCTGGTGCGCCTGGTCGATGGAGCCGGGACCGCAGAGTACGACAGAGAAGCCGCTTTCCTGGAATTGTCCCGCCTCGGCCGCATACGGAACCACATCGCCATGTGTGTGGCCGCACAAGCTGAAGATGAGTTCCTGGGCGGCCCCGCCTTTGTCCTGCAAGGGCGGAGCGTCTGCCATGATTTCTGTCGTGATGGACGCCGCCGGCGCTATCGCGCGCATGGCCGGCAGCAGGGTATCGGCATACTGCTGGAACCGGTCCAGGTAGCTGCGCCAATCGTCACCAGGCAGCGCGCGTATGTCCCAGACGAAAGAGCATTCGCGGGAAATAATGTTGAGCGCGGTACCACCGTGCACGACACCGACATGCAGGGTGGTATAAGGCGGCTCGAAGCGGCAGTCAGGGTCGGCGCTGGCCTTGTTGCCGGCCATCATGTCGTCGATGAAAGTGATGAGCCGTGCAGCGGTGGTTACGGCGCTTACGCCGCGCTGCACCTGGCTGGAGTGTGCTTCATGGCCCACAATGGTGGTACGCAGGGCGGCAATGCCTTTGTGTGCCACGATCGGGCGCATGCTGGTGGGTTCGCCGACGATGACCGCGCCGGGTTTGGCAATATCGGTGACCAGCCTGGCTATCATGGAGGGAGCGCCAAAGCATCCGATCTCCTCGTCATAACTGAGTGCAAAATGGATGGGGCGCTTCAGGCCTTTCTTGAGCATGTCGGGGACCATGGCCAAGGCCACGGCTGAAAACGCCTTCATGTCGCAGGTGCCACGCCCGTACAGGCGGCCGTCTTTTTGTTCGATGACGAAAGGGTCAGTGTCCCAGGGTTGCCCATCGACCGGCACGACATCGGTATGGCCGGACAGGACGATGCCGCCTTCGACATTCGGACCGACCGTAGCGAACAGATTTGCCTTGGTCCCCTCGGGGTTGCCGACCAGATGGCTTTGCACGCCATGATCGGCAAGATAGTCCCGTATATAGTGAATGAGTTGCAGGTTTGAGTTGCGTGATACGGTATCAAAACCGACAAGCTTGGTTATCATGGCCAGGGACTGGGGTTTCACTGCGGAAATCTCCGATGGCAGGGGTAATCGCCGATGTTAGCGAAGTGCCGGTTCGAACGTCAATGGGTTGACGTTGGGGTATGCCCGCAGTGGCAACCGCGACCATCCATTTCTTTTTTATTAAGTATGTAACCTTTTTCCTGCCCCAACACCAAGGAAGACTAATGTCCGAGCTTTTCGATCCTATCAAGTTGCGCAACGTCGCGCTGGCCAACCGTATCGTTATTTCGCCCATGTGCCAGTACTCGGCGGTTGATGGAAACGCCACCAGTTGGCATATGGCGCACCTGTCCAGCCTTGCGCTGGGCGGCGCCGGACTGTTGTGCATCGAAGCGACTGCGGTGACTGCAGAAGGGCGCATCACGCCCGGATGCCTGGGACTATGGAACGACGATAACGAAGCGGCATTGGCCGCCGTCGTCAGGGTGCTGCGCGCCACGTCGGGCATTCGGCTGGCGATTCAATTAGGGCACGCCGGGCGCAAAGGCTCCAGCGCCGCTCCCTGGGACGGCGGCCAGCTGATCGCTCAGGATAAAGGGGGCTGGCTTCCGGTGGCGCCGTCCGCATTGGCGCACAAATACAGCGAGCCGCCGCCGCGCGCACTGACCGTCGAGGACTTGGCTGGCATCAAGAAGGCATTCGTCGACGCGGCCCGGCGCGCGGTACGCCTGGGCCTGGACGCCATAGAACTGCACGCCGCGCACGGCTACCTGTTGCATCAGTTCCTGTCGCCGATCTCGAACCAGCGCAGCGATGAGTACGGTGGAATACTGGAAAACCGCATGCGTTTTCCGCTTGAGGTTTTCCAGGACGTCCGTGCCGCGATTCCCGACGGAATGGCCCTGGGCATACGCGTATCCGCCACGGATTGGGTGGACTCGGTACCAAGCTGGACCCTGGACCAGACGGTCGAATTTGCATTGCGTGTGAAGCAGTTGGGTGCTGACTGGATCGATGTGTCCAGCGGCGGTGTATCGCCCGAGCAGCAAATTCCCGTGGGCCCAGGCTACCAGGTCCCCCTCGCCGAAACTTTGAAGCGCGAGGTCGGTTTGCCCACCATAGCCGTCGGCCTGATCACCTCCGCACAGCAAGCCCAGGACATCATCACGCAGGGCAAGGCCGACATGGTCGCCTTGGGCCGGGCGGCGCTCTATGATCCGCGCTGGGCCTGGCATGCCGCCGCCGAACTCGGCGGACAGGTGCAAGGCCCGTCCCAATACTGGCGCGCATTGCCCGCAGGCAAGAACAGGGTTTTTGGGGAAACCAGTTTCGGTATGCGGTAGCAGCAATAAGGACGGCACAGTCGTCTATGTTCGGGAGCCGGGGGCGCCCGACTGAAACGATGAGGCATGACTATGAATCCAGACTCGCGCCGCCTGTTCTTCGCCTTGTGGCCTTCGGCCGCAACGGCTGACGAGATCATGGCGTGGGCGCGTGACGCCCATGCACTATGCGGAGGCCGCTTGATGCGGCCTGAAAACCTGCACCTGACCTTGGCGTTCCTGGGCAATACGCCGCAAGAGCGGACACGGGAACTCGTGCGCGCGGCACCGGATTGGTCCATGCCGGTCGGCATGCTGCAATTGAAGCGCTTCGGGCGCTTCGCTGGTCCGCGCGTGGTTTGGGCAGGACCCTCCGCCGATGATGATGACCGCATCCCGTGGCTGGACGAGGCCTACGCCACGCTGTGGTCGCACCTGGAGACCGCCGGCTGGGAACGTCCGGCATCCGTATTCAGGCCGCACGTCTCATTGCTGCGCAAGGCCGGGCCATGCGGGCTCGATGCACTTGCGCGGCCTCCCTTGACGTGGAGGCCGGAGCACTGCGTATTGGTGGCTTCGCGCCCGGCCGAAGGCGGGTCACGTTACGAGATCCTGGCCCGGCTGCCCACCAGGCACCTCACTTGCTGATTCGCCAGGGTGAATACATTATCTTATGCGGAGGCCAGTCATGCCCGATCAATCCAAGACGCCACATCCAAGGAATCCGGAAGCGGACGACTCGAAAAACAAAGTCGTGCCGGATCCCGCGGACGACCGTCCCCAGCGTGAGGACGAATACCTGAGCAAGTTCTTGCAAGACCCGAGCCCGGAAAGTGGCAAGCATGAGGGTGGCGAGAACAAAAAAGAAAAGTGAGTGCTCGATGCAACTCGAAGGATCCTGCCATTGCGGCGCCGTGAGGTTCACGGTTTCAAGTTCGGGGCCTTATCCCTATCAACGTTGTTACTGTTCGATATGCCGCAAGACGCAAGGCGGCGGCGGCTATTCCATCAACCTGTCCGGAGACGCCGAAACGATGCATGTCAGGGGCAGCGCCAATGTGTCGGTGTATCATGCCAAGCTTCAAGAGCCTGGTCAGCAGGCGGCTCGCACCAGCAGTGCCGAACGGCATTTTTGCAAACGTTGCGGAAGCGCGCTCTGGCTGTTCAGCCCGGAATGGCCCGAGCTGATCCACCCGTTTGCTTCCGCCATAGATACGCCGCTTCCAGTGCCGCCTGAGCATACTCACTTGCTACTGGGTTCGAAGGCGTCATGGGTCGAAGTGCAGGCGGGGCCAGGCGATAAATTGTTCGATGGTTTTCCAGACGAGTCGATTGCCGATTGGCATGGGCGTTTGGGACTGACATCGAGTTGAACAGGAATAATTCATGGCAGCTTTTCTTCCAGTGCTGAAGGTGGCGCTTCCTTATATTACGCAGATCGTTTCCGCAGCGGTGCCGATGTTCACGACCAAGCCGCCGGGTGGAAAACTGGAAGAAGTGGTGCCGCAACAGATTCGTGAACTCCAGGCGGCGGTAAGCCACAATGCGGAGGCGGTGAAGGGGCTGGCCCTGCAGTTAAAGGAGACGATCGAAGGGGTCGATAAGGCTGCTGCGCAGTTGCAGCAACAGATCATGTTTTTGAGGCGACTTGCGGTGGGAGCGGTGGTGGTTGCCATGGTAGCGATTGGTGTGGCGGTTTGGGCGTTGTCGGGGCAGTAGGTGATGGCCGCAGATGCCGGGGCGACGGGTGTTTCGTGAGTTCGTGCAAACAGGGCTACCGGGCCGGCTTCCCAGGGTGCCGACCGGGGCACAGGAATTGCTCGTGGGTCAGGGACCCATTCGGTCGTCTACCAGGAGATCACCATGAAAAAGCTTTTAGCGATTGCGATCTGTTCCTTGCCGTTCGCCGTGGTTTCAACGGTGTATGGGCAGGGCAGTACGAGTAGCGGTTCAAGTACGCAGGCACCTTCCACGGCGCCGACGCCTAAAACGGAAAGCCTGGGCGGCACCAGCGCCAGTTCGGGCAAGAGCGGTACGGCGGGCACTACGATGGGCGAAGGCATGAAGTCGGGCGAAAAATCGGCTGACGGCGCGACAGATAGTACCGAAGCCAGCAAACGTATAGGCGGAGTGCCTGTGGATATAGCACCCAAGGATGCGACGCCTCCGGGCACGAGTGCCGATCAGGATAAGACAGAAAAGAAGAAGGGCGGCAACTAGTACGCCTGAGGCTGCTTGCCACTGCGATGCGGGCTGGCCCCTCCTGCATCGCGGCAGCATCATGATCGCGAATGTAAGCGTCGGGACCGTGACCAGGGTCAGGGCCCTGCAATGGCGACAAGCAGTAGTTACCCCGGTTCTATAGTCTAGCTTTAGGTTCTATACTTCCTGCAGTTCACGGAAGGAGTCGGGCCACGCTCTTCCAGCGGTCCAAACTACAGGAAATGGCGCGTATTGCGCTTGCCGCCCAATCAGGCCGCCATTCCTCAACCCGATAAGCCTTATGCCCGATGCGACACAGCGCGCCTCGGTACTGGCTCGAAGCCGCCGGCCCGAAAAACGAAAGAGGAAATATGTTCGACGAGACACTGGAGTGGCCATTCTTCGATGCCCGGCATCGTGAACTCAAGGGGCTGGAGCGCTTTGCAGACCAAGACCTCCAATCACTGATCCAGCAGGAACACGACGGCGCCGATGTGTACGCAATCGCCCCGCAGATGGTGAAGACCCTGGGCGCCGGTGGCTGGCTCGAGCATGCCGCGTCGCTGGACGGACGGCTCGACTCGCGCAGCTTGTGTCTTGTCCGCGATATGCTGGCGCGCCGCTCCGGCCTGGCGGAATTTGCCTTCGCGATGCAGGGCTTGGGAACGGCGGCTATTACGCTGTTCGGCAACGACGAGCAACGCCGGGAGTGGCTGCCGGGCGTGATCGCGGGTGATCGCATCGCCGCGTTCGCCCTGTCCGAAGAAGAAGCGGGCTCCAATCCCGCTGAAATGTTGACCGCCGCGCACAAAGACGGTGACGACTGGGTCATCAACGGCGAGAAGACGTGGATATCGAATGCCGGTCTGGCCCATCAGTACGTGGTGTTTGCCAGGACGCGGGAAGCGTCGGGCGCCCAGGGCTTATCCTGTTTTATCGTTGCCGCCCATACTCCCGGTTTTTCCGTCAGCGCAAGCATAGACGTCATTGCGCCGCATCCTTTGGGTTCGCTTCGGTTTACTAATTGCCGGGTGCCTGCCGACGCGCTAGTGGGCCAGGAAGGAGACGGATTCAAGATCGCCATGAGCGTCCTGGATGTATTCCGTTCCAGCGTGGGCGCGTCGGCTGTCGGAATGGCGCGCCGCGCGCTGGATCACACCCTGCTGAGGGTCACGCAGCGCCAAATATCCGGCGCCAGCCTCGGCAGTTTCCAGCTTACGCAGGACAAGCTGGCTGACATGGCCACGGCCGTCGACGCTGCCGCCTTGCTCGTCTACCGCGCTGCCTGGGTCAAGGATGTAGTGGGCGGGCGGACTTCAAGGGTCGCCGCCATGGCCAAGCTGTTCGCCACCGAAGAAGCGCAGCACGTAATCGATAAAGCCGTGCAATTATTCGGCGGCCTGGGCGTGGTGTCCGGCAATCCGGTTGAACGGCTGTATCGCGAGATCCGTGCCTTGCGCATTTATGAGGGCACCAGCGAAATCCAGAAGCTCATCATCGCTGGGCAATTGCTGCGATCCCACGACCAATCGTTACGAAGCTAGCCTCGTGAATTGCTTGTCAGGCCCATGCCAGCCGTTGGGTCGAGCCTGAGCCGGCTGTCCGTACAGCGCTGGTCGCTACGGCGCCGGCCTGGGCATTGAGCTTAAAGGTGGCGACTACCCCTGCCAGGCTGGAGGCCTGTTCCTGAAGGCTGGCTGATGCCGCCGCCGCTTCTTCCACCAGGGCCGCATTTTGCTGGGTAACCTGGTCCATCTGTCCCACGGCTTTGTTGACTTCGTCGATACCCACGCTCTGTTCATGGCTGGCGGAAGTGATTTCGGCCATGATGTCGGTCACCCGCTTGATGCTGGCGACTGTCTCGGTCATCGTTGCACCCGCTTGCGCAGCCAGCGTGTTGCCTGCCTCGGTTGTCGAAACAGACGCGTCGATCAAGCCCTTGATTTCCTTGGCGGCCGATGCACTACGCTGTGCCAGTGATCGCACTTCGGACGCCACGACGGCAAATCCTCTTCCTTGCTCGCCTGCCCTTGCCGCCTCCACCGCCGCGTTGAGCGCAAGGATGTTGGTCTGAAAGGCAATGCTGTCGATCACACCGATGATTTCGGCCACCTTCCTGGACGAGCTTGTGATGGCGCCCATGGTCTGTACAACCTGAGCCACCACGTCGCCGCCCTTTACCGCGACCTGTGCGGCCGTTTCCGCCAACGTACAGGCTTGCTGCGCATTGTCGGCATTCTGCTTTACTGTGGTGGTGAGTTGCTCCATGGTCGCCGCCGTCTCGGCCAACGAACTGGCTTGTTCTTCGGTGCGCGAGGAAAGGTCCAGGTTGCCCGCAGCGATTTGGCTCGATGCCGTAGCAATGGAGTTGGCACCACTGCGAACGTCGAGCACCACGCTGGTGAGACTGTCATTCATCTGTTTCAGCGCATGCAACAGCTTGCTGGTCTCGTCCTTGCCTTGAATTTCGACCGAGCTCGTAAGGTCGCGCGAGGACACGGTCTGGGCCAGCCGCAGCGCGCGTTGCAACGGGTTCGTGATGGACCGGGTGATAAGCAGCGCGAGCGCAAGGCCGGCCAATACTGCCAGGATGGCGACGCCTATGAGCAGGTTTCGTCCGAATTCATTATTGGAGTCGAGCCGCGCGGCATCGCTGTTGATCAGCTCCTGTTGGTAGGCAAGCAATTTGTCGACGCTTTCCAAGTAGGCTCCCTGCAAAGCAGGCATGTCCCGATCGAAGAATTGCGTCGCGGCCTGAAGGTTGCCCTTGGCTTTTTGCTCTAGCGCGACAGCGCGCGCGTCGCGGTATTGGGCGCGTTTCTGCAAGATTACCTTGAACAGCTCGATACCGCCGGCCTCCGTGACATTGGAGCGTATCGCCTCCTGCAATGTGTTCACAACGGCGCTTGTCTTGGCCATATCTTCTTCGAAGTACCGCGCTACTGCGGGGTCGGTGGTCTTGGCAGCAGCCATAGTACGAACGCCGTTCAGCGCAATCGCCTTATTCCACTCGGAAATAGCGCGCTCATTTTTCAAACGTACATCAATGATGTTGTCGGTCATCGCTTGGGATGCCTGCATGCGCCATACCCCTATACCGGAAACGATGGTGACAAGCAGGAGCATGAAGGCGAAAGCGGCAGTCAGTCGAGTGCCGATATTGAAATTGTTCATCCGGAGTTCCGTTGGAGATGTCCTTGCTATGATTAGCTAGGGTTTCTACGGATGTTTACGGCTGGAGGAGAGAAAAGATCAGGTGAGTTACGGCCAATCTGGATATTTAATATGTAAAGTTTAGTAAACCTTACATGCCGACCTTCGAAATATGCATGACCAGCACGCTAGGTCATTAGCCACCCGCCGGCAACATCCAGGGTCTGGCCGGTAACAAATCGAGCCTGATCTGAGGCAAAAAACACGCAGGCGTCGGCCACTTCTTCGGGCGTACCCAGGCGCTTAAGTGCCGTAACCTGTGCGACGGCGTCGTTGGTCTCTTGTGGCACCATCTTCAGTAGCGGCGTGCTGATGCGTCCCGGCGCCAGTGCATTGACCGTCACGTTATATTCGCCCAGTTCACCCGCCCAGTGGCGCGTTGCGCCGATCAATGCCGCTTTGGTGGCCGCATAATGCGCCGCGACGATATCGCAGTATGCTTTACCGGCGACTGACGACATGTTGATGATGCGACCTTCGCGCTTTTTGATCATGTCTGGAGTTGCCACGCGGGTCATGTAGAACATGCTGCTCAGGTTGACTGAAACGACGGTGTCCCATTCTTCAGGGGGCATCTCCCATACTTTCAGTGCGCGGCCGTCCCGCTTTGGTGAAATCCCCACATTGTTGACCAAAATATCGACCTCGCCGAGCTGGGCCTTGATGGCAGTGAACGCGGCTTCGCATTCGGCGAAGCTGGATACATTTGCGTTTACATACGTCACCTGGTGACCGGCTGCACTCAATTCCTTGTCGAAGCGCTTGCCCGCTTCGGCATTGACGTCGACCAGACCCACTCGGGCACCCTCGGCAAGCAGCGCCCCTACGATCGCCGAACCGATGCCGCCCAGGGCGCCGGTTACCAGCGCGACTTTATTATTGAATCTCATCACGCGTCCTTGATCTGTAGTGCAATTTTGCCGATATGCCGGCTGCTTTCCATAAGGTCGTGCGCTTTTGATGCCTCGTGCAGGGGAAAGACGGCATGGACGATGGGCGTACACCGGCCTTGCTCCATCAGCGGAAGAACGTGCTCGCACAACGCTTGCGCTATTTGTTCCTTGTCTTCGTCGCTACGTGGACGCAGTGTCGAACCGGTGAAGGTCAGACGCTTGGTCATGATGGGCAGGGCATCAACGTGGCTTTTGCTTCCTTCAAGAAAAGCGATCTGCACCAGCCGTCCATTAAGCGCCAGGGTATGGATGTTCTTGTTGATATAGTCACCGCCGACCATATCCAGAATGACATCCATGCCGTAGCCCTTGGTGGCCTTCAGGATGACATCCTGGAAGTCCTGCTCCTTGTACAGAATGGTATGCGCGGCACCGGCCTTTTTGCAGGCGTCGGCCTTTTCCTGATTGCCGACGGTGGTCCAGACTTCGGCGCCGAATTCGCGGGCAAGCTGGATGGCTGTCAGGCCTATGCCGCTGGAACCGCCATGAGCCAGGAACTTTTCACCGTCGTGTAATTTGCCGCGCTCGAACACATTGGTCCAGACCGTAAAGTAATTTTCGGGAATGCACGCCGCACTGAGCATGTCCATCCCTTTCGGTATGGGCAGGCAGTGGCGTTCGTCCGCGATGCAATACTCGGCGTAGCCGCCCCCCGGCGTCAGGGCGCAGACTGCGTCACCTACCTTGCGGTCTTGCACATCGGGACCGATCGCCGCGATCATGCCGGAAACTTCCAGCCCCAAGTAGGGCGAAGCCCCCGGCGGGGGCGGATAGAGGCCAGACCGTTGCAGGACGTCGGGGCGATTCACCCCCGCATAATGCACCTCGATAAGGACCTGCCGGCCCGTAGGCTGTGGTCGGTCGCGGACGCCGATTTGCATGCAGGCGGATGCGCCGCCCTTGCCATGATCGATGAACTTGAATGTAGGAGCCATATATTATTTCTCGTTGACGGATTAGTGACCCAGGTATGCTTTCTTGATATGCGCGTTGCCCAACAGTTCTTCGCCGGTGCCGCTTATGACAATGGCGCCATTCTCGAGTACATAGCCCCGATCGGCCAGCCGCAGGGTTCGGTAGACGTTTTGCTCTACCAGCAGGACGGTGACGCCATGGTTGGTAATGTCGCGCACAATATCGAACATCTGCTGCACAAGTATCGGTGATAGGCCCAGTGAAGGTTCATCGAACATCAGCAGCTTGGGGTCGGCCATCATGCCGCGCGCAATAGCCACCATTTGCTGCTCGCCGCCGGACAAGGAACCCGCAAGCTGATTGAGGCGCTCTTTGACACGTGGAAATATCTGAAGTACTTCGTCCATTTTCTGCCGCACGATTGGACGGGCGGTCCGCTTGAACGACCCCATGATCAGATTGTCCCGTACCGTGAAGTTCGGGAACAGCTGGCGACCTTCGGGAATCATGCTGATGCCGGTTTCGACCATGTCGTACGTAGAACTGCCGGTCATGTCCCGGCCTTCGAATTCAATTTTGCCTGACATGGTGGGTATGACGCCGCATAGCGTCTTCAGGGTGGTGGTCTTGCCTGCGCCATTGGCACCGATGAGCGTGACAATTTCGCCCTTGTTGACTTCGAAATCAATGCCGTCGAGGACCTGCGTTTTTCCATACCCCGAATGTAAGTTTGAAACTTTAAGCATCGGCGTACTCCTTACCCAGATAGGCTTCGATAACGGCCGGGTTCTCGACCACTTCCTTCGGCGGCCCGCTGACCAGGACCTTGCCTTCGTTGATGACAATAATACGGTCGGACAAAGCCATGGTTGCTTGCATCATGTGCTCGATCAGCAATATGGACACACCAGAATCACGGATGCGGCGCAACATCTTCACCGCTTTCTCCAGATCGGCAGGATTCAGGCCCGCCATCACTTCGTCAAGCAGTAGAATTTTTGGACGAATCGCCAGTGCGCGCGCGATCTCCAGGCGCTTCATGCCGCCGACCGTCAAGTTTCGCGCTTCCGTTTGCAGATAGGCGGTAAGGTCAGTCTGGGATGCAACCTGGACGGCGATTTGTTCGGACTCATCGCGATCAGACGTATTGATGAAGGCGCCGAGCATGATGTTTTCGAGTACGGTCAGGCCCGTAAAAGGCTTGGCCGTCTGGAATGTACGGCCCATTCCCTTGTGAGCAAACTCGTCGGGGGTCTTGCAATGGGTCCAGTTGCCATCCCGGTCAACCAGCGAGACGGTACCTTTGTCGGGTGCAAGAAAGCCCGACATCTGGTTGAACACCGTGGTTTTGCCGGCACCATTCGGTCCAATAATGGCTAGTATCTCATTTTGGTAGAGCTCAAAAGAGACATTGTTGGTAGCTTGTAAACCACCGAAGCTCTTGTACAGTCCTTCTGCCTTCAGGACCGGTTTGCTGGTGTCCAGAACATGGCCGCTTTCCATGTCGTGCTGGTACTCGGGTTTGGCCGGACGGGTGCCCAGATAGGGCAGCCGAGCCAGGAGTTTTTCGATCCTGGGCCCGAATGCACCGGCCAGGCCATGGGGAATAGTCAGTACGACGACCACCAGAATAATGCCGTAGACCAGGCCGTGCATGCCGTTGCCGACGCTGCTTAACCATCCGCGAGCGAGCTCTGCAATAGGCAAGACCAGGAATGCACCGGCAATAGGACCGGAAATCGTGCCCAGGCCACCGATCAATGCAAACATGGCGATCTGGATCGATAGTTCAAGCGAGAATGCGGAGGCAGGATCGACGAAAGTCAGGTAAGTGATGTGGAAGGTGCCGATCAGGCTGGTAAGCATGGCGGAAATCACCGCGGCCCGTATCTTCATTTTGGCGGTCGCGATACCGACAGCCCTCGCCGCATCCTCGCGTTCGCGAATGGCGATCAAATAGTGGCCCATGCGGGATTTGCGGACATACCATGATGCCCAGACCACCATGACGAAAAGGAAGAACGCGATATAAACGTAGTTGATCTTCTCGCGGAAAACGATCCAGGTCCAGCCGATGTTCAGTGGCAGGCTGATGCCACTGGAACCGCCCGTCCAGCTTTCTTCATGAATGACCAGCAAGCGCACGACCTCGAGGATGGCAATAGTCGCCAGCGCAAAGAACGGGCCTTTCAGGCGCAGGGTCGGGTAACTGATGACCACGGCGACCAGGCCGGAAATGATGGCGCCTGCGAACATGCCGATCCACGGCGTAATGCCGAAGTTCTGAGTGAGAAGCGTAGCGGTGTAGCCGCCTATCCCATAGAAGACGGCGTGGCCGAGAGACAGCTGCCCCGCGTAGCCGCCCACGATGTTCCAGGCGACGGAAAGGGCCGAGAATACAAACAGCAAAACAAACAGATTGGTCCAGAAGGAACTGCCCATGATCACAGGAATCAGGAGCATGACGGCCAGCAGGATCAGGCTGACATAGGCCTTAGGGCTACGGAAATCAGGAAACAAGGCGCACTCCTTCTATTCTGTGCCAAAGCCAAACAAGCCGTTCGGACGCACAACGAGTATCAGCAGAAAAATTCCGAAATAAACGACTTCTTTCAAGTCGGGCGCGATGTAGTATCCGGCCAGTGTGTCCACTACGCCGATGATCATGGAACCGGCGACCGCGCCATAAAGGCTGCCCATGCCGCCGAGCACCACGATGACAAATGCGGTCAGGACAAAGTAAGTACCTACTGTCGGGAACACTGGATACTGGGGCGCAAGCAAGCCGGCCGCAATGCCTACAAACGCTGTTCCCAGTCCGAACGCGACGATATACACGTTCTTGACATTAACGCCCATCAGCATCGCTGCGTAACGATGCTGGGCGACAGCGCGCAGCGCGCGGCCGAGATAGGTGTGATGCATGAACAAATGCAAGAGGACGGCCAGGCAGATTGCAACGACAAAGGTGATGATTTGGCCCGTGACCATGGTGTAGCCGCCTATCGTAATCGCATTGGTGCCGGTTTCGACTGAAGCGCGAAACACATTCGCGCCGAAGAGCACCAGGGCAAGGTTCAGCAATATGGTAGAAAGGCCGACGGTGGCAAAAATCTGTATATGTTCGTCAGAGTCGAGTAAAGGTTGGATAATTACTTTCTGCGTCAGTGCGCCCAGCGCAAACAAAATGACGGCAATGGGAACCAGGCCGATATAGGGATGCAAGCCGAAATTGGCGGCGAGCAGGTAGACCATATACATCCCAACCATCAGGAAATCGCCATGCGCGAAATTGACGACCCGCACAACACCGAAAATCAGCGTAAGCCCCAGGCTGATAATGGTGTAAGCGCCTCCCAGCAGCAGGCCGTTGATGAGCAGCTGTACAAAAATATCCATATTGCAACCTCTTGAAGTAGGAAAAAATCAGGCATCCCGATGGATGCCTGATTTTTCCAGCCTGCGGTCGTTACTTCTTGGTGAAGATCGGCTTGCCCAACGCGAGGTTCTTGGGTGCAATCGTTACCAGCTTGCCGTCTTGCCACTGCATCAGGTAGAAAGTGGACGCCTCGTTCTGGCCGTCTTCACCGAAACTGAAAGCCCAGCCATTGGCGGTCGACCCAGCGGGCTTCTTGTAGGCAAGCACCGCTGCACGTATTTTGTCCGCGTCGGTGGATTTGGCATTAGCCATGGCTTCAAGGAACGCTTTCGCGCCCACATAATTGGCCAGGCTATGGCCGGACTGTGGTCCACTGTTGTACGTTGCCTGATAGGCATCCAGGAATTTCTTGAGACCGGGGGCGCCGTCGGGGTTGATCGAAGACTGCGGGAAGTCCAGATCGAAGACGCCATGCATGCCGGGCCCCACAGCCTTGGCCGTGTCAGCCAGTGAATAGCCGCCACCCGCACCAATAATGATGTTGGGGTTGAAACCGGCCGCTTTGGCCTGGCTGAAGAACAAAATGGCATCGTTCTGATAAGCCGTATGCAGCACGACGTTTACGCCTGCGCCCTTCAGCCTGAGTATGAGCGAGGAGAGGTCGACGGTCTTGGCAGAATAGGGCAGCACTTCGGCAACCTTATAGCCCAATTCGCCAGCACGCTGTTTCTCGGTGGCAGCTACGTCTGTTCCATACGGGCCATCTTCGTGGATGATCCCGATAACGATGTTGTCCTTGTCCATGCCCATACCCGGAGCAATGGTTTCGTGCAGCGCATTCACCACCGACACGCCATAAAGGCTGGTATTCGGATTGCTGCGGAACAAGTATTTATATCCCCGTGTCGTGATCTTGTGCGCCGTGGCACCGAGTTCGAAATAAGGAACCCCCGCCAGCTCGGTAACAGGTGTAGCGGCATACGAAATGCCTGATGCATAGCTGCCGAACACGGCGGCCACGTCTTGGGATGTGAGGCGCTTGGTTTCGGACACCGCTTGCGTCGGATCGACCGCATCCGCTTTCAGGACGGTGACTTTTTCGCCATTAAGGCCGCCGGCCTCGTTGAGTTCGTTAACGGCAAGCTCCAGCCCTCGAAAACTTTCCTGACCCAGCAAGGCAAGTGCGCCACTAAACGGATACACCGCTCCAACTTTGACTTCGGCGGTTGCCGCACTGGTTACCAGAACACCGCAAGCGGCGAACGCCATAGCTATTTTTTTCAACTTGAACATGTATTGGCTCCTGCTTTTATAAGGTAGGAATCGGGGATACGTCCATTGTCTTCGGGAGGGAAAATATATGATATATGTTCTTCTAGCTTAAACCGCCTCCCCGATCATTCTAGTTAGCACCGCTGGGTAGCGAATCGGGGATTTCCCTAGCGATCGGTAAATGGCTTGGAAGCGCAGGACCTTTTTTGAATCGCTGGCTTGGATGACTGGATTAACGTCTGTTCTTTTTCACGTTCGGCGAGCCAGTCAATCATGATCTTGCCGCCCCAGGCGAGATCGGCCTGAATGGCCTTGGTCGCCGCGTCGGGGTCACGTGCCTTGAGCGCATCGAGTACGGCTTCGTGCCGGTGTTGGCCGCCGGAGTAGTCCAGTCCGGATGTCTTGACGTGGAATACCTTGAGGATAGGTCCGGTAATGACCCAGAACGATTCCACTGTACTGATGAGCATGGGCATCCGGCTGGCCTCCAGAATCGCGAAATGGAATTTCCGATTCAGATAGCTGGCCCGTTTGGGATTTGAAGATGTGAGGCTGATGAACTCTTTTTGAAGAGCGCTGAGGTCGTCGAGCTCTTTGGGCGTGATCTTGCGCGCCGCTTCGGCGGCTCCCATGCCTTCCAGATGAAAACGTATCTGCTGAATTTCAGACAAGCGCTCGGAATCGAGAAACGGCACATAGATGGCAGTGGCCGCCTGAATTTCCAGGCCTTGCTCGCTGATAAGGCGAAAGATTGCTTCACGCACAGGCGTGATGGAAACGCCCATTTCGCTGGCGAGCTCGCCTATGATCAGGCGTTCACCCGGCTCGTATTGCCCATTGATAAGCGCTTCGCGTATTTGCTTGTAAACCTTGACGGAAAGGTTTTCTTTTTTTACAGGCTTTAGGCTGGACATGAGAACTCTACCCAACTGTAGTGCGTTTGCAATTCGCGGTGTATATTATATATCATATATTATTGTGCTAACGCTAGCGAGCGTGGTGGGTATAGTAATCGGTAGGAATTGTATAAGAACATGGGGAGCCCAGTCATGAAAGAAATCACCGGTGAAACCAAGCTGTTCGGAATCCTGGCCGATCCTATCCATCACGTAAAGACGCCGCAACGCATGAACGAATATTTTGCCCGAGCTGGCTACGACGGGGTGCTCGTGCCATTTCATGCGCGGTCCGACCATTTGGAGCCTGTGCTCAATGGCTTGAAGCGGCTCGAGAATCTGGGTGGCATTATCGTTACGGTTCCGCATAAAACCGCCATTCTGGCTTTATGCGACGACGCCTCCGATTTGACCCGTAAGATCGGAGCGGCCAATGTTGTGCGCCGGGAACCTGACGGGCGGCTTACTGCTCATATGCTGGACGGCGAAGGTTTCGTGCGCGGATTGCGGTCCTGTGGACACGAAGTAAAAGACAAGACGGCCTATATGGTGGGTGCCGGCGGCGCCGCCAACGCCATAGCGTTCGCCCTGCTGCGGTATGGTGTTAGCTGCCTGACTATTGCCAACCGTACCGTCGCCAAGGCCGAAGACCTAAAAAGCCGTGTTCTGGATCTTTACCCGCAAGCCTGCATCAACATCGGTACGTCCGACCCATCAGGTCACGATATTGTCATCAATGCGACGTCTTTGGGCCTGAAGGAAGGCGATGCCCTGCCTCTGGACGCGTCCAGGCTCCGCACAGGCCAGGTAGTCTGTGAAGTGATCATGCAGCCGGTAGAAACCGCAATGTTGCAGGCCGCCCGTGAACGTGGCTGCGCGGTGCATTACGGGGCACCCATGCTGGCATGCCAGATCGAATTGATGGCGGAATTTCTTGGCGTCACGGCGGCGGGCTGAATCATGGCCGACTACGATTACATCATCGCCGGTGGTGGCACAGCCGGTTGCATTCTTGCCAACCGACTGACCGAAGGAGGGCAATACCGCGTCCTGATGCTTGAGGCGGGACGGGATGCATCGTCTATGTGGGTACCCATCCCGGCCGGCTTCAGCAAACTGATGACAGACCCCCGGTTCAACTGGGGCTTTCAGACCGAACCCGAAGACAATGTGAAGGGTCGCCGCATTGCCGTGCCCAGGGGTAAGGGCCTTGGCGGTTCCTCGCTTATCAACGGGATGATTTATGTTCGCGGCCAAGAGCAGGACTACAACGCCTGGGAAGCGGCTGGGGCGCATGGATGGGCATTCCGCGACGTCGAACCCTATTTCCACAAGCTGGAAAACTACGCGGGTGGTAATGCGCGGCGCGGCAAGAACGGTCCCATGTATCTGGAGCAGGTGGCCGAGCGTTTCCCAATAGCCGAGGCATTCCTGAAAGCCGCCGCGCAAGACGGTCACCCGTATAACGACGATTACAACGATCAAGATCAGGAAGGCTTTGGTTATTATCAGGTCCTGCAGCATAAGGGCAGGCGCTGGAGCATCGCCAATGGCTATCTGAATCCCGTTCGGAACCGCAAGAACCTCAAGATCGAGTCGAACGCGCACGTGGTCCGCCTGCTCATCGAACATAAGCGGTGCACGGGCGTGGTTTACCGTAAAGACGGGCGCGAAGTCATCGTAAAAGCAAACCGTGAAACTTTGGTATGCCTTGGTGCCATTCAGTCGCCGCAGTTGCTCGAGCTGTCGGGTGTGGGCAATCCGGAATTGATCCAGGCCCACGGCATTCCGGTGGTCCATGCCTTGAAGGGCGTGGGCGAAAACTATATCGAGCATTTCGCCACGCGTATGAATTGGCGGGTCAAGAACACGGTAACGTTAAACGAGATGTCTCGTGGGGTTTCGCTCGCAGGCCATGTTGCCCGATACTACCTGCAGCGCAAAGGCATATTGACCCTGGGCACGGGGCTGGTGCACGGATTCATCAAGACGTCGCCAGAGCTTGCCACACCCGACGTGCAATATTTCTTCGTCCACGCCAGCTATGCGAATGCAGCGAATCGGGTGCTCGATAAAGAGCCTGGCATGACGATAGGTGTTGCACAGCTCCGTCCAGAATCCCGTGGGACCATACATATCAAGTCCTCAAGTCCTTTCGAATGCCCGGCCATCCGGCCCAATTTTCTTGACGCGCCAACGGACCGCGAGGCGCTCATCAAAGGCATGCAGATCGCGCGCCGCATCGTCAAGCAGCCCGCAATGCAGGACTATGTATCTCACGAAATGAATCCCGGCGAAGACGTCAACACGTTCGACGAATGGCTGGACTTTGCGCGCAGCACGGGTCAAACCATCTATCACCCGATAGGGACTTGCCGTATGGGCGTTGACCCCCAGGCCGTAACAGATCCGCGCTTGCGTGTCAGTGGCATCAAAGGGCTGCGCGTTATCGACGCCTCCGTCATGCCCTTGATGGTTTCGGGCAACACACAGGGCGCCGTCATGATGGTGGCCGAGAAGGGTGCCGATATGATCCTGCAAGACGCAAAGGCCTGAATGGCTTGTTGGTCCTTCCTGGTCAGACGATATACAGGCCACCATTCACATGCAAGGTTTCGCCATTCACAAAGCTGGCCAAATCTGAACACAGGAAAAGGATGGCGCCAGCGACTTCATCGGCGGTTCCAAAACGCTTGAGCGGCGTGCTGTCAAGCAGGGCCTGGCCTTTCTGCTGCAACAGAGTGGACGCCATGGGCGTGTCGATAATGCCGGGAGAAACGATATTGACGCGTGTCTTGGGTGCGAGTTCGAGTGCGAGACTTTTGCTTAAGCTGGTGACTGCGCCTTTCGAAGCCGAATAGTGCGCATGGGAATGGCTGCCACGATGACCAGCCATAGAGGCCAAGTTGACGATGGAGCTATTCTCGGCCAAGTGCGGAATAACGGCGCGGCACATGTAGAAAGTGCCATCCAGGTTGATGCTCATCAGGCGGCGCCACTCGACCTGTGTCATGTCTGCGACCATTTTCTCGGGATAAATGCCGGCGGAATGCACAAGATGGTTGATGCTTCCGTAACGCGCTGCGACGTCGTTTACGGTTGTTGCGCACGATGCTTCGTCGGAAACATCGGTGCAATGGATGCTTACGGTTGCTCCGCTGGAATCCAGTTCGTTTTGTATGGCTTCAAGGGCGTCGAGGTTGATATCGCAAAGCGCCACATTCGCGCCCAGGCCATTCATTCTGGCCGCTACCGCACGGCCGATGCCGCCAGCCGCACCGGTAATGAGCACTGTATTTCCAGCGAAAGAGATCATGCTTTTTATATCACCCAGGGACAATACCTGAATGCTCCATTCCGTTGTGTGCAAAAGAATATTATCGCCTCATCGGCAAGAGGTCGCCTTAAGCCTGGACTTTAATTTTTCCATGCGTAGGGTTTCCAAGTGACATGTCTGATAAGTTGTTGCTCGATATAGCCAATAGAGCGCGGCGCCATCGCACAAAAGCAGAAGGCCAATCCCGGAGGATTGGCCTTCTGTTGACTATACTGGTGCCGGTTAAAGGAGTTGAACCCTCGACCTTCGCATTACAAGTGCGCTGCTCTACCAAGGCGTCATTCTACTAGATTTTCGCGTTATTGTTTTTCTTCTTCATTTTCTTGATTTCAAATAAGGCGTAGTCCATGCAAATACCTGTCAATCATTTCAAGCGCGCTTTGGCCGCCGGCCAGCATCAACTGGGCTTATGGGTGTCCCTTGCCAATGCCTACAGTGCGGAGGTGGTCGCGCGCTCCGGCTTTGATTGGCTGGTGTTCGACACGGAACATTCCCCGAACGACGTGGGATCGGTACTTGGACAGTTGCAGGCGGCGGCGCCGTTTCCGGTGTCGCCGGTCGTGCGGCCCAGCTGGAATGACCCGGTGCAACAAAAGCGCTACCTCGATATCGGTGCGCAGACCCTGCTCATTCCCTACGTCCAGAACGAAGAAGAGGCCGCACAGGCCGTTGCGGGCATGCGCTATCCGCCCAGGGGCATGCGCGGGGTGGGCGGGACGATGCGGGCCAGCGCCTTCGGCCGACAGGCCGACTATGCACATACCTGCGAACAGGAGTTGTGCCTGCTGGTCCAGGTCGAAACGCAGGAAGGCCTCGATAACCTCGAGAAGATTGCATCGGTGGACGGCGTGGACGGCGTATTCATCGGTCCGGCCGATTTATCGGCCAGCCTGGGCCATCTGGGTAACGCCAAGCACCCTGAGGTCCAGAGCGCCATCGAAGACGCCATACGACGCATACGCGCTTGCGGCAAAGCTCCAGGCATACTGACTTTCGATGAAGGCCAGGCGCGCCGCTATATGGAGCTCGGTAGTCTGTTCACGGCGGTGGGCATGGATCTGGCCATACTTGCGCGCGAGACGGAAAAACTGGCAGCCCGTTTCCGGTAACTGTCCGTTCATGGTGCCGCCCGTGGGCGGCGGCGAAAGACGGACAAGTAAAACGGATCAGGGCGCAGACTGCACCCCGAAGGTCGACATTCGACCTTCGGGGTGTATTTCATTCACTTGACGATGGTAAGACGGGGTGGCTTGGGTGGGTCGGTGCCATCGACGCCGTCCTTCCCGTCCGCGGTGGATGCCGTGGCAGCTTCGCTGAGGGCTTTGGGACCCTGGCGCTGTCGGCCTTCCGTATCGGTACCGGTATAGGGGGTTGACTCAGCAACTTCGAAGCCCATGCCCGCGCCGGTTTCGCGCGCGTAGATGGCCGATACCGCCGCCACCGGAACGAAGATTTGTTCCGTGATCCCGCCAAAGCGGGTCTGGAACTCGATATAGTCGTTTCCGAGCGTCAGGCGGTTGGTGGCCAGGCTGCCGATATTGAGCGTAATCTGGCCATCGTGGATATGCGCGAGCGGCACCACCGTATTGGCGTCGACCGTGACCACAATATGTGGCGTGTAACCGTTGTCGGTACACCACTCGTGCAGCGCGCGTATCAGGTAGGGCTTGGTTGACGATTCTTGCATGGCTGTCAGCGACGCATGACCTTTTCGGACGGCGTCAGCGCTTCAATGTAGGCCGGACGCGAAAAGATGCGTTCGGCATATTTCTGGATGGGCGCTGCATTTTTGGGCAGTTCGATACCGTAGTGGTCCAGGCGCCATAACAGAGGGGCGACGGCGACATCCAGCATCGAGAATTCCTCGCCCAGCATGTATTTGTTTTTTAACAGCATGGGCGCCAATTGCGCAAGCCTGTCGCGAATATTCTGGCGAGCGATGTCTTGTGCCTTGGTGTCGGTCGAACTGCGGTTTTCAAGTACCGACACATGCACGAACAGTTCTTTCTCGAAGTTGTACAGGAACAAGCGCGTGCGCGCGCGCATGACGGGGTCGGCCGGCATCAGCTGCGGATGCGGGAAACGTTCGTCAATGTACTCGTTGATGATGTTCGATTCGTACAGGATCAGATCGCGTTCGACCAGGATGGGAACCTGGCCATAGGGATTCATGACTGAAATGTCTTCGGGCTTGTTGTACAGGTCGATGTCGCGGATTTCAAAATCCATGCCTTTTTCGAACAGCACAAAGCGGCAGCGTTGGGAGAACGGGCAAGTCCATCATGTCGCGGATTCCAATCGTAGAAATAAGAACAAGAGTCCACCGGGGTGAGACTCAGAAAAGGGAAATAGGCGTATCGATCTCCGTTACGCCTATTTCTTGACCGGCAGCCTTGCCGCAGCGCCGGTACGCGCCGTGGCAAGCGGACTGCTTATTTGACGTCTTTCCAAAAAGCAGCGTTCAGGCGCCAGGCAACCACCATGAACAGAGCCAGGAACAAGAGTACCCAGGCGCCCAGCTTCCTGCGCTCCATCTGCATGGGCTCGGCCATCCAGCCAAGGAAGTTGCTGAGATCAGCGACATTATTGTCGAATGCCGCGGATGCACTGGCGTTAGCTGGCTTCAGTATAGCCCGGTCCACCGGCGAACCATTGTAGTCCTTGAGTTCTTCCGTCTTGATGACGGAGAAACCCTGGGCATCGTAGCTGGCTGTGCTGCGTTCCCATGCCTTCGTGCCATCCGCGCGTTCGGCTTCGTGGACGACGACGTGCTCTAGGGAACGGGGCCCTTCCAGTTGCCATAGTACGTTGGGCATGCCGACACTTGGGAAGACCAGGTTATTCCAGCCCGTAACCTTGGAGGCGTCACGGTAGAACGTGCGCAGGAATGTGTACACGTAGTCAACGCCAGATGGACCCATGGTTGCCGATTTTGCGCGGGCAATGACGGAGAGGTCGGGTGGCGCAACGCCAAACCACTTCTTCGCATCGGCAGGGGTCATGGCGATATGCATGAGGTCGCCCACCTTGTCGGTGGTGAAAAGCAGATTTTTCTTGATCTGCTCTTCGGTCAGGCCGATGTCGGCGAGTTTGTTGTAGCGCATGGAATTGGCGCTATGGCAGCCCATGCAATAGTTGACGAACAGCTTGGCGCCGTTTTGCAGCGCTGCCATGTCGTTGATGCGATTGGGGGCCCCACCGCCGGCGGCAAACGATACCGCGCAGGTCAGTGATAAAGCAATGGTCCCGATAAGCTTTTTGATCATGATCATTCCGTAACGTGTTGGTGGCCTTAGTGAGCGCGGAAAGTAATGCGGTCCGGCACGGGCTTGAATGTTCCGATCCGGCTCCAGAAGGGCATCAGGAAGAAAAAGCCCAGGTAGATCACGGTTCCGATCTGGCTCATCAAGTTGAAGGTCGGATTGGGCGCTTGCGTGCCCAAATAGCCCAACACCAGGAAATTCACAATGAAAATGGCATAGAAGTACTTGTGCCAGGTAGGGCGGTAGCGTATCGATTTGACCGGCGAATGGTCGAGCCATGGCAGGAAAAACAGGATCACGACCGCGCCGCCCATGGCGACTACGCCCCAGAACTTGGCATCGATGACGCGCAGCAGGACGGCCACCACCAGCAGGATGACCGGAATGGCCAGGCGCCAGATGCCTTTCTGCTTGCTTGTCACCAGTGTGGCGATGGCGCCGAGCACGGCGGCGGCAGTGAGTATCCACGTGAAGTCGGCCGTGGTGGCGCGCAGCATGGAGTAGAACGGCGTGAAGTACCAGACCGGTGCAATGTGCGGTGGCGTCTTCAGTGAATCGGCGGGAATGAAGTTGTTGTACTCGAGGAAGTACCCACCCATTTCAGGCGCGAAGAAGACGATGGCAGCGAAAATGATCAGGAAGCCGGCCACACCCATGATGTCGTGCACAGAGTAGTAGGGATGGAACGGAATGCCGTCAACGGGATGGCCATTGCGGTCTTTGGGACCTTGCTTGATTTCGACGCCGTCGGGGTTGTTCGAGCCCACTTCATGCAAGGCGATGATGTGCGCCACGACCAGGCCGATGATGACCAGCGGGATGGCAATGACGTGGAAGGCAAAGAAGCGGTTCAGCGTTGCATCGGAGACGACGTAGTCGCCGCGGATCCATACTGACAATTCAGGTCCGATGAAAGGGATGGCCGAGAACAGGTTCACAATGACCTGGGCGCCCCAGTAGGACATTTGGCCCCAAGGCAGCAGATAGCCAAAGAAGGCTTCACCCATGAGGCAGAGGAAGATGGCGACGCCGAAGATCCAGACCAGTTCGCGCGGCTTGCGGTACGAGCCGTAGAACAGGCCGCGCAGCATGTGCAGGTAGACCACCACGAAGAACATGGACGCACCGGTGGAATGCATATAGCGGATGAGCCATCCCCACGGCACTTCACGCATGATGTATTCAACCGACTCGAAGGCAAGCTTTGCGTCGGGCTTGTAATTCATGACCAGGAAAATACCGGTCACGATTTGCAGGACGAGCACCAGCAGCGCCAGGGACCCAAAGAAATACCAAAAGTTGAAATTCTTTGGTGCATAGTATTCGGACATATGCTCTTTGAACAGGGAGCTAAGCGGGAAGCGCCTATCTATCCAGCCCAAGAGTCCTGTCGTTTCGACGGTTTTATCGGGCTCCTTTTCTATCTTACGAAGCGTGTAACGGGTTCAGTGTTCGGGGCAGGTGCGCGCCCCGATCCCGGGCATCAGCCCTTGTTGTTTTCGTCGACACCAATGGTGAGGGTGCTACCGTCGGCCGAAAACGTGTGTGGCGGAACCTCGAGGTTGTCGGGCGCGGGCTTGTTGGCGTAAACGCGGCCGGCCAGATCGAAGTAGGAACCGTGGCAAGGGCAAAAGTACCCGCCTGCCCAATCGGAAGGCAAGCCTGGCTGTGCGCCGGTAGCGAATACCGGCGATGGCGAGCACCCGAGGTGGGTGCAGATGCCGACGCAAACAAAGAGTTCGGGCTTGCGTGAGCGGTAATCATTTTTTGCGTACTCCGGCGTATAGCCGGGGCGATTGGAATCGGGGTCGGCCAGTTCGGCTTCGTGCTTGTCGCTGACCAGGCCTTTTAGCTGAGCTTCGGTGCGGTGCATGATCCAGACCGGTTTGCCGCGCCATTCGACCGTACGCATTTCGCCGGGCGCGATGTCGGAGACGTTGACCTCGACGGGGGCTCCTGCCGCGCGGGCTTTCTCGGACGGCGCAAAGGAACTGACAAAAGGCACTGCCGTGGCAACGCCAGCCACACCGCCGACGGCACAGGCCGAAGCTACCCAGAAACGGCGCGATGGATCGGGCGGAAGGTTGGGATCAACCGCTGGGGAATCATCGAGCTGTGTCTAGTATCCTTATTCATGCCCTTCCAGGGCATACCATTTACTGTTTTCAGCTGTGTACTATCGCATTTGCCGCGTATTATAGCGTTAGCCTGATCGGGGGTGGAATTTTCAAGGGGGCAAGACATGAGCAAGGCACGCGGTTTCCTGCAGGAATTTCAAGAGTTCGCAGTCAAGGGCAACATGATCGATCTCGCGGTCGGTGTCATAATCGGCGCGGCTTTCAGCAAAATCATTGATTCCCTGGTCAAGGACGTCATCATGCCGGTGATTTCCTTCATACTCGGCGGCCAGGTCGATTTCGCCAATCAATTCTGGGTCTTGCGCGCGCCAGCGAACTACACCGGTCCACGAACCTACGACGCACTCGCCGAAGCTGGCGCAGTCATACTGGCGTGGGGAAATTTCGTCACCATCCTCATAAATTTCATTCTGCTGGCTTTTGTCGTGTTTTGCCTGGTCAAGGCCATCAACTCGGCACGCAAGCGCGTCATCCGGGAAGAAGCGGCCATCCCGCCGGCACCGGCGGAAGAAGTCGTGTTGCTGCGTGAAATCCGCGACTCCTTGAAGCGGTAGGCACACGGTAACGACGGGCAGGCCGGTTTTTATATGGGGTTGTCGACGTCGATGAACTCCACCTTGACACCGAATTCGTGTGCGATGGCGGCGCCCAGCGCCTGGACGCCATAGCGTTCGGTGGCGTGGTGGCCGGCTCCGATGAAGGCTGTGCCGGTTTCCCGGGCCAGGTGGAACGTTGGTTCGGACGCTTCGCCGGTCAGGTAGGCATCCACGCCGGCGGTCACGGCGGCCTCGAACATGCCCTGGGCGCCGCCTGTACACCAGGCAATACGCGCGATACGCTGTTGCGTATTACCGACAACGAGCGGACGGCGTTGTAAGCTATTGCAAATGCTGTCGCCCAATTCCTGCAGCATCATCGGCGGGTCGCAACGCCCCAGCCAAACCAGGCCATCGGGTCCGCAGGTCATCGGCGCGCCGTCGCTGTCCCGGTCCGGTGTAAAGCCCAGGACACGCGCCAATTGGGCGTTGTTGCCCAGGGAAACGTGAGCATCCAGGGGCAAATGGTAAGCAAATACGTTGAGATCGTGGTGCAGCGCCAGCGCCAGCCGTTTGCGTTTCGGTCCGCGTATACAAGGATTTTCGTTCTTCCAGAACCATCCGTGATGGACCAGCACGGCGTCGGCGTTGCGCGCCACGGCGGCCTCCAGCAGGGCCTGCGAGGCCGTGACTCCGGTGATAATGTGACGGATCGAAGTTTTTCCTTCGACTTGCAGCCCATTGGGGCAGTAGTCCTTGAAGCGATGGACCTGTAAAGTGGCATCAAGCCAGTTAGCCAGTTGGTGTGTGGATACCTGTTTCATTGCTCGTCTTTTCTCCCTTATAGCCTTATGCGTCGATTGTGGTTGCTTTTCGCCCAAACCGTAACGGTATGCCTGGGTATTTTATTCATCGTGGCAACCTTGCGCCCGGATTGGCTGCGATCGTCGCCACAGCTTGCTACGCCCGTGTCGCCGGTGCCTGCGGTGGACACATCACGTGGCGCCGAAGTGTCGTATGCCAACGCCGTGGCCGTTGCCACACCGGCGGTGGTCAATGTGTACACCAGCAAGCATATCAATGTGCCCGTGGTGCCGCTACCCAGCGACCCGGAGCTCAAGCGCTACTTTCGCAACATGCCGGGATTCATCCGCCGCAAAGAGGCTACCTCGCTGGGCTCTGGCGTTGTCGTGCGCAGCGATGGCTATATCCTGACGAATTATCACGTCATCGAAGCCGCCGACGCCATCGACGTAGGTCTTAGCGACGGACGTCAGGCCCCTGCGGAATTGGTGGGTGCGGATCCGGAAAGCGATCTGGCGGTGCTGAAGATAAACCTGCCGAAATTATCGGCCATTGCCTTCAACGGCGACCATCAAGTGCGCATCGGCGATGTCGTGCTGGCCATAGGGAATCCCTTTGGCGTTGGGCAGACAACCACCATGGGCATTGTGTCGGCCCTGGGGCGCAATCGGCTCGGCATCAATATCTACGAAAATTTCATCCAGACCGATGCCGCCATCAATCCGGGCAATTCGGGCGGCGCGCTTATCGATACCACCGGCCGGCTGGTCGGCATAAATACGGCCATCTATTCCGAAACGGGCGGTTCGCTGGGCATAGGGTTCGCGATTCCGGCCCAGGCGGCACATATCATCATGGACCAGATCATCGAGACGGGGACGGTGACGCGCGGTTGGCTGGGTGTGGAGCCTCAGGACATCACGCCGGATCTTGCGCAGGCATTCGGCCTGGATAGCGAAGCTGGTGTGATCATTGCCAGCGTCCTCAGGAATGGACCTGCCTGGCGTGCGGGCTTGAGGGTGGGTGATATCGTCTTGAAGATAAATGGCCAGGAAGTCTACGATTCCATCGGCTTCCTGAACCAGATTGCGCCCCTGGCGCCTCGCGAAGAGGTCAGCTTGCTGTTCATGCGCGATGGCAAGAAGCGTGAGGCGACCGTGGAGGTGGGTTCGCGTCCCCGGATCCGCAAGCCTTGACCTGCGGATCGCATAGAAACTTTTTATGGTTCGTGGTGGGTGGCGATTTCGTCGTCGCTGCTCAGGGTTGACGCTTCCCGCTTCTTCAGGGTGCTGGCCACCAAAATTCCAAGTTCGTACAGCAGGCACAAGGGCACGGCCAACATGAATTGGCTGAGTACGTCGGGAGGGGTCACGACGGCGGCAATGACGAATGCGCCCACCACCACATAGCCGCGCGCCGCCCTGAGTTTCTGGACGGTGACCATGCCGCTTTTCACCAGCAGGACAACGGCGATGGGCACCTCGAACGTTACGCCGAATGCCAAGAACATCGTCATGACGAAACTGACATAGGCTTCGATGTCTGGCGCGGGTGTAATGGACTGGGGAGCGAAGCCGGCGATGAATTGAAATACCGTGCGGAACACCACGAAGTAACAGAACGCCATGCCCAGGATGAAGAGCAGTGTGCTGGAGGCGATAAGGGGCAGGGCTAGCCGTTGCTCGTGCTTGTACAGGCCCGGCGCCACGAAGGCCCAGGCCTGGTACAGCACGACAGGCAGTGCCAGGACGAAGGCCGCCATCATGGTGACCTTGACCGGTACCATGAAAGGCGTGATGACTCCTGTGGCGATCATGCGGGTGCCTTCCGGCAACGAGGACAGCATCGGCTGCGCCAGCGCATCGTAGATGGCCGACGGCCCGGGGTAGATGAACAGCACGATAAACACCAGGACGACGGCAACCACGGCCCGCAGCAGGCGTGTTCGCAGCTCGACAAGGTGTGAAATAAAGGTGTCTTGCGTGGAGGCGTCTTGGGTCACGTGCGCGTCTCCGGGGCAGGCGTCTTGACTGGGGTGGGTTCTGCTTGTCCGATTCCGGGCAAGGGCAGGGTAGCCGTATCGACCGGGCCGGCGATGGCCGGGGCGTCGATATCGGCCTTGGTATCCTTGACCAGGGCGTCGACAGACGCCGAGGCGTCTTTCAGTGCTTGTTGTGCTTCGCCCAGCGGCTTGCGCAGGCTTTCGCTGGCGTCTTCCATGGATTCTTTGACCGATTTCGCGGCGTCGTCCATCTGGCCTTTCAAACTAGTTAGTTCGTCAAGGTTAATTTCACGTTGAATATCGGTTTTGACATCGGACACGTAGCGCTGGGCCCGGCCTACCAGGTGGCCGAGGGTGCGGGCCACCTTGGGCAGGCGTTCGGGTCCGATGACGATAAGCGCGATGACGCCGATAAGCAGCAGTTCACTGAAGCTGACATCAAACATGGCTTATACGTCAGTTTTTTCTTTGGCGTGTACGTCGATGGTCTCGTCGTTCTTCATGCGCTGTTGCGTAACGGAGTCGGGCGTCTTGTCGTCTTTGACGTCGGCAACGCCTTTCTTGAACCCTTTGACGGCACCGCCGAGGTCTTCGCCCATATTACGCAGCTTCTTCGTGCCGAAGATGAGCGCAACGATAACGAGGACGATAAGCCAGTGCCAAATGCTGAAACTACCCATGATGATCTCCGGTTATGCGGCGGGGGCCGCACGGTGTTGCCAGGGGCGTTCGCCCCCTATGATATGAAAATGCAGGTGGGCAATTTCCTGCCCGCCGTCGGATCCTGTGTTTACCACCACCCTGAAGCCGCCTTGCGCGCCGGGTCGGCAGCCGTTCTCGGCCGCGAGCCTGGGCGCCAGGGTCATCATCTTGCCCAGCCATGGGGCATCGTCTGCCTGAACGTCCTGCATGGATACGATATGGCGTTTGGGTATAAGTAGCAAGTGTACGGGAGCCGCAGGATTTATGTCGTGAAAAGCGAAGAAATCTTCGTCTTCATAAACCTTTTTGGATGGAATAGCGCCCTTGGCTATTTTGCAGAATAGACAGTTCTCGCTCATTGAAGTTCTCGTAGTGATTAATGTGGGCAAGTCGGGGCCGCGGCGTATTCGACTTGGACGACCGGTTTAAAAGATGGCCGGTCTAGGAGTGCCCGGCATCGCTGCGCCCAGCCTTTTCAACCAGGCCGGATGTGCCTTCGCGCCGGGCCAGTTCGGCAAGGACCTGTTCGGGCCGCAGCCCGTAGTGGGCCAGTGCGACCAGGCAGTGAAACCACAGGTCGGCGGTTTCGCTGATGATGCGTTCGGGGGTGTTGTCTTTGGCCGCCATGACCAGTTCGGTGGCTTCTTCGCCGATTTTCTTCAGGAATGAATCGGGGCCGCGGGCCAGAAGCTTGGCGGTGTAGGAGCTGGAAGCGTCACCGCCATTTTGGGGCAGGCGCGATTCCAGTGTATCGGCCAGACGGGCCAGGATGGTTGCGGTGTCGGATTGAGTCATTTGTAGATCAGGTCGGGGTTCTTCAGGACCGGGTCGGTGATGGTCCAGACGGCGTTGCCGGCGTCGCCATCAAGACGTCGGAAAAAGCAGCTTTCCCGACCAGTATGGCAGGCAATACCGCCTTCCTGCTTGACCTTTAACAACAGAACGTCGCCATCGCAGTCGAGTCGCAGTTCGCGCAGCTGCTGCACATGACCCGATTCTTCGCCTTTGCGCCACAGTCGCTGACGTGAGCGCGACCAATACACGGCGCGCCCCGTGGTAAACGTTTCGGTCAGCGATTCGGCATTCATCCAGGCCACCATCAGAATGGTCCCGGTGTCGGCGTCTTGCGCAATCGCGGGGATCAGGCCTTTGTCGTCGAAGGTCACGTCCTGGAGCCATGGAAGCTGTTCTGTCATTGCGTCAACCGCACCTTGATGCCCTGCGCCGCCATGTATTCCTTGGCTTGCTGCACGGTGTACTCGCCATAGTGGAAGATGCTGGCCGCCAGCACGGCATTGGCCCGCCCTGTGGTGACGCCTTCGGCCAGATGCCGCAGATTGCCGACGCCGCCCGATGCGATGACGGGCACTGGTACGGCGTCGGAAACGGCGCGGGTAAGTTCCAGGTCGAAGCCTGATTTGGTGCCGTCGCGATCCATGCTGGTCAGCAGTATTTCGCCGGCGCCGTATGCGGCCATCTTGCGTGCCCACTCCAACACGTCGATACCGGTGGCCTTGCGCCCGCCATGCGTGAAGATTTCCCACTTGGCTGGTTCGTTGGCGCCCGATACACGGCGCGCATCGATGGCCACCACGATGCACTGGGAACCGTGGTAATCGGCCGCCGCCTGGATGAGTTCCGGGTTGGCGATGGCTGCGCTGTTGATGGAAACCTTGTCTGCGCCCGCATTGAGCAGGCGCTGGATGTCGGCAACTTGCCGGACACCGCCGCCCACTGTAAGCGGAATGAACACCTGACGGGCCACCGATTCGATGATGGGCAGGATCAGATCGCGCGCATCGCTGGTGGCCGTGATGTCCAGGAAGGTGAGTTCGTCGGCGCCCTGTTCGTTGTAGCGTTGGGCAATCTCCACAGGATCGCCCGCGTCGACCAGGTCGACGAAATTGATACCCTTGACCACGCGCCCTGCGGTGACATCCAGGCAGGGAATGATGCGGCGGGTGAGTTCCGTGTCGATCTCTGCAATCGAGGTAGCCTGGATCATGCTGTACCGAGCTCGTCAGCCATTTCCTGCGCCGCGGCAAAGTCGAGCGTGCCCTCGTAAAGGCTGCGGCCCAGGATGGCGCCCTCTATGCCTTCGTCTTCAACCGCGCACAGCGCTTCGATGTCGCGCAGGTCGGTGACGCCGCCCGATGCAATGATGGGGATGCGCACATGCCGGGCCAGCTTGACCGTTGCTTCGATATTGACGCCGGAGAGCATGCCGTCACGACCGATATCGGTATAGATAATAGCTTCGCAGCCATAGTCTTCGAACTTGCGGGCGAGGTCCAGCACGTCGTGACGCGTCAGTTTGCTCCAGCCATCGGTGGCGACCTTGCCGTCGCGGGCGTCCAGGCCAACGATGATATTGCCCGGAAAAGCACTGCAGGCATCGTGCAGGAATCCGGGGTCTTTCACGGCAGCCGTGCCGATGATGACATAGCTGATGCCGGCATCGAGGTAGCGTTCGATGGTGTCCAGGTCGCGAATGCCGCCGCCGATCTGCACCGGTATGTCGCCGCCCACGGCGGCGATTATCGATTTAATGGCAGGCTCGTTCTTGGGTTTCCCGGCCACGGCGCCGTTGAGGTCGACCAGATGCAGGCGCCGGGCGCCCTGGTCTATCCATTGCGTGGCGATGGCGGAAGGATCGTCGGAAAAAATCGTTGCGTCGTCCAGGTCACCTTGGCGAAGGCGAACACAACGCCCGTCTTGCAGGTCGATGGCGGGGATGAGTAGCATGGTGGGTAGCCGATAAAAACAGTTAGTGAAAAAGGCGGTGTGTCGACCGTTAGGGCCGCCAGTCGACGAAATTCCGGTATAAGCGCAAGCCGTGCTCGGCGCTTTTCTCCGGATGGAACTGTACGGCGAAAATGTTAGCCGCTGCGATGGCACACGTAAAGCCGATACCGTAATGGCTAACCCCTACGGTGAGGTCGGAATCTTCGGGCTCAACGTAGTAGCTGTGCACAAAATAGAAATGGCTGTTGTCGGGTATGCCGGCCCACAAGGCGTGGTCTTTTACGTGCTGCACCCGGTTCCAGCCCATATGCGGGATTTTCAGCAACTCGTGTTCCTGATTTTCCTGCGCGCCTGTGGCGTACTGGGGGCCGGCAAAGCGCTTGACCTGGCCGCGAAAGATGTCCAGGCATGGCACGTAACCTTCCTCGCTTTCGGTAAAAAGCATTTGTTCGCCGACGCACACACCCAGCAAAGGCTTGCTGCGCGCGGCGCGGACGACGGCCTCGCGCAAGCCCGACTCGTTGAGCGTGCGCATGCAGTCCGGCATGGCGCCCTGGCCGGGGAAAACTACGCGCGACGCCTGGTCGATGTCGTGCGCCTGATTGCAGATACGCACGTCGGCATTCGGTGCCGCGGCCTGCAGCGCGCGGGCAACCGAGTGGAAATTGCCCATGCCGTAGTCAACGATGGCGATAGTATTCACGGATAGCAGCCGTTCAGGAAAAGTTAAAGGACGCCTTTGGTCGAGGGCACCACGCCGGCATTGCGTGGATCGAGTTCAGTGGCCATGCGCAGGGCGCGGCCGAATGCCTTGAATACGGTTTCGCACTGGTGATGCGAATTTTCGCCGCGCAGGTTGTCGATGTGGACGGTGACCAGCGCATGATTGACGAAGCCTTGGAAGAACTCGCGCGCCAGGTCGACATCGAAGCGGCCGATGTGCGAACGGGTGAACGGAATGTGGTAGTACAGTCCGGGACGTCCGGAGAAGTCGATGACGACCCTTGAGAGCGCTTCGTCCAGCGGTACGTACGAATGGCCATAGCGGCGCAGGCCGGCCTTGTCGCCCACAGCGGCCGCAAAGGCCTGGCCCAGCGTGATGCCGACGTCTTCCACCGTGTGATGATCATCGATATGGGTGTCGCCGTCGCAGTGGATGTCCAGGTCGATAAGGCCATGACGCGCGATCTGGTCCAGCATGTGGTCCAGGAAGGGCACGCCGGTATTGATGGTCTGGCGGCCGGTGCCGTCAAGATTGATGGCAACGCGCACGCGCGTTTCGTTGGTGTTGCGGGTAATGTCGGCAGTACGCATGTTCAGGAAAGGGATTCAGTGGAATTGAGGCGGTATTCGGCGCTGGCGGCATGGGCTTGCAGCCCTTCTCCGTGGGCCAGCGTTGCGGCGACCTGCCCCAGTGTTTGAGCGCCGGCCTTGGACACATGGATAAGGCTTGAGCGCTTCTGGAAGTCGTACACGCCCAGCGGTGAAGAGAACCGGGCGGTACGCGAGGTAGGCAATACGTGATTGGGTCCCGCACAGTAGTCGCCCAAGGCTTCGGAACTGTAGCGACCCAGGAAAATGGCGCCGGCATGCCGGATTTTTTCCGCCCATATTTCTGGATTTTCAGTGGAAATTTCCAGGTGCTCGGGAGCGATGTCGTTGGCAATGGCGCAGGCTTCGTCCAGACTTTGTACCAGTATGAGGGCGCCACGGTTGGCCAGGCTGCTGCGTATGATGTCGGCGCGCGGCATGGATGGCAACAGTCGTGCAATGGCTGCCTGCACCTCGTCCAGGTAGCTGGCATTGGGACAAAGCAGGATGGCCTGGGCCATTTCATCGTGTTCGGCCTGCGAAAACAAGTCCATGGCGATCCAGTCGGCAGGCGTGGTGCCGTCGCAAATGATCAGGATTTCGCTGGGGCCGGCGATCATGTCGATGCCGACCGTGCCGAATACCCGCCGCTTTGCCGCCGCGACGTAGGCGTTGCCAGGGCCTACGATTTTATCGACCGGCGACAGCGTTTGTGTGCCGTAGGCGAGGGCCCCCACCGCCTGGGCGCCGCCTATGCCCCACACGCGGTCCACGCCGCCGATGGCCGCCGCGGCCAGCACCATGGGATTGCGTATGCCGTCGGGCGTGGGCGTGACCATGATGACTTCGGACACACCCGCCACCTTGGCGGGTATGGCGTTCATGAGGACGGACGACGGGTAGGCCGCCTTGCCGCCCGGTACATACAGGCCGACGCGGTCCAGGGGCGTGATTTTCTGACCCAGCACGGTGCCGTCGGCTTCGGTATAGGTCCAGGTTTCCGCGCGCTGGTGGGCATGGTAGGCACGCACACGCTCCGCCGCGGTCTCGAGCGCCTTGCGCTGGGCGGCCGGCAAGGCATCGAGGGCGGCCAGCCACTCGCCACGTTCGATTTCCAGGGCGGCAAGCGAGGTTGCGGAAACGCGGTCGAAACGTTGTGTGTACTCGAGCACGGCCTGGTCGCCCTGTTCCTGCACGTGGCGCAGGATGTCGGCAGTAGCGCGCTCGATGGACGCGTCTTGCGAGGCGTCGAAGGCCAGCAGCGTACGCAGCGTACGCGCGAAGTTGTCGGACAGGGTACTTAAACGGCTAATCGGCATGGTGGGCACAGAGGAATACGGATGGTAATGATCAGTGTATACCGTAACGCGCAGGTAACGTGGCAGCGGCGACCGGCACGCAGGTTCTCCGGATTCAGTTTGCCGAGGCCCGCCTGAACGAATCGATAAGTGGTTGCAGCTTGGCCGAGCGCGTCTTGAGCGCGGCCTGGTTGACGATCAGGCGCGATGATATCTCGGCAACGTTTTCCACGGCGACCAGGTTATTGGCCTTGAGAGTGCCGCCAGTGGAGACCAGATCGACGATGGCGTCGGCCAGGCCAACCAGCGGCGCCAGTTCCATGGAGCCATACAGCTTGATCAGGTCGACGTACACGCCCTTGCGCGCAAAGTGTTCGCGGGCAGCCTGCACATACTTGGTGGCCACCCGCAGGCGCGATCCCTGGCGCACGGCGGCTTCGTAGTCGAAGCCCTGCCGTACCGCGACGCACAGGCGGCAGCGCGCGATATTCAGGTCGATGGGCTGATACAGGCCGCCGGGATGTTCGGCGGCGTGTTCATACAGCACGTCTTTGCCCGCGATGCCGAAATCGGCGGCGCCATACTGGACATAGGTGGGCACATCGGAGGCCCGCACAATGATCAACTGCAGGTCGGGACTGCTGGTGGGCAGTATGAGCTTGCGCGAGGTCTCGGGATTTTCTGTAACGTGCACGCCTGCCGCTTCCAGCAGTGGCATGGTTTCGTCGAAAATTCGTCCTTTGGACAAGGCGAGCGTCAGGGGTCGGTCTAGGCTGGCGGGGCTCATGCGGCTTCCTGGGTCAGGCGTTGGATATTGGCGCCCACGGAACGCAGTTTTTCTTCCATGCGTTCGTAGCCGCGATCCAGATGATAGATGCGCTCGACCACAGTGTCGCCGCTGGCCGCCAGGCCGGCGATGACCAGGCTGGCCGACGCGCGCAGGTCGGTGGCCATGACCGTGGCGCCGGACAGTTGCGCCACGCCCGTCACAACCGCCGTATGGCCGTCGATTTCGATGTTTGCGCCCATGCGTCCCAGTTCCTGGACATGCATGTAGCGATTTTCGAAGATGTTTTCCACTATCACCGCCGTGCCGTCGGCGATGGCATTCAAGGCCATGAGCTGGGCCTGCATGTCGGTGGGAAAACCGGGGTATTCGCGCGTACGGAAACCGGTTGCCCGTGGGCGCTGTGTCATGGTGCCGCGTATCCAGTCTTCGCCGCACTCGATGGCCAGTCCGGCTTCGCGCAACTTGTCGAGGATGGCACCCATCGTGGCCGGGGCGGCCTGCCGCAGCACGATGTCGCCGCCTGCCGCGCCGACGGCGCACAGGAAGGTGCCGGCTTCGATCCGATCGGCCACGATACGATGGGACGCGCCATGCAGGCTGTCTACGCCGTCGATGACAATGCGGTCGGTTCCGTGCCCCTGGATGCGGGCGCCCATTTTGTTGAGCAGTTCGGCCAGGTCGACGATTTCGGGTTCGCGTGCCGCGTTTTCCAGTATGGTCTGGCCCTCGGCAAGGGCGGCTGCCATCATCAGGTTTTCGGTGCCCGTCACGGTCACCATGTCGGTGAGTATGGACGCGCCCTTGAGCCGCTTGGCCGTGGCCACGACAAAACCGTGTTCGATCCGGATCTCGGCGCCCATGGCTTCCAGACCCTTGATGTGCTGGTCGACCGGGCGCTGGCCGATGGCGCAGCCGCCAGGCAGGCTGACACGGGCCTCGCCAAAGCGCGCCAGCAGCGGACCCAGCACCAGGATGGACGCCCGCATGGTCTTGACCAGTTCATAGGGCGCTTCCAGGCTGGTCACCTGCGCGGCGCTGAGCTGCAACTGGCCCGGCCCGCTGCGTTCGGACTGCACGCCAAGCTGGCTGAGCAGACGCAGGGTGGTGCCGATGTCTTTCAGACCGGGGACGTTTTCGAGGTAAATCGGATCAGCGGTGAGCAAACTTGCGCAGAGAATAGGCAGCGCCGCATTCTTGGCTCCCGAAATGGTGATTTCGCCATTCAGGCGATTGCCGCCGGTGATCAGCAGCTTATCCATTCGGGTTCGCCTGGTATTCGGCAGGCGTAAGCGTGCGCATCGACAGGGCGTGGATCTCGGCTTTCATGCGTTCGCCCAGCGCGGAATACACCAGTTGATGGCGTGCGATGAGGCGTTTGCCTTCAAACGAGGGGCTGACGATGAGCGCTTCGAAATGCGACCCGTCGCCCTGGACTTCCAGATGGTCACAGGGCAGGTTGTCGGCGATGTACTGGCGTACTTGTTCTGGAGTAGGCAACATGGCGATTAAGTCCGAAGTTTATAGCCGCTGGCCAGCAGGCGCAGGGCAAAAAAGCAGAGCACGAAAAATACCGCGGCGACAACCGCCAGGCTATGCCAGGGCGATACGTCCGATACCGCGAAAAAACCGTAGCGAAATCCATCTATCGTATAGAAAATAGGGTTCCAACGCGAGACGGCAAGCCAGAAAGGGGGCAGGCTATGTATGGAATAGAACACCCCCGACAGGAAGGTGGCCGGCATGATCAGGAAGTTCTGGAAGGCCGCCAACTGGTCGAACTTCTCCGACCACAGTCCGGCGATTACGCCCAGTGTACCCATGATGCCGCAGGAGAGCACGGCAAAGACCAGCACCCAAAGAACGTTCGAGACCGGCAAAGGTATGAAGAACAGTGCCACCAGCCAGACACAGGCACCCACGCACAGGCCGCGCACGATGGCCGCAAGAATATACGCGGCGAAGATCTCGCGGTGCGACAGCGGCGGCAACAGGATGAACACCAGGTTGCCGGTAATACGGCTTTGTATGAGTGACGACGACGGGTTGGCAAACGCATTCTGCAGCATGCTCATCATCATCAGGCCCGGAATGAGGAAGGAGGTGTAAGGCACCGTGCCGAACACCTGCACCCGACCTTCGAGCACGTGCGCGAAAATCAGCAAGTACAGCAAGGCGGTGATGACCGGTGCTGCGATGGTTTGGAATCCCACTTTCCAGAAGCGGGTCAGTTCCTTGCGCAGCAAGGTGGGGAAACCCGAACCCATGTCGGTGCGCGGTTGAATCAGCGGAGATGAGCTCATGCCGTCACTCCAAGAAATTCGTCATCATTCATGATGCGCACAAAGGCGTCTTCCAGATCGGTTCCGCCCACGCGCGCCAGGAGCGCGGCCGTGGTGTCCAGGGCCACCACCCGCCCGCCCTTGAGCATGGCAATGCGACCGCACAGGGCCTCGGCCTCTTCGAGGTAATGGGTGGTCAGCAAGATGGTATGGCCTTCCTTGTTAAGGCGGGCAATGAACTCCCAAAGCGTGCGGCGCAGGTCGACGTCGACCCCGGCGGTGGGCTCGTCAAGAATGATGACCGGCGGCCGGTGCACCAGCGCCTGGGCCACCAGCACACGACGCTTCATACCGCCCGAAAGCGCCCGCATATTGACGTCGGCCTTGTCGGACAGGCCCAGGTTGCCCAGCACTTCGTCGATCCAGTCGTCGTTGTGGCGCAGGCCGAAGTAGCCTGATTGCAGCCGCAGCGATTCGCGTACGGTAAAGAAAGGGTCATAGACGATTTCCTGCGGCACGACGCCCAGCGAACGGCGCGATTGCTTGAAGTCTGTGACGACATCGTGACCACAGACTTTGGCTGTGCCGGAGCTGGCCCTGGCCAGGCCGGCGAGGATGGAAATGAGCGTGGTCTTGCCGGCCCCATTGGGACCCAACAGTCCAAAGAATTCACCGTGTTCCACTGTGAGGCTGACATTGTCCAGAGCCCGGAGGCCACTGGCCTGGGGGCTCGACGATAGCCACTGCATCATGCTGCGCGGGCGGGCAGGATAAATCTTCGAAATATTTTCTAAAGTGAGGGCAGGCATGGCAATAAAAAAAGCTCGGCTCGTTATTAAGCCAAGCTGTGCATTATAGTAGGTCTGGCCGACAGGCCGGACCTCAGGTCAGCCTTTACTGGTTGCGCTCGTTCAGCGCCGTAATCAGGCTATCCACGCCATTTTGTGAAATCTGCTGGGAGAACTGATTGCGGTAGTTTTGGATGAGCCAGATGCCTTCGACATTCAGGTCGTAGATTTTCCAGCCCTGGGGCGTTCTTTCCAGACGATAGTCGATGCCTACCGATGGGCCATTGCCTTGCGACAAGGTGGAACGCACCACGAGGTCATCGGCATTGGCATCGCCGCGGAACGGCAACATCGAAAAAGATGACTTCTGGTCAACCTTGGTGAAGGCGCCGCTGTATGTGCGGATGAGCGTTCCCTTGAAGGCCTCGACAAGCTCGCGCTGCTGTTGCGGTGTGGCTGCGCGCCAATGGCGGCCTGCGGCGAGTCGCGTGGTTTTTTCGAGGTTGACGTAAGGCAGTACGTGATCGTTGATGACCTTGTTGATACGCGCCAGGTCGCCGGCCTTGACGGCATGGTCTTTCTTGACCGCGTTCAGAGCATTGTTGGCAACAGTTTGCACGAAGTCGCTGGGAGACTTGGTGGCGTCGACGGTGCCTTGGGCGTGGGCCGCGCCCCAGCCTGCAAAGACCAGGCCCAGCAAGCCGGCACCGAGCAGGTTACGGGCGTTGGCCAGTGAGAAAATCGAGGTAAAGAATGTGAACATATGCATCCTGGTTACTGTGCCGCCTTTTTGGCGGGGGCTTCGTCGTCCGAGTAATCGGGCAGGTCGGTGTCGTTGTAGTCAGGCAGGCCGTTTTCGCTATAGTCGGGCAGGCTGCTGCCGGCACGGCGGCTGTCCACCTGCGCCTTGCGGCGCTGGATGTATGCGTCGCGGATGAAGCTGTAGCGGTCCAGCGCAACGTCATTGACCAGGCGGTCGGCATCCAGCAGACTGGCACGCGTGTCGACGGCGTACAACGCAATAATGGAATTGCGCAGCGGGATATTGTCGATTTCGAACACGGGTGTAATGGGCGAAACGCCTGCGGCCATGGTGCCCACGGTACCGGCGCCATCGCGCAGCGAACTGGATCCCAGGAAAGGCAATACGACATAGGGACCCGATTCCAGGCCCCACACGCCCAGCGTGACACCGAAGTCGTTCTGGATGCGCTTGGAGCCGTTCATGGACGCGACGTCGATACAGCCGCCCAGCCCCATGGTGGTATTGAACAGTACGCGCCCCAGCGTATTGATGAAGTCGTGGCCGCGGGCTTGCAGGAAGCTGTTCGCGGCAGACCAGACATCAGCCACATTGTTGAATATATTGTGGATGCACGTTTGCACGGGCTGCGGCGTAATGGTGTCGTAGCCGACGGCGATGGGCTTGAGCAGGGCACGATCAACGGTATCGTTGAATGTGTACATGCTGCGGTTATAGCTTTCCCATGGGTCATCGGGAGTGGGGTCGTTGACCGTGGCACAGCCCGCCGCAAGCGCCGTGGCGCCCAGCAAGGCAGTCATCTGGATCAGGCGGCGGCCTTGGCTTGTGGCCGGGGGGATAAAGGGAGTCATGTTATTCGCGGTTGTTTTGAGCACCCGTGATTGTAGTCGGCCGTGTCCGGGTTTAGGGTTTTGTTGGCGTTTCATTACTGGATTCCCCTGGCTGGGCGGCATCTGCTGCGCCATTGTTGTGCTGGCCCGACACCGGCGGCGCAATGGGTGCTTCCGGCGCCGTCGACGTTCCTTGCTTGTCGGCCGAGCTATACAGGAATTTGCTGATCAGTTCTTCGAGGACAACCGCGCTTTGCGTGTACTGGATCTCGCTGCTGTCTTCCAGCATTTTATCCTCGCCGCCAGGCGTCAGGCCAATGTACTGTTCGCCCAGCAAGCCGGAAGTAAGAATGGAAGCGGAGGAGTCGCTGGGGAATGCGTATTTCTCTTCCAGTGCCAGTGTGGCCACCGCCTGGTAGCGTTCGTTGTCGAATCCTATGCTGGCGACCCGACCGACCACCACCCCGCTGCTTTTCACGGGCGCACGTACCTTCAGCCCGCCGAGATTATCGAAATGGGCTTGCACCGTATAAGTCGAAGCCAGCGAAAAGGAATTCATATTGCCTGCCTGCAAGGCCAGGAATACCAGGGCGATGCCGCCCAGAAGTACGAACAGGCCTACCCAGAAGTCGGTTTTTTCACGCGTCATGATTGATCCGTCTATATCGTTAATTGCTGAACATCAGCGCGGTAAGTACAAAGTCGAGCCCCAACACCACCAGGGAGCCGGCGACCACGGTGCGCGTGGTCGCGCGGGACACGCCCTCTGGCGTGGCCTTGGCCGTCCAGCCGGCGTGCAGGGCAATGAGTGTGACGGCTATGCCGAACACCACACTTTTGACGACGCCGTTGAGCACATCCTTGAAGACATCGACCCCACCTTGCATTTGCGACCAGAAAACGCCTGGATCAATGCCGATGAGCACGACGCCCACGATCCATCCGCCCAAAATGCCGACCATGGAAAAAACGGCCGCCAGAATGGGCATGGCGACAACGCCACCCCAGAAGCGGGGAACCAGCACGCGTCGTATGGGGTCGACGGCCATCACTTCCATGGCTGCCAGCTGTTCGCCGGCTTTCATCAGGCCGATTTCGGCGGTCAGCGACGTGCCTGCCCGCCCCGCAAAGAGCAGGGCGGTGACGACAGGACCCAGTTCCCGGGTCAGCGACAGCGCCACCAGCAAGCCCAATGCCTCTTCAGAGCCGTAGCGGGTGAGTGTGTAATACCCTTGCAGGCCCAATACAAAGCCCACGAAAAGTCCCGATACCGCAATAATAAGCAGGGAATAGTTGCCAATGAAGTGTATTTGCTGGGAAACCAGGCCCGGGCGTTTCAATGCGCTGCCACTGCGCGCCAGAATGGCGCCGGCCAGGCGCATGAAGGCGCCCAGCCCATTGATGCTTTGGCGTACCTTTGTTCCCAGGCGGGTGATCGATTGAACAGGACTGGTCATGAGCGGCCTGTATGTTGATCCAGCCATTTGGTAAAGGCCGGTGTAGCGGGGTAGTGGAAAGCAATCGGCCCGTCGGGCTCGCCCTTCAGGAACTGGCGCACGAAAGGGTCTTGCGACGCGGAGAGCTCTTCGGGCGTTCCGCCGGCAATAAGCTTGCCTTGGCCGACCATATAGACGTGATCCGCGATCAGGAAAGATTCAGCGACGTCGTGGGTAATGAGAATGGAGGCACAGTTCAGCCTGTCGGTCATTCCGCGTATCAGTTGCGCCGTGACGCCCAGTGATATGGGGTCCAGGCCGGCAAACGGCTCGTCGTACAGGATCAGTTCCGGTTCCAGGACAATCGCTCTGGCCAGGGCGACCCGGCGCGCCATGCCACCTGAGATTTCTGAAATGCGCAGGTGAGCCGCCGTGCGCAGGCCGACCGCATCGAGCTTATCGAGCACGCAATCGGTGATCTGGCTTTCGGAAATCTGGGTATGTTCGCGCAAGGGAAACGCCACGTTTTCGAAGACGTTCAGGTCGGTGAACAGGGCACCCTGCTGGAACAGCACGCCCATGCGCTGGCGAAGTGCTCGCAGGCTTTCGTCGCGCTCCTGGGCGATATCCTTGCCAAACACCGTGATCGTGCCTTCCTTGGCTGTGATTTGGCCCGTGGCGGCGCGCAGCAACGTAGTCTTCCCGGAACCCGATCCACCCATCATGGCCACGACCTGACCCTTGCGGACTTCGATGTCGATGCCTTGCAGCACCGTGAAGTCGCCGTAGCCTAGTGCGACATTGGAAAACTTGACGATCGGGTCGGCGGAGAGTGGTGGATTCATAGAGTCGGAGCCTGGCGAATAGCCTTGCATTGTATCCTCTAGCCGGACATGCCCGTGGTGCAGGAGAATATTAGCTAGCGCGGCAAGGTGCTGGCTCCCATCAGATATTCATCGACCGACCTGGCGCACTGGCGGCCCTCGCGTATGGCCCAGACCACCAGCGACTGGCCACGGCGCATGTCGCCCGCGGCAAATACCTTGTCGACATTAGTGATGTAGTCGTCGGTATTGGCGCGTGCGTTGCCGCGCGCATCCAGGTCGACGCCGAAGGCATCCAGCACGTTTTTCACCGGCGACACGAAACCCATGGCAAGCAGAACGAGGTCGGCAGGCAGTTCGAACTGCGAGCCTTCCATTTCGCGCATCTTCATCTGCCCAGTGGCTTTGTCCTTGAACCATTCCACGCGCGCGGCCACGAGCTTTTCGACCTTGCCGTTCTTGCCTTCGAACGATTTGGTGCCGATTGCCCAGTCGCGCTGGCAGCCTTCTTCGTGCGAGGACGAGGACCGCAGCTTGGCCGGCCAGTAAGGCCAGGTCAGTGCCTTGTCTTCTGTTTCGGGCAGCTTGGGCATCAGTTCAAATTGCGTGACCGAGGCGGCCCCCTGGCGATTGCTGGTGCCCACGCAATCCGAACCGGTATCGCCGCCGCCGATGACAATAACGTGCTTGTCTTTGGCAGTGATCTGCTTGCTGACACGGTCGCCGTTGCAGGCCTTGTTCTGCTGTCGCAGGAAGTCCATGGCGAAATGCACACCGCGCAGCTCACGGCCCGGCACGGGAAGGTCGCGCGGATTCTCGGCGCCGCCGGTCAGCACGACCGCGTCGAATTCGGTCTGCAACGATTCGGGCGTACGGGCGTTCAGACCCTCTTCGGCGTGCTCGGGCGCGCCCACATAGGTCGATGGAGAGAATTCGACGCCCTCGGCTTCCATCTGGCGCAAGCGGCGGTCGATATGCGACTTTTCCAGCTTGAAGTCGGGGATGCCATAGCGCAACAAGCCGCCGATGCGATTGCTTTTTTCGAAGACCGTCACCGAATGCCCGGCGCGCGCCAGTTGCTGTGCACACGCCAGGCCGGCCGGGCCGGAACCCACGACGGCCACTCGCTTGCCAGTCTTGCGTGCCGGGGGTTGGGGGAGAACCCAGCCTTCCTGCCAGCCGTGATCGATGATCGCGTGCTCTATGGACTTGATCCCCACCGCTTCGCTATTGATATTCAGCGTACAGGCGGCTTCACAGGGAGCGGGGCACACACGGCCGGTGAACTCGGGGAAGTTGTTGGTCGAATGCAGCACGTCGAGCGCGCTGTGCCAATCCTGGCGGTAAACCAGGTCGTTCCAGTCGGGGATGATGTTGTTGACCGGGCAGCCGCTGGTGCAAAACGGAATGCCGCAGTCCATGCAGCGTGCACCCTGCTGCCTGGCTTCTTCGGTGGTCAGGGTGTGAACGAATTCATTCCAGTGATTCAGCCGCTTCAACGGTGCTTCGTAGGTCTCTTTGACACGCTGGAATTCAAGAAAGCCGGTAACTTTGCCCATGTCTTTTCCTCAGGCAGCAATTTGTTGTAGATTGACCGCGCGCCAAAGCTCGCCCAGGGCGCGACGGTATTCGATGGGCATGACTTTGACGAATGACTGGCGGGCGCGATCCCAGTCGCCCAGCACGTCACGCGAGCGGAAGCTGCCGGTATGGCGGTAGTGGTTCTCGATCAATTGACGCAGAATGGTCTCGTCGGTCTCACGCTCGCCGCCACGCACAGCACTGTGCCAGGTTTCCAGCTGGCCCAGCTTGCTCTGCTCGGCATGCGACGTCAAGCGCTCGAGCTCAACCATGCTCAGGTTGCAGCGATGGCGGAAACTGTTGTCCGGATCCCAGACATAGGCCACGCCGCCGGACATGCCCGCCGCGAAGTTGCGACCGGTTTCACCCAACACCACGACCGTGCCGCCTGTCATGTATTCACAACCATGGTCGCCGGTGCCTTCCACGACCGTGGCGGCGCCGGAATTGCGCACGGCGAAGCGTTCGCCGGCCACGCCGTTGAAGTAGGCTTCGCCGGCCAGGGCCCCGTACAGGACAGTGTTGCCCGCAATGATATGGTCCGGCCCGAAGCCGCGGAAGTCGTTGGGCGAGCGCACGATGATGCGTCCGCCCGACAAGCCCTTGCCCACGTAGTCGTTGGCTTCGCCCACCAGGTCCAGGGTGATGCCGTGGGCCAGGAAGGCGCCAAAGCTTTGTCCGGCAGACCCATTGCACTGGATATGTATGGTGTCGTCGGGCAGGCCTTCATGGCCGTAGCGCGAAGCGACGACCCCGGACAGCATGGCGCCGATGGTGCGGTTGCGATTGCGCACGGGTGTGATGAAAGAAACTTTTTCGCCGCGCTCGATGGCCGCCTTGCTGCGTTCGATCAGCTGATGGTCCAGGGCATGGTCCAACGCATGGTCCTGTTCGCTGGTCTGATACAGCGCGGTCGTGGTGGGAACCGCATGGAACACGCGGCTGAAGTCCAGTCCTTTCGCCTTCCAGTGATCGATGCCGGGACGGGTATCAAGCAAATCGACCCGGCCTACCATTTCGTCGAAGCGGCGTATGCCTAGCTGCGCCATGATTTCACGTACTTCTTCGGCGACAAAGAAGAAGAAGTTGACCACATGCTCCGGCTTGCCCTGGAACTTCTTGCGCAGTATGGGGTCCTGGGTGGCAACGCCCACCGGGCAGGTATTCAGGTGGCATTTGCGCATCATGATGCAGCCTTCCACCACCAGTGGCGCGGTGGCAAAGCCGAATTCATCGGCGCCCAGCAAGGCGCCAATGGCCACATCGCGGCCGGTCTTCATCTGTCCGTCGGCCTGCACGCGAATCCGATTGCGCAGGTTGTTCAAAATCAGCGTCTGCTGTGTCTCAGCCAGCCCCAGTTCCCAGGGGGTTCCGGCATGCTTGATGGACGAGACGGGCGAAGCGCCTGTGCCGCCATCGTGGCCGGCAATCACCACGTGATCGGCCTTGGCTTTGGCCACGCCCGTGGCCACCGTGCCCACGCCCACTTCCGACACCAGCTTCACGGAAATCGATGCCCTGGGATTCACATTTTTCAGGTCATGAATAAGTTGCGCCAGGTCTTCGATGGAATAAATGTCGTGGTGGGGCGGGGGCGAAATCAAGCCCACGCCAGGCACGGAATACCGCAGCTTGGCAATGTATTCGGTGACCTTATGACCTGGCAGCTGGCCGCCTTCGCCAGGCTTGGCGCCCTGTGCCATCTTTATCTGGATCTGGTCGGCGCTTGAGAGGTATTCGGCCGAGACGCCGAAACGGCCCGATGCCACCTGTTTGATGCGCGAACGCAAGGAGTCGCCGGCAAGCAGCGGCACGTCGGCCTCGATGCGGTCCGAACCCAGGAAGGAAGCCAGCGTGTCGCCCTTTTTGACGGTGCTCTTGCCGGCACGCATTTCGGCCCGGTAGCGCAATTCATCTTCGCCGCCCTCGCCGGTATTAGATTTTCCACCGATACGATTCATGGCAACGGCCAGCACCGTATGCGCTTCGGTCGAAATTGAACCCAGCGACATGGCGCCCGTTGCGAAACGCTTGACGATTTCCTTGGCGGGTTCCACTTCGCTGAGCGGAATCGCGCGGGCGGGATCCACCTTGAATTCGAACAGGCCACGCAGCGTCATATGGCGGCGCGACTGATTGTTGATGAGCTGGGCGTATTCCTTGTACGTGCTGTAGTTGTTGGCACGCGCGGCATGCTGCAGCTTGGCGATGGAGTCGGGCGACCACATATGTTCTTCGCCGCGTACGCGCCAGGCGTACTCGCCGCCGGCATCCAGTGCATTGCTCAGTACGGGATCGGCGCTGAAAGCGGCCCGATGCACGCGCAGCGCTTCTTCGGCCACTTCGAATATGCCTATGCCCTGGATGGTGCTGGGCGTGCCGGTGAAATACTTGCTGATGAGGCTGCTGTTCAGGCCCACCGCTTCGAAGATCTGGGCGCCGGTGTAGGACATGTAGGTCGAGATGCCCATTTTGGACATTACCTTGTTCAGGCCTTTGCCGATTGCCTTGATGTAGTTTTTGGTCGCCACCTCAGGGTGGTCCATGGCGGCCAGCGATTCCAACGCCAGATAGGGATGGATGGCTTCGGCGCCGTAGCCGCCCAGCAAGGCGAAGTGATGCACTTCGCGGGCCGAACCGGTCTCCACCACCAGTCCGGTCTTGGTGCGCAGGCCGGCGCGTATCAGATGCAGATGGATGGCCGATGTGGCCAGCAATGCCGGAATGGCGACGCGTTCGCTATCGATGTTGCGGTCGCTGATCAGCAGGATGTTGTAGCCGCTGAGCACGGCGTCGGCCGCGTTCGAACACAGCGAGGCAATACAGGCCTCAATGCCGTCGGGACCCCATTCGGTGGGGTAGGTGATGTCCAGCTCGATGCTGCGGAATTTATTCGAGGTGATCTTTTCGATATTGCGGATCTGGGCCATGGCCGCGCTGTCCAGCACCGGCTGGGTCACTTCAAGGCGCAACGGCGGGTTGACGTTGTTGATATCCAGCAGATTGGGCTTGGGTCCAATAAAGGACACCAGCGACATTACCAGTTGTTCGCGTATAGGGTCGATAGGCGGGTTGGTGACTTGCGCGAACAATTGGCGGAAGTAGTTGTAGAAAGGCTTGGCGCGGTCGGACAGCACTGCCAGCGGCGTATCGTTGCCCATGGAACCCATGGCTTCCTCGCCAGTAAGGGCCATGGGCTGCAGAATGAACTTGTAGTCTTCCTGGGTCCAGCCGAATGCCTGCTGGCGGTCCAGCAGGGACGCCACCTTGGGTGACGAGGTCGCGTCCGCGCTCTGGGCGGGCAGCGACTCCAGCTTCAGGCGCAGGCGTTCGATCCATTGCCGGTACGGCCGGGTATTGGCCAATTGCGACTTGATTTCCGAATCGTCGATGATGCGGCCTTGCTGCAGATCGATCAGGAACATTTTGCCGGGTTGGAGGCGCCATTTCTTGATGATGCGATGCTCGGGGATCGGCAGCGTGCCGGCTTCGGACGCCATGATGACCATGTCGTCGTCGGTGATCAGATAGCGCGCCGGGCGCAGACCGTTGCGGTCCAGCGTAGCGCCGATCTGGCGTCCATCGGTGAATGCCACGGCGGCGGGGCCGTCCCAGGGCTCCATCATTGCGGCATGGTATTCATAGAACGCACGGCGGTTTTCGTCCATGCCGGTATGCTGTTCCCAGGCTTCCGGGATCATCATCATCATGGCGTGCGCCAGCGAATAGCCGGACATCACCAGCAATTCCAGGCAGTTGTCGAACGTGGCGGTGTCGGACTGGCCTTCGTAAACGATGGGATAGAGCTTGGGCAGATCGTCGCCCAGCACGGCCGACTGCATGACGCCTTCGCGGGCGCGCAACCAGTTGAAGTTCCCCTTCACGGTATTGATTTCGCCATTGTGCGCAATCATGCGATAAGGGTGGGCCAAAGGCCAGGCAGGAAAGGTGTTGGTCGAGAAACGCTGATGCACCATCGCCAGCGCCGATACGGCCCGTGTGTCGGCCAGGTCGCGGTAGTAGCTGCCGACCTGGTTGGCCAGCAACAGACCCTTGTAGACCACTCGAAGGCACGAAATATTCCTGGCCGTGCGCGAGTCGCATATGCTGAATGGCATGGCTGGCCGTCTTGCGTATGACGTAGAGTTTTCGCTCCAGCGCGTCGGGCACCATGATGTCGTTGCCGCGGCCGATGAACAGCTGACGTATCACGGGCTCACAGGAGCGGACGGTGGGCGACATCGGCATGTCGCGATCCACCGGTACGTTACGCCAACCCAATACGACCTGGCCCTCGTCGCGCACGGCACGTTCGAGTTCCTGTTCACAGGCCAGTCGGGAGGCCATTTCCTTGGGCAGGAACACCATGGCCACGCCGTATTCATCGGGTGGCGGCAATTCAACACCCTGCGCGGCCATTTCTTCACGATACAGGCCATCAGGTATTTGTATGAGTATGCCTGCGCCGTCTCCCATGAGTTCGTCGGCCCCGACCGCACCGCGGTGGTCCAGGTTTTCGAGGATCTTGAGTCCTTGCTGGATGATGGAGTGGCTTTTATTTCCCTTGATGTGCGCCACGAAACCGACGCCACAGGCATCGTGTTCATGGGTGGGGCTATACAGGCCCTGGGCCGATGGGGCGAGGCCGGGTACCTTCAACGGCACAGGCACGGCAGGAACGACCGTAGGCTTGCGGACTAGCCTCGCATCGATGGCAGGCACGCCGGACGAGCCGGCGGAAAGGGGCGTGGCGCTGAATGATTTGGACATAAAAGGACTCGCGGGTCGATTGGCACCGTCACGCTGGCACGACAGGTCGTGAGAACCGGAGTGGACGCAGCATGGGTTTGGTGCAGTGCAGTAGGCAAAAGATACTGCTCACTTGGCCATTTTACAAGCGAAATAAATAGGGTCCGTCCCTAATTACTGGCGTTCAATGGCGGACGGACTTTAAATAGGGACGCATCCAAGCTGCTGACTTTGAACGAGAAATAAACCGCTGTTGAATGGCTCTTACCACTCGTGCACCAAACTATGCACCAATTCGGAGCAAAAATAAGTTGAAAAGTAGAACATCCGCTACAGGACGGTCGCATTCAACTTGCGGGGCCGGCCACGGGCCGCCGGTGCAAGGCGTCGGGTACCCGCCGTAGTCAGTTTTTCGACGAATGCTGTGCCGCCCAACGCCCATTGCCCGAACAGCGCTTTTTCAATGCGTTGAACCTGCACGGTGGACAAGCCGTTATGCATGCGCTCCCGATAACTGGCTTCGCGAGCAAAGGGTGTATTGCCATCCAGCCAGTAATCGACATGGTCGGAAAGCAAGGAGCGGCCGATGGCTCCCGCATGTGCCCCGGTGTGTGCGGCAGCCGATGACCATGGCCAGCTTTCGGCGCGGTCCACATAATGCAACTGTACGGGAAGGGACTCCAGCCACATCAGCGCGGGCAGCACCCAGCTTGCGGGCTCGACCAGTGTGCTGCGATATCGGCCCGCAAAGACGCGTCCATGGCGCATATGCGTGGCAAGTCGCCGACCGAGCGACTGCATCAGCCGGGACAGGCCTTGCGCGTCGGGCGGCGTCGCCAGCAAGGTGATGCGATCATTCAGCAATAGCCAGCCATGCACGGATACCTTGTATTCGCGGGCGTCGTGCAGCAGCCATTCCAGCAGCCGGTCGAGTTCGTCCGAAGGCGTCGGGTCGGATACAGGGGCCAGGGGGCGCGCAAATTCAGCCTGTACGAGCTGGGGAATCTGCGGGGCGTAAAGGCGTGGCAGTCGGGCCATGGGAAAAGAGGGCTTCCAGTGGAATTTGGCGCTATTTTACGGTAGCCCGGTGTTTCCTATTTCGAGTACATTGGTCAGACACACCTGTTTTCCCTGGAGGTACGCTTATGCAATCTGGTCAATCCGGTCAACAAACCGCTGAAACCGCCCGTTTTCACGTGCGCAAGGTCGCGGTGTGCGGCGCCGGCGTCATGGGCGCACAAATTGCGGCGCACTGCGTGAACGCCGGTGTGCCCGTGGTGCTTTTCGATTTGCCGGCCCAAGAGGGCGACAAGAACGGCATAGCGAAGCGCGCGATTGCACAGCTGGCCAAGCTGAATCCCGCGCCCCTGGGAACCCCCGCGCTCGCCGACCTGATCATTCCCGCCAACTACGACGACGACCTGCACCGCCTGGCCGAATGTGACCTGGTCATCGAGGCCATTGCCGAACGGCTGGACTGGAAGCGCGACCTGTATCTGAAGCTGGCGCCCGCCATCAAGCACGATGCCATCATCGCCAGCAACACCTCGGGCCTGTCCATTACGCAGCTTGCGGCGGCATTGCCCGAGTCCTTGCGACATCGCTTCTGCGGCGTGCATTTCTTCAATCCACCCCGCTACATGGCCTTGGTCGAACTCATCCCCACGGCGGACACCGAACCGGCTTTGCTGGATCTGCTGGAGACCTTCCTGGTGTCGCAGTTGGGCAAGGGCGTCGTGCGTGCCAAAGATACGCCCAACTTCATCGGCAATCGCATTGGCGTCTTTGGCATCCTGTCGGTATTCGCACAGTCCGACACGTTCGGCTTGCCCTACGAACTGGTCGATGAACTGACCGGCACGCGGCTCGGCCGCGCAAAGTCCGGCACCTTCCGGACCGCCGACGTGGTCGGCCTGGACACCCTGGCGCACGTCATACGCACCATGCAGGATCAGCTGCCGCAAGATCCCTTTCACAGCCATTTCAGTGTGCCGCAGGTTGTGGACGGGCTTATACAGCAAGGCGCCCTGGGTCAGAAAACCGGCGCGGGCTTCTACCGCAAAGAAGGCAAGGCCATACTTCGGCTGGATCCCGGCAAAAAAGAATATGTGCCCGCCGATGCCAAAATCGATGAGTCCGTCGCGGCAATCCTGGCCGAACGCGATCCGGCCAAAAAGCTGCGCGCGCTGCATGATTCGGAACATCCACAGGCTCAATTTCTGTGGGCCATACTGCGCGACAGCTTTCATTACAGCGCCGTCCACCTCGAGTCCATTGCCGATACCGCGCGCCAGGTCGACCTGGCCATGAAGTGGGGCTTCGGTCATGCGCAAGGTCCCTTCGAAATCTGGCAGGCGGCCGGCTGGCACGACGTGGCCAACTGGATACAGCAAGACATCGACGCCGGTAAAACATTGTCTGCGGCGCCGCTGCCGCACTGGGTCACGCGCGGCCCCGTCTGGGAAGCGCAAGCCGTGCACACGCCGGCCGGCTCCTGGAATCCGCGCGACAAGCGCTTTGAAGGCCGCAGCACCTTGCCTGTATACCAAAGGCAAATCGGGGCGCCGCGTCTTGTTGGCGAAGCGCAAGACCTGGACGCGACAGTGGTCTACGAAAACGAAGGCGTACGGTGCTGGACGCTACCCGTGCCGCATCCCCAAGACGTGTTGATCGTATCGTTCAAGACCAAGATGCACACCCTTAGCCCTGACGTGGTGCGCGGCATCGTGCATGCGGTCGACCTGGCCGAAACGTCCTACAAAGCCGTGGTCATCGGTCAGCTGGACGATCCGTTTTCCGCAGGCGCCGACCTGAAGGCCATGCTCCCGGCATTCCTGGAAGGCGGTGCCGCCGCCGTGGAGCCGATCGAGCGCGAGATGCAGGACATGGTATTGCGCCTGCGCTATGCGCAAGTCCCGGTGGTCGCGGCGCTGGCCGGCCTGGCGCTGGGCGGTGGCTGCGAATTGGCGGTTCATTGTGCGCAGCGGGTTGCGCATTTTGAAACCTATATCGGCCTGGTCGAGGTCGGCATTGGGCTGGTGCCAGGCGCCGGGGGCCTGGCCTATTGCGCACGGCGAGCCGCCGAGCTGCAAGCCGAGGCCGCGCCCGACGCACCCTTGCTGGCCTTCGTCAAGAAATTTGCCCTGGCCGTAGCCAGCGCCCAGGTGTCCAAATCCGCGCTGGATGCGCGCAGCATGGGCTATCTGCGAGCGTCAGATCCCATCGTCATGAATCGCCACGAACTGCTGTATGTGGCGGTGCGCCAGGCCCAGGCGCTGGCCGAAGCCGGCTGGCGCCCACCCTTGCCCTCGCGCTTTCCCGTGGCGGGCAGGGACGGCATCGCCACACTCAAGGCGCAACTGCTCAATATGAAGGTGGGCGGCTATATTTCCGCGCACGACTTCGTCGTGGCCGAAAAAGTAGCCCAAGTACTTTGCGGTGGGGATCTCGACCCGGGCTCACTGGTGGACGAGGCCTGGATGCTCAAGCGCGAGCGCGACGCTTTCCTGGAATTGCTGGTCCAGCCCAAGACACAAGAGCGCATTGCGGGCATTCTTGAGACCGGCAAACCGGTCCGTAACTGACAGCCAAGACCACAACGGAGTCATGCATGACCACATTGCAACAAGCCTATATCGTCGCGGCAACACGCAGCCCTATCGGCAAGGCGCCACGCGGCGTTTTCTCGCACACCCGTCCCGACGAACTGCTGGCCACCGTCATCAAAGGCCTGCTGGCACAGGTGCCCGACCTGGATCCGGCCGCCATTGAAGACGCCATCGTAGGCTGCGCCATACCGGAAGGACCGCAAGGCCTTAACGTCGCGCGCATCGGCGCCCTGCTCGCCGGCCTGCCTTCATCGGTCGCCGGAGTGACCGTCAATCGTTTCTGCGCCTCCGGCCTGACCGCCATTGCCATGGCGGCCGACCGCATACGTGTGGGCGAGGCCGACATCATCATCGCGGCCGGCACCGAATCCATGAGCCTGGTGCCCACCATGGGCGTCAGCACCTCATTCAGTCCGCGTATTTTTTCCGACGACGAGAACTTGGGCATTGCCTACGGCATGGGCCTGACGGCGGAACAGGTTGCCACCCGCTGGAAAGTTTCGCGCGAGGACCAGGATACTTTTGCCCTGCAGTCGAACCAGCGCGCCATTGCCGGCCAGCAAGCGGGCGAATTCGCCGATGAAATACTGCCCATCGATGTCATAAGCCGCAGGCCGGACCTCGACACCGGCGAAATAATAGTCAGCCATAAAACGGTCATGCTGGACGAAGGCCCCCGGGCCGACACCAGCCTGCAGGCCCTGGCAAAGTTGCGTCCGGCGTTCGCCGCGCGCGGCAGCGTCACGGCGGGCAACAGCTCGCAGATTTCCGACGGCGCGGGTGCCTTGCTGGTCGTGTCAGAGCGGGCGCTGAAGGCACACAACCTGACACCCCTGGCGCGATTCGTGTCGTTCGCCGTAAAGGGCGTGCCGCCCGAGATCATGGGAATCGGGCCCAAGGAAGCCATCCCCCATGCCTTGAAGCTGGCCGGCCTGCGGCTGGATCAAATCGGCTGGATAGAGCTGAACGAAGCATTTGCCGCGCAATCACTGGCGGTCATACGCGACCTGGGTCTGGATCCGGACATCGTCAATCCCTTGGGCGGGGCGATTGCGCTGGGCCATCCGCTGGGCGCGACGGGCGCGATACGGGCGGCAACCGTGGTGCATGGATTGCGTCGCCGCAATCTGGAGTACGGCATGCTGACCATGTGCGTAGGCACCGGCATGGGGGCGGCGGGGATCTTTCAACGCGTTTAAGCCAAGCGACTGCATAGGGACGTAGCATTTCGAGCGAGACTTTATCGTTGGCTGAATGACCCCGTTTGACCGGGAGCCAGACTTCGCCGCCCGTTTCCGGCGTCCCTTGCTTAAGCATTCATTAACACCATGTTATTGAAATCGAAGTTGAGGGCCGCCCGCGTTTGATCTATTCTGAATACGCTTTTGTGACGGTTTTTGTGGTGCATCTTCTCAAGCCTCGCTGGCGTCAAGATCCAGCACACTTTCTCTATCGCCGTAGCACCCCGGTAGTGGAGGTCTGGTGGGCGCGCGGGTGCAGGCCATGTTCGCCGACGCTCCTTCGGCCTTGTCCTTCATCAAGTCCTGCGTGCGAACTATGAAGCGTGTTCGTGGACGGCTCAGGTGGCACCCAAAGGTACGCCTGAAGCCATTGTCAAGAAGCTCAGCGCTACCGTGGTCAAGGTGCTGAACGGTCCGCAGATCGGATGGGCCATGGCGGCCGCATAAGAAATTCCAATTCACTGTGGCGAGCCGGGATTCTTTGGTCTAGCCGCTCACAAGGGCACAGCTTTATGGAATTAATCCAGTTGCATTATTTTCATCGTGTTGTTCAAACGGGTAGCTTCAGTCAGGCAGGTGCTCAACTGAACCTGTCCCAATCAGCCGTCAGCCGGCAGGTAGCCCGGCTTGAAGAAGAACTCGGGCAGAAACTGCTGATCAGGACAGGACGTGGCGTCGCGCTGACCGAGGCGGGCGGCACCTTATTGGTTTATGCAAAGGAAATGCTTGACTTGGCGGACCGAGCCGAGAAAGACCTGGCTGAACTCAAAGTCAATCCTAAGGGGCAGGTCACTATCGGTTTGCCGCCGCGCTTTGCCAACGAGTACGGGCCGCTGATCGTGGAACAGTTTCGCGACCTATATCCTAGAGCGATGATCACGATAACCGAAGGGTTGAGCCACTATTTGCGCGAGCTGTTGATGTCCAACCGGATCGATTTGGCCATCATGTTCGACCCCATGCCTTCACCTCAGCTCGACTACGAAATCATGTCTACCGAAACGTTGGTTTTGCTGGCGCCACTGAATTTTCCGTGTGTTCCTGCCTATATCGATGTGCCTGCTTTAGCGGACATCCCGCTGGCATTGTTTAGCGGACCCAACACGATGAAGCAAAGGTTGGCCGAGGCGGCAAAAAAACATCGGATAACACTAAATATCATAGCGGAAGTGGACTCCGTGCGGAGTGTTATGGCACTGATCGAGCGGGGCGTCGCATGCTCGATTCTTCCGGAAACGGCATTGTCTTACGGCGTTCTGCCTAAAGAGATACAGCTAGTTCGTATCGATACGCCCGGCATTTATAGCGAGCTCATTCTGGCCACATCCAACTCTGGCGTGCTCACCCGGCTGCAGCGTGATGCGGCCAAGCTGCTGCGCGGGTTAAAAGCGGCCGAAGCCTTGAAAAAGGGCTTGGTTTTGCCCATGTTATTGAGCAACGATGCGATCTGTGATAGCTGAGTAAACGTGCGTCGCCATTGTGTCCCAGTCAAACGAGGTCGACTTAGCAATGTCGCCGTTTTCCAGGGCACGATGCAGACTGTCCAATGAAGCTTGCAGGTCTTCGCCATGTATTTCATAGATGACCAGGTACTTCTGGGGTTGCGGACTGTCCCAATACTGGTGCTCGCTGAGCTCGAACCGCTGGGCGGCAACATAATTGGGCAGCTTCAACAAATCTGGCACGTGCTGCTCGTTATACCAGCGGTTGAATTCCTCTTCCGTGCCGGGCAATGGGTTCGCGAAAACCATGAAGAAATGCGTCTTGGTTTGAGGTTTCATCGTTGTGGAGTCCTTCTGTATTGACATGGTTCTTCAAGTGGGCTGGGTGCCGCTTTTGCGTATGCGCTCTTGTTGCTGTATACGATTCTGTTTAAGAAACTCAGTGAAATCTTCTGGTGTGCTTGCGATGAGTTCCAAGGCGAATGGATCTATATTTTGGGCGCGAAACTCCTTGGTGCTGACCACTTCCCGGATGTCGGAGGAAATCTTCTGGACGATTTCGGGCGGTGTGCCCTTAGCGACCGATAAGCCGCTGAAAAACCCAGCGTTAACTGCCGGATAGCCTAGTTCTTTGAATGTTGGAATATCCGGTAACGCTGCCGATCGACTTGTTCCGCCTACCGCTAGTGCATTCAATTTGCCTGCTTTCACAAACTGCTCTACGGCTGCGATGCCTCCGAAAGTGGAGTCAACACGGCTTGAAAGGAGGTCGGGCAATACGGTGCCCAGTCCCGAGTAAGGAACAATCAATGCGTCGATATTGACGTTGGGTGAGGTGGCGAGATCGGCAAAGGCAAACTGAGTCACACCCAGCACGCCGCCTGCGCCAAAGCTGTACTTGCCGGGGTTCTGTTTCGCGAGGCCAATGAATTGTTCAAGCGTTTTTGCTTCAGAGTCAGGCGGTACCACGAACGCGAACGGTGTGTTGGTAAGTTGCGTAACCGGAACTAGATCCGTGACGGGATCGTATGCCATTTCTTTGAACAGGTACTGATTCAGCGTCAATGCGGAATCGGTCGAAAAGAGAATGGTATGACCGTCAGGTTTCGAGTTGGCCACCAACTGTGCGGCAATCATCTCGCTTGCCCCAGGGCGCGTATCGACAACTACAGGCTGTCCCCACTTTTCTGCCAGCTTTATTGATAAAGCACGGGCAAAGGTGTCGGTGGGCCCCCCGGGTGGGTAAGGCAATACAATTTTTACAGGCCTGGTCGGGAATTGCTGTGCAGCTGACGAAAGCGCGACAGCTGACGTAAAGATCCCAACCAGCAGCTTGTTAAGTAAATTCATGGTGTCTCCAATATTAAATGTCCACCTGCGTGGACACTCTGTATTTTTATAGGTGTTTCGTCGCAAAACGGTGCCGCAAATAATACTGCAGGCGCCCGCATTCATTAACGTCCCAACCGGTATATCAGTTATGTGGCTTCGTCATACACCGCCTGCCTACATCGGCCACATGCTGTGCAATGCCCATTTCATCTGGCGCGGCTTGAGACATTGTTGGATCAAGCTTGACGGCCGCGACCCGGTTGGGCCGCTCGCTTCCGCATCGTGAGTACTAACCCTAGGATTAACCAGCCCAGAATGGACTCTTTTCTAAATACGAATTGTGGCTTTGGTGCCTGCGGGTCACACTTTCTCGACTGCTAGGCTGCTGACCAAGCCGTTCGTATTGTGTCTATGTCGCGGTGCATGCGCCGACATACTGCGTCGGCATTCTAGCCAAGAAAAACACAGCAGAATATTCCGGAGACCGCAATGATAGGTATAAAACGAACTCTTTCCCTCGGTATTATCGCTTTTGCCGCATGGGGTGCGTCGGCGCAGGCGGCAGATGTCAAGATCGGCGCCCTGTTCCCCATGAGCGGGCTTAATGCGACATACGGTGATATTTTTGGTTCGGGCGTCAATCTGGCGGTCGATCATATCAATTCCGACAAGCTCATCGATGGCACGCTGTCAGTGCAGTACGAGGATAGCCAGGCCCTGCCGCAGCAAGGCGTCATCGGCATGAACAAGCTGGTCAACGTGGCCAAAGTGCCCTACGTGTTATCGGCATTTACCGGTGTATCGAAAGCCATTTCCACCACTGCTGCCCGTACAAAAACCGTGGCCGTCAATGGCGGTGGCGTGGGCCCCGACCTGGCGGAACTGGGGCCGTACTTCTGGAACGTGATCCCCTTGGCCAATGACGAGGTTCGAGCGGTGCTGCCCTACTTGGTCAAGGAGCGCGGCATGAAGCGCTTTGTGTTGGTCTATGTCGACGACCCGCTCGGTGAAGGCATCCGCAAGGAATTGTCCCAAATTTTACCCAAAGCAGGTGGTGAACTGGTCGAAGCCTTGTCCGTGCCCGCTACGGCTCAACAATTCAGCGGTATTGCCGCTCGGGTGCGTGCCGCCAACCCTGACGTGATCTATGTGGCGTCCTACGGCTCGCAGCAGTCGCAAATTGTGAAGCAGTTCCGCGATAACGGTATCAAGCAGCAACTGGTCAGTTACACGGCATTCTCGATCCCGGAAATCAATGCGCTGCCGGAAGCCAAAGGCGCTTTGTACACCAGCCAGAACATTGACTGGGATTCCACCGACCCCATCACAAAACGATTTGTGGATGATTACAAGGCTAAGCATAACAAGATGCCGACAGCCTACATCGCTAACTACTACAACGCAGTACGGTTGTTTGGTCTGCTGGCTCACGAGCTCCAAAAGCAAGGCAAGCCCATTACAGGCGAGAACTTGTTGGCCCAGCGCATAGAAAGCAAGACCTTCGACATGGTCGGCGGCAAGGTGACATTCACCAAAAACGGTACCGTCATCAGCCCCATGCAAATTAATGAAATCGATGGTGCGGGCGGCAAAGTAGTGTCGGTCGTGGCCGAGTAATTTGAAGGCGAACACTCATGTTATTGCTACAACTGCTGATTAATGGGGTGCAGGTGGGCGCGCTGTATGCGCTCATCGCGGTTGGGTTCTCGTTGATCTTCGGCTCGACCAAGGTGTTTCACTTTGCGCATGGCGCAACGTTCACCATCGCCGCCTATATCTTCTATTACCTGTATTCGGTGGCCGAATCGCACTGGCTGCTGGCGGTGCTGGCTGCCACGGCGGGCGCCGTCGTGTTTGGCGTCGTGCTAGACCGTTGGGTGTATGCGCCCATACAACGCCACGAAGGATCCTTCTTTACTGTATTCGTGGCGTCTTTAGGTGCCGGCATCATTGTGCAGAACCTGATCGGCATGATTTTCGGCCGTGGCTTCGTATCGGTGACAACGCCTTTGTCGCGCAGCATCGAGATCATACCCGGCCTCTACGTCGCGCCGTTGTCTGGTATTGCCATTGTTTGCGCGCTGGTTTTTTTCGGCGCCCTTCAGTTGTTCTTGATGCGCACTCATGTCGGCATGGCGCTGCGTGCCTTGTCGGAAAATCCCGAGCTCGTCCGGGTATACGGCATGAGTCCCCGGCGCTTGTCGACTATCGTCTTTGCATTGGGGTCGGTGCTGGTGATTCCCGCGGCCATTCTCAGTGCGGCCAGTTCGGGGTTGAATCCGGCCATGGCCCATCACGTCATGCTGATCAGCCTGGCGGCGACCATTGTGGGCGGCGTGGGCAGCCTGCGTGGCGCGGCCTGCGCAGGCCTGTTGCTGGGCATGAGCGAAAATCTGGCGCTGATGTATTTGGGACCGCAATGGAGCGAGGCTGTGACCTTCATTGTGCTGTTCCTGTTCATCATGTTCCGACCTTCCGGCTTCTTTGGCCGCGCCATAACTTCGTGAGGCAACGAGAAAATGCTTGCTTACATACTTAACCTCGTTACCCTGATCAGCATCAACGCGGTGCTGGCCATTACCCTGAACTTCATCATGGGGTATGCCGGCATCTTCTCGATGGCCCACGCCATTTTCTTCGGCGTCGGCGCCTACACGGCGGCCTACTTCGCGCTGAACTTCAGCGCCTCATTCTTCCTGGCCGTTCCGGTGGCCATGTTCGTGGCTGCGGTGCTGTCGCTGGTTCTGGCCTTGCCCGCACTACGAGTGCGCGGGGAGTACTTCGTGGCCGCGTCCCTGGGGCTGCAGGTGCTGGGCGTGACCATCTTTGCCGAATGGAAAACATTTACCGGCGGCCTGGGCGGCGTCATCGGCATTCCACCGGTCGACCTGTTCGGCTTTGCCGTGGCCGACCCCACCCACTTCATGCTGCTGGCCGTCGGTTGCCTGATCCTGGTCATCTTCATTACCAATGTCTTGCTGCGGTCCAGCTTCGGCCGCAGCCTTAAGGCCATCCGCGATAGCGAGTCGGCATCCCACGCCTTTGGCAAGAACGTGGCCGTCATCAAGACCTTGTCGGTAATGATCTCGTCGGCGCTGGCCGCCGTGGCGGGGGCACTGTATGCCTTCTACCTTGGGTTCATCAACGTAGAAAGTTTCATGCTCGATACCTCGGTACTGTTGATGGCCATGGTCATCATTGGCGGCACCGGCACGCTGCTGGGACCGATCGTCGGAACCATGCTGCTGATGCTGTTGCCCAGCCTGTTCAGCTACATGTGGTTCCTACCGCCCACCGAGATCGGCTCCATCCAGCAAATTGCCTATGGTGCCGCCATGGTTCTGCTCATGATATTCCGACCAGGCGGCCTAGTGGGTTCCTCGCAGAACAAGGGGGAAAAATGACCGAAGCGAATAACCAGGTATTGCTGCGCATTACCAACCTGCAAAAGAATTTCGGCGGCCTGAAGGTCACCAATAACGTGTCCCTGGACATGCGCGCCGGCATCGTGACCACCCTGGTGGGCCCGAACGGCGCTGGCAAGACGACGCTGTTCAATCTGATCACTGGGCATCTGACGCCGACTGGCGGCGACATCCTTTGGAAGGGCGAGTCCATCGTGGGCCAGTCACACTGGAAGATCGCCCGCCAAGGCATTGCCCGCACGTTTCAGGATCTGCGCCTGTTCAATCAAATGACGGTCGAAGAGAACGTGTTGTCGGTCATGGAGCCTGTGTCTTGGCTATGGCAGCCGGGCGGATCCGCAGGGCGCCGGGCCCGCGAAGAGAAAGTGGCTCATATTCTCGAAAGAACGCGCCTGAGCGGCAAGGCGAAGGTCAGGGCCATTGACCTGGCTTACGCCGAGCGCAAGTTTTTGAGCATGGCGCGCATCATGGCCACCGATGCCAAGATGTGGCTACTGGACGAGCCCGCTTCTGGCCTGGACCGGGGGTCGTACGAGCTGTTCCTTGAGCTGCTGCGCAGCGAAGTCAAGAATGGCGTCACCGTCTGTATCATCGAGCATAACCTCGATATTGTGATCGGCATTTCGGACCGCATTGCCTTTCTGGATCAGGGCAAGCTGCTGGCCGACGGCGATCCCGATACCGTGCTGAAAGATCCGCATTTGGCGGCGATATATTTTGGGGAGCAAACGGCATGACCAACACCGTGCTCAAAACTGAAGGACTGGTCGTCGGCTACGGCGGCAGGCCGGTACTGAACGATTTCGACTTCGAACTGCGGGCCAACGAAGTGCTGTGCCTGATCGGCCATAATGGCGCGGGCAAATCGACTTTGCTCAAATCCCTGTTCGGCCTGGTGCCGCGCCAAGGTGGGCAAATCTTTCTGGACGGCAACAAGCTAGATGTGATCGAGCCGCGGGCGTTGACGGCCGCTGGCTTATCGCTGGTGCCGGAAGGTCGCGGCATTTTTCCGGGCCTGACGGTTGACGAAATCATGAGAATGGGCATGTGGGCCGCTGGGATACCGACGCAACAGCGTGCCGAACGCCTGGACTGGGTGATGTCGGTGCTGCCCGCCATGGGCGCGTTCTACCAGCAGCGTGCAGGCACCTTGTCAGGCGGCCAGCAGCAAATCGTATCGATAGCACGCTCCTTGCTCAGCCAGCCCCGCTGCCTCCTGATGGACGAACCTTCTATCGGCCTGGCGCCCAAGCTGTTCCAGGACTTGCTGCAGCCCATACGTGACCTGCAGCGGCGTACCGGCATGTCTATTTTGCTGGTCGAGCAGAACGTAAAAGAGGCGCTGAAGATTTCCGACCGTGTGGTGGTCATGAAATCGGGCGCAATTATCAGCGAGGCCTTGCCTGAAGACCTTGCCGATAATGCCAAACTGATGGAGCTTTATTAAGATGTCCCTGCTTAAAAGCATGCCGGAGCTGCTGGCGTACCAGGCAACCCATCGACCCGATGACATCGCTTTCATCGACGGCGAGCGCAAGATCAGCTACGGCGAATTCAATGAGTTGTGCGGCAAGACGGCGGCATGGCTGGCGGTGCAAGGCATAGGCCGTGGCGACAAGGTGGCGGTATGGCTGGTCAATCGCATAGAGTGGCTGACGCTGTACTTCGGCCTGTCGCAGTTGGGCGCAACACTGGTTACCGTCAACACGCGCTATCGCGCGCATGAACTCGAATACATTCTGGAGCGCTCGCAGGCCAAGCTGCTGGTGCTGGAACTAAACTTTCGCAAGATCGATTTCCCGGCCGTGCTGGCGGGCGTCGGGCCTGCCTCGGCTCAATCGCTCCAGCGCGTGGCGGTACTGAATGCCGACCAAGGCCAACTGCTTGACCAGGTTCTGGGCAAGCCCACCGTGGCCTTCAACCTGGACGCCTTGCCTGACGACAGCGTGCCCATTACCGGCGGCGCCAATGATTTGAATATTCTGTTCACCACCTCGGGCACAACCAGCGGGCCGAAGTTGGTGATGCATCCTCAGCATACGGTAACGGTGCACAGCCAGCGCGTGGCGCAGGCCTATCGGTTTCGGGAAGAGGGCGCCTGCGTGCTGGCCACCCTGCCATTTTGCGGCGTGTTCGGCTTCAACGCGGCCTTCGGCGCGTTCGCAGCCGGCAAACCTGCCGTCATCATGGACACATTCGACGGGCCTGAGGCCGCCCGCCTGATCAATCAGCATCAAGTCACGCACGTGTTCGGCAGCGACGAAATGTTCCGCCGCATTGTCGAGCACGGCGTGGGCGATCATCCGTTTCCGTCGCTGCGCGTTTGCGGTTTTGCTTCTTTCCACCCTGGTGTCGAGGAGTTTGGCGAGGCCGCCTGGCGACGCCATATTCCTATGTACGGCTTGTACGGCTCCAGCGAAGTTCAAGCCCTGTTCTCGCTGAACCGCTCGGGTACGCCTCTGCTTGAAGCCCTGAAAGGGGGCGGCCTGCCCGCCCATGCCGGCGCGCAGATACGCATACGCGACGTGGATACCGGCAAGCTGCTGGCTGTGGGTCAAAGCGGCGCCATCGAGATCCGTTCCGATACCAACTTCACTGGCTATCTGAACAACCCCGAAGCCACTGCCAAGGCCATCGACCAGGACGGCTTCTTCGCCACGGGCGACGTCGGCTATCTGCGCGAGGACGGCAGCTTCGTTTACCAAACTCGCCAGGGCGACGCCATACGGCTGGCCGGCTATCTGGTCAGCCCTGTCGAAGTGGAAGACGTCTTGAAAGAACAAGCCGATGTCGACGACGCCCAAGTGGTCGGTGTCGAGATCAACGGCCAGGTGCGCTGCGCCGCCTTCGTCATCTTGCGGCCCGGCACCAGTTTTGACGAGGCGACCCTGAAAGCCGGCGTGGGCCGCACACTGGCCGCCTTCAAAGTGCCTGCGCGCATCTGGGCGGTCAGCGAATTTCCCACCACACAAAGTTCTAACGGCGCCAAGATACAGCGCGTCAAATTGCGCGACATGGCGATGCAAAGAATAGAGGAAACAGCATGACCACATATTATTTCGAAGATTTCAACGTAGGGCAGGTATTTCAAAGCGGCGGCCGAACCATTACGGAAACCGATCTGACCTTTTTCTCGATGCTGTCTGGCGACTGGAATCCCCTGCATGCGGACGCCGAGTTTGCCAAGTCCACCCGCTACGGGCAGCGCGTCGTGCACGGCGTGCTCGGTATTGCCATCAGTACTGGCATGCTGCACGAACTGGGCATCTTTCACGACTCAGTGATTGCCATGCTGGGTTTTCGCAACTGGAATTTTCTGGTACCGCTGCTGGTGAACGACACCATACACCTGAAGCTCACCATTACCGCCGTAGAGCCTGGCAAAAGCGGCAATAGCGGCAAGCTGGGCCGACGCTTCCAGCTGATCAACCAGAAGGGCGAGATCGTGCAAGAAGGCGAAAGCGACGTCCTGGTATTGACGCGACAAGGCGCGGATGCACGCAAATGAACAGGGATGCTTCGTTGACATTGTGGCAGCTTGTCGAATCGCGTGCCCTGACTGCGCCGGCCAGCGTCGCATTTATCGTAGACGCCCGCGAAGTCACGGCGGCGCAGTTTCATGAACTCTGCGCAAGAACGGTAAGCTGGCTGGACAAGCAAGGTGTCGCACGCGGCGACCGCGTTGCCGTCTGGATGGTCAACCGTATGGAGTGGCTGGCCTTGTTCTTTGCGACGGCGCGCCTAGGCGCCATCTTGGTGCCCATCAACACCCGCTATCGTAGCGATGAGGTTACCTACATACTGAAGAAAAGCGGCGCCAGCATGTTGTGCCTGCAGCCGGGATTCCGCAAGATCGATTTTGCCGATATCCTGACCCGGGTCGATAGCGCCGACCTGCCCGCCTTGAAGAAAGTGGTGGTTCTGGACGCGGACGACGCGGCGCCAGCCCCCATTCTGGGGTGCGACTCCGTCCGCTTCAATGCGCAGTCCGCCGAGCCGACCCAGAGCATCGATTCATCAGATCCCAATACGTGTGCCATCGTGTTTACCACTTCGGGCACTACCAAAGGGCCGAAGCTGGTCATGCATCCGCAGCGTACGCTGGTCGACCACGCCCGGCGATGCGCGCGCGCTTACGACCTTGATCAGGCCGGCGCGGTCGTACTGGCCATGCTTCCATTTTGCGGCGTGTTTGGCCTGAATGTGGCGCTGGCGGGGCTGGCGGCCGGCGCGCCCATTGTGATGGTAGACACGTTCGATGCAACGCCAACTGCGCAACTGTTGCGCGAGCACCAGGTAACGCACACTTTCGGCAGCGATGAGATGATTCGTCGGCTGGCTGAAGCCGTGCCCGGCGATCGACCGTTCCCCTCTCTGCGGTTTTTTGGTTTTGGGGCCTTCACGTCAAGCTTCAACGAGTATGCCACGCAGGCCTGGCAGCGCGGCATTCCCCTGTTTGGCCTGTATGGCTCCAGCGAGGTGCTGGCTATTTTCTCGGCGCAGCACGGCGGCTTGCCTGTCACCGAGCGGATCGAAGGGGGTGGCCGCCCCGTGGCCGGCCAGGAGGCTCATATCCGTATCCGCGATGTGGAAAACGGTCAATTGCTGCCGGAGGGCGAATCCGGCGAAATCGAAATACGAGGTCCCAGCAACTTCATCGGTTATTACAACGATCCGACATCCACGGCTGAAGCGGTCAGCGATGACGGCTATTTCCGTACGGGAGATATCGGTTACCTGCGCGGCGACGGCTCCTTCGTCTATAAAACCCGTAAGGGCGATGCCATACGGTTAGGCGGCTTTTTGGTCAACCCGGTCGAAATCGAAGAAGTGATCAAGCGCCTTCATGGCGTGGCCGATGCGCAAGTGGCTGCCATCGACATAAATGGTTCGACGCGCGTCGTGGCCTTTGTAATCGCAGCGCCGGGTGCCAAGCCGACGGAATCCGCGGTGATCGCAGAAACAGCCGCCATCGTGGCACCCTTCAAGGTACCCGCAAGGGTCTGGTTTGTGGACGAATACCCGGTCACCATGAGTTCGAACGGCATGAAAACCCAGCGGAACAAATTGCGGGACATGGCCAAGGCGCTGCTCGTGGCACCGGCCTGAACGGGGCCGCCCTGCCGCGCAGCGCCTTTTGAACACCATTAATCAGAAGCCATGGGCTTACCTTGTAGCCCTGGCTTTATCGGAGAATTTATGTCTGCTTCGCATCTGCCGCCCATCCTGCAAAACCTAGCCTTACCTGTTGTCTCGGCCCCCATGTTTACGGTCAGTTACCCCGAGCTGGTGCTGGCGCAGTGCAAAGCGGGTATTGTCGGATCATTCCCAGCGTTGAACGCGCGCCAGCCTGAGCTGCTGGATGAATGGTTGACTCAGATCGACGAAGACCTGGACCAGTATCGCCGTGCCCACCCCGATGCCGTGGTGGGGCCCTTGGCTGTGAACCAAATTGTGCATGTTTCGAACGTGCGCCTGGAGCGTGACGTGGCCACATGCGTGAAGCACAAAGTTCCCATTCTCATCTCTTCACTACGCGCGCCGGTTCGCGAAATCATCGACGAGGTGCATGCCTATGGTGGAATTATCCTGCACGATGTCATCAATCTGCGGCATGCGCAGAAAGCCATTGATGCTGGCGTGGATGGCTTGATTCTGGTGGCTGCGGGAGCTGGCGGCCATGCGGGCCGGCTATCGCCGTTGGCGCTGGTCGGGGAGGTGCGCAAACGCTTCAAGGGTCCACTGGTGCTGTCCGGTGCGATTGTGACTGGTGACGGCATTCTGGCCGCCCAAGCCATGGGCGCAGACTTGGCCTATATCGGCACACGTTTCATTGCCAGCCAGGAAGCCAACGCCAGTGCCGACTACAAGCAATCGCTTCTAGACTCGACAGCAGCCGACATTATCTACAGCAATTTTTTTTCCGGCATTCATGGCAATTACGTACGTGAAAGCATAGTGCGAGCTGGTCTGGATCCTGACAACCTGCCCGTGGGCGATGCGCCCAAAATGAGCTTTGCCGATGGTCGCTCTAAAGCGAAAGCCTGGAAAGACATTTGGGGTGCGGGCCAGGGGGTCGGGCAAATCGAGGACCTGCCCAGCGCGGGCGAAATTGTTGATCGCCTGAAGCAAGGGTATGCCGCGGCGCGCGCGCGGCTCGCGCTTTAAGTGCCATTCAATCATTAGTTCAACAAGTAATAAGCAGGCAAGGCGCCTGTACAAGGAGAGGCATAAAATGGTTATGAAAAGGATACTTACAACGAGTTTGTTCGCGCTTGTTGCATGGGGCGCGTCGGCACAGGCAACGGTGACGATCGGGGCGCTGTTTCCCATGAGCGGCCCCAACGCGGTGTACAACGATATTTTTGGCTCGGGTGCGAACCTGGCGGTTGAACATCTGAATGCCGACAAGCTGTTGAACGAACCTGTAGCGATCCAGTACGAAGACAGTCAGGCCTTGCCGCAGCAGGGCGTCATCGGCATGAACAAGCTGGTCAACGTCAACAAGGTGCCGTATGTGATGTCGGCTTTCACGGGCGTCTCGAAAGCGATTTCCACCACCGGTAGCCGCAGCAAGACGGTGGCGATCAATGGCGGAGGCGTGGGGCCGGACTTGGCGGAGCTTGGGCCTTATTTCTGGAACATCATTCCCCTGGCTAACTTCGAGGTCCAGGCAATGTTGCCTTATTTGATCAAAGAGCGTGGCGCCAAGCGGTTCGTGCTGGTGTATGTGGACGACCCATTGGGCGCGGCCATTAAGAAGGAAATGGAAGAGGGCCTGGGCGCCGATGGCACGGAACTGGTCGAAGCCTTGTCTGTGCCCGCATCCACCCAGCAGTTCAGTGGGATTGCTGCGCGCGTACGCGCCGCCAATCCCGACGTGGTCTACATTGCGTCGTACGGCGCGCAGCAATCGCAAATCGTCAAGCAGTTCCGAGATAACGGCATCACCCAGCAACTGGTCAGCTACAGCGCATTATCCATTCCGGAGGTTCATGCGCTGCCCGAGGCCAAGGGCTCGCTTTACACCAGTCAGAGCATAGACTGGAACTCAAGCGACCCCGTCACCAAACGCTTTGTCGATGACTACAAGGCCAAGCACAACAAACTGCCCTCGACCTACACCGCCAACTACTACAACGCGGTTAGGCTGTTCGGCCTGCTGGCCAACGAACTGAAAAAGCAGGGCAAGCCCATCACGGGCGAGAACCTGCTGGCCCAGCGCATTGAAACCAAAGCCTTTGAGCTGGTAGGCGGCACCGTCACCTTTAACGAGAACGGCACCGTCATCAGTCCCATGCAAGTCAACGAAGTCGATGGCGCAGGTGGCAAGGTGCTGCACGTGGTCGCTGACTGAACAGGAAGGCTCATTATGTCACTCGTTCTACGGCAAGATGGGGGCGGCCTGGCCTGCCTGACTTTAAATCGTCCGGAAAAAATGAATGCCTTGACTGTTCAGATGTTCACCGAGCTGTACGAACATGTGCAAGACATCGAGCGCGATACCGAGCATATCGGCGCTGTCGTGCTGCGCGGCATGGGCCGTTGCTTCTCGGCTGGCAATGACCTGAACGACATTGCCGCCGGCCAGCCATTGCCCATGCCGCATTGGCAGGCCAAGGTGATCGAACGCTTGGCGAATCTGCCGCAACCAGTCATTGCCGCCGTACACGGGCATTGCTACACCGGGGCGCTGGAGCTAGCTCTGGCTGGCGATTTGCTGGTGGCGGCGGAGTCGGCGCGCTTCGCTGATACGCATGCCAAGTGGGCCCTGACTCCCCTGTGGGGCATGAGCCAACGCCTACATCGCCGCGTCGGGTTGCCCAAGGCGCGCGAAATGATGCTCCTGGGCCGCAGCTACACCGGTGCTCAGGCGCAGAGCATGGGGCTGGCCAATTTTTGCGTTCCCGACGACGCTTTCGATCATGAGGTTGCCGCCATCGCCAACGAGATCCTGGCGGGCTCTTGGTTCAGCCACCGTGCCAACAAACGCCTCCTGATCGACACTGACGGCATGTCGCTGTGCGACGGCCTGGCGCACGAGGTGTTTCGCAATGCAGGCAAGGGCCTGGACATGCAGGAACGCATCGCGGCATTCCAGAAAAATAAGGTGCGATGATTTCTGCCCGCCAGGCCGCCCATGGCGCCACACGTATCGAATACTTCTCTCAAGGCAGTGATCCGGCGGGCACTGAGACATGCATAACGTTGCCTAGTAAATGTTTGCAAGACGCGCACAAACTCGCTAGGAACTGATACTCTTCAGGGCTAACTCGCTATTTTTCAAGCCCCCAATGAATCCTGTCAAAATGCAGTTGCTGTTGATCGGCACCATGGCTATTTGGGGTTTGAACATTTCAGCGGTCAAGGTTTTAACCGGCTATCTCGATCCATTGATCGTCGCCTGCCTGCGCATGGTACTGGCAGCGATCGTCATCAATCTGACGCTCGCTTGGTCGCGGCGGCCGGTGCGCCTGCGGGCCATAACGGCCGGGCAATGGCTGCGTTTCCTTGCTTGCGGCGTCCTCATGGTCTACACCAACCAGATCCTGTTCACGACCGGCATGCAGACGGCCAGCGCCACCAATTCGTCATTGATCATGGCGCTAAGCCCTTTGGTGGCGTCCATCCTGGCCGCCCTGGTGTTTCGCGAAGCGCTGACGGGCGTGCGGCTGCTGGGTATTGCCTTGGGTTTCGGCGGTGTGTTCACCGTGGTGTTCAGCAACTCGGACGCCGCGCTGGTGGGTGCCAGTTGGGGCGACGCCCAGATATTCGCGGCCATGTTCACCTTCGTCGTGGGCGGCATGCTGATCCAGAACCTGGCGCGCCAATTCAACGCGCTGGTGATCAGCACGTTCATTTACACCATAGGGGCCGTGCTGCTCAGCGTACACCTGTATTTCAGCGATTCGGTGGAATTCAGCCTCGAGGCCTTGCTGCTGCCTGGCTTATGGCCGTTGGCCCTGCTGGTGTTCACCGGCATCGTGGCCACAGCCATCTGCAATATGCTGTGGAATCGCGCCATTGCAGAACTGGGTGTGGCCCGGACATCGGTGTTTCAATACTGGATCCCGGTATTCGGCGTGGGGTTCGCCATGCTGTTGCTGGGCGAACCCTTCACGCTCTGGCACCTGGTAGGCGTAGCCGGTATCTTGTTGGGCACCTACCTGGGTACGAGGCGTCCTAAGGTGGTCGCCGCCCGAGATTCAGAGCGACACTGAAGGGGCACCGAGGCTGGCGATGAGCAGCGGATATCCAATGCCCTATAAAGTCTGCTGCATTGAATGTGCGCTACCAAGCGATACTCTTGCAAGCTGGCCACATCGGCAAGGGTTGGCCGCATAATTATGACGCCCTGACGCCGGTTCTGTTTCGGGCCTGCCCAACGGCTAAACTTTGATATAAGTATTTAGACGCTTGGCGGCGTTACGCAAATGGGTTTCCGCCGCCAATGCCGCTGCTGCCGGGTCGCCGGCCTCTATGGCCCGCACTATGGCCAGGTGTTCTTGCTGCACGAACTCGACCAGATTATGGTGATAGGTGGCCGTATTGCTGCGTGCTTGCCGGATCAGACGTCTGACGTGTTGTTCCAGATACTCGTTAAGGGTGATGAAGTGGGGGTTGTGGGTCGCATCGACAATGGACTGATGGAAGGCAAAATCTTCTTCATCGCCCAACTGGTCGTTGGCAATGGCATATTCCATGCCGATAAGCGCGCGCTTAATGCGCTTGAGGTCTTCGGGGGTGCGGCGCAAGGCGGCATAGCGTGCCGCCCCCGCTTCAATTGTGACCAGCAACTCTATAACCTGAGCGATGCTTTCTGTGTCGTCCAGCGCTGTGGTTTGCAGCCTGAATGTTTGCCGGGAGCCGCGTTCATTCACGAAAACGCCGCGGCCTTGTTGCGAACTGACCAGGCCTTCGGACTTAAGCTGCGATACCGCTTCGCGCACTACCGAACGGCTTACTGAAAACTGTTCGCACAATTGCTTTTCACTGGGCAGCTTGGCCCCCGGCAACAGCCGCTTTTGTACAATTTCCTGGGTTAGCCAGTGCGCAACCATATAGGTCAGTGATTGAGTGCGGGGCATAGTATCTGGAGCAGTCATTTCTTTATATCTTGCGTTGTTGAGCAGGCTAGGTTGCTGGTCTTGTGAAAGGGGGCTATGCCGTTGTTTAAACGATATAGAGCCCGCCGTTTACATGTATAGTTTCGCCGCTTACAAAACTTGCCAGATCCGAGCATAAAAAGATAATCGCGCCAGCCACTTCGTCTGCCGTGCCGAAACGTTTAAGCGGCGTGCTGTCTTGCAGCGCCTGGCCTTTTTGCCGCAGCAGGCTGGACGTCATGGCGGTTTCAATAATGCCTGGAGCCACAATATTCACTCGTGTGTTGGGGGCGAGTTCAAGGGCCAGGCTTTTGCTGAAACTGGATACCGCGCCCTTGGAAGCTGAATAATGCGCATGCGCGTAACTACCGCGATGCCCAGCCATGGAAGCCAGGTTGACGATAGAGCTATTCTGGCTAAGGTTGGGAATGACAGCCCGGCAAATATGGAAAGTGCCGTCGAGGTTGATGCGCATTAACTGCTGCCAGTTGGCGTCGGTCATGTCTGCGACCTTGGCTTCCGGGTAGACGCCGGCCGAATGCACCAAGTGGTCAATTTCGCCGAAATGTTCCGCGACCTCTTTTACGGTTTGTGCACACGAGGCTGAATCCGAAACATCGGTTTGATGGCAGGTGACGTCGGCGCCGCTGCCGGCGAGTTCGTCGCGTACGTTATTCAGGGCATCGAGATTGATATCGCTTAAGGCGATATGGGCGCCATGCTTTGCTATTTTCAAGGCAGTAGCGCGGCCAATTCCGCCCGCAGCGCCAGTAATAAGAAATGTTTTTTGTGCAAAGGAAATCATGATTTTCTCCTGCTAGGGTTTATCCCTATGTTTTTTAGTGTATTGATTTTAAAGGATATAAGCTGTTTTCTTGTGACGCCGTGAGACTTTCCCACATAGTTTGTTGACACTCATTTTTTGCTTGAGTAGAATTTCCTGCGAACTTGTCTGATAAGTTAAAAATGTTATCAGACAAGATGAAAAAATAGAAGGGCTTATAAGCCTTGGTTGGAAATTTTCATTACAAATCAGGAGATGGAATGAATAAGACAAAACTTGCCTTGCTGCTGTCGGCGTATGGATTTGCGGCGGTGGCTTCCGCTCAAGCGGCCCCCCTTAAAATGGCACTGGTTGAAACCTTATCGGGGCCGCAGGCTTCAACGGGTTTGATGTACCGCGCGGCGGCCAAGTATCAAATTGGCAATCTCAATGAAGCGGGCGGATGGAATGGCGAAGCGATTGAAGTGGCCGAATACGACAATCAGGGCGGCCCGGCCGGCGCATCCGACAAGGTCAAGACCGCCATTGCCGATGGCGCGCGTATTATTGTCCAGGGCTCTTCTTCGGCCGTGTCAGGTCAGATCACCGAAGATGTGCGTAAATACAATATACGCAACCCCGGCAAGGAAGTGCTCTTTCTGAATATGGGCGGCGAAGCCTTGGAACTGACTGGCGACAAATGCCATTTTTATCACTTCCGCTTCACCACCAATGCGCCTATCCGGGTCAAGACCCTGGTCTCCGCCATGAAAGACGCCAATGAACTTGGCACCAAAGTCTATTCCATGAATCAAAATTATTCATGGGGCGCGGATATGCAGAAATCGATTCAGGAATTTGCGTCTGTGGGTGGCTACAAGGTAGTGGAAAGCACGCTGCATGACGTTAATAAAATCCAGGACTTTTCCCCCTACGTCAGCAAGATCAAAGCCAGCGGCGCCGAAACGGTGCTAACCGGGAATTGGTCCAACGACTTGCTGTTGCTGATGAAAGCGACCCGTGCGGCCGGACTGAAGGTGCGCTTTGGCACCGTGTTTCTGGATCAGGTTGGTAACTTGGCCAATGCCGGCGATACCGCTATGGGCCACTACATTTCGCATGCCTATAACATTGCAGCCAGCGCCGACACAGAACGCTTTGGTGAAGAATACAAAGCCAAAACCGGCCACTACCCCACTTTCATTGAGCCGCAAACGGTATTTGGCCTGCAGATGTTGGGCGAGGCACTGAAGGCGACCAAGCCTGAAGACGGCAAGCTGAACGTGACGGCGCTTGCCCTGAACCTGGAAAAAGTGAAGATCAACACGCCCATGGGGGAAACCAGCATTCGTGCCGCCGACCACCAAGTGATGCTGCCCATTATCGTTTCCAAAGTATCTCGCGATGTTAAATACAAAGTTGACGGCACCGATATGGGTTTCGAGATCGTCAAACGTTTTAGTGGTGAAGAGGCCGTTAATCCGGTAGAAGCCACTTGCAAAATGAAGCGTCCTGCTTAAGTTGGGCATACATCGGCAGCCTGGCTTACGGCCTTGGCTGCCGTATTGCATTGCCTACACGGCATTGATCTGAAGCATAAGAATTCGAGCCTGTTGCCAAGTGGCAAGAGGCCGTTGGCTTCACGGTTCTGATAATTCCAGGCTCGAAAGGTGCAATTATGGAATTTTTTACAGTCTCTCTGTTGAACGGCACGATTTATGGTTTGCTGCTGTTCATGGTTTCGGCCGGCCTGACCCTGATTTTCGGGATGATGGGCGTCCTTAACTTTGCCCATACCTCTTTTTACATGGTTGGCGCTTACTTGGCGTACAGCCTTCAGAAAGTCATAGGTTTCTGGCCCGCCATCATCATCTCGCCGTTGATAGTTGGCGTTTTGGGGGCGTTGATCGAGCGCTATCTGCTGCGCCGAGTTCATCGCTATGGGCATGGGCATCAGTTGCTGCTGACTTTCGGCTTGTCATTCATCATCACTGAAGTGATCAAGCTTTTCTACGGTAATTATCCAGTGGATTACCGCATTCCCGAATCATTAAGCTTTTCAGCATTTCCGCTGTTCGGCGCAGACTACCCTTTCTATCGGCTGCTGATCGGCGGTACGTCAATATTGATGTTCGTGCTGATCTATCTGCTGCTGACAAAGACGCGGGTAGGCATTGTGGTCCGTTCAGCCATCTACCGGCCGCGCATGGTCGAGGCGCTAGGCCATAACGTGCCCATGGTTTTCATGGGTGTCTTCGGCGTCGGGGCTGCCCTTGCCGGCCTGGCTGGCGCGGTAGCCGGCGCTTTCTACACCACCAATCCCAATATGGCGCTTGAACTTGGCGTATTGGTGTTCGTGGTTGTGGTGGTCGGCGGGCTGGGTTCCCTGGAGGGCGCCATGCTGTCTTCCTTGCTTATCGGCTTGATCTCTTCATTTGCCGTGGGGGTCGACTATAGCCTCGCCGATTTGTTTGGCGTATTCGGGGTGCGTGAGTGGGCTGAGCATATCGGCGGGTTGGTAACCCTGAAAGTGTCGTCGCTGGCTGCCACGATACCGTTCGTGCTGATGTTGCTGGTATTGCTGTTCAGGCCTCAAGGCTTGATGGGCAACAGGGAGTAGAACCAATGAAATCTCCACGTATATGGGTGCTATTGCTGCTGGTCGCATTCTTGTTGGCGTTGCCTACGTTTATGTCGACATCGCTGGTCAATGCCGCCATTCAAATGTTAATTGCTGCCTTGTTTGCCAGTGCTTTTAATGTCCTGGCGGGGCAAGGCGGCATGCTGTCCTTCGGCCATGCCGCTTATTTCGGCATAGGTACCTTTGCCACCATCCACGCCATGAACGCGCTGGGCGGAACCGGGTTGTTTCCCGCGCCTTTGCTGCCGCTGGTTGGCGCCTTCGCGGGTTGCTTGCTGGGCCTGGCCGCCGGCTGGTTCTCGACCCAGCGCAGCGGTGTTTACTTTTCGATGATTACGCTGGCACTGGCTGAGCTGCTGCATTCCCTGGCCCCGCACTTGAAGGATTTCTTCGGCGGGGAAGGCGGCGTGTCGGCCATGCGCATGCCCGCCTGGGGTTTCTCGTTTGCTACGGCGACCGATGTGTATTACCTGACGCTGGCATGGGTGCTGATATCGCTGGGTTTGCTGTATTTTCTGACCCGCACTCCCTTGGGGAGATTGTGCCAGGGCCTGCGCGAAAACAGCCACCGCCTGCGTTTCATGGGCTACAACGTGCACGTTCTACGCCTGATGGTGTTTATGGTGTCGGCGACTTTTTCAGGTATTGCGGGAGCTTTGCTGGCTCTGAACAACGAAGCCGCCAACTACGTCATTTTCGACATGCACTTGTCGGCCCAGGTGGTGCTTAATTCTTATATCGGCGGGATCGGTGCGTTCTTCGGACCCGCGCTGGGTGCGGCCGTGATGACGTTCTTCGGCTACGCGGTATCCGATATGACCCGCACATGGCTGCTATACCAAGGCGTTATTTTCGTGTTGGTGATGATGTTCATGCCGGCCGGCCTGTTTAGTGTTTCCAAATGGTGGAGCAGCAATCGGAGCAAGCATGCGCCGGCGACCCTGTTGCGGATACTGTCCATATGGATTGTGGGGTGTTTGATCGGTGCCGGCGGCTTTGTGTTCCTGGTCGAATTCCTGGCCCGCATAATGGCCCAGGACTACCAGTCTTTGTTGACCGATGGCGCCGCCTGGCCCGCCGTAGCGCTTTTCAGCCGGCAATGGCTGCCTGGCGCGGTAACAACCTGGCTGGTTCCGGCAGTGCTGTTGGTGGCCGGCGTCTCGTTAGTGCTTTTCGGCAGCCGGAAATGGCAGTCTCTATGTGAGGACCAAGCAGCATGAATACCTTAATAGCACCCACTGCCATGAAGCCGATTCTGACGCTGACCGATGTGCACAAATCGTTTGGCGAGGCGCATATTATTCGCGGGGTCAACCTGGAACTGCGTGAAGGCGAACGCCACGCCATCATCGGCCCCAATGGCGCCGGAAAATCGACCTTGTTTCACCTGGTTTCGGGCCAGTTCCGGCCCTCCTCGGGGCAGATTGTTTTGGAAGGCCGGCCTATACAGGGGCTGGAAGCGCGCAGCATTAATCGCCTGGGGTTGGCTCGTTCATTTCAGATCACTAATATCTTTCCCGGCTTAAGCGTATTTGAAAACTTGCGTTTCGGCGTAATGCGCCGCCATGACTTGCAGTACAACTTCTGGCGGCTGGTGTCGCGCTCCAGCAAGGTGACGCAGGAAACTGATCAGTTACTTGAGCAGATACGCCTTACCAAGCATCGCGATACGTTGGGCGGCGAACTGTCCTATTCCGAGCAGCGCTCGTTGGAAATAGGCATGGCCTTGGCCTCGGACCCGAAAGTGCTGCTATTGGATGAACCCATGGCGGGTATGTCGCGCGAGGAAACCGAATATACCGTGGGCCTGATTCGTGAGCTGACCAAGGGGCGTTCGCTGATGATCGTGGAACACGATATGGATGTGGTTTTTTCTTTAAGCGATCGCATCAGCGTATTGGTTTATGGCGAAATCATCGCCACCGGTACGCCTGATGAAATAAGGGCGAATGCCCAAGTACAGGAAGCGTATCTGGGTACGGAGGTAACGGCATGAGCCAGACATCCAAAGCCCCGTTGCTATCAGTACGTGATTTGCACGCGCATTATGGCAAGAGCCATATTCTGCAAGGCGTTAGCTTCAACGTAGGTGGCGGCGAAGTGATGAGCCTGCTGGGCCGCAATGGTTCGGGGCGATCCACCACTATCAAGGCCATTATGGGTTTGGTGCCGCCCACAGGGGGCCAGGTCCAGCTAAACGGCAAGAACCTTGCCGGCACGCAGCCCTACACTATCGCGCGTGCCGGTATTGCCTACGTGCCCGAAGAGCGGGAAGTATTCGGCAACCTCACTGTCGATGAAAACCTGGTAATGGGCATGCAGCCCAGGCGCGCCGACGTGCCCGAGTGGACCATCGAGCAAATGTTTGATTACTTCCCGCGCCTGAAAGAAAGGCGCAATACCCAGGCGGGCAATCTGTCGGGCGGCGAGCAGCAGATGCTGACCATGTGCCGGTCACTGCTGGGCAACCCTAAGCTCATCCTGATTGACGAGCCTACCGAAGGCCTGGCACCCAAAGTCGTCACCATAGTCGGTGAAGCTATTCAGGACATTCATCGCCGCGGCGTATCCGTTGTTCTGGTTGAGCAAAAGCTGACCATAGCCCTGAAAATTTCAACCCATGTGTGCTTGCTGGGGCATGGACACATTGTTTTTAGCGGCTCGCCTGATGAACTCACAGGCAGCCCACAACTACTGAAGGATTGGTTAGCTGTATGACAAACACCATGTCTGCCGATGTGCTCGCACGCCTGGCGCAAGGCAAGTCTTTCCTGGAATTTGCCAATAAGGTGGTATTCATTACAGGTGCGGGCAGCGGTATAGGTCTTGCCATGGCGCAGGCATTTGCCGCCACTGGCGCGCGTCTTGCTTTGCTGGATATCGACGCGTCAGGGCTGGAACATAGCCGTGCAGCGCTGTTGTCGGCATTTCCCGGCCTGGACGTGCAAACCTATGCTGCGGCGGTTAACGACGAGCAAGCCGTGCAAGTAGCGGTAGCGACCGCAGAGGCTGCTTTTGGCGGCATAGACATTCTGATGAACAATGCCGGCATTTCCATGAACCAGCCCACGCTGGAGCTGTCGGGCGCCGATTGGCGCAAGGCCATGGATATCAACGTGAACGGTGTTTTTTACTGCGCCCAGGCGGTGGCGCGCGGCATGGTCAAGCAAGGCCATGGCGTTATTTTGAATACCTCATCCATGTACGGTGTGGTGGCGGCGCCCGAGCGTGCGGCGTATTGCACCAGCAAGGCGGCGGTGGCCATGCTGACCAAGGTGATGGCCATTGAATGGGCCAAGCTGGGTGTGCGGGTCAATGCCATTGCGCCGGGTTATGTGAAAACAGCGCTGGTCGATGAACTGGTCGCGGCGGGCCGCATGGATATTGATGCGCTGATCCAGCGCACGCCGATGGGCCGGCTGGGCGAGGCCCATGAAATTGCAACGCTGGCCGTGTTCCTGGCGTCAGAACACGCTTCCTTTATCAGTGGCCAGGTCATCGTGGCCGATGGCGGCTGGTCTGCCTACAGCTATATCTAAAATTCGTAGCTATCCCGTTTGGAGATAAATCTCATGTCAGAAATTATTGCGCTGTCGCCCGCTTCCAAATGGGTGGAATTGCGTACCACCGAGGAAGACTGGAAGCAAGCTGACCCCAAGATGCTGGGCACCTTGCTGTCGCATTTGCACTTGATTCGCGCTTTTGAAGAAACCGTGGTGGAGCTGGCCATGGAAGGGCTGGTCCATGGGCCGGCGCATTCCAGCATAGGCCAGGAAGGCGGTGCCGCTGGTAGCATCGTGCCTTTGACCGCCGCCGACCAGATCAATGGTTCGCATCGCGGCCATCACCAGTTTCTAAGCAAGGCGCTGGGCTATGTCACGCCTGCCGGCATTGATCCCAAGGCGGGCTTGTCGTCAGAAGTGGACGTGTTGTTGCAGCGTACCTTGGCTGAAATCCTGGGCCTATCGCAGGGCTTTTGCCGCGGCCGGGGCGGTTCCATGCACTTGCGCTGGGATGACGCCGGCGTATTGGGTACCAATGCCATCGTCGGGGGCGGAGTGCCGCTGGCGGCCGGGGCGGCATGGGCGCATAAGCATGCGGGCACCGACGCGGTCGCCGTCACGTATTTTGGCGATGGCGCGGTCAACATCGGTTCGGTACTGGAAACCATGAATCTGGCAGCCGCCTGGAAGCTGCCCCTGTGCTTTTTTATCGAGAATAATCGCTACGCGGTCTCGACCAATGTGGAAGAAGCCACGGCCGAGCCACGCTTATCGGCACGCGGCTCGGCCTTCAACATTCCCAGCTGGAAAGTAGACGGTATGGACCCGCTGGCTGTGCATCTGGCCATGGAACAGGCGCTGGCGCATATGCGGGCGGGTAACGGGCCGACCATTATCGAAGCCGATGTCTACCGCTTCTTTCACCAGAATGGCGGATTTCCGGGCAGTGCCTTCGGCTACCGCAGCAAAGAAGAAGAACAGACCTGGCGCCAACGCGATCCGCTCGATACTCTCGGGCGCCGCATGCAAGAGCGCGGACTGGTCACCGAGCAGGAAATTGCCGATTTGCGCGCCCGCATGCAAGCGTCCATGATGCAGGCTGTCGCGGCGCTGACCGAGGTTGACCCAGCCAGCAAAGCGGGCAAAAAACGCATACGTCCTGAACTCTGGCCCGAGCCGGGCTTTCGCGACGTTGGGATGCGCGGCGATCTAAGCGAACTGGCAGGGGCCCGCACTGAAGAACAGGATACCTTCCAGGGCAAGCTGGAAAACCGCAAGTTCATCGATTTGGTCGCCGACGTGATGGACCGCCGTATGCAAACCGACACCAGTGTGGTCGTCATGGGCGAAGACGTACACCGCCTCAAAGGCGGAACCAACGGCGCCACGCGCGGTCTGAAAGACAAATTTCCTGACCGCGTCCTGGGTACGCCCATTAGCGAAAACGCCTTTGTGGGCTTGGGCGGCGGGATGGCAATGGACGGGCGCTTCAAGCCCGTGGTCGAGTTCATGTATCCCGATTTCATGTGGGTTGCCGCCGACCAAGTTTTCAACCAGATCGGCAAGGCGCGCCACATGTTCGGCGGCGATATCGATATGCCGCTGGTGTTGCGCACCAAGGTTGCCATGGGTACAGGCTATGGTTCGCAGCACTCCATGGACCCGGCCGGCATTTTTGCCACCAGCCCGGGTTGGCGCATAGTGGCGGCGTCTACGCCCTTTGACTATGTGGGGTTGATGAATACCGCCCTGGCGCTTAAAGACCCTGTATTGGTGATAGAGCACGTGGACCTTTATGCCTCCAGCGGCCCTGCCCCGGTTGACGACTTCGACTACCAGATTCTCTTTGGCAAAGCGGCCGTGCGCCGCAGCGGCAAAGACCTCACCATCCTGACCTATCTGTCCATGGTGGCGCATTCGCTGGAAGCGGTAGAGCAAACCGGCGTGGATGCCGACGTGATCGACCTGCGCTGGCTCGACCGCGCCAGTATCGATTGGGAAACCATAGGCGCCAGCATACGCAAGACCAATAATGTCTTGATCGTTGAGCAGGGCGCACAGGGTACATCCTACGGTGGTTGGCTATCCGACGAAATTCAGCAGCGCTTTTTCGACTGGCTGGACCAGCCGATCCAACGGGTGACCGGCGGGGAAGCGTCGCCCAGCATTTCCAAGGTGCTCGAGCGCGCCGCTTGCGCCCGCACTGAAGAAGTGGCCGAGGGCGTGAAGGAAGCAATGGGCAATCAGGGCGCAAACGTTCAGAAGGCTTGAGGAGAATTCCATGAAATTTGAAATGACCGCGCCCCTGGAAGTGGGCATCGCCTGTCGCGATCTACCCCGCCTGCGCCGCTTTTATGAAGAGCTATTGGGCTTTGCTTTTGTCAGCGAGTTTGTCGTGTCGGCTGACAAGTCAGCCGCATCGGCTTTGTCGGCGGATGGCTATACCGTGGTTCGCCTGCAAACCTCGTTTGGCGAGCGGGTAAAACTGCTGGCGCCTAATGCGCCGGTGGCCGCCAATGCGCCGACGGCCTACATACTGGATCAGCCTAACGCGACTTACCTGACTTTTATCGTCGCGGATATCAGCGCTGCAATTGCTCGCTTGCTTGAAGCCGGGACCGAATTCATGACCGGCAATGAACGCGTCGAGGTTCGTCCGGGTGTTTACCTCGCCTTCTGCCGCGATCCAGAAGGCAACGTGCTGGAACTGGTCCAGTATGAAGATGTAGCAAGCTACCGTCCCGACCTTCAAAAAAGGAATGACTGAAATGGCGACACTTATTCGCATGCCTGAAGTCGCCGCCAATACCACGTCGGCGGTCATTGTGTCCTGGACCAAAAACGAAGGTGACCTAGTTGCTGTAGGCGACTGCCTGGCTGAAATCGAAACCGAAAAAGCGGTCATCGAATTTGCCGCCGACCAGGCTGGCGTACTGGGCAAGATTCTTGGCGCCGCCGGCAAAGACATCGAGGTCGGGGCGCCTATTGCCGTGCTGTATGCACAAGGCGAAAAAGACGTCAATATTGATGCCTTGCTGGCCCAGGAAGGACTGGCCACGCAAGCCGCCAATGAGCCGGCGAAACAAGCCGTTGCTCCGGTTGCGGAACAGGCCGCAGCACCCGCCGCGCCAACCGGCCAGCGTGTTTTCGCCAGCCCGTTGGCCCGCCGCCTGGCTAACGATGCGGGTATCGACCTAGCCAGCTTAGGCGGTAGCGGCCCACGCGGGCGAATCGTCAAGCGTGACGTCCTGGCGGCAACGCCTGCGCCGGCCTTGGCGCAATCAGCGGGCATTGCCACGCCTGCCGCGTCAGCGTCAGCCGCCATCGCCCGGGCCTATACCGAAACACCGCATTCCGGTATGCGCCGTACCATTGCGCGTCGCTTGTCGGAAAGCAAAGCCACGATTCCGCATTTCTATTTGCGTGCCGATTGCCGCATGGATAGCCTGCTGAGCTTGCGCGCCCAGATCAATGCGGGGGGCACTTGCAAAGTCTCTGTTAACGACATCATCGTCAAGGCAGTGGGCGCGGCTCTGCGCGAGCTGCCTGAAATGAATGTCAGCTGGACAGATGACGCCTTGCGCCACTACAGCAACATCGATATAGCCGTAGCAGTGTCTACCGATACCGGGCTGATCACCCCTGTCGTGCTGGGCGTGGACACCAAACCCATATCGTTGATATCTTCCGACATTGTCGATTTGGCTACGCGGGCCCGCACCGGCAAGCTGGCTGCGCATGAATATCAGGGCGGCAGTTTTACTGTCAGCAATCTGGGCATGTTCGGTGTGCAGGAGTTCGCCGCCATTATCAATCCCCCACAAGCGGCCATCCTGGCCGTGGGCGCCGCCGAGCAGCGGGCTGTCGTCACAGACGGGGCACTGCAAGTGGCGACGGTCATGACGGTGACGTTGTCTGTTGATCATCGCGCCATTGATGGCTCGCTGGCGGCCAAGTGGCTGGCGATCTTCAAGCGCATTATCGAAAATCCTTTGTCTGCCCTGATTTGAGCCTGTGATGAACCATTCTGAATTTGATGTGGTGGTGGTGGGCGGCGGGCCTGGCGGTTATGTGGCCGCGATCCGCTCCGCCCAGCTGGGCCTGCGCACCGCCTTGGTGGAGAAGGCGCAGATGGGCGGTATTTGCCTGAACTGGGGTTGTATTCCTACCAAGGCTTTGCTGCGCTCAGCCGATGTCTTGCGCCTGGTGCGCGGCGCCGCACAGTTCGGTGTCAAGGTTGACGCGCCCACCGTTGACTTGCCCGCCATGGTGGCCCGTTCGCGGGCTGTGGCGTCGCAACTGCAGCGCGGCGTGACCCATTTGATGAAAAAAAATGGCGTCACCGTTTTCAACGCCCACGCCAGATTGGCCGGCGGCGGACGTTTGCAGCTGGATGGCGATAAGGGGGCATCGGTGCTTGCCGCCAAGCATATCGTGCTGGCCACTGGCGCCCGTGCGCGTACTTTGCCGGGTCTGCAAGCCGATGCGCAAAGCGTATGGTATTACCGCGAAGCCTTGACGCCGGTTAGCCTGCCCAAACGCGTGCTGGTGATAGGCGGGGGCGCGATAGGCATAGAATTTGCCAGCTTCTATCATGCCTTGGGTTCCGAGGTGCATGTGGTGGAAATGGCCGACCGTGTCTTGCCTGGCGAAGATGAAGAAATATCGGCCTATGTGGGCGAGGCTTTGGTTAAGCAAGGCATTAGGCTTCATGTGGGTAGCCGGATCGCCAGTACGCAACGCCAGGGCCAGGCTTGGGAGGTCAAGCTCGCCGACGCGCAGGCTATCGCGATGACTGTGGATGTGGTGCTGGTTGCAGCCGGTATCGTGGGCAATGTGGAAGACCTGGGGCTGGACGCTACTCAAGTCAAAGTAGACAGCACCCATATCGTGACTGATGCGTTTGGCGCCACTGCTGAACCTGGGGTATATGCGATTGGCGACGTGGCCGGCGCGCCATGGCTGGCGCACAAGGCGTCGCATGAAGCCATTGTGTGCATAGAAAAAATTGCCGGCCTGAGCCCCCAACCTATCGACGTGAACCGCGTTCCGGCCTGCACTTACAGTTATCCGCAAGTCGCGCATGTGGGGCTGACCGAAAAGCAGGCGCGTGCAAGCGGGCGTCCGGTGCGTGTCGGCAAATTTCCGTTTTCCGCCAACGGCAAGGCCATTGCGTTGGGGGCCACCGAAGGTTTCGTGAAAGTAGTGATGGATGCCGAGTCCGGTGAATTGCTTGGTGCCCATATGGTGGGGGACGAAGTGACTGAAATGATTCAAGGTTATGTCATCGCGACCGAGCTGGAAATGACCGAGGTCGACCTGATGCACACCATTTTTCCTCACCCTACGCAATCCGAAGCCATGCATGAGGCGGTATTGTCTGCCTATGACAGAGCCTTGCATATATGAAGCGTTTCATAGTTAAGTCAAAATAAGCACAATTGTGTGAAAAGGAAGGCATCATGTTTCAACTGAAAAACCTCGGTCTATTCCGTCAGCAGTGCTACATAGACGGCAAATGGTGCGACGCCGGTAATGGCGCAACTATTGATGTCAACAACCCGGCAACTGGCGAAGTGCTAGGCACCATTCCAAAAATGGGCGCAGATGAAACCCGCCGTGCAATTGAAGCGGCCGATGCAGCTTGGGCCGGCTGGCGTAAAAAAACCGCGAAAGAGCGCGCCGTTATCCTGCGCCGTTGGTTCGACCTTATGATGGCCAATGCCGACGACCTGGCCATGATCATGACGCTGGAACAAGGCAAGCCGCTGGCCGAGGCGCGCGGCGAAATTGCCTATGGCGCATCCTACCTAGAGTGGTACGGCGAAGAGGGCAAGCGCGCTTACGGAGACACCATCCCCAGTTCGTCGCCCAATAGCCGAATTGTGGTCATCAAAGAACCTATCGGCGTATGCGCAGCCATTACGCCCTGGAACTTCCCTTCTTCCATGATTACCCGCAAGGCCGCGGCGGCGCTGGGCGCTGGTTGCCCCATCATCGTCAAGCCAGCCACGCAAACACCGTATTCGGCCTTGGCCTTGGCCGTATTGGCTGAGCAGGCCGGTGTGCCGGCTGGCGTGTTCTCGATTGTTACCGGTTCGGCTGGCGCGATCGGCGGTGAAATGACCAGCAACCCCATTGTTCGTAAAGTGACGTTCACGGGTTCGACCGAAGTCGGCCGCCTGCTGATGAGCCAAACCGCCAGCTCCATTAAGAAAGTGTCTATGGAATTGGGCGGCAACGCACCATTTATTGTGTTCGACGACGCCGACCTTGATGCCGCTGTTGAAGGCGCCATGGCCAGCAAATATCGCAACAGCGGGCAAACCTGCGTTTGCGCCAATCGTTTCTATGTGCACGACAATGTTTACGACGCCTTTGCCGAAAAACTGGTTGCCGCAGTGGGCAAGCTCAAGATAGGCAATGGCTTGGAAGCGGGCGTTACGCAAGGCCCGCTAATTGACGGCAATGCGGTCCAGAAAATAGAAGAGCATATCGCCGATGCGCTGGCGCAAGGCGGCAAAGTGCTAACCGGCGGTAAGGCGCACGAGCTAGGCGGTAGCTTCTTTCAGCCCACCGTTATCGCAGGTGCAACCCCGCAAATGAAAGTGGCCAAGGAAGAAACCTTTGGGCCGCTGGCGCCATTGTTCCGCTTCAAAGACGACAGCGACGTCATAAAAATGGCCAACGACACTGAATTCGGCCTCGCCGCTTACTTCTATAGCCGGGATATCGGCCGTGTATGGCGCATTTCAGAAGCGCTGGAATATGGCATGGTAGGCATCAATACCGGTATTTTGTCCAACGAAGCCGCGCCATTTGGCGGGGTGAAGCAGTCAGGCGTTGGCCGCGAAGGCTCTAAATACGGTCTGGACGATTACCTGGTTATCAAGTATCTGTGCATGGGCGGCATTTAGGTCATAACCGTTGATGTCTTTCAAGCAAAGCAACCTGTACCAAGCGAGTCTTAGAAAACAAAAAGCCATGAAACGAGTCGACCGCGGCAGTGGCTGAGACATCACTACGCTGGCTCTTGTCGACCCAGACGCCGCTGCGCCGCCCGGGTACGCCCGCCGCGGTCGCCGATGCATGCTGTTTTCCGACGCCCTGCGATGCAATTTTATTACCGGCCAGGTCGTGGACGTGGCCGCCGGCTGGTTGATGACTTGAACGGAGTATGCAGTGATTACAGGACACACCAAGCTTTATGCCATTGTTGCGGATCCCATTGCCCAGGTCAGGACACCTGAAGTTCTGAACGCCTATTTTTTAAGCCGTAACCTGGACGCCGTACTGGTCCCGATTCATGTGGGTCCCGAAGGGCTGGAGGCGGCCTTTACGGCCTTTCGCAGCATGAAGAACCTGGGTGGTTTCATTGTGACGGTGCCTCACAAAACGGCCGCTGCGCAGCTATGCGATGAACTGGAACCCGCCGGACTCGCCATCGGCTCGGTCAATGCCGTCGTGCGCAAGCCCGATGGCAGATTGGTCGGCAGCATGTTCGACGGTGCGGGCTTCGTCAGCGGACTGCGCGCCCAGGGTCACGAGCCGGCCGGCAAGCGCGCACTGCTGGTTGGGTCCGGTGGCGCGGCGGCGGCGATTGCATTCGCCATGGTGGAGTCTGGGGTCGCAAGCCTGACCATCGCCAACCGCACGAGTGCCAAGGCGCAAGACATCGTCGATCGCATTCAAGCGAACTTTCCGCAGGCCGCCGTGGCGGTGGGTGAACCCGATCCTTCAGGCTACGAATTGATCATCAACAGCACGTCGTTGGGAATGAAGGAATCCGACCCGCTGCCTCTGGACGTTGCGCGGCTGACGCCGGATATGGTGGTAGCGGAAATCATCATGAAGCCCGAGGTGACACCGTTGCTGGCGCACGCCCGCGTAGCGGGCTGCACCATCCATTTCGGCCGCCATATGCTCGATGAGCAAGTGCGGCTCATGGCCGAATTCATTGCGGCAGACGCTTAGGATAGGTCTTCATGGAAGAGTTTGACTACATCTTCGTAGGGGAGGCGTCCGGTTGCATCCTGGCCAATCGGATCGGCGCCTCTGACCGCCATAAAGTACTGGAGTTTGTACGGCGCAATGGGCAGACCACCTATCATCCCATCGGCACCTGCCGCATTAATCCTGCTTGAATGTTTCTATCCAGTGCGTGGTGGAGGCATCGTGGCTCGGATCGACCGGCGTCCTACCCGCCAGCTCGCTGCCTATGCCCTTGGCCAGTACCTTGCCGTATTCCACACCCCATTGGTCAAAGGGGTTGATGCCCCAGATAACGCCTTGTACAAAAACTTTATGCTCATACAAGGCCAGCAGCGCGCCCAGGGTGTAGGGTGACAGGCGTGGAAGCACGATAAGGTTGGATGGCCGTCCGCCGGCGTGCACGCGGTGTCGCGCCAGCCAGTTGGCTTTTTCTTGCGGCATACCGGACTGCAGGGATTCCTTTAGCGCCTGATCGTGGGATTTTCCCTTCAGCAATGCCTCGCGCTGCGCCAGGCAATTGGCCAGCAGGATTTGATGGTGCTCGGGCCAGCCATGGTCGGCGTGCTGGCAGATGATGAAGTCCACCGGAGCGCCGTCGCTGCCCTGGTGCAGCCACTGGAAGAAGGTGTGCTGGGCGTCGGTACCCGGCATGCCCCAGACAGCCGGCCCGGTGGGTACGCCCACGGGGTCGCCGGACAGGTTGACGGACTTGCCCAGGGATTCCATTTCCAGTTGCTGGATATAGGGAACCAGGTTGGACAGACGGAAGTCGTAGGGCGCAATATTAAGCGAGCCGTAATCGAGGATGCTGCGATTGACGATACCCGAAATAGCCATCTGGATGGGCGCATTGATGGCCAGCGGCGCCTCGGCGAAATGGGCGTCCATGGCCGCGGCGCCCGCCTGCATGCCGGCCACCACATCGGAACTGACGGCCAGGGCGGTGGTCAGGCTGACGGCGGACCACAATGAAAAGCGCCCGCCTACCCAGTCCCACAGTTTGAAAATATGCGCGTCGGGAATACCCCATTCGCGAGCCACCTCGGCCTTGGCGGTAATGGCGACGATCTGCTGGTAGGGGTTTTCGACGCCCGAGGCCTGCAGCCATTCCAATGCGCGTTGGCCGTTTTGCAGCGTTTCGGCAGTGGTAAACGATTTCGAGGCCATCACGATGAGGGTGTCGTGCGGATCCAGGCCGGCCAGCCCACCCTGAATGGCGTGGCCGTCGATATTGGCCACGAAATGCACTTGCCGCCAGGTACCCGCATAGCCAAAGGCCGACACGGCCAGCCGCACACCCCAGTCGCTGCCGCCGATACCGATATGCACGATGTTTCGCCAGCGCCGTTCGGAGTCGGCGAGGCGCACGAACTCGTTCAGACGTTGGCGCTGGGCCGTGATTTCATCGGTTGGAGCCGGGGTACGCAGGGCGGAGTGCCACGCGGCGCGTTCTTCAGTGACGTTGGCAATGCCGCCTTCCAGCAGGCAACTGCGCTTTTCATTGAAATTGCGTGCGTCCAGCAGCGCCTGGGCAGCCGCATCCAGTTCGGGTGAGCTGCCTTGCCCGCTGGCATCCAGGCTGATGCCAGCCGCCTGGATCAGCCGCAGGCTGTCGATCTGAATCGGGGAATTTCGGGCGGCATTTTCGAACGCCGACCATTCGGGAAGATCCGACAGGGCGTCGGCAGTGGGCAGCATACTGTTCACGGGCACTCCTTGGGCGTTTAATCGTTGAGCGATTGTATAGCCATTGGCGCCCGCGCGAGGCGGATTTTAAGGTGGCCGATGAGCTCGCTGTCATGCCCGGTAACGGACACCCGCGAGACACTCAGCGCATGTTTTTCTTATTAACGGCGACGCTGGCTTGGACCACCGGGGGCGCGACCTGCAATGTGGCGGAACGTGATCCGGCCTTTGCTTAGATCGTAGGGTGACATTTCGAGCGAGACTTTGTCGCCTGCCAGAATGCGGATGTGGTGCTTGCGCATTTTTCCGCCGGTGTAGGCAACGACCGGGTGGCCATTGTCCAACGTTACGCGGAAGCGGGAATCGGGCAACACTTCAGTAACCAAACCACCCATTTCAATCAGTTCTTCTTTAGCCATAAAATATTCCTGTAAAAATTAATAGAGCGCCGGCGTATCGAACTCGCATTGCGTATCATTCGATGGCGGGCATGATGCGATGTCGCGGCATCGCTGTGCAGTAGTGTAAGTACTGGAAGTGACGGTGAAGCCCCAACCTGAGGCGGCGTCCCTGGCGTTGATGTAGCCACAGGGTGAATAGTGCGACGCGACGCCGTCTGGGCGCATGGTGCCGGGGTTCCCGATGGGATAGGGTATTGTTATTGCTTGCTGCACCTGCGTTAGCAAGACAATGATACCACATGCAGGTCCGTATGCCAATTGGCGCTTACGTTAAACCGCAGGCGCTCGCGGTTTTGCTTTCCCAGTGCCGAATGCCGGCTTCAATAAAACAGGATTGCCATCGATGCCCGGCCTTGGTAGATTGCGTGTGGCTTATTGATGCCTCATCAGCAAAAGGGAATACATGGCTCACGAATACCAGCATATCAAGTTCGACTACCTGGACGGCGTCGGACGCATCACCTTGAATCGCCCGGACACCTTGAACAGCTTCACGCAGGTCATGCACGATGACATCAAGGCCGCGCTGTCGTTCTCGGAGTCGCGCGACGACCTGCGCGGATTGATCATCACCGCGACCGGACGCGGCTTTTGCGCCGGCCAGGACTTGTCGGAACGCAAGCCTCTTCCCCCGGGGCAGAAGCGCGACCTGGGCCTGGGCCTGGAAAACAATTACCGCCCCCTGGTGCTGCGCTTGCGAGCGCTACCAGTGCCCGTGGTATGCGTGGTCAATGGCGTGGCCGCTGGTGCGGGCGCCAGCGTCGCGCTGTCCTGCGATATTGTTTTCGCCGTCGAATCGGCCAAGTTCATACAGGCCTTCAGCAAGATCGGACTGCTGCCGGATGCAGGCGGCACCCACTTCTGGCCGCGCATGGTCGGAACGCAGCGGGCTATGGGCGCCGCCCTGTTCGCCGAACCCGTCAGCGCGCGCAAGGCTGAAGAATGGGGCCTGATCTGGCGCTGTATCCCGGATACCGACCTCGACGCCCAGCTCGCGGCCTTGCACGACACCCTTGCCAACGGCCCGACGCGCGCTTACGCGGCGACGAAGCAGGCCATCTATGCCGCAGGCGCCAACACGCTGGAAGCGCAGATGGACTACGAGACGCAGCTGCAGCGCGAACTGGGCTATACCGACGATTACCTGGAAGGCATGGTCGCCTTTGGCGAGAAGCGCGCACCCCGCTTTACAGGCCATTGACTAAACAGGCATGCGTCAGGTCTTTGCCGCTCACGTCAATTTTAAAGGATCCACATGCCCACTGTTGCACAACTGAAAGAAAGCCTTGCACTGCCCGTCATCGGCGCGCCCATGTTTCTGGTTTCCAACCCTGCTCTTGTTATTGCCCAATGCTGCGCCGGCATCGTCGGTTCCTTTCCGGCACTGAATGCCCGTCCTCAGGAAGTCCTCGAGCAGTGGCTTGTTGAAATCGAAGAAGGCATCGCCGAGTATGGCGCCGTCAACCCCGGCGCCAAGGTGGCGCCCTATGCCGTGAACCTCATCGTGCACCAGTCCAATCCCCGCCTGGAAGATGACCTGGAAGTGTGCGTGCGCCATCGCGTGCCTATCGTCATCACCTCGCTGCATTCGCCCGAGCGGGTGGTGGAACGCGTTCATGCGTATGGCGGGCTGGTGCTGCACGATGTCACGACCATACGCCATGCCAGGAAGGCCGCCGCGGCCGGCGTGGATGGGCTGATACTGGTATGCGCCGGGGCAGGCGGCCATGCGGGCGCGCTGAGCCCTTTCGCACTGGTCAATGAAGTGAAGGCCATGTATGACGGCCTGGTGGTGCTTTCCGGGTGTATTACAAACGGCGGCGCAATATTGGCCGCCCGGGCCATGGGATGCGACCTCGCCTACATGGGCACGCGGTTTATCGCCACTGAAGAATCCAGCGCTGTGCCCGAGTACAAGCAGATGCTGGTCGAGGCGACGGCGGCAGACATTATCTACACGCCATTCTTCACCGGCGTCAGCGGCAATTATCTCAAGCCCAGCATCGCGGCGGCCGGCCTGGATCCAGACAATCTATCCGAAGGAGGCCGCGCCAGCATGGACGTCAGCAAGCCCAAGAAATGGAAGGATATCTGGGGCAGCGGACAAGGCGTGGGCGATATCGCTTCCATATTGTCTACGCGCCAGATCGTGGCGCAATTGCGTGACGAGTATGAAGCGTCGAAACGGCAGATTTTGATGTGAGCCGCCCGGTATACTGGCCTGATCCATACGACCGGTACCGAACCCGTGGCCACTGAAAAAAAACCTGATACGAACGTCAAGACCGCATTGCGGGTGATCGAAATCATCGAGGTGTTTGCGCGCGAGACGAAGCCGCTGTCGCTTTCGGAACTGGCACGTCACCTGGATGCACCGGTCTCCAGCTGCCTGGCGCTGCTGCGCACGCTGGCCAGCCTGGGTTATGTGTACGAGGCGGGGCGGCGCCAGGGGTATTACCCGACGGGGCGCCTGCTGGCGATGGCGCAGCGCATTTCGAAGGCGGATCCGATACTGGAGAAGGTGTTGCCAAGCCTGGAGGAGTTGCGCGACACGACGTCGGAGACGGTGGTGTTTGCGAAGCTGGATCTGATGAACAACCGGGTGGTGTATCTGGATGTGCTGGCGTCGCCGCATCCCATCAGTTATGTGGCGGTGGCGGGTTCGCAGAAGGATATGCATGCGAATTCGCTGGGGAAGGCGTTGTTGTCGACCTTGAGCGCCGATGAGCGGAAGAAGCTGCTGTCGGGACGGACGTTGCAGGCGTATAACGCGCGAACGCTGGTGACGCTGGAGGCGATCGAGGCGGATATCGAGGCTTCACGGGAACGTGGCTGGTTTGCGAATCTGGGGGAGTCGATGATGGATGTGGGGGCGCTGGCGTGGCCGCTGAAGGTGTCAGGGAATGATTACGCGATTTCGATCGCGGGGCCGTTGTATCGGATCGAGAGTAATCTGGAGGATCACGCGAAGAAGCTGCGGGTGGCTTGCCGGTTTATGGAACAGAATATTTGATTTTCCCTTCGGGAATGTAAATCCGCATTTGCGCGAGAGCGGATTGGTCTCTTCTGCCGGCGCCGTCTCCTCAGAGTGCTCGATGGCTGGCGATGAGGCGGGCACGACGGATTTCCTTTAACCTGGCGCCGGTGATGTTGTCGGTTTTGGCCTTCGCATATAGCGCCAGTAACACCCTGCTTATAGTAAGCCCTTGGCCTTCGGTAGCGGTCGCTATCGCCGGAATCGGTTGCAATCAGGCGGCGAATCCACCATCTATCAGCAGGCTTGCACCGGTGACCATGGCGGCTTCGGGGCCGACCAGGTAGGCCACCATTCCCGCGATCTCTTCTGGCCGCGCATGACGCTCCAGGGCCATCAAGCCGTGCATCGAGGCTGCCATGGGCCCGTCTGCGGGATTCATGTCCGTGGCGGTAGGTCCTGGCTGCACATTATTGATGGTAATGCCGCGTGGGCCCAGGTCGCGGGCCAGGCCGCGAGTCAGGCCCACAATGGCGGCCTTGCTCATGGCATAGACGGCTCCTCCCGCCCATGGCATGCGTTCCGAGTTGGTGCTGCCTATCGTCACGATCCGCCCACCTTCGCCCATGTGGCGTGCGGCCGCCTGTACGCCAACGAAGACAGCGCGTACGTTCACGGACAATGTGCGATCGAAATCCTCGAGCGTGAACGTGTCCAGCTCGCCCATTAATGCCACGCCGGCGTTGTTGACCAGCACGTCGAGGCGGCCGAACGTGGTCGCCGCCTGGTCGATGGCGGCCGTGAGCGCCGCGGCATCGCCGCTGTCAACCTGTAGTGCGAGGGCTCTGCCGCCCGCTGCTTCGATGTCGGCGGCAATCGCCTCGGCTCCCGCGCGGGAGGCGGAATAGGTGAAGGCAACCGCCGCGCCGTCGCTGGCCAGGCGTCGCACGATGGCTGCACCGATACCGCGCGCACCGCCAGTGACGAATGCTGCTTTGCCGGAAAGGGGAAGGAAGTTTGAATTGTTCGCATTGATAACCATGATGGGTAGCTCCTTGATATTCAGCGTTGAACAAGGGACAAGGTTGTGTCCAGTTCAGCCAGTATCGCGAATCTTCACTTGGTCCGGTAGTCCCCAATCGGATGTGCGCCGGTCTGCAACGTTATCCGGCGATCATTTCTGACTGGTGGTTAACTCAGCGCGCCAACGTTGATGACACGTGCCTCGCAGGCCTGCACGAGTTCGGGATCGTGACTGGCGAACAGTACGACACGATCCCGGGACCAGATTTTGAACTGTTCGGCCAGCACGGCGCGCGCCTGTGTGTCCAGCCCGTTGCTGGGGCCGTCCGCGATGACGACGGCCGGCTCACCCAGCGCAGCGGCCGTCAGGTAGACCTTGCGGCGCGTACCCGTCGACATCTGTTCGAAGCGCTTGTCCAGATGCGGTCCCAGCCCCAGTCGGTAGGCCAGGTCCAGCACCGCATCGTCGAGAATGGTGTTTTTTTCCGAGGCCGCTTGCTCGAGCAGTTCACGCCCCGTCTGCAAGGGAAACGCCAGGCAATCGTCGGGCACATAGGCCAGGCGGGCTTTGGCTTGCAGCGCTGCGTGGGTCAAGGAATGGCCGTCGATCCAGACGTCTCCTGTATCCGGCGCGATAACGCCCGCGATAATGGCCAGCAAGTTGGATTTCCCGGTGCTTTCCTCTTCGCATAGCGCCAGACATCCAGGCGCGAACGTCTGGGTCAGCCCCTGGAATAGAACATGGTCGCCATAGCGCTTGCTGAGATTGTCGATGCGTAGCATGCCGGGAAGTGTACGCATGAAAGCAATGCAGAGCTAGAGCTACGTCTACCTTAGCGTCAAATATTGAGGCGAAGGTAGACCGTCGAGCCGAACGATTCAGGGAATCAGTCGCTCTGTGCGCAGGTGCTCGAAGAGGTCGAAGAACGATGCGTCCGTTGCCTGGTAGGCGCTGAACCCGAGGCGGCGGCTGTTTGCCATATCGGTCATTACTTCGAGTGGCCGGCCCAGGTCCAGGTCCGTGTGCCAAGCCGAGGCCAAGCGGTCAAGGTCAGGCTCGGCGAGTCCGTGGCGTTGAGCGATCTCGCGCCACAGTGCATGGTCGTTGGCCATTGCCGCTTCCAGCGGCTGGATCGTTCCGCTGAACCCTGCCGACTGCACGCCAAACCAAGAGGCCAGCTTGGGCCACAGCCAGCTCCAGCGGAAGGTGTCGCCATTGACGATGTTGAAGGCCTCGTTGCGGGAGGCGTCGGTGTCGGCAGCCCACACGAGCTGTTTGGCCAGCATGCGCGCATCCGTGACGTCTGACAATCCGTTCCACTGTGCCTCGGAACCAGGAAACTGGAACGCGCGTCCGGTTTCCTTGCAAATCGTTGCGTAGACGGCCAGTGTGGTGCCCAGGTTCATGGCGTTGCCGACTGCCAAGCCGATAATGGTGTGTGGCCGGTGTACCGTCCAGGTGTAGCGGTCGCGTTCTGCAGCGGCATAGACCTCGTCTTCCTGGGCGTAGTAGAAGTTTTCGAGAGGCAGGCGCGGCTGGCTTTCCCGCAGCGGTGTGTCGGGCAGCGTACCGGAGCTGGCATAGGCTTCGAACGGACCGAGATAATGCTTCAGGCCAGTGACGAGCGCGACGTGACGCACACTCTTTTTTGATGACAAGGCGTCGAGCAGATTGCGCACCAGCGCAGCGTTGACACGGACGTTTTCGGCTTCGGTATCCTGGCGCATCCAGGTGGTGATGAAGACATGGGTCGGCGTCACGTTCTCGAGCGCGATGCCAAGAGCGGTTGGGTCGAGCAGGTCGGCGGCGATGTGAAGAACTGACGGTAAATCCTGTGGTGGCCTGCGCGACAGACCGATGACATCCCATCCGTTCGCCACCAATTCCCGGGCCACATGGTTACCGCCGATTCCGGTAATGCCCGCGATGAGTGCTGTGCGTTTCATGGGCTTCTCCCGTTGTCAGTTGACTTTTATTCTACTTGCTGCGGAGAAAAACTGCGTCCCGCTGGCGGCGGGGTGACGGATGTAGGGCCGGCAGGACGGCATACGCTAGTAGTTGTTGTCTGGCTAGACTAGACTGACCGTAACGATTTGGAGAATGCGATGCACATAGTAAATATGTTGGAAGCTAAGTCATCATTGTCCCTTTTGGTGGAGGCGATTGAGCAAGGGCAACAGCGCGAAATAATCATCGCCCGTAATGGCCGCCCAGCTGCCAAGCTGGTGCCGATAGATACGGTCGCAGTCGCCCAGCGTATTGGCATCGCCGAAGGTAAATTCGACGTACTGGATAGTATCGACGAACATCATCATTTAGTGCACTCCCGGCCGCCTTGAGGACTCTTCTTCAGCTCGGTAATGAGAACATGCGTGGCTGTTTGGCCAACATTTTCGCCTATATGGGTTTGTGCTTCTGACCACATGACATCGCCCGCTTTGAACTGACGGCGAAGAGCTTTTCCGTCGGGTAGCGTCAATGTGCGTTCGAACGAACTCAATGCGTACAGAACGAACGCTGGATGATGATGCTGATGTGTTTTGTCACCCGGTTCATCCCGATACTCAAGCACTCTGACGCACGCGTTTTCCAGTACGGTCTTGTACTTGTCTCCATCGGTCTGCACGGCATCTTGCGCGAGCGCGCATGGCATAAGCAGCGTCGCGGCGACAGCGGACAAGAGGCGTAGCACTGCGGCCCCTCGATGGGCCTTCGAGGACTCCATCGCCGATCGTCGAGGACATTTAAACCGAGTGATGATGTCGTTCACCGTATTCTCCTTGACTGACTTGATGTCGTCGGAGCGGCTGTCGTCTGAACGGACCGACGTTCGGGTTCACGTCGGTCTTTAAACATGCTGTTGCATCGGCTGGCGACAGTGTTTCTGACTGGCTATGCTGCAGTTTTACGCCGTTGCAATACAGGAAGCAATTCCGCAATCAAAATCTTACACCGCCTAATACGACTTGGGCAGTCCCAGCACTTTCTCTGCAATAAAACACATGATCAACTGCGGACTCACCGGCGCAATCCGGGGAATGAAACTCTCGCGCAGATACCGCTCGACATGGTATTCCTTTGCATACCCCATGCCGCCCAGTGTCAGGATCGCCGTTTGGCACGCATTGAACGCCGCCTCGGCCGCCAGATACTTGGCCGAGTTTGCGTACTCGCCGCAGGGCAGGCCCTCGTCGTACAGGTAGGCCGCCTTCTGCACCATCAGGTCGGCGGCTTCCAGCTGCATCCATGCCTGTGCCAGCGGATGCTGCACGCCCTGGTTCTGTCCAATGGCGCGGCCGAACACCACGCGCTCTTTCGCATACTCCACCCCGCTCGGCCCAGTCCAACGGCTTCGGCGGCGATCAGGATGCGCTCCGGGTTCAAGCCATGCAGGATGTACTTGAAGCCTTCGCCTTCATCGCCGATGCGATCCGCCACCGGAATCCGCAGGCCGTCGATGAACAGCATGTTCGAATCCACGCACTTGCGGCCCATCTTCTCGATTTCGCGCACTTCGATCGTGTTTCGGTCCAGGTCGGTATAAAACAGCGACAAGCCTTGCGTGGGCTTCTTCACGTCCGACAGGGGCGTCGTGCGCGCCAGCAGGAGCATCTTGTTGGCTACTTGCGCCGTGGAGATCCAGATCTTGCGGCCGTGCACCACGTAATGGTCGCCATCGCGCACGGCGCGGGTGGTCAGCTTGGTGGTGTCCAGTCCGGCATCGGGTTCGGTTACGGCGAAACAGGCTTTATGCTCACCGCTGATCAGGGGCGGCAGCGCCTTCGTGCGTTGCTCGGCCGAGCCGAACACTACCACTGGGTTCAGGCCGAAAATGTTCATGTGCACGGCCGATGCACCGGAAAACCCGGCACCGGAACGCGATATCGTGTGCATCATGAGCGCGGCTTCGGTCATGCCCAATCCCGATCCGCCGTACTCTTCGGGCATGGCGATGCCCAGCCATCCGGCCTTGGCCAGGTCGCGATGAAATGCATGCGGATATTCGCCGTCGCGGTCGCGCTCCAGCCAATAGTCATTGGGATACTGCTCACACAGGGCTTCAACCCCGGCAATCAATGCCTTGCGATCTTCTGTCAATACGAAACTCACGATAACTTCCCATTGTCTGTTGTGTCTGTTGGCCTAGTCCCCATCACGCTGTCGATGGCGGTGTCGGCCAGCCCCGCTTCGCGCAGTACCTCTTCTGTGTGCTCGCCAAGGCGCGGCGCATTGCGACGTATGCTCAGGGGCGTTCGCGAATAATTGCCTACCGGTGCAGGAGACCGTATTGCTCCCTCGGAAGGGTGTTGCAGGTCTTTCAGCATGCCGACTTGTTTCAAGTGCGGATCGGCGATAAGGTCATCGACGCTGTACAGGGGAGCCGAGGGGATGTCGGCCGCGTTGAAGGCCTGCAGCCAGTATTCGCTGGTGTTGGTGGCCAGGGTTTCCGACACGAAGCAGTAGGCTTCATCAATATGCTGGGCCCGGGCGGTGTGGGTGCTGAAGCGGGGGTCTTGCAGCAGGTCGCTGCGCCCGATGATCTCGAAAAAGCGGGACCAGTGCTTGTCGTTGTAGATCAGAACGCTGACATAGCCGTTGGCCGTGGCATAGGGCCTTCGGTAGGGCACGAGCAGGCGGGCGTAGCCGGTGGAGCCTTCGGCCGGGCTGAAGGTTTCGCCGCCCAGATGGTCGCCCAGCACCAGCTGCGCCATGGCTTCGAACATAGGAACTTCGATGGCCTGGCCCTGGCCCGAGGCGCGGGCCTGTATCACCCCGGCCAGCATCGCAATGGCCACTTGCATGCCAACGGCGCGATCCGCCAGGGTAAGTGGCGCGTAGCGCGGGACGTCGCCGGAGTTCTGCTGGTAAAGGGACGCAATGGCGGTCATGCCTTGGATCAGATCGTCGTATGCGGGCTTGCCGGCATACGGACCGTTGCTGCCGAAACCATAGGCGCCCACGTAGACCAGCTTGGGGTTGGCTTTTGCGAGGTCTTCATAGCTTAGCCCCAGCCGCGCCATGGCCTGGGGCCGCACGTTGTACAGCAGCACATCGACCGTCTTGGCCACGTCCAGGCAGGCCTGCCGGCCCTCCGGCGTTTTCAGGTCGAGCACGATCGAGCGCTTGTTGCGGTTCAGGTGCAGGTAGATGGCGCCCATGCCGGGGTTGCGCATGGGGCCGACTGCCCGCATGTTGTCGCCCGTGGGCGACTCCAGCTTGATCACGTCGGCGCCCAGGTCGCCCAGGATTTGCGTGGCGTACGGACCCATGACCACGGAACTGAGATCAAGTATGCGTATACCTTCGAGCGGACCCGCGGAAGCGTGGACTGTAGTCACATGAATACCATTATTGTGGAGCGATTTTGGCAGCCTTGATCAGGTTGCCCCAAAGCACGTACTGATCCTGCACGAACGTGGCGAACTCTTCCGGTGTGCCGCTGAAAGCGTCGAATCCCAGATCGGCCAGGCGTTTCTTGGTGGCCGGATCACTGACGATCTTGTTGATGGCGGTGTTGAGCACCTTCACGATGTCGGGCGACATGCCGGCCGGACCGAAATACCCGTTCCAGGAATTGATGTCGAAGTTGGGGACGCCGGCTTCTTCCATGGACGGCAGGTCGGGGACGAGGTCACTGCGCTTGGCGGTCGACACGGCCATGGCGTGCAGGCGGCCTGATTTCACAAAAGGCATGCCCGAGGTGAAATCGGTGAACATGAAATCGACCTGCCCGCCGACCAAGTCGGTCAGTGCTTGTGGCGTGCCTTTGTAAGGGATGTGCAGGATGTCGATGCCAGCGACCGAGCCCAGCGTGCCGCCGGCCACGATGCCGGTGCTGTTGCCGGTCGCGTAGGTGACGTTGCCCGGATGAGCCTTGGCGTAATCGATCAGTTCTTTAACCGTCTTATACGGTTTGGAGGGATTGGTGACCAGCAGGAACGGAAGGTTGCCGCCACGCGCGATGGGGGTGAAGTCTTTGACCGGATCGTAGGAAACATTCTTCATCAGCCAGGGGGCGGCCGAGTGCGAGGTATTGGTCGTGACAAACAGGGTGTAGCCATCGGGCTTGGCCTTGGCCACGTAGTTGGCGGCAATTGTGGCGTTGGCGCCCGGCTTGTTTTCCACGATGACGGTCTGGCCCAGCAGTTTGCCCAATTCGTCGGCAAAAATCCGCCCGACCGCGTCGGTGCCCGATCCGGCCGGGAAGGGAACGATCAGGTTGATGGGTTTTTCAGGATAGGCGGCCAGGGCGCTGGTGGCACACAGCGCCAGGCCCAGCAAGGAAGCGCCCAACAGGCGCTTGGGCGAACGGGGAGCGGTGGCGCGGGGCGACGCGTTATGGTTCAGGAATACGTTCATTTGGGGAGTCTCCGTGGCCGCACTGAATGAGCGGCTGTTGTTGTGTGGGGTGTAACAAATAGGGTGCTTAAGAACGCGATGCCCTGGCTTAGCGGATAACGCGATCAGGATTTTCTTCGTAAGGCGGCGAGTAAATAACCAGCAAGCGCGCGGGTTCGTCGCTGGTGACGGTGAAGACATGCTTCTTGTCGGGTGGAAAATAGCAGCAATCGCCAGGCAGCAATTCGCCACGCTCGCCATCGACTTCGACGATGGCGGAGCCTGACAGCAAGTAGCATACTTGTTCTATGCCGGGGTGTGCGTGAGGATGCGCGCCCTGGTTTTTTTCAATGGTGCCGACCAGCACCTCAACGTGCTGCGCGCCGACGGTTTCGCGGCTGATGAGACGACGATTGACGGTGCCGCTGTGATTGGCCGGGGAGTAGCCGGCGACGTCGGATTCGCGGACGATCCAAGAGGGTTTGGACATAATGATATTTTCCTATGTATGAAAAGAATTTTACACATATGAAATACAGGCGCAACTAGGGTTTGCACGGAATGAAGCGATGGCCCGAGGGTGTAGCGGTAGAGAAACGTAAGGACAAGGGTTATTCCCTATGAAAATTAATTTTCATAATGTTCTATCCGATGTAAATTAACTTACACATTTCACTGGCGCCTTTGTTTCTCTGGTGCCGCCCTTCCAAGGCGTTATGAACGAGCAATCCCTACCTGCTGCGGCAGATGCTGCGTCATCTTTTTCGGTGGTGGAGCGCATCGCGCAATCCATGCCCACGCTTAGTGCCTCACACCGCCGTATGGCCGATTATGTGCTGGCCCGGCCGTTCAAAGTCGCCATTATGTCTATCGACGAATTCGCGCAAGAATGCAATGTTTCCATTGCCACGGCCAATCGATTCGCCCGGGCGCTTGGCTTGCCAGGCTACGCACAGTTCCGGGCGCAGTTGGCGCAGCGCTTTGAAGAGGCGCTGGAGCCCATCGAGCGCCTGCGACTGGAGTTGACACGCTCGGCCAGCAGCTTCGATGTCTTTGCCTCGTCCTTGTACGAAGACCAGCGCAACTCCGAGCTCACCCGCATGTCGCTAAGCGCCGAACAATGCGAAAAGGCGGTGCAGGCAGTGCTGGGCGCGCAACGGATCTTCATTATCGGCTTTGGTTCAAGTGGTTTTCTGGGCGGCTTGTTGCAGCGTGGCCTAAGCCTGCATTGCCCAATGGTCGAGTGCCTGGCGGGGCCGGGTGGGGTGTCGCATGCCGCGCGCGAACTGTCTCGGATAAAGCCTGGCGATCTGGTCATCGCGATTGCCTTTCCACGTTACTTGGCCGATACCGTTACGCTGGCAAAAGCCGCGAAGGCGAACGGAATTCCGTTGTTGGCCATTACCGATAAGCCAACCTCGCCGCTTGCTCCGATCGCGGACATTTGTTTGTATGCTCACAGCCAGCGGCAATTTCTGTCGAACTCGGAAACGGCGGCACTGGGCATGATCGAAGCGCTTTCCGCCGCGGTCGCCCATCAATCCAAGGATTCGTTGACGACGGCCGCCTTACTGACGGAGTCAGTGATGCCGTGGCTGATTTATAGGGAGAAAAATAATGATTAAGCCGGTCCTGGCTATCCATGGCGGCGCCGGCGCGATATCGCGGGCAAAGACAACGCCGGAACTTCGCCAGCAATACGAGGCCGCTCTGGCGCATATTCTGGAGAGTGCCGGCGCCATGCTGGCGCAAGGGGCAACAGCTGTGGATACCGTTGCCGAAGCAGTGCGGTTGCTGGAAGAGTGCCCGTTGTTCAACGCAGGCCATGGCGCTGTCTTTACCAGCGAAGGCAAGCACGAGCTGGATGCCTCCATTATGGACGGCGCGACGCTGGATAGCGGCGCCGTCGCCAATGTAACGATCGTCCGAAATCCAGTGCTCGCAGCCAAGGCGGTCATGGAAAACAGCGCCCATGTCTTCTTTGTAGGCGAGGGTGCAGAGAACTTCGCACGTAGTCACGGGCTGGAACTGGTTGACCCCAGTTTCTTTTCCACTCCTGCCAGGCGCGAACAGCTGGAACAGGTGCAGCGGTCCGGATCAGGCGAAATGCTGCTGGACCACGATGCGCAGGCACTCAGCTTCGCACCGCTGGACGAACGGCGCAAGCTGGGAACAGTGGGCGCGGTGGCGCTGGATAGCCATGGCAATCTGGCGGCGGCAACGTCGACTGGCGGCATGACCAACAAGCAGCCCGGCCGCGTGGGTGATGCTCCGCTGGTGGGCGCCGGTTGCTATGCCAACAACCGCAGCTGTGCGGTATCCACCACAGGCACCGGCGAAGCTTTCATACGCCTGGTCGCGGCCTACGATGTATCGGCACAGATGGAATACGGGGGCGCTACCCTCGTCGACGCCGCGGACAGCGTCGTACATGAAAAACTGCCGAAAATCGGCGGCTCGGGCGGCTTGATTGCGGTCGATGCGCAAGGTCATGTGACCATGCCCTTCAACACCGAAGGCATGTATCGCGGCTATATCTACCCGGGCCAGTCGCCCATTGTCGCCATACATGCGCAGTGACACGTTTTTTTATGGATGAAACCAGCCAATGAAGGCGAAGTTCGACACCGATCAAATACTGGCAGAACATCGTGTACTGCAAGTCCAAAACCTGAGTGTTCAATTCAAAGGCGCCGAGCGCACAATCGACGCTGTCAAGAATCTCTCTTTCCACGTGGACCGCAGCGAAACGCTGGCCATCGTGGGCGAATCGGGTTCCGGCAAATCCGTGACCTCACTGGCGCTCATGCGGCTGGTGGAATATGGCGGCGGCCGGATAACGAACGGTCAGATAAGTTTTCGTCGTCGCAACGGAACTGTCGTGAACATGGCAACAGCCTCCGGCAAAGTATTACGCAGTGTGCGCGGCGCCGACATGGCGATGATCTTCCAGGAGCCGATGACGTCGCTGAATCCCATATTTACAGTGGGTGAGCAAATAGCTGAATCCATCCGTCTTCATCAAGGCTTGAGCCAGGGCGAGGCGCTGGCAAAGGCCTTGCAGATGCTGGACCAGGTGCGTATACCGGATGCCAGGAACGCGCTGGGCCGTTATCCGCATCAACTTTCGGGCGGAATGCGACAACGGGTAATGATTGCAATGGCGCTGGCGTGCAAGCCGGCCTTGCTGATTGCCGATGAACCTACTACAGCCCTGGATGTGACGATACAGGCGCAGATCCTGCAACTGATCCGCGAGCTGCAGCGCGAGATGAACATGGGCGTCATCTTCATCACCCACGACATGGGCGTCGTGGCAGAGGTGGCGGACCGCGTCTTGGTGATGCTGCGTGGTGATAGCGTTGAGTCGGGCACAGCCGAGCAAATATTTGCCAGGCCGCAACATGCCTACACCCAGGCCTTGCTGGCGGCGGTGCCTCGCCTGGGCTCCATGCACGGTACCGACGAGCCCGAGCATTTCCCGGTGCCCACAACCACTAGCGCCGTGGGCGAACAAGTAGCCAGGCCTGCCCGGGAATCGGCCATTGTTGTGCCGCCGGCCGCATCGGGCGCCAACCCCATTCTTCGGGTCCGCGACCTATCCACCCGCTTCGATATCCGTACCGGAGTTTTCGGACGCGTCACGCGCCGCGTGCATGCTGTCGAGAAAGTGAGCTTTGACTTGTTTCCCGGTGAAACGCTGGCGCTGGTCGGCGAATCGGGCTGCGGAAAGTCGACCACTGGCCGGTCATTGCTGCGCCTGGTGCAGACGCAGGGCGGCCAGATCGAATTCGACGGCCAGCAGATCAATGACCTGGAGGGCCCCGCGTTGCAAACGCTGCGCCGTAATATCCAATTCATTTTTCAGGACCCGTTTGCTTCATTGGATCCTCGCGTAACCGTGGGCTATTCCATCATCGAGCCATTGTTGATTCATAAGGTCCTGTCCAACAAGGCTGCGCAGGAGCGCATGGCATATCTGCTGGAAAAGGTCGGCTTGCCCCGGGATGCGGCGCAACGTTACCCGCATGAATTTTCGGGTGGTCAGCGTCAACGCATTTGTATTGCCCGGGCGCTGGCCATGAGTCCCAAAGTCGTTATTGCCGATGAGTCCGTTTCTGCGCTGGATGTGTCCATCCAGGCACAAATCATAAATTTACTGATCGACTTGCAAAAAGAAATGGGCATTGCCTTCTTGTTCATCTCCCACGACATGGCCGTGGTGGAACGCATCAGCCATCGCGTAGCTGTCATGTATTTGGGCCAGATCGTGGAAATAGGCCCGCGACGCGCCATATTCGAGAACCCGCAGCACCCTTATACCAGGAAGCTGATGGCTGCTGTGCCGGTCGCGGACCCCAGCCGCCGGCATCTGGATCGCAAGCTGTTGACAGGCGAAATTCCCAGCCCTATTCGTAAAGTCGGCGACGAACCCGAAGTGCATCCTTTACGGGAAGTAGCGAGGGGCCACTACGTAGCGCAGCACCAAAGCAATGCTTCATTTTAATTTTCTGGAGAACCCGCTCATGAAATACCCTAGTGTCAAAAATTCGGTCATGGCAGCCATACTGGCCGCCGGCATGTTGGGTGGCACCGCTGCATTCGCAGCCAAAGACGTCACCATTGCGGTAGAGATTTCGCTGGACTCGCTGGATCCCTACAATACCAATTCGACCCTGGCGCAGGCCATCGGCAAAGGGTATTACGAAGGTCTTTTCCAATTCGACAAAGACTTGAAAATTCAGCCTTTGCTCGCCGAAAGCTATGAGCCCAGCGCCGATGGCCTGGTCTATACATTCAAGCTGCGCAGCGGCATCAAGTTCCAGGACGGAACCGACTTCAATGCCGATGCGGTCAAAGCCAATCTGGATCGTGTCCTGGATCGCTCCAACGGCCTCGCGCGCTATAACCAATTCAGCCGCATCGAGAACGTTCAGGTGGTCGATCCGCTGACCGTGAAGATCACCCTGAAAGAACCATTCTCGGCCTTCATCAATTCGCTCGCGCACCCGTCTGCCATGATGATCTCGCCGACTGCCCTGAAGAAATGGGGCAAGGACATTACCTTCCACCCGGTCGGGACAGGTCCGTTCGAGTTCGTGGAGTGGAAGCCGGCCGAATACTTGAAGGTGAAGAAATTCGACGGCTACTGGAAAAAAGGCTATCCGAAGGTCGACAGCCTGACGTTCCGCACGGTTACTGACAACAATACGCGTGCTGCCGTGGTCCAGACCGGAGAGGCTCAGTTTGCCTATCCTCTGCCTTATGAACAGGCGACCATCCTGTCCAAGAACGACAAGCTGAATGTCGTGGCGGCGCCATCGATCATTGCGCGTTATGTTTCCATGAATGTGCAGCACAAGCCATTCGACAATGTCAAGGTCCGCCAGGCCGTCAACTACGCCATCAACAAAGAGGCACTGGCCAAGGTCGCCTTTGCCGGATATGCTTTCCCATCGCAAGGCGTGGTGCCGCAGGGTGTTGACTATGCCAAGAAGATGGACCCCTGGCCCTACGACCTGAAGAAGGCACGCCAACTTTTGAAAGAAGCCGGCTACCCAGACGGCTTTTCCACGACCTTGTGGTCGGCGTATAACGATGGCACGTCCGCAAAAGCTGTGCAGTTTTTGCAGCAGCAACTGGCCCAGGTAGGCATCAAAGTTTCGATCGAATTGCTGGAGTCGGGCCAGCGAGTGCAACGCGTGCAGCAGGTGAAAGACGCGAAGACGGCGCCGGTGCGCATGTATTATGCCGGCTGGTCGGCCTCCACCGGAGAGGCTGACTGGGCCTTGCGTCCTTTGCTGGCTACCAGCGGATGGCCACCTGTCTTCAACAATACGGCTTACTACTCCAACCCGGCAGTGGACAAGAATATTGCCGACGCGCTGTTGACGACTGACAAGGCGGAAAAGACCAAGCTGTACGATGCGGCGCAACAACAAATCTGGAGCGATGCACCATGGGCTTTTCTGACGACCATCAAGCTGTTGTCGGTTCATAGCAAGACACTTAGCGGCTTCTATGTAATGCCTGACGGATCATTCCAGTACTCGGACGTCGACCTGAAACCATAATAGCGAACAGCGCAGCTCGGGCGAGTGCGGCGGTAAGCTGCAGCGCTCGCCGGGTGCGTATCAAAGATGCTCACATACATAGTAAAAAGATTGTTCGGAATGATTCCTACGCTGCTGCTGGTGGCGATAGTGGTTTTCCTTTTCGTGCATGCCCTGCCGGGCGACCCGGCCAGGCTTGCCGCGGGTCCGGAGGCTGACGAGACCACTGTGGCGTTGGTTCGTCACGAGCTGGGTCTCGACCTGCCCTTGCCCCAACAGTTTCTGCGTTATTTTGATAATTTGTTGCACGGTGAGCTGGGCAACTCCTTGCGCACCAAGCGTCCGGTGTCGCAGGAAATCGGCGACCGCTTCATGCCCACTTTGCTCTTGACGTTGACGAGCATGATCTGGTCGGTGATCTTTGGCCTCGTCATAGGAGTGGTGTCGGCCGTCTGGCGCAACCGCCTGCCCGACCGCGTCGGTATGACCGCAGCCGTCTCAGGCATCTCGTTTCCGGCCTTCGCGCTGGGCATGGTGTTGATGCAGATATTTTCAGTGCAGCTGGGATGGTTTCCCACGGTGGGCGCCAGCACTTGGCAGCACTATGTCTTGCCCTCCATCACCTTGGGCGCCGGCGTCGCCGCCGTAATGGCACGCTTCACCCGCGCGGCATTCGTGGAAGTCATGCAGGAAGACTACGTACGCACCGCCAGAGCGAAAGGCTTGTCCGAGCGCATCGTCGTGGTAAAGCACACCTTTCGCAATGCCCTGATTCCTGTCGTGACGATGATGGGTCTGCAGTTCGGCTTTCTGTTGGGCGGCTCCATCGTGGTGGAAACCGTCTTCGCCTGGCCGGGCGTGGGCATGTTGCTGGTCGACTCGGTCGTCATGCGCGACTATCCCGTCATACAGGGGCTCATCCTGCTGTTTTCGCTTGAATTCATTCTGATCAACCTGATTGTGGATGTGCTCTACGGCATGATCAATCCAACGATCCGATACAAATAGGGGCAGGCAATGACTCAAGCCACGACACTCAACACCGCCAACAGTGGCGTGCACGACAGCGCTCCCGTGCGCACGCCCATGCGCGAATTCTGGCGCAAGTTCCGCAAGCAGCGACTGGCCATGTGGGCCGGCGTCTTTGTCCTGCTGCTTGTGCTGGTCGCCATCTTTGCCCCCTGGATCGTTCCCTACGATCCCGAAGGTTTCTTCGATTACGACGCATTGAACCAGCCGCCATCATGGACGCACTGGATGGGGGTCGACTCATTGGGCCGTGATATCTACAGCCGGGTTGTGATGGGCGCACGCATTTCTTTATCAGCCGGCTTTGTGTCCGTCGCCCTGGGCGCCCTGGTGGGGACGGTACTGGGCCTCGTTGCCGGGTATTACGAAGGCTGGTGGGAGCGCATCATTATGCGTATTTCCGATGTGCTGCTGGCTTTCCCCGGCATTCTACTGGCCATCGGCGTGGTGGCGGTGCTCGGCTCCAACATGGTCAATGTCATCATTGCCGTGGCGGTGTTCAGCGTGCCCGCGTTCGCCCGCCTTGTACGCGGCAGCACACTTGCGATCAAGAACATGACTTACATCGAAGCCATGCGCAGTATTGGCGCGCCGGATTCGGTGATTATCTTTCGTCATATATTGCCGGGGACCATTTCGCCTATCGTCGTCTATGGCACGATGCGTATCGGTACGTCGATCATCACTGCGGCCAGCCTGTCGTTTCTGGGCATGGGGGCGCAACCGCCTACTCCGGAATGGGGCGCCATGCTGAATGATGCGCGGTCCGATATGCTCTTGGCGCCTCACGTGGCGATCTTTCCGGCGTTGGCCATTTTCCTGACGGTGCTGGCATTCAATCTGTTGGGCGACGGCTTGCGTGACGCCCTGGATCCAAAGATCGATCGTTGAAGAAAGTGGATTCCATGTTCCATATCGATGCGCCCCGCGTGGGCAGCCTGCCGGCTGGAGCCGGCAACCGAATAACGGATGTTCCCGGCGTAACGGTAGGCCACGCGACCTTGGCGACCGGCGACGTGCAAACGGGCGTGACCGTCATCCGGCCGCATCCCGGCGACGAGTTCCTGAACAAGGTTCCTGCTGCCGTCGCCGTCATCAATGGCTTCGGTAAAAGTGTGGGCCTGCCGCAAGTGCAGGAGCTCGGCGTGCTCGAGACGTCGATCGCCCTGACCAACACATTCTCGGTCGGGGAAATCGCGACCGCGCAAATTCGGCAGCTTGTGGGCCGCCACCCGCACATTGGCCGCGAGTGGCCTACCTGCAATCCGCTGGTGTTCGAATGCAATGACGGTTACCTGAATGATATCCAGGCTTTTGCGGTGTCGGCCAATGACTATCTTGAAGCCTATCGTTCGGCGGCCTCGGCGTTTGAACAAGGGTCCGTAGGCGCTGGCCGCGGGATGTCCTGCTTCTCCATGAAGGGTGGTATCGGATCGGCCTCTCGCCTGATAACGGGCGGGAACCAAGACTATACGATGGGCGCGCTGGTGCTTGCCAATTTTGGCCGTCTTTCCAACCTGACGGTTGCAGGGCGCCCGCTTGGGCGCCTTATCAACAAAGAGAACCGGCTTGCGGGTAATGCCGTCATGAGTCACGAGCCGGAAAAGGGTTCGATCATCATGGTGCTCGCCACCGACGCGCCGCTCGATGCGCGGCAACTACAGCGACTTGCCAAGCGCGCGGGCGCGGGCCTGGCCCGTACAGGATCTGTCTATGGCCATGGCAGCGGCGATTTCGCCTTGGCCTTCACGACGGCATATCAGATTCCTGCTGAGGCTCAAACGCCGGCGCCCAGAATTGCGCTGGTTCATGAATCCATGCTGGACCCGCTATTCGAAGCCGCGGCGGAGGCCACCGAGCAGGCCATCGTCAATGCCTTGTGGTCCGCAACGACCGTCTCTGGGAGGGCGGGTCATCGGCGATTGGCCATACCGGAAATCCTGCCCGAGTGGCGTGAATTATTTGAAAGGACAATTCTGTGAGAGTGTTGGTTTCAGTGGATATCGAGGGAGTGGCCGGCGTGACGCACGCCGAACAAACCCGCAGCGGCAATGGCGAGTATGAACGGGCCAGGCGATGGATGACGAGCGAAGCCAACGCTGCGATACGCGGCGCCTTCGACGGCGGCGCAACGCAGGTCATGGTCAATGATTCCCACGGGAGTTTTCGCAACCTTCTGTTGGACGAGCTGGACGAAAGAGCCGAAATGGTGACAGGCAAGCCGCGCTATATGGGCATGATGGCTGGCGTCGAGCACGGCTGCGACGCCGTCTTCATGGTCGGATACCATGCCCGCGCGCAGGAGCGGGGAATACTGGCGCATACCATCAACAGCTTCGCCTTCAGGCGGGTAGTGGTCAACGGCGCAGAGTTGGGCGAGGCGGGTCTTTATGGCGCGCTGGCCGGCGAACACGGCGTGCCTGTAGCCTTGCTGACGGGCGACGATATTTTCCTCGCCGAAACCGAAGCCATGTTTCCCGGTGTCGTGACGGTGCAGACCAAGCGCGCACAAGGCAATGCCACTTGCGTATCGCTATCGCCGGCGCGTGCCTGCGCATTGATACAGCAAGCCTCGGTCGCTGCAATTGGAAAGGTCTCCAGTTTGAAGCCCTTGCGATTGGACGGCCCGATATTCGAGTGTGAGTTGACGACGCAGACGCCCGGCCAGGCCGACCTGTTCTGCCAGCTGCCCACGGTGTCGCGCATCAATGGAAACACCTTGAACTTCAAGACAGAGTCTGTCTACGACGTCGTGCGTACGCTCAACTGTTTTTCGGCGATGTCGTTCATGTTGCGTTGAGTCGATCCCATCAACCGCGCTCCTTCAGATGGCTGATCACCCTGATCGCCACGGCCGAGGTTTGCCTCATGTGTTCCACGCAGGCCAGCCAGGCTTCTTCTTCGTCGTTGTTGCGTATCGCTGCGCCTATCCGGGCCATTTCCTGCAAGGTGTTCTTGATGCGGCCCGGACTCAGGATGGACGTGGCGCGCAGGCGTGATATCTTGCCATGCAGCGCTTCAAGGCTGCTTTTCAGCACCCGGTTGTAGCAGCCCTCGAGCAGCGCCTCGTAGAACAGTTCGATTGCCTCCAACTGTTCGGCAACGTCCTTTTCTTCTACCGATACAGCCAGCTGCGACAAGGTCTGGTCCAGCTTTTCCCGCTGGGCGGGGGTGGCCATGTTGATGAAGTTGCGTGCCGCCAGACCCTCCAGCACGGAACGGACTTGATAGATATCGGCCGCCTCCTGCACGTCCAGCACGGCAACGCGCACCCCGCGATTGGGCTGATTGCTGACATAGCCTTCTTGCTCCAGCATCTGCAGTGCCTCGCGCACCGACGATCGACTGGCCTGGGTCAGCTCGCACAATGCTTTTTCGGTCAGCCGGGCGCCGGGACGCAGGTTGCCTGTCAGGATGTGCTCCCTTACTGTCTTCGCGATCTGTGAACGTTTGCTTGTCATGGCCCCGGGACGAGTAAGAGGCCGATAGAAAGCAGCCCGCAAACTCGATGTCAGTTTTCTGTCGGCAAAGTATAGCGATACATGGCGGATAGTGTGTTATAAATTGTCCGACAATTGGTGTTAAATTGCCCGATAACGTGATGGAGGTCGATGATGGACGACTGGAAGGATCCTAGGTACGAAGTGCTGTCGAATGCCGAGATATCCGACGCCCTGGACTTCCTGGGGCTGCCGGGTAGCGCGCTGGGCCTGTCGGCCGTGACGGGGACTCATCGCATCATGGGTCGCGCCTTTACGGTGCGCTTTGCGCCGGTGGATCCCGGGGCGGTCGGCACGGTGGGCGACTTCATCGACGACGTGGAAGAGGGCGAAGTCATCGTGCTGGACAACAGCGGACGTACCGACTGCACGGTGTGGGGCGGCATACTGAGCCAGATTGCAAAAGCCAGGAATATTGGGGGTACGGTCATCAATGGCGTCTGCCGGGATTCGGCCGAAGCGGTGGAGTGCGCTTATCCCATCTTCAGCCGCGGCGTCTTCATGCGCACCGGCAAGGACCGTGTCCAGGTCGAGGCCGTGGGGACCAGCGTTTCACTTGGGGATGTGCGGGTCAATGCGGGCGATATTATCGTCGGTGATCGCGACGGCATTGTGGTCATACCGCAGGACAGGGCAAAAGAAGTCCTTGACCGCGCCCTGGCGACTCACCTGATCGAAAAAGACATTCTGAACGAAGTGATGGCAGGATCAACATTGAAAGCGGCCCGCGAGAAACTGGGCTATCACACACTGCAACGGCGCAAATAAGACCGCGCATCTGTATAAAAACGGGAGATGACAATGCAACAAAAACTTGCCACGGCAATTCTGGCCGCGTTGGCGATGACAGCCGGAAGCGCCGCCTGGGCTCAAAAGCTGGATTGCGCCAATGTGACCTTTGTGTCGCCCTATCCGCCCGGCGGCACCACCGACATTCTGGCACGCATGCTGGCGCCGACCATGCAGGAAGAATTGGGCGTGCCCGTTATCGTCGACAACAAGCCTGGCGCCAGCAGCAACATCGGCACGGAATTCGTCGGTCGCGCCAAGCCCGATGGCTGCACCCTGCTGCTGGGCAACAATACCGGCATCGTCATCAACCGGAATCTATACAAGCTGCGCCTGGATCCGGTGAAAAGCCTGGCGCCGGTGGCCGAGGTCGCCGCGGTGCCGCTGGTGCTATACGTGAACCCCAAGAAAATGGACGCCACGACACCCGCCGAGCTTCTGGACACGTTGAAGAAGGAGCCCGAAAAGCACAGCTTCGCTTCGGGCGGCAGCGGCAGTCCGCAGCACCTGGCCGGCGAGTTGATCAAGCAGAGCAAGCACGTCGAGATGCTGCATATTCCCTACCGGGGACAAGGCCCGGCCTTGACGGACGTGATCGCCGGGCATGTGCCGATCGCCTTCGAAACAACCACGGTGCTGTTACCGCATATCAAGTCAGGCGCCGTGCGCCCGTTGGCGACCACCAGCCCCACGCGCACCAAAGTGTTGCCGGATGTCCCCACCATGGTCGAATCGGGCTTTCCGGGATTCATCATCGAGAACTGGTACGGTGTCTTCGCACCCGCCAACACGCCCCAGCCCATCATCGAGCAGTTGAACAAGGCGGTCAATGTGGCCTTGAAGGCAACGAACTCGGTGCAGGCCCTGGAGAAGATGGGTTCCTCGGATGTGGCAGGCTCGGCGCAGGAATTTGCCGATTTCATCGCCAAGGACGCTCCCGTGTGGACGGACGTGGTGCAGAAGTCGGGCGCCAAAGTAGATTGATTGCGGATTACCGCGACCTTTTTTAGAGAGAATAGCAATGGATACCCTGGCCCAATTGTTCGAGGGCATTCCCTCGTCCATCATCAGCGACTCGATGCGCCGGATCGCCGGAGCACGCTGCCTTGTGCCCCGCCACGCCAGCGGCGGCCTGCTCGGCACCGCCTACACCGTCAAGGTACGCCCCGGCGATAACCTGTATATCCACGACGCCCTGCGCAAGATCAAGCCGGGACAGATCCTGGTGGTCGATGGCGAGGGCCATGTCGAACGCGCACTCGTGGGCGAAATCATGATGAGCGCCGCACGCATGCGCGGCGTCGCCGGTTTCGTGATCGACGGCGCCATACGCGATAGCGATGCCTTCAAGACCCACAATTTTCCGTGCTACTCCAGAGGCATCACCCACCAGGGCCCGCTGAAGAACGGACCTGGCGAACAAGACATTCCGGTGTCCGTCGACGGTTGTGTGGTGAACCCGGGCGATATCGTTGTGGGTGACTGCGACGGCGTGGTATTCATTCCGCGTGCCCGGGCCGAAGAAGTGGCGGCCACCAGTCGCAGCCGGATGGCGAACGAAACCAAAGTGCTTGCCGGTATCGCCCAGGGCGTTTATGACGACGCCTGGATCGATGCCGCCTTGAAGGCACAGTTGGTTTAGCAGGACGCAAGCCTCACTCGCAAGCCGTTAACTACGTATCTCTTCAGCAATCAGGAACACTCCGCAATGACCAACCACTCCTTCTGCACCTTCAAACGCCTCATCGTGTCCGGCGCCATTGGCCTGCTGGGCGTAGCCGCAAGCAGCACCACCTTTGCCGCCGCCTATCCAGAGCGACCCATCAAGCTGGTTGTGCCCTGGGCGCCGGGCGGCGCCACCGATGTGCTGGGGCGTTTCGTCGCCAAGGGTCTGAGCGAACGCGTGGGGCAGCCCGTGGTTATTGAGAACCGTGGCGGCGCGGGCGGCAATATAGGCACGGCGGCGTTCGTACGCGAGAAGGCCGATGGCTACACCTTGTTGGTGGCAACCAGCTCGACCAATGCGGCCAACCCGCATTTGTATAAACAGCTGGGCTTCAAGGCAGATAGCGACTTTGCACCGGTCGCATTCGTTGCCTCGATCCCGAATGTCCTGGAAGTGAATAAGGATTCCAAATACAAGACGTTCGGCGAATTGCTGGCCGCAGCGAAGGCCAATCCGGGCGCGTTGAACTATGGTTCGGCCGGTGTCGGATCGTCCCAGCACTTGGCCGCCTCGCTATTGAAGCATTTGACCAAGATCGATATTGTCCATATCCCATATAAAGGCAGCGGTCCGGCCGTGTCCGATTTGCTGGCGGGCCAGTTTGACTTCATGATCGATACCGGCTCCGTTGCACAAGTGAAAGCAGGTTCTCTGCGCGCGCTAGCGGTCGCCTCGGAAACGCGTGTTGCTGCTTTGCCGGATGTGCCGACGTTCAAGGAGCAAGGCCTGGAAGGCATGAATGCGTCGGCCTGGTATGCCATTGTGGCTCCTGCCGGGACGCCCGCCGATGTGCTGGCCTACCTGAACAAGGAAGTCAATGAGGTTGTTCAGAGCCCGGAAGTGAAAACGAAGCTGGAAGCCATGGGGGCCCAGGTGCCCGCAGCGCAAACGTCGGAGCAGGTCTCTGCGTTCATGAATAGCGAAATCAAACGCTACGGCGAACTCATCAAGATATCCGGCGCCAAGATGGAATAGCGGTTGGCTGGATTGCGGCAGTTACCCAGGCCAAGTTTCGATAGTGCTTATATTCTCCATGGCCTGGCTGGTGGAGATAAAATAATAAGAAGCTCTTGATCGAACTGCTTTGGCAAAAAGCGGCACCAGGCGTCCCCTGGTCAGGTCGTCCAGCACCAGCGCCATTCTGCCGCTTGCGACGCCTTGGCTAACGCTATGCAAAAATCTGAAGCGCGCCGGCATACTCTGCAAACACACACTCACGAGAGGCAGAAATAACCATGCTACGTATCGTTTATGGCGGTTTTCAACACGAAACAAACACCTTTGCGCCTGACCTGGCCGATTGGGACGCCTTCCTGGCCGGTGGCGGCTGGCCGGGCCTGGTGTCGGGTGACGCCATTTGGCCCGCGATTGCCGGCGCCAATATTCCCGCCGCCGGTTTTGTGAAATGCGCGCAAGATGCAGGCGACACAGTCATCGCTACGACGTGGTGCGCGGCCAGCCCATCGGCGCATGTTGCCGCCGACACTTACGAACGCATCGCCTCAATGATTGTCGACGGCATCAGTGCCGCCTTGCCCGTTGATGCCGTGTATCTGGACTTGCACGGTGCCATGGTGGCCCAGACTTTCGACGATGGCGAAGGCGAACTATTGCGCCGAGTGCGCGCGGTGGTCGGGCCCGATGTGCCTATCGTGGCCAGCCTGGACCTGCATGCCAACGTGACTGCGCAAATGTTGCGCGAGGCCGACATACTTGTCGCCTATCGCACCTATCCCCATGTCGACATGGCCGAAACCGGCGCCCGGGCGTACCAACAGCTGCAACAGCGGCTGGCCAAGGGTGTGCGGCCCAAGGTTGCCGTACGCCGTTTGCCTTTCCTGATTCCTATCTGCTGGCAGTGCACCGACATACAGCCATCCAAAGGCCTGTATCAGCAACTCGCGGAGATCGAGCATGACGTCACCCATGTGTCGTTCGCCACAGGCTTCCCGGCGGCAGACTTCAAAGAGTGTTCACCTGTGATTTGGGCGTACGCAGACGACCAAGCCAGTGCCGATGCAGCGGCCGACCAACTGGAAGCCGCCGTCAATGCAGCGGAATCATTGTTCGCCGGCAAACTTTACAGTCCCGACGAAGCGGTGCAGTACGCCATGGAAAAATCGCTGACCAGTTCCAAGCCTGTCGTCATTGCCGATGCCCAGGATAACCCAGGTGCGGGCAGTAATTCAGACACAACGGGCATGCTGCGCGCCTTACTGCGCAACAAGGCAGAGCGTGCCGCTATCGGCATGATCATCGACCCGGCCGCCGCCGCGAAAATACATGAAGCGGGAGAAGGGCAGCGCATTCGCATGGCCATCGGCGGCAACGCGGGCTTGCCTGACGACCAACCCTTTGAAGGCGATTTTCTTATCGAGCGCCTGTCGGACGGCAAGACGGCCGCCACGGGGCCTTTTTATCACGGGTTCAACCTCGATATGGGCTTGTCCGCATGCCTGCTGATCGACGGTGTGCGCGTGGTCCTGGCCTCGCAGAAAGTACAAATGGCGGATCAGGCCATGTTTCGCTTTGTGGGCATCGAACCCACCGAGCAGGCCATTCTGGTCGTGAAGAGCGCTGTGCACTTCCGTGCCGACTTCACCCCCATTGCCGAAGAAATCATTGTCGGCGCCGCGCCTGGCTCCATGCCCATGATCCTGAAACAATTGCCCTGGAAGAACCTGCCTGTGGGAATAAGGCTGGATCCTTGCGGGGAAGCCTTCCAGGTGGCGTAAGT
>LNAP01000014.1_pt1 | contig 163790 bp, 132 predicted proteins | sample 602601 | NCBI WGS metagenome assembly LNAP01 (sample SAMN02440304, study PRJNA202911) | soil metagenome | biome: Subtropical and temperate rainforests or woodlands; isolation source: soil samples (1 kg each in a 20% v/v slurry with milli Q water) were... ...
CGCCGCAAGGAAACCCGGCTGTTCCTCTTCCTTGTCGTGTTCCTCTTTCCGCTGCTGTCGGTCGCCATCGTCGGCGGCTACGGTTTCCTCGTCTGGTTTTTCCAGATGCTGTATGGCCCTCCTGGCCCACCCCACTGACCGGTGGCTTTTTCTTGAGGCTATTGGAGCCCGTTCATGGACGAAACCCTGCATATCGCCAGTCTTGTCGTACTTGCCCGACCGGAGATGTTCGACGCGGTCAAGGCCAACCTGCGCCTGCTCGATGGCCTGGAGCTGCATCAGGAAAGTGCCGCCGGAAAACTGGTGGTAGTGCTTGAAGCCGTGCATGAAGACCAGATCCTGCAACGCATCGACCAGATCAACAACCTGCCCGGCGTACTCAACGCGGCGTTGATCTATCACGAACTCCTCGAGCCCGAAGGAGACATCGAATGAGCATGACCCGCCGTGCATTCGTCAAGACCCAGGCCGCCGCCATTGCAGCCGCCGCTGCGGGCCTGCCGATCGTAACCTCTGCCAGCAACCTGGTGACCGAAGCGGACATGGTCACCCTGGACTGGAACAAGGCGCCTTGCCGGTTCTGTGGCACCGGGTGCAGCGTGATGGTCGCGACCCGGGATAACCGGGTGGTCGCCACCCATGGCGACGTGAAGGCCGAAGTCAATCGTGGGCTCAACTGCGTGAAAGGCTATTTTCTTTCAAAGATCATGTATGGCGTCGATCGCCTGACCCAGCCGCTGTTGCGCATGAAGAACGGTCAGTACGACAAGCAGGGCGAATTCCAGCCGGTCAGTTGGGAGCAAGCCTTCGACATCATGGAGCTGAAGTTCAAGCAGGCCCTGAAAAGCAAGGGGCCGGAATCGGTCGGTATGTTCGGCTCCGGACAGTGGACGGTCTGGGAAGGCTACGCCGCCAACAAACTGATGAAGGCCGGCTTTCGCACCAACAACATCGACCCCAACGCCCGCCATTGCATGGCCTCGGCGGTGATGGGTTTCATGCGCACCTTTGGCGCCGATGAACCCATGGGTTGTTATGACGACATCGAAGCCACCGATGCCTTCGTGCTCTGGGGCTCGAACATGGCCGAGATGCACCCGGTGCTCTGGAGCCGGGTCACCGATCGCCGCCTGAGCCAGCCCCATGTGAAAGTGGCGGTGCTGTCCACCTTCGAACATCGCAGTTTCGAGTTGGCCGACATCCCCATGGTGTTCAAGCCGCAAACCGACCTGCTGATTCTTAACTACATCGCCAACCACATCATTGAAAGCGGCGCGGTGAACCAGGATTTCATCAGCAAGCACACTCGCTTTGCCCGGGGTGCCGACGACATCGGCTACGGCCTGCGTCCTGACGACCCACGGGAAACCAGCGCGAAGAATGCCGGCAAGGCCAACACCTGGACGGATATTGACTTCGAGGCGTACGCCGCCTTCGTCAAGCCTTACACGCTGGAGCGAACCGCCAGGGAGACGGGGGTTGCCCCTGAGCGACTGAAAAGCCTGGCACAGTTGTATGCCGACCCCAAGCGTAAGGTCGTGTCGTTCTGGACCATGGGGTTCAACCAGCACACGCGTGGCGTCTGGGCCAACAACCTGATCTACAACATCCACCTGCTTACCGGCAAGATCAGTGAGCCGGGCAATAGCCCGTTCTCGTTGACCGGTCAACCGTCGGCCTGTGGCACGGCACGTGAAGTGGGGACTTTTTCCCACCGACTACCGGCCGACCTGGTGGTCACCAATCCCAAGCATCGCGTCACCGCCGAGAAAATCTGGAAGCTGCCCGCCGGCACCATCCAGGAAAAGCCCGGCTTCCACGCGGTGGAACAGAGCCGCATGCTCAAGGACGGTGTGCTCAACGTGTGCTGGACCCAGGCCAGCAACAACATGCAGGCCGGACCGAACATCATGCAGGAAGTCCTGCCGGGTTGGCGCAACCCGGACAATTTCATGATTGTCTCCGACGTCTACCCCACCGTTTCCGCCCAGGCCGCCGACCTGATTCTGCCCAGCGCCATGTGGGTGGAGAAGGAAGGCGCCTTCGGTAACGCTGAACGACGCACGCAATTCTGGCATCAGTTGGTGACGGCACCGGGAGACGCCCGGTCGGACCTGTGGCAGTTGATGGAATTTTCCAAGCGCTTCACCACCGATGAAACCTGGCCCGCCGAATTGCTCGCCAAGGCACCTGAGCTCAAGGGCAAGACCCTCTTCGAGGTGCTGTTCAAAAATGGCCAGGTGGACCAGTTCCCCGTCGAGCAGTTGGAAGCCGGCTACAAAAACGATGAAGCCAAGGCCTTTGGGTTTTACCCGCAGAAGGGGCTGTTCGAGGAGTACGCCCAATTCGGTCGCGGCCATGGACATGACCTTGCCGCATTTGACCGTTACCACAGTGAACGGGGCCTGCGCTGGCCGGTGGTGGATGGCAAGGAAACCCGCTGGCGTTATCGCGAGGGGCTGGACCCCTATGTGGAGAAAGGCAGCGAGGTGCAGTTCTATGGCTATCCGGACAAGAAGGCGATCATTTTCGCCCTCCCCTACGAACCGCCGGCCGAGGCACCGGATGCGGACTACCCGTTCTGGCTGAGCACCGGGCGCGTTCTTGAACACTGGCACACGGGCAGCATGACCCAGCGAGTCGAAGAACTCTACAAAGCCGTGCCGGATGCGCTGGTGTACATGCATCCCGAGGATGCCAAGGCCTTGAAAGCACGGCGCGGCAGTGAAGTGAAGCTGATCAGCCGACGCGGTGAGATCCGTGCGCGCATCGAAACCCGCGGGCGCAACAAGCCGCCTCAAGGATTGGTATTCGTGCCGTTTTTCGACGCCAACAAGCTGATCAACAAGGTCACGCTCGATGCCACCGACCCGATCTCCAAGCAAACCGACTACAAAAAGTGCGCGATACGCATCGAGTTGGTCAGCGTGGCCTGAGGAGAACCCTGATGCTTTTTCGAATGCTGCCCTTGTTTCTGCTTGCCGCGATTGGCGTGGTGATCGCGGCTGAAATCAACTACCCGCTCGACGCGCCAGCTCCGGATGGGCGTCGCCCCGGCGGCACTCTATCCCAGAACATGCCCGCCCCGCCCATTACCGATGAAGAAAACAAAGACCTCAAACGCGAGCGTAATTACCCGGATCAGCCGCCGACCATTCCCCACACCATCCGTGGCTATCAGGTCGACGCGAACGGCAACAAGTGCCTGTCCTGTCACAGCCGTGCCAACAGCGCACGGACCCAGGCAACGATGATCAGCATCACCCACTACATGGACCGCGATGGCCAAGCGCTGGCGGCCGTCTCACCACGTCGGTACTTCTGCAACCAGTGCCATGTACCGCAGGCGGACGTGAAGCCTTTGGTGGGAAACAATTTCGAGACAATCGACAAACTGCTGCAAGACAACGCCAACGCCACGAAGAAACCTTGAGGAGGCAACATGAAAGCACTGTTCGCCTTGCTCAAGGACTACTGGGGCGTCCTGCGTCGTCCGAGCCTGTATTACAGCCTGGGTTTCCTGACGCTTGGGGGCTTTATCGCCGGTATCGTTTTCTGGGGCGGCTTCAACACTGCCCTGGAGGCGACCAATACCGAGACGTTCTGCGTGTCCTGCCATGAAATGCGTGACAACGTGTTTGTCGAGCTCAAGGACACGATCCACTACACCAACCGCTCCGGCGTACGCGCCAGTTGTCCGGACTGTCACGTGCCACACGAGTGGACCCATAAGATCGCGCGCAAGATGCAGGCCTCCAAGGAGGTCTGGGGCAAGATTTTCGGTACCATCGACACCCGCGACAAATTCCTCGCCCTGCGACGTGAACTGGCCGAGCACGAATGGGCCCGACTCAAGGCCAACGACTCGCGAGAATGCCGCAATTGTCACAACTTCGAATTCATGGACTTCACCCGGCAAAGCAAGCGCGCCTCGAGCATGCACTCGACCTCACTGGCCAATGGCGAGGCAACCTGCATCGATTGCCACAAGGGCATCGCTCACAAGTTGCCTGATATGAGCGGCGTCAAAGGCTGGTGAGGAGGTTCGGGCCGCCCATGCGCATCAACCTACCCAGCCGATGGCCGTTTTCGGGATGACCTCGGACTCATCGAGTTTGGAGGCAAACATGCTCACCGCTTCGAGTGCGTCACTGGTACCGGTTCTGATCTGCAGAATAACCGATCCGGCCTGATCGGCCAGGGTTACGCCACGCAGGGCGCCCTCCTGGGTCACCGTCATGCTGGCGACGGCGTCACGGGTTTCAGACAGAATCAGACCGATCATCTCGGCAATCTCGGCCGTCGAACGGCTGGTGCGCCCGGCCAGTTGCCGGACTTCATCGGCGACCACCGCAAACCCTCTCCCTTGATCGCCGGCCCGCGCCGCTTCGATGGCCGCGTTAAGGGCAAGCAGGTTGGTCTGGTCGGCGATGCCGCGAATGGTATTGACGATGGCCGTGATCTCTTCAGAACGCGCGCCCAACTGGCCGACCAATCGTGCAGAGGCCCCGATATTGTCAGCGATCTGGCGCATTTCCTTGGCCGTCTGCTGAATCACTTGCGAGCCCTGTTCAGCGACTTTCTCGGTCTCGGCAGAGATGTGGTAGGCACGGGAAGCGCCGCGCGAATCCTCTTCGAATTTCTCGACTCGTTCGCTGATGTCACTGGCGAACTTGATGATTTTGCTCAGCTTGCCTTCGGCATCGTAGACCGGGTTGTAACTGGCCTCCAACCAGACAACCTTGCCGTGCTTGCCCAGACGTTTGAATTGACCACTGAAAAATTCACCGCTATTGAGGCGACGCCAGAAATCGCTGTATTCGGAGCTGCTCACCAGCTCCTGCTCGCAGAACAGCCGGTGGTGCTTGCCTTTGAGTTCCGCCAGCGAGTAATTCATGACACTGAGGAAGTTGTCGTTAGCGGTCAGGATGTTGCCGTTCAGATCGAATTCGATCACCGCCATAGCGCGATCGAGTGCGGCCAGCTTGCCTTGGGTTTGCGCCTCGTTTGCTACCCGCGCGGTGACGTCGAGTGCATATTTGACCACTTTTACAACGCGGCCTTGTTCGTCCACTACCGGGTTATAGCTGGCCTCCAGCCAGACATTCCCACCCTTGCCATTGACTCGCTGAAAAGTGCCCGACACGAATTGACCGGACCGCAGGCGGTCCCAGAACTGACGATACTCGGCGCTGCTGACCAGCGCGGGCGTGCAGAAATCCCGATGAGACATACCGGCCAGTTGATCTGCCCGATGCCCCATCGTATGCAAGAAATTCTCATTGGCGCGCAGTACCTTGCCATCTGGGCTGAACTCCACAACGGCCATCGACCGCTCCAGAGCACCCACCAATCCTTTTGTACGTTGCCAATTCGGCTGTCCTAGCCATCAATTCACTTTTCAGCGTTGAATTAAACATGACGTACCCTCGGCGAACCCACAAATCGATCGGACCTTATTGAGGGTATCGGCGAGTTGGCTGAAGGCTAAATACGGCGTGAAAGATTATGTTTTGACGCCAGATAAACGGCAGAAAAACCGTTTTGACTTGTCTCCATCGGATCGTGGAAATGGCCAGACCAGGCAAGCCGCATTGGCCTGCCTGGTCTGGCCCTTCGGTTGCCAGCGGACCGTCAGTCAGCCCTCCCCGACCGGCTGCAACACGCCGGCGGCCTCAGGCTTTTTTGCGAACAGCCTTTGTGGCAACAGGAAGTACGCCAGTGCAGGCAACAGGATCAGCGCGCCGAGCATGTTCACCAGGAACATGAAGGCCAGCAGGATGCCCATGTCGGCCTGGAACTTGATCGGCGAGAAAGCCCAGGTCGCCACGGCGATAGCCAGGGTGACGCCGGTCAGCAGAACCACCTTGCCGGTGAACAGCAGCGCGCGGTAATAGGCCTCGGACAGCGTGGCGCCGGCGCGCATGTGGGTCAGGATCACGCTCAGCACATACAGCGCGTAGTCGACCCCAATGCCCACCCCGAGGGCGATCACCGGCAAAGTCGCCACCTTCACGCCCATGCCCAGACCCACCATCAGCGCCTCGCAGAGGATCGAGGTGAGCATCAGCGGCAGCACCGCGGCGAGTACCGCGCGCCAGGAACGGAAGGTCACCCAGCAAAGCAGGATCACGGCACCGTAGACCCAGAACAGCATCTCGCGCATGGCCTTCTTCACCACAATGTTAGTCGCCGCCTCGATGCCGGCGCTCCCCGCAGCGAGCATAAACTTCACGTCCGGCAGTTGCTGCTGGGCGATAAAGGCTTCGCTGGTCTGCACCACCCGCTCCAGAGTGTCAGCCTTGTGGTCGGCCAGGTAGACGTAAAGCGAGAGCAGCGAACAGCCCTGGTTGAACAGCTCACGCGGCGCACGGGTCTGTACCGCGCCGAGGGCCCCGTCATTGGGAATCAACTCGTACCATTTGAAGTTGCCCTCGTTATACCCGGCGGCGGCGATCTTGCTCAGGGCCGCCATGGAGTTGGTCGACTCGACGCCCGGCAATTGCTCCAGTTGCCAGGCCAAAGCATCCACCGCCGCCAGGGTCGGATAGCGGGTGCATTGGTCTTCCGGGGTTTTGACCATGACCACGAAAATGTCCGAACTGGCCGCGTAGTTCTGCGTCATGAAAGCCGCATCGCGGTTGTAGCGCGAGTCTGGACGCAGCTCCGGAGCGCCTGGGTCCAGATCGCCGATTTTCAGGTGCAGGCTGACGGCGAAACCGCCGACCGCCAGCGCCAGGCCCACCAGGCAAGCGCCGTAAGCCCAGGAGCGCCGGGTGAACAGGTCGAGGAAGCTCCAGAGCGGATGCTTGACGTTTGCTTTCAACTCAGCGGTTTCGGCCCGCAAGCTGCGCTCGGCCGCCTTGGCGCCGACACCGATATAGCTGAGCAGAATCGGCAGCAGGATCAGGTTGGTGAAGATCAGCACCGCCACGCCGATGCTGGCGGTAATCGCCAGGTCCTGGATCACGCGGATCTTGATCACCATCAGCACCGCGAACCCCACCGCATCACAAAGCAACGCGGTCATGCCGGCGGCAAACAAGCGGCGGAAGGTATAACGCGCGGCGACCACCCGGTGCGTGCCACGACCGATGTCCTGCATGATGCCGTTCATCTTCTGCGCGCCGTGGCTCATGCCGATGGCGAACACCAGAAAAGGCACCAACGCCGAATAGGGATCCAGGTCGTAACCAAGGCTGGCGAGCAGCCCGACCTGCCAGAGCACCGCCACCAGGGAGCAGAGCACCACCAGCGCGGTGCTGCGGGCACAACGGGTGTACCAGTAGAGCACCACGACCGTCACCAGCACGGCAACCACGAAAAACAGCATGACCTGGACCAGTCCGGCAATCAGGTCGCCGATGATCTTGGTGAACCCAGTGATGTGGATCTGGATTCGATCGCTCTGGTATTTGTCGCGCAAAGCTTCCAGCTGCCGGGAAAATTCGCCGGCATCCAGCGCCTTGCCGGTCACGGGATTGATTTCCAGCAGCGGCACGAATATCACGCTGGACTGAAAGTTGCCCGCCACCAGTTGGCCGATCTCGCCGGAGCGGGCAACGTTGGTGCGCACCTGCTCCAGACTGGCGGCGGAACCGTCATAGGTGTCCGGGATCACCGTGCCGCCATCAAGGCCCTCCTCTGTCACGGCCGTCCAGCGCGTGGTCGGCGTCCAGAGCGACTTCATATAAGGCTTGTCGACACCCGGCAGCAAATAGATCTCGTCGTTGAGCCTGGCGAGAACGTCGAGGTAATCCTTGTCGAAGATGTTGCCGTCCTTGACCGCCACGGCAATGCGCACTGAGTTACCCAGGCCGCTCAATTCGCTGCGTCGCTCAAGGAAATTGGCGACGTAAGGGTGCGACGTCGGAATGGTTTTTTCGAAACTGGCATTGAGACCGATCTTGCTAGCCTGGTAACCCAGCACCAGGGTGGCCAGCAGGCAGAGCAGAATCACCCAGGGGCGATGATTGAAGATCGCCCGCTCGCCCATGTTTCCGGAACGCGGATCGAAATCCTCCAGACGGGCGATTACCACTTGCTGTTCGAGGGCGGGATTATGGTCGTTCACATCGGACTCCGAATACGGCCGCATAGGGCTCTGGCAAGTGTTTCAACGTTGCGCCGAGTAAAGGTCATGCTTGAGGCGGGTCACGCCACTGAGGCCGACACCAATCAAGCTGCCGTCCGGGGCGGCCACCAGGCCGGCGATCGAGGTGCCGGTCGGTCCTTTCAAGTGCCGCAAGCTGCGGCCTCGATCGAGGCTGAGCAGCAGATCGCCGGCCTGGCTGGCCAGGATCAACGTGCCATCAGGCGAGCGAGTGCCGGCCGACAAAGCCACTTCCAGCCCCGTCTCGATCCGCCGCCAACTCACACCCTGGTCGCCCGACCAATAAGCATTGCCGCGCAGACCGAAGGCCAACAACTCTCCGGCCGAGCTGCCCTGCACACCGAAAAAACTGCCGTCATAGGGTGAATCGAGGGCCTCGAAGCGGCTCCCGTTGTCAGTCGAACGCAGCAGCAGACCGCGTTCGCCGACGATGAACAGCGCACCGCCTGCCGGGCGAATGCCGTACAGGTTGAGGCCCTCGGGGTTATCCACCTGCTGCATCCACGGCTGCCAACTGTCGCCACCGTCAGCGGTACGCAGAATCAGGCCATAGGCGCCGACCACATAACCGTTGCGACGGTCGCTGAAATACAGGTCGAGAAACGGCTTGTCCGGGCCATCGGCGATCAGCCACTCGGCGTCCTTGAGCCGCTTGGCGTCGTTGCCTTGTTGAGCCGAAACCAGCGCCAGGTGCGCCGCTGCGACACCATCGAGTTGCTTGACCCAGGTTTCGCCACGGTCGGTGCTGTGAAGAATCACGCCCAGATGACCGACAGCCCAGCCCCGTTCGGCATCCACGAACTGCACCGCCGTCAGGCTGACGCTGACCGGCACACGGGCCTGGCGCCAGCTCTGGCCGGAGTCATCAGAGAGCAGCACGATGCCGCGTTCGCCGACCGCCACCAGCCGATCGCCCGCCCGGGTTACCGCCAGCAGCACCGCACGGGGTGCCTTGGCACTTTGCAAGGCCGGCTGGTTGAGTAGTGCTATGCCCGGGCTGGCCGTCGCCCAGCCTGACACTGATAACGCAGCCAGCAGCAAGGCCACCGGTAGCGCCCGCATGAGTGAAAAATTACCGATCATGTCCGCTCCAACCGCCGCATAAGAATTATCCAACCGCTGATCGCACAAGGCGCCGATGCCTGGGCTCCGGCGCCTTGCACAATTGCTTAGCGCATACTGTCGCTGGCCATGGCGTCAGGGGTGAAGAACGCGGACGGCGGACGCGGATAGCTCTGGTACTGCACATCCAGGTCGTTGGCCGAGGAGTTCAGGAAGTAGGCGCCGGTCTCCAGGTTGTAGCTGCCCCACATCATCTGAGCGGTCAGCGCGGGCATTTCAGGCGCCAGCAACGTCAGCGAATAGTTATGCCGCCCCAACTTGCCTTGGGCGTCATAGCCGTCGAGCAGCAGTACTTGCCACGAGTCCTCGTCCACGTAATAGGTGCGCTTGGGCACCACATGACGTTTGCCATCCTTGAGTGTCGCGCTCACGACCCACACCCGATGCTTCTCCCACCGCACCAGATCCGGGTTGAGGAAGCCTGGCTTGAGCAACTCGTCGCTGCTCGCTGCTGCCGCGCGGTTGTTGTTGTAGGGCACCAGCAACTCTTTCTTGCCAACCAGCTTGAGGTCGTGGCGGTCGGTCGGACCGAAGATCATGAAGGCCTCGTCGAAGAAACCGACGCCCGAGGTGACGAAGTCCGGCGTATCGTAGGCAACGTTCGGCGCACGACGCACCCGGCGCTGGCCGACCAGGTACTGCCAGGCGGCACGTTTGCCGGGGTCCATGTCCCAGTGGGTCATCAGACCCTCGCCGGCCTTGGAGGACGGTTGCTCCGTGGCCAGTTTGCCAATCAGAAACTTGCCTGCGAAGGTTTCCAGGCTGCCGTCTTTGAAGTAGTAGGGTTGCTGGTACCAGAAGCGCGCGCGGGTGGCCTGGATTTTCTTGCCGCCTGCGGTCATCAGCCAGGTATCAAAAGGCGAATAGAAGGTGTCTCCGCCTTGCCAGGACAGGCGGTAGTTCCACAGCACCTCGGCGCCGTTTTGCGGCAATGGAAATGGGATCCCGCCATAGGCGCCGCTGACCTTTTCGGTGGCCACCTCAAGGTTCGCGCGGGTAGCGTTTTTCAGGGTGTTGTCATACACCCACTGAGGCGCTGCGGCACTGCGCCGGGTGGGATAGACGTCCAGACGGTAAGCGGGATACTTCTGCAACAGGGCTTTGGTGCCTTCGGCCAATTGGTCGGCGTACTGCGCCATGTTGGACGCGCTGACCGAGTACAGCGGCTTGTCGGCGGCGAACGGATCAGCGCGTTTATCGCCATTCTTGTAGCCGGCCGGTGCTGTGGTGTAGCCACCTGTCCATTCCGGAATGCTGCCGTCTTTGTTGCCGGCGCGCTCGGCGCCAAGGGGGGTGAGGTCCGAGTTCAGGCGTGCGGCCTGCTCCGGGGAAACGGCCGCGTGCACCAGGCCGGCACTGAGCAAGGCAATGGCCAAGGCCGAAATACGCAAGGAAAGGTTACTGTGCATAACGAATGAAACCTCTTATTAGAATGTGGTTTTCACGTACATGGAGACAAAGTCACGGTCGGCCAGCGATTGCCCGTAGCTGAAGTTGCCGTCCTCGCGCAGCCCTGCCTCCTTCTTGCCGAAGAAGTTCACGTAGTTGATGCCGAAGTCCCAGCGTTGCAGGTAAGTGGCTTTGACGCCGACACTCCAGTCGCCGGCGTGGGTATTGCCGAACCCGGCCTTGCTGACCGCTGAGGAGCGCCCATCGAGGATCACGCCAAAACCCATCGGTACGCTCAGGTCGAGACCGTCGGCCACCTGGAAATAAGCCGGTTCGGCCAGCACGCGCAGCGCCGTGGCGTCCCGGGTGGTGTTGGCGTCCAATGCCGCGCGGTTGTCGGTGACGCTGAGGGTGCGGTTCCAGGCCAGTTCGGCGAGCACCGAACCACCATCCCACAGCGGGCCGGGCGACAGCAGATAGATGGTCGAGAGGTTGACGTGGGCGGTCTTGCCCTTGGCGTAGAGCGCATCGCCGTTGTTGTCCGCCGCCATGGCAGGTGTCACCACCTGCAGGTTGCTCACCAGCGGTGCGTCCCAGCGCACCGAGGTTTCGCCGGCGAAATTGAACGGGCCATAAGCCGTGGAGAAGCTGGCGCCGAGGGTTTTGATGTCTTCGGCGTAAACCTGGCGATAGGACCCCAGGATCGGCAGCCCGGTGGCCGCGGCCGCTGCACCGTCCAGATAGGCATAGAGCGCGCTCGGCGCCTTGTCGTGATACTTGGCAGCGTAGAAGCCCAGTTCCAGTTCGGTGCCTTCGGGCTTGTAGCGCAGTTGCATGCCGCCTTGGCCGGAGTTCCTGGCCTCGATATCGGAGGCATGCACGGTGGTGTTGCCAAACACCTGGGTCCAGTCGCCGGAACCTTCGCCGATACCATCGTTGTCACTCAGGTAGCTGCCCGCCCCCGGCAAGTTGGAACGCTCCCATTCGAACTGATAGTAGGCACCCACAGACAACTGCGGGTTGATCTGCAACTGCCCGGACACCTGATTGACCGGACGCAGGATTTCCTTGAACTGGGTGCCGGGTACGCTGAGCAGCTTGACGATATCGCTCGGCCCCTGGGCATTGGCAATGCCGTTGCCCCCGTAGAACAGGCTTTCGCCATAAATCAGGCTATGCCGGCCCAGCCGCACGGTGCCCTGGCTCGACTCGCCGACATCACCCCGCACAAACACGAAGGCATCGAGCAATTCGGCGTCGCGCCCGTGCAGTTCGCGGGTATCGTCGAGAAAGTGCCGTTGCTCGCTGCTGTCGGTGTTCTTGTTGTAGATATCGTCGTACCAGGCTGCGCCGCTGAGGCGCAGGCCATAGTTTTCCCGGCTCAGGTCCATCTCACTGAACAGGTCCAGGCGGTTGGAGACCAGGCCGCTGCTGAAGTTCTTGTCGCCCTGACTCTGGATCGAGGGGTACAGGCCCCCCGCAGTCGGCGCGTTGACCAGATTGTCGTCGGCCCCTTGCAGACGCCACGCCTGGCTGTACTTGAGGGTGTTATCCCAGCGCAGGCGCCATTGACTGTCGCCCAAGTCTATTTGCGCAGCCTGGGGCTGGGAGGCCCAGCCGGCCAGGCAGACCGAGAGTGCCAGGGCTGAACGCTTGAAGCCTGGATAGCATCGAGAGTTGTGCATGGTGTTCCTCATTGTTCTTGTTGTTGGAAACATGTTTTTTGAACTGGCCGTTCGCTCGTAGTCGGCCGGTGGTCACTCGCCCAGGGCTCCTCGTTCAGATGTAGGTGGACGCCAGGCCGCCATCGACCGGCAGATTGACGCCATTGATCCAGCGCGATTCGTCGGCACACAGAAAGGCGATGGCAGCCGCCACTTCATCGGCGTAGGCCGGGCGCTTCATACGATGAGCGTCAGCCTCGACGCGCTCTTGACCGAGCATGCTGACGAAATCACCCAGGATGGGCGTGAACACCGGGCCCGGCGCCACGCAGTTCATGCGCACAGAGGTCTGCAGGAACCAGGGTTGGGACTGCTGGTAATTCCAGACGATCAAGGCCTCTTTGAAATACTGGTAGCAGCTCTCCCGAGGCACCGGATGCTCGGCCAGCCAGGCCTGGCCATGGGCAAAGCTTTGGGTATCGGCCAGGGCCTTGTGCAGGTCCAGGCGCTGCGGCCATTGCGCACCCAGAATCGAGGCGACGTTGACGATGCTGCCTCCGGCTGCGATGCGCGGCAGCACTGCCCCACAGAGATGGCGCACCCCCAGGTAATTGACCTGGGCAACCGCTTGCGGATCGGCGGTACCGGGGACTCCTGCGATGTTGCACAAGCCGTCGAGCGCCTGCGGCAACTGCTGCACGGCCGCATCGATGGCATCCGGGTGGCTGAGATCAGCCTGGATGAAATCGTCCAGGCTCAGGTTGGGCTCATTGCGATCCATGCCGATGACGATGGCCCCGTGGGCACGCAGGATCCTCGCGGTTTCGGCGCCGATGCCCGAGGAAACCCCGGTTACGACTATCGTCTTGTTGGTCAACTTCATACGGGCTTCCCGATTCTTGCTTGTACTGCCTGCTCGAAGGCGGCGACAGCCAAGCCATATTGTTATTGCCGAATTAGTTAATCTCGGTAACTAGTTGTAGCAAGCGATATGCCATCTCCGCGCAATCGAAAGACAACCGCTCAAGCACGCGGCATCCAGCACAAACAGAGGCACGTGGGTATCTTGAGGGGGGATTCAGGCGGATGAAAAAAGTGATGATTTCAGCAATTTCATGCTGCACTATGCGGATTATGATTATCCCGTTTAAGGATTTGTGATGGCGAACAAGCTGATTTCCCTGGCCGAACTCTCTCGCGCAACGCCAAACAAACCCGTGCGGGGTGCCAGCGAGCAGCTGCCACCAGGGGCGCCGCCTACCCTGCAGGATCTGACGGAATGCCTGATGTTCAGCCCGGGCGACGGTCGCATCTGGTTGAACGGCGCGCGCATGCTGCTGATCCACAACAGCGGCATCGGCGCACTACGCCGAGAGCTGATTGAAAGCATGGGCCTGGCCCGCGCCCGAGGCATCATGTTGCGCACCGGTTACCATTGCGGCGCCCGGGACGCCGCCCTGATCAAGGAGCGCTTCCCCGAGGCCGACATCCTGGCGCTGTTCGCCGCCGGCCCGATCATTCATGCGATCGAAGGCGCGGTGAAGGTCGAGCCGGTGCATTTCGAATTCGACATGAACCTGGGCACCTATTACGGCGAATTCCTCTGGCATCACTCCAGCGAGGACGACGAGCACATCGCCCAATACGGCATCGGCACCGAACCGGCCTGCTGGATGCAGACCGGCTATGCCACCGGGTACACCTCGGCGATGGTCGGCCGGCTGATTCTCTACCGCGAGGTCGAATGCCGTTCCACCGGTTCCAGCATTTGCCGGCTGATTGGAAAACCCGCGGAGGAATGGGACGACGCCGAAGCGGACCTGGCCGACCTGAACGCCGAACCTTTTGTCAGCACCGGCGGGCGCAGCGTGACAGCCCATAGCCGCAGCGATAAAGGCGCCCTGCCGACGAGCTTGCTGGTTGATCCAACACCGGCACAAGACAGCGACATGGTGGGGATTTCCTCGGCCTTCAACGCCGCCTGCCACATGTTGCGACGGGTCGCGCCGACCCAGGCAACGGTGCTGTTCACTGGCGAGTCCGGCGTCGGCAAGGAAATGTTTGCGCGGATGCTGCACCGCATCAGCCCGCGCCACGATGAACCCTTCGTCGCCATCAACTGCGCTGCCATACCGGAAAACCTGATGGAGTCGGAGCTGTTCGGCGTCGAGCGCGGTGCCTACACCGGAGCCACTCAATCGCGCGCCGGGCGCTTCGAGCGCGCCGATGGCGGCACCCTGTTCCTTGACGAGATCGCCACCCTCAGCCTGGTGGCCCAGGGCAAGCTGCTGCGCGCCTTGCAGGAGGGCGAAGTCGAGCGAGTCGGTGGCAGCCGCACGTTGAAAGTCGATGTACGGGTGGTCGCCGCGACCAACGTCGACCTTCGCGCCGCCGCGCAACGGGGCGAGTTCCGTGAAGACCTGTTCTTTCGCTTGAATGTATTTCCGATCCACCTGCCGCCGCTGCGCGAACGCAAGGAAGACATCCCGCTGCTGATGACCCACTTCCTGCATCGCTTCACCCAGCGCCATGGTCGGCAGATCAGCGGCTTCACGCCGCGCACGGCCGATACGCTGCTGGCCTATGACTTTCCGGGCAATATTCGCGAGCTACAGAACCTGGTGGAGCGCGGCGTGATCAGCGCCCCGGACGGCGGCGCCATCGACCTGGCGCACTTGTTTACCAGCGGTGAACGCCTGGCCCAGCCCATGTTCTCCATCGGCACCCGTTGCCAACTGGCTGCGAGCCCCAACGACCCGCCGCCGGCCCGCCATGCAACGAGCGCCGCAGCCAGTACCGGCAGTGGTGCGAGTCTGGAACTGTTCGGCGGCAAGGATCCGAGCCGGCTGTCGTTGCAAGAGATCGAGGACACCATCATTGACCACTGCCTGGGCGAAGTGAAAGGCAACGTCTCTGAAGCGGCCCGCCGTCTGGGTCTGACCCGTGCTCAGTTGTCCTATCGCCTGTCGCGTCGCTCGACCAGCGAATAGGCGCATCTCATGGCGTAGATGATCGATGGATAAAGCAGCGGCCGAACAGGCCCAAGGTCACCTCGACCCGCTGCTCGATCTGCTCGTCGGACCAGGCCTGTTGGACCCCCAGGGTGAACAGCTTGAGCGGCTGGGAAATCAACAGCGAGTCGATCAGCTCCACCGCTGACTCGACATCTTCGTGTGACAACAATCCCTTGCCGGCGGCCTTGCCCAGCCAGCCGCGCAACAAGCTCAGGCAGCGCGCGGCACCTTCCTGATACCAGATCCTGGCAAGGCCCGGCGCCGTTTCGCGTCCCTGGGCAGCCAACAGGTAGAGCCCCAGCGCCAACGGCGACAGGGTCAGGCGCGCCCATAACGTCAGGTACATGCGCAACTCGCTGAGCAGGTCCTCGGCGCAATCAATACCGCTTTCCAACAGCAGTTCAAGGGTGGACAAGTCCCTGGCCACCAGTTGCGAGAGCAACGCTTCCTTGCTCGGCACCAACAGGTACAGGGTCTTCTTGGAGATCCCGGCGGCGCGGGCGATAGCATCCATGGTGACGTTGGCAAAATTGCCGCTGCCAAGCGCCTGCGCCGCCGCATCCAACAGCGAGGTCATCTGCTCCTGACGGCTGCGCACCGGCGGACGACCGCGCCGGGTGGGCAGCGCAGTGGTTTCAGGCATTACGGTTTCAGGCATTACGGTTTCAGGCATTACGGGTCCTGTTGAACGGCATGGTGCGCGTGTCCTGATGGTGGTTTCACAAAGGTGCCCAGCTTAGTGCAGCCTGCTCGAAAACGCCTCGCGCAGGGAGTCTTCGATGAGCTGCCACGCCTGCTGTGCCGAAGCATCCGGTCCCAGGTGAGTGAACATATGGTCGCACCCGGTGAACATTCTCTCGGTCACCGCCACACCGGCCTGACGCAGTTTCTGCGCGTAGGCCTGCCCCTCGGCGAGCAGGATATCGTACTCGGCAGTGATCACCGTCGCGGGGGGCATGCCCTGCAATTGCTCGACCGTCGCCAGTAACGGCGATGCCAGAGGGTCGCGGGCATGCGCCGGATCGCTCAGGTAACAGCGATTGAAGAAGCGCATCAGGCCCGGGCCGAGCAAGGGTTTGTCAGAGGTCGAGCGCTTGAGTTCGGGATCCGCGGCTAAGTCCACGGCCGCATAGTCGATGACCTGATGCACCACCCGCAGCCGTTGGTGCTCCCGCGCCAGATTGGCCACGCCGGTGGCCAGGTTACCGCCGGCGCTGTGCCCACCGACTGCGATGCGTTGTGGGTCGATACCCAGGGCCGCGGCCTGTTCGGCCAGCCACTCAAGCACCGCGAAGCTCTGTCGCAAGCCGGCGGGAAAGGGAAACTCGGGGGCCAGGACATAATCCAGATTGACCACCAGGCAACCCAGGTTGTGGGCCAACCGCCGGCAATAGCTGTCGTCATGCTCCGGCACCCCGGCCACAAAACCGCCGCCATGCAGGTTCAGGTACACGGGCAAAGGTTCGCTGGACGGCGCCTGGGGCCAATAGAACAAGGCCCGTGCCGGGCCCCACGCCGTGGGGATGAGCTTCTCCTCGAACAGGCGCAACGGATACTGCGCCGCGTCATAGGTGAACTTGGCTTTCATGCGCTTGGCAAAGGCACGCAGCAGCTTGGCCTTGAGAGTCGACAACACGTTCATGATCAAACTCCTGAAGACTCAGTGGGCAGTCAGCAATTGATCCAGCAGACCGTGGATCATTGCGCCGTAAGGCGCGCGCATTGCCAGGTTGGACTCACCGAGCGGGCTCTGCACCACCACCGCCTTGGCATGGCTGAACGTACGGAAACCGTAGACACCGTGATACGCCCCCATCCCCGAGTGACCGACCCCGCCAAACGGCAGCGCCTCGAACACCACATGGCTCATGACATCATTGATCACCACACCGCCCGAAGTCGTGCGCTCCAGCACCTGCTGGCGCTCACCGGCGTCCTCGCCGAAGTAATAAGCGGCAAGGGGCCGAGGTTGACCGTTGACGTAGTCAATCGCCGTGGCGAAATCGCGATAGGTCTTGATCGGCAACAGCGGGCCGAAGATTTCCTCGCGCAGCACCTGCATCTGTTCAGTGGCATCCAGCACTAGCGTCGGAGCGATCTTGCGGGTCTGGCGATCGCCCAGGTCTTCCTGCGCCGGGTTGATCTCGATCAGCCGCGCCCCTTTGGCGCGAGCATCGGCCAGATAACCCTGCAGGCGGTCGAAATTGCGTGGGTTGATGATGGAGGTGTAGTCCGGGTTGCTGTGCAAGGAGGGATACATGGCACCGACGAAGCGCACCGCCTCGGCGACGAAGTCTTCCAGGCATTCTTTCGGCAGCAGCACGTAATCCGGGGCCAGGCAGATTTGCCCGGCGTTGAAGGTCTTCACGGTCATGACCCGCTGCACCACCGTCGCCAGATCGGCGCTACGGGACACCAGCACGGGCGACTTGCCCCCCAGCTCCAGGGTCACCGGCACCAGATTGTCCGAGGCTGCACGCATGATGTGCCGAGCCACCGCCGTACCACCGGTAAAGATCAGGTGATCGAACGGCTGGGCACTGAACAGCGCGCCGACTTCGGCATCGCCCAGCACCGTGGTGAGTTCATTCTCGTCAAAATATCGGGCGATCAATTCGCCCATCAATGCCGAGGTGCGTGGGGTCAGTTCCGAGGGTTTGAGCATGGCCCGGTTACCGGCGGCGAAGATGCTCGCCAGAGGCCCGAACGCCAGTACGATGGGAAAATTCCAGGGGCTGATCACGCCCACCACGCCCAACGGCTGGTACTCGACCCGCGCCTCGCTGCCGGGGAAGGGTGACGGATGCGATTGCGCTTGCATCCACTCGGCCAGATGCTCACGGCAATGCTTGAGGCTTGCCACCGAACCGCCGATATCGGAAAGCAGCGTCTGCTCGCGGCTACGATTGCCGAAGTCCGCCGACACCGCTGCGACGATGGCGTCACGATTGTCCAGCAGTAGCGCAATGGCCCGATCGAGGCGGTCGCGGCGCAGCTCCAGGCTGGCCGGTCCGTCAACCAAGTGGGCCTGTTTCATCCGTGCGAGGGTGGCAGTGAGTTGTTCGGCGCCGACTGGCGTAGCGTGGTGATCGGGACTGTGCATGGCGTGGGTTCCTGCTGGTTATATTGTTATTAGACAGCACTAAATACCATTTCGAGCAGACATCTGGTGTCGACTCGCTGGGTGAGTATGCCAAAAAACAACAGAAAGGAAACCACTAGGTTTCTTAATTTACAAACATCCCGACGCGAGGCTAAGAGCCCATAAACAGCCGGAAATACCGATAATATCCGGTTCGGACCACCAAAGGCGGAACCCCGGCGCGGATGTTTTTCATGGACGGTGCAACACAGATCACGAGCAAAAAACTAAAAGAACTGATTGTTTTGATTAATCAACTATGTGTTGATCGACAACCCTGATTTGCGTCAGCCCTACCCGCTCGGCCTGCTCCAGGATCTGCGCAGGCGTCGCATCCGCGGTGGGCATGATCAGGCCGTTCTCTGCATCTCCAAAATGCAGCTGGAGCAGGTGCATCGCGGCTTCATGGACGGGCAGTTGAAGCTGCTTGAGCTCGAACGCGTGAGTGCGAGGCGCGTCGTTGAACAGGTAATTCACCGTGTAGTTGCGCATTGGACAGACTCCCGAAATGGATGAAGTGCATTTGACTAGCCTGACTTATTGGTCCAGTTTTTAGTTCAATGCAATGCGTGGCCTGCCTGAAGGCCTCGGCTGCCGTTCAATTCAAATGGGCGCCCCAGTGTCAGTGATTCCCTTAGTGGTATGTGACGACTCCAACATGGCCCGTAAGCAGGTGCTACGGGCGCTGCCGGCGGACTGGCCGGTCTCGGTCACCGAGGCCAGCAATGGTCGCCAGGCCATGGACGCCATACGCCAGGGGCTGGGCCAGGTGGTGCTGCTGGACCTGACCATGCCGGAGATGGATGGTTACCAGGTGTTGAGCGCCTTGCGCACCGAAGGCTTGAAGACGCAAGTCATCGTGATCTCCGGTGACGTACAGGAACAGGCGGTACGCCGCGTGCTTGAGCTGGGCGCATTGGCATTCCTGAAAAAACCTTTCGACGAAAACGAACTGCGCCAGACGCTCAGCCAGTTGGGCCTGCTGACGAAACCCGGCCAGACGCCGCCGCAAAATCGTCCGGCAACGAACACGGCCATCAGTTTTCACGATGCGTTTCGCGAGACGGTCAACGTTGCCATCGGCCAGGCCGCCGCCCTGATCGCCAAGGTGCTGGGTGTGTTTGTGCAGTTACCGGTACCGAACGTGAACATCCTTGAGGTGGGTGAGCTGCACATGGCGCTGAACGATGCCGGTAGCTCTGAACAACTCACCGCCATCTGCCAGGGCTTTATTGGCAGCGGTATTGCCGGCGAAGCCCTGCTGATATTTCACGAGTCGGAAATTGCCGACATAGCGCAACTGATGCAACGTCAAAGCAGCGACTATTCGGATCTGGAAATGCTGCTGGACCTCTCCAGCGTTCTGATCGGCGCTTGCCTGAGCAGCATTGCCGAACAGATCGACGTGGTGTTTTCTCAGGGTCATCCGCAGATTCTCGGCCAGCACGCGGCCATCGAGGAGCTGATTCAAGTCAACCGCAAGCACTGGAAAAAGACCCTGGCGGTGGAAATCAGCTACAGCCTGGAAGGGCACGATATTCGTTTCGATCTATTGTTACTGTTCACGGAAGACTCGATCGAGCGGCTGACCCAAAAACTCACCTACCTGATGACCTGAGCGATGCCTGATTCCATTGATCTGAACGAGTTTCACTGGTTGCTGGCCATTGTTCAGAGCATCGATGTCGGTGTGGTGGTGCTGGACCGCGACTACCGCGTGCAGGTCTGGAACACGTTCATGGAGAACCGCTCCGGGGTGCAGCCAAAGGACGCCCACGACCAGCATTTTTTCAGCCTGTTCCCGGAAATCGATCGCCAGTGGTTCAGCCGCAAGGTAGAAAGCGTCGCTGCCCTGGGCACCCCAGCGTTCACTGTCTGGGAGCAGCGTCCCTATCTGGTGCGGTTCAAGAGCTACCAGCCGATCACCGGCCAGGAAGAGTTCATGTACCAGAACACCACGCTGTTACCGCTGCGCTCGCCCGACAACACGATCAGTCACATCTGCCTGGTGATCTATGACGTCACCGACGTCGCCACCAACCGGCATCAACTACAGGCCGCCAATGCGCAATTGCAGCAGCTCTCCAGTACCGATCGACTGACCGGGCTGTACAACCGCGGTCATTGGGAGGCGAACCTGAAAGCTGCCTATGCGCGGCATCAGCGCTATGGCAATGCCTTGAGCCTGGTGATGCTCGATATCGACCACTTCAAACGGGTCAACGACACCTATGGCCACCAGGCCGGGGACAAGGTCATCGAGCAGGTCGCCAGGCTTCTGCACGAACACGTACGCGACTCCGACGTGGCCGGGCGTTATGGCGGCGAGGAGTTTGGCGTGGTGCTGTCGGACACCGACCAGACCGGTGCCCGGATGTTCGCCGAGCGCCTGCGCAAGGCCGTCGAAGAACTGCAGGTGCTGTACAACGACCAGAGCATCCGTTTCACCATCAGCCTTGGAGTGGCAGACCTGAGCCAGCCCTCGACCGGCCACGCCGAACTGATCGCCCGGGCCGACCAGGCGTTGTATACGTCCAAAAAAACCGGGCGCAATCGGGTGACGGTGCATGAGTAGATGATGACCGCCAGTCACGTGCCCGCGCTAATGCTCTGAACTTCCATCCAGCCTCCCGCCTCTGCCCTATATCACCACGCGACCCAGAGGCAGGAAGTCATGAGAGCACTCACTTACCACGGTGCACACAGTGTGAAAGTCGACACGGTCCCCGACCCGGTCCTGGAGGACAGTGACGACATCATTCTGCGTGTCACGGCAACGGCGATTTGTGGTTCCGATCTGCACCTTTATCGCGGAAAAATTCCCGCTGTCGAACATGGCGACATCTTCGGCCATGAGTTCATGGGAATCGTTGAAGAGGCCGGTTCAGCGGTGACCGCCGTTCAACCCGGCGATCGAGTGGTGGTGCCTTTCGTTATCGCCTGCGGCAGCTGTTTCTTCTGTCAGATGGATTTGTTCGCCGCTTGCGAAACGACCAACACGGGTCGTGGCGCGATTCTGAACAAGAAGGCAATCCCGCCCGGGGCAGCTCTGTTCGGTTTCAGTCATTTGTACGGCGGTATCCCTGGCGGACAAGCTGAGTATGTAAGGGTACCAAAGGCCAACACCGGGCCTTTCAAAGTGCCGGGAACCCTCTCGGACGAGAAGGTGCTGTTCCTCTCGGACATCTTGCCAACCGCCTTTCAAGCGGTGACCAACGCCGGGATCGGCAACGGCTCGAGTATTGCCATCTATGGCGCCGGGCCGGTCGGTTTACTGAGCGCCGCCTGCGCGCGGATGTTGGGCGCCGACCAGATCTTCATGGTCGATCATCACCCCTATCGTCTGGCCTATGCACAGAAAACCTATGGCGTTATTCCCATCAATTTTGATGAAGACGACGACCCGGCGGACACGATCATTCGCCAGACCAAGGGCATGCGGGGCGTGGACGGCGTGGTGGATGCCGTGGGTTTTGAAGCCAAAGGCAGCACCACCGAAACAGTGCTGGCTACGCTTAAACTCGAAGGCAGCAGCGGCAAGGCGTTACGCCAATGCATTGCGGCGGTCAGGCGCGGTGGGGTCGTAAGCGTACCGGGCGTGTATGCCGGTTTCATCCACGGCTTCCTGTTCGGCGACGCATTCGATAAAGGCCTGACCTTCAAAATGGGCCAGACCCACGTGCAGCGGTATCTTCCCGAGCTGCTTGGCCATATCGAGACCGGTCGCCTTAGCCCTGAAGTCATCATCAGCCATCGCCTGTCCCTGGAACAGGCCGCCGAGGGCTACAAGCTATTCGACAAAAAACAGGAAGATTGCCGCAAAGTCATCCTGACACCCGGCGAGCCCGATATTGCCTTACCGGTCAATGATGACCAGGCCGTTCTGCTAAGTACGTAGGGGACTTATCCGGCGTCTGGGGCGAGAGGGTTTGTATTCATCGCATGCCCTCACGCCCTTCCTGGGCGCCCTACTCCATCTCAGCTCAACGCCAGGGCGCAAACCAGCCCAGGCCATCCTCGGTCAGGCCGCGAGGGTTGTATTCGCAGCCGATCCAGCCATCGTAGCCGGCCTCGTCGAGCAGTTTGAACAGGTACGGGTAGTTCACTTCTCCCAGGTCCGGTTCGTGCCGATCCGGCACGCCGGCAATCTGGATATGCCCGACACCGGCCTGGAAGCGCTGGAAACCGGCAATCAGATCGCCTTCCATGATTTGTGCATGGAACAGGTCCAGTTGCACACGCAGATTCGGCTCGCCCAGTTCGGCCAGAATTGCATGGCCCTCGGTCTGGCGATTGATGAAGTAACCCGGAATCGAGCGGGTGTTGATCGGCTCGATCAACAGTGTCAGTTGGTGCTCGGCCAAACGTCGTGCGGCGTAACGCAGGTTCTCCAGATAGACCTCGCGCATGCGCGGACGCTGGCTCTCGTCACTCACCAGTCCGGCCATTGCGTGCAGTTTGGGGCAGCCCAGGGCGTGGGCGTATTCGATGGCCCGGTCGACACTTTCACGAAATTCCGCCTCGCGCCCCGGTATCGCTGCGATGCCGCGCTCGCCTGCGGCAAAATCCCCCGGTGGCAGGTTAAACAGCACTTGGCTAAGCCCGTGCTCGGCCAGACGCCCGGCCAGTTCGGCCGGTGCGAACTCATAAGGGAACAGGTATTCCACGCCCTTGAAGCCGGCCTTGGCGGCACGGCCGAAGCGATCCAGGAACGGTGCGTCGTTGAACATCATGCTGAGGTTGGCAGCGAAACGTGGCATTGCAGTCACCATTGGGCGCCGAAGGTCTGGCGCAGTTCTTCGATTTGTTCGTCGTCCAGCGCCCGTACCGGCTGCTGGCGCAGCAACAGGTAGAGCTTGGCGGTTTCTTCGAGTTCTTCGATGGCATAAGTGGCCGCCTCCAGGCTCTTGCCCGAAACGACCGGCCCGTGATTGGCCAGCAACACCGAACTGTGCTGTCCGACCAGCCCGCGAATCGCCTCACCCAGCCGCGGATCACCGGGCCGGTGGTACGGAATCAGCGGCAAGCGCCCCACACGCATGACGAAATAGGGTGTCAGCGGTGGCAGGCAAGACGTCGCGTCCAGGCAATCCAGGCACGAGACCGCCGCCGAGTGCGTGCAATGCAAGTGCACGATGGCACCGGAATCTTCACGGCCTTCATAGACGGCACGGTGCAGGAATGCTTCCTTGGAGGCGGGTTTGCCGGCCAGGTGGTTACCTTGCCAGTCGAGCTTGGCGATGTCGGCCGGGTCCAGACGACCGAGACAGGCGTTGGTCGGTGTCAGCAGCCAGCCATCGTCCAGACGCACGCTGATATTCCCGGAGGAGCCAGGGCTGAGCCCACGCAGGTAGAGGGAACGGCCGATCTCGACGATCTCTTCGCGCAATTGGCTTTCTGTCATGCCAGCATCTCCCAGGCCTTGATCATGAAATCGGCGCTACCGAAGTTACCGGACTTGAGCGCCAGCGTCAGCGGCCGACCGGATTGGCCGAGCGTCTGGGTCCAGGGCACGCCGGGGTCGATGCTCGGCCCGATGCGCAAACCTTCGATGCCCAGCGCGCCGACCACTGCGCCGGAAGTTTCGCCACCGGCCACCAGCAATTGGCCCACGCCCTGCTGTTCGACCAGCGCACGGGCAATCGCCGCCAGGGCCGATTCAATGCGTTCACCGACCTGCTGCGCGCCGAACTGTTGTTGCACCCGGCGTACCTCGTCGGCTGGACTGCTGGCATAGATCAGCACCGGCCCCGGGTGGCCGGCAGCCCAGGCCAGGGCCTCGGCCACCAGTGCGTCACCGCGGGCCATCAGCTCGGCGGCCTCAAGACGGAAAGCAGGATAGACCGCTGCCGCCTGCTCGATCTGGCCGAGGGTCGCTCGCGAACAGCTACCGCTGAGAATCGCCTGGCGCCCCCACCCCGCCTCCAGCCGACTGGCTTCGCCGTTGGCCTGCAACAGCCCTCTGGCCTGCCAATCCTGGGCCATGCCCAGCGCCAGCCCCGACCCGGCCGTGACCAACGGCAGATCGGCACAGGCCGCGCCGAGCACCTGCAAATCTTCATTATCAATGGCGTCGCTGATGGCGATGCCCACGCCCTCGGCGCGCAACGCGGCGATCCGCTGACGGGTCGCCTCGACGCCAGCGCGCAGGGTCCGGTAGTCGATCAGGCCGACCGGGTGGCGTGTCTGCGGCTGCAACACGCGCAGCAGGTTGGCGTCGCGCATAGGCGTGAGTGGATGGTCCTGCATCCCGCTTTCGTTGAGCAGCACGTCATTGGCGAACAGGTAGCCGTTGAACACGCTGCGGCGGTTTTCCGGAAAGGCCGGACAGGCCACGGTGAAGTCGCTGCCCAGGGCTTGAAGCAACGCATCGCTGACCGGGCCGATGTTGCCCTCAGCGGTGGAGTCGAACGTCGAGCAATACTTGAAGTAGAACTGTCGGCAGCCCTGCTGGCGCAACCACTCCAGCGCCTGCAGCGACTGAGCGACGGCTTCATCGGGCGCCAGGTTGCGCGACTTGAGCGCCACCACCAGGGCGTCGGCGTCGCCCACCGCCAAGGGCCCGTGTGGGACACCAATGGTCTGCACAGTGCGAGCACCGCCGCGCACGAGCATGCTGGCAAGGTCGGTCGCTCCGGTGAAGTCATCGGCGATGCATCCGATCAGGGGCATGGTCAAATCTCCTCGTTGGCGGCGGCAGGCAAGTTGATGCCGGGGAATATCTTCACCACGGCGATATCATCCTCGCGCCCCAGCCCGGAAGCCGACGCTTGCTTGAACATCTGGTGGGCGCTGGCGGTCAGCGGCAGCGGGAAGACCGCCTCCTGGGCGCTGTCGAGCACCAGGCCCAGATCCTTGACGAAAATATCCACCGCCGAGCGCGGTCGATAATCACCCGCCAGCAGATGCGGCACGCGGTTTTCGAACATCCAGGAATTACCGGCGCTGTGACTGATCACCTCGTAGAGCGCCTCGGGATCGCAGCCCTGACGAACGCCATAGGCCATGGCTTCGGCCGCCGCGGCAATGTGGACCCCGGCGAGCAACTGGTTGACCAGCTTGATCTGCGAACCTTGCCCGGCCTCTTCACCCAGCCGGTAGACCTTGGCGGCGACGGCGGCAAGTGCCGTTTGCGCCCGTTCGAAGGCGGCCTCCGGCCCCGAGGCCATGATGGTCAACTCGCCCGCTTCGGCGCGCACCGCCCCGCCTGAAATCGGCGCATCGAGCATCAGCACTTGATGCTCGGCCAAGCGCCCACTGATGCGCCGCGCAGCCGCCGCCGAGATGGTTGCACAGGCAATGACCACGGAACCCGGACGCAACCGCGCGGCAATACCCTGCTCGCCGAACAGCAGTTGCTCGGTTTGCGCGGCGTTGACCACCACGATGAAGAGCAGGTCGCTGAGCGCGGCGCTGTCACTCAGGGCACTGACCGGCTGGCCACCTTCGGCGATGAAGGCCTGGCGCACATCCTCGCGGATGTCGTAGCCCCATACGGGCAGACCAGCGCGCAAAAGCGCGCGCGCCATGCCCAGGCCCATGGAGCCCAGGCCGACCACACCAATACTGGATATTGCTGTCACGGGTGAATCCTCTTGTGGTTGTTATCCGGACGCGTCGGCCTCGCTTCGCGCTTCGCGCAGGCGGACTTCGGCGTTGCGCAGATGCGAGGAGGCCGCGGTACGTGCCGCCTCACTGTCACCTGCGGCGATAGCGGCGAGCAGCGCGTGGTGCTCCTGATCGACCTGACACATGTACTGGGCGTTACGCGCCTCGTTGCGACGGGTCACTCTGATCGCCTGTTGCAGCAGCTGGTGCAGAAAATCGATGGTTTCGAGAAAGTGCTGGTTACCGGTGGCGGCCACCACCGAACGGTGGAAGGCGAGGTCTTCGCGCACGCCGTCTTCACCCCGCTCGACCGCTTCGTCAAGCTCGGCCAAGGCGTTTTGCATCGCCCGCAGTTGCGCATTGGTGCGCCGTGCCGCGGCCAGCTCGGCGGCCTTGATCTCCAGCGCGCTGCGCAACTCGAGGATTTCCACCACCGCCTCGAAGTTGCCCTGGGGCGGAGACAGGCGCAGCGCGACACTGGGATTGGGCACGACGAAGGTGCCGCTGCCCTGGCGCGAAGTGAGCATGCCTTCGCGCTTGAGCATCGAAATCGCTTCGCGCACCACCGTGCGGCTCACACCGTACTGCTCGCACAGTGCCTGCTCGGTGGGCAGGCGGTTCCCGGCGGCCAACTGGCCGTCATGGACCGCTGCACTCAGGCGTTTGGCCAGCCGTTCGGCCAGCTTGGGGGTAACGTCGTTCAGACTGTCCACTCAAATTCTCCCGGCAATCGTCGCGCTGCCTTGCCACCCGCTGTGGGCAAGAAGAAAACACGCAACGGTTGCGTCCACGTTAAATTCATCATACAACATGACAACTGCTTGTCACCTGGTTCGTCAAATAACAAGAATACGGGGCGTTCGGCACCCTGCCCCGAATATTCTCCTTAAGCGGAGTGCAATACATGAAGATCCTGGTAACTGGCGGCGCTGGCTTTCTCGGCGCCCGCCTGATCGAAGCGCTGCTGGCGCCCACTGCGAGTGACTTGCTGCCCCCCGGTGCCAGCCTCGTCTCGGTCGACCTGGCGCCCTGCCCCATCAATGACCCTCGGGTGGTGTCGCACACCGGCGACATCTGCGACCCGGCCTTTATCAAATCGCTGATCGGCCCAGAGACCTGCCTGGTCTATCACCTGGCCGCGATTGTCAGTGGCCAGGCCGAAGCCGACTTCGACCTTGGCATGCGGGTCAATTTCGATGCGACCCGCACCCTGCTCGAAGCCTGCCGCCAACAGGCCCAGGCACCGCGTTTCGTGTTCGCCAGTTCACTGGCGGTATTTGGTGGGCCGATGCCCGAGCAGGTGCCCGAAGAACTCGCACCGCTGCCGCAATCGTCCTATGGCGCGCAGAAGGCCATGGCCGAACTGTTGATCAATGACTACTCGCGCAAGGGCTTCATCGATGGCCGGGTGTGTCGCCTGCCGACCATTTCCGTTCGCCCCGGCAAACCCAACGCTGCGGCCTCGTCATTTGCCAGCGGCATCCTGCGCGAGCCCCTGGCCGGCGAAGCGAGCAACTGTCCGGTACCACTGGATACCCGCATGTGGCTGTCTTCGCCGCAGACCGTGGTCGACAACCTGGTCCATGCCGCGCGCCTGGACGGCCAGGCGCTTGGCCTGCGGCGGACCCTCAACCTGCCCGGCATCAGCGTGCGGGTCAGCGAAATGCTCGACAGTCTCGCCCGTGTCGGTGGCGAGGCGGCGCGCGCGCGGGTCAGCTTTGAGCCGGACGAGCGGATCCAGCGCATCGTTTGCAGCTGGCCCGGCGACTTCGACATCCAGCGGCCGCTGCAATTGGGCTTTCGCGGTGATGCCGACTTCGACAGCGTGGTAAGGGCGCACCAGCACAGCATGAATCGCTGACCCAGGCGGCGCCGTGCGGTGCCGTCGTTCCATCCAATAACAACAAGAGTGATTACCCAATGGACGCAACTTCTATCGCCGGCCCACAGCTGATGGTGAGCCTGGTCCTGGCCATCGTCATCCTCATCGTGCTGGTTCTCAAGACCCGCATCCACGCCCTGCTGGCGCTGATCATCGCCGCCTCGATCGCCGGCCTGGGTGGCGGCATGGCGCCCGACGCGCTGGTCAAATCCATCACCACCGGCTTCGGTGCCACGCTGTCGACCATCGGCCTGGTCATCGGTTTCGGTGTGATGATGGGCCGCCTGCTGGAAGTCTCCGGCGCCGCCGAGCGGATGGCCTATACCTTCGTGCGCTGGCTGGGCAACAAACGCGAAGAGTGGGCGATGATGGTGACCGGCTACATCGTCTCGGTGCCGATCTTCTGCGACTCGGCGTTCGTCATCCTCAACCCGTTGGTCCGGGCACTGGCGCGCAACAGCGGCAAATCGATGCTGACCCTGGGTATTGCCCTGGCCAGCGGCCTGATGCTGACCCACCATGCGGTTCCACCGACGCCAGGGCCACTGGGGATTGCCGGGATTTTCAATATCGACGTGGGGTTGATGATTTTCTGGGGCGTGGTATTCACCATTCCCGGCACCTTCGTGCTGGTGGCCTACGCCCGCTTCATGGGCCCACGCATCGAGGCGATGATCGCGCAAAGCGGCCAAACTCCGGTCGAACCCGCCACCGCCTATCGTGAAGTGCTCGAACGCGCCGATGCCCGCGAGGCCGAACTGCCGCCGCTGTGGCTGTCGATGCTGCCGATCGTGCTGCCTATCCTGCTGATCTTCGCCAACACCCTGGTCGTCGCCCTCGGCAAACTCAACGGCGACAGCACCCTGACCCAGAGCCTGTTCGGTCAGACCATCGCTTTCGTCGGCAACCCGGTCATCGCTGTCGGCCTCGGGGTGGTGGCGGCACTGTATGGACTGGTGCCGCGGCGCCCGCGTGAGGAAGTCATCGCGCACATGGAGAAAGGCGTGGAAAGCGCCGGCATCATCCTGCTGGTCACCGGTGCCGGTGGTGCATTGGGTGCCGTGTTGCGCGACAGCGGTGCGGGTCAGTACATGGGCGAATGGGTCGCCACCTTGCCCCTGCCGGCGGTGTTGATCCCCTTCGTGATCGCGTCCCTGGTGCGTCTGATCCAGGGCAGCGGCACCGTAGCAATGATCACCGGCGCCTCGATTTCGGCGCCGATCCTGGCCTCGATTCCCGACGTTAACATGGTCTTCGCCGCCCAGGCGGCGGCCATTGGCTCGATGGTCTTTGGCTACTTCAACGACAGCTATTTCTGGGTAGTCAACCGCATGCTCGGGGTCACCAACGCCAAGCATCAGATGCTGACCTGGTCGATTCCGACCACGATCGGCTGGTTCACCTCCCTGCTCACCCTGTTGCTCTTCAACGCCATTCTCGGATAACAGTGCCGGGCACCTGGGCAGGAACTGATAAGTCCTGCCCAGGTTTGTCCCTTGCTCTTAACGCCAGCTCATTCACCCACAGTCGTTGCGGAGGAACGTGCGCCATATTTGCTCAACAGTTTCAGCGTCACGCCATTCGTCCAGCCGAAACCGTCCTGCAACTCATATTCGCCACCTCCCCCGCCATCTCCCCGCCCGGATACGTCGTACTTCTCTACCAGCTTGTCTTCGTTGCGGTAAAGATTGTGTACCTGTTGCAGGAAGCGAGTGCCAATCTGCTGCGCCAGCGCGGTGTGCCCATAGCGATCCAGCCCCTCAACCGCCACCCACTGCAGCGGTGCCCAACCGTTGGGTTCGTCCCACTGCTGGCCATTGCTGACCTGCGTGGTGGCAATGCCGCCAGGGCGCAGCAGACCATCACGGACTGCCTCGGCCGTGCGATTGGCGTGGTCCGCGGAGGCAAGGCCGGTGTAAAGAGGAAACAGCGTGGCGGCTGTCAGTTGCGGGCGTTGACGGTGCTGCTGCCAGTCGTAGTCCACGTAAAACCCTGCATCGGCATTCCACAAATACTGCTCGATGGCACGCTGCCGCCGTTCTGCGCGCTGACCATAGTTCTGGACGCATGGCGTGTTTTGCACGGTTTCACACGCCTTGGCGATGGTGCGCTCCAGGTGATAGAGCAGGCTGTTCAGGTCCACGGGCACAATGGATGTGGTGCGTATGGTTGCCAGGTTCTGGCCGTCGCCGAGCCAGCGCGAACTGAAGTCCCAACCGCTCTCCGCGCCGGCACGCAGATCACGCCAGACCTCTTGCCTAGGTCTGTTCGAGGCCTGTTCGGCGGTTTTGACATCTTGCAACCAGGATTCCTGTCGCGGCGTCGAACGGGCATCCCAATAGCGATTGAGCACGCTGCCATCGGCGAGCTTGACCACATGTTGCGCGGCGGCACCCGGTTTGAGCCCCTCGGCGCCCTGCATCCAATAGGCGTATTCCTTCTGCAGTTGTGGAAGGTAACGCCCAAACGCCTGGTCACCTTCGATGTGCGCCTGCAACTGCACCATGTAAGCGAAGAATGGCGGTTGTGAGCGGCTCAGGTAGTAGGTGCGATTGCCATTGGGAATGTGCCCGTACGTGTCGATCATATAGGCAAAGTTATCGGTCATCTGGCGCACCTGGGCCTGATCACCGCTTTGTTCAAGCCCGAGCATGGTGAAGTAGGAGTCCCAGTAGTACATCTCGCGAAAGCGTCCGCCTGGAACGACATAGGGTTGTGGCAAGGGCAACAGGCTGCTGTAGGGCGGCACTTGGCGATAGGTACGGCTTAACACGGGCCAAAGGCTGTCGATGTGCTCTTGAATGGGCGCGCCCGGTTTCGGTGCCGGGCTTTGCGCTGCGCCGGACTCGATGAAGTTGTCCTTCACGAAGGTTTCGAGATCGAAGTCGCTGTTGTCGCGACGAGCCAGGTATTCGGCACGGATTTTCGAGGGGTCGCGGGTGGGCAGTGCGTCGACGAAATGCTTCTGGTCGGTGAACAGTTGGTTGTTCTGCACGGCTTCGAACAACTCGGGATATGCCTGGTCGGGCGGCAGATTGGCCCGTTCCTTGGCATCCATGTAGCCCCAGGTCGCGGGCGGTTGGCTTGAGCAAGCCGCGCACAGCAACGCGGCGAAGGACAGGCTGGTGAAATACAGTGGTCGCATCAGCGGCTCCATCATTTGTCGTTCCTGACAAACGACTGACACGGCCGAACAAACCCGGGTTCATTAAATGTCGCCGAATCGACAGCTGGAACAAGAGAGGCCACACTCAAGTTTTTCACAGGGTCTGGCCCGACCGCCCCAGGTTCAATGCCCCCCCGGTTTCGACGGATGACACTCAAGCGCGTATAGGCCCAGCCGATAACACATTAAGTCAACGGCCCCCAGGCCGCGCCGGCACTGCTGGTTGCATAGGGTAACTCTCGATGATTTTGCCGTTTAACCGTCTGCTGATGAGCTGCGTCCTGGTGTTCCTGGCTGCAAGCACAGCCGTGCCAAACGCCGCCGCAGAGACTGCGCTGCGCATCGTTACGGAAGAACTGCCGCCCTATAACATGACGCAGAACGGGCGAGTGACCGGTATGAGCACCGAGGTGGTCCAGGCGGTGCTCAAGGAGGTCGGCGTAGAGGCGTCCATCCAGCCCATGCCTTGGGCGCGGGCCTACGAACTGGCGCTCAATGAAAGTAACGTGTTGATCTATTCAATCGTTCGAACGCCTGCGCGTGAATCACTTTTCCAGTGGGTCGGGGCCATCGCCCCAACCCAGTGGTACATGTATTCGCTGGCTGAGCGCCCGGTAAAACTCAACTCGCTGGACGATGCGCACGGTCACCAGATTGCCACCGTCAATCAGGACGTGGGTGAGCAATACCTGGTGTCGAAGGGCTTCCGCATTGGTACAGACCTGCAGTCGAGCAACAAGTACGAACACAACTACCGCAAGCTCAAGGTCGATCACGTGGAGCTATGGATTTCCAACGAGCTCAACGCGCTGTACCTGACCCGCCAGAATGGTGAAGACCCGGATAAAGTGTTGATCCGCTCGCTGCCGCTTCCCGAATTGAGCAGTCAGGACGGCTTGAGCATGGCGTTCAGTCGCAAGACGCCGGCCGCGACGGTCGAGAAATTCCGCTCAGGCCTGGAGACCATCCGCCGTAATGGCGTTTACGACGCCATCATGCGCAAGTGGTTATGACATGGCCGACGATTTTCGGACTGTCCCCATCCATCCGCCAAAAACCAGGACGTTCAGCTCGCTGGGACGGCGTCTGGTTTTGGCCACGCTGGTGTTCTGCCTGTGCTTTACCTTGGCGATGGTCACGCTGCGTACCTGGCAGGCCTGGGAAAACAATCTGGCGCAGATGAATTCCGAGCTGGTCCTGATCGACCAGGTGTTCCAGAACACCTTGGCCCATGCCATTTGGGAAATGGACCGTGAGTCGTTGGACAAGCAGATCACCAGCGTTGCGAATGCGGCGCCGGTGGGACGCGTGGCACTCAATATCCTGCGACCCGGACAGGCGCCAGAAATCATCGAGTTCAATCGATATGCCAGCAATGCATCCAGCGTGGCGCCGGTGCTGCATCGCCAGCTCGTCGCGCAGCCCTACATCGGCGCCAACGAAAAGGTCGGTGAACTGACCATCGAGGGCGATAACAACCTGCTTTGGGAACGCCTCTGGGACGAAGCCCGCAGCATCGTCATCACGCAGGTGATCCAGTCGTTGCTGCTGGCCGGCCTGGTCATGACCATGTTCAACCGCCTGGTGACCGTGCACGTTGTCCATATCGCCCGGCATCTGGGGAAACTCTCACCACAAACACTCAACTTCCACCTCAAGCTGCAACGTTCGGTCCGGCGCCAGGACGAGTTGAGCCTGCTCGAATCCAAAGTCAATGCACTGCAAGACAACCTCCACGCCCATCTGGAGCGCCAGCACTCGGACGAATTGGCCCTTGCAGCCAGCCGCGACCAGTTGGCCGAACTGGTCGAGGCGCGCACTTCGGAACTCAAGGCCGCCAACCAGGCCCTCGAAGCGCTGTCGCGTCACGATGCCTTGACGGGCTTGGCCAACCGTCGTTACTTCGATGAACTGAAGGATGTCGAATTCCGCCGTGCGATCCGCCACAACACCCCGCTGGCCGTGCTGATGTGCGATGTGGATTTCTTCAAGATCTACAACGACACCTACGGCCATATCAAGGGGGACGAGTGCTTGAAACAGATCGCCGGGACCCTGCGCAGTGTCTTCGGCCGCTCCGGCGAACTGACTGCTCGCCTGGGGGGGGAGGAGTTTGTCGTGGTATTGCCCAATACCAACGCCAGCCAGGCATGCGAGGCAGCCCAGCGGTTTCGTGAAAGCCTGGCTGAACTTGCACTGCCCCATGGCGGCTCAGCGGTTTCCCCTTTTGTCACCCTGAGCATCGGCGTCGCCGAGCTGGACACCAAAACCATGGATCACTTCGATCAACTGCTGCAACGCGCCGACCAGGCGTTGTACCGGGCCAAACGCCAGGGGCGCAATTGCGTCGCTTTATAAAACCACCGTGTGCTGCGAGGTCTGTATGCACTATCGTCTGAAGCTCTGCTCCTGCTTGCTCCTGGCCCTGATCAGCGTGAAAAGTCACGCCGAGGCGATCGAAGTCGTGACCGAAGACTCGTTATACGCCTACCTGCGTGAAGGCGCGCTCGTCGGCCCGGGCACTCGAATAGCCGACGAAACCTTGAGAGGCGCAGGAATCAGCGATTACCGCATGTTGTTGTACCCATGGGCACGCGCTTACGAAAAAGCGCTGCATGAACCCAATGTGATGATCTTCCCGCTCGATCGCACCCCGGCCCGTGAGCAGATGTTCAAGTGGGTGGGTGAAATCCATCGGGCGACGACCAAGCTTTACAAGCTGCGTGGACGTGACGGCATCGCCGTTGACAACCTTGAAGACGCCAAGCAGTACACCATAGGCGTGGTACGCAATGACGCCAAGCAGGTTTACCTGCAGCAGAAAGGCTTTACCCGGCTGGTGGTATCGGCGGACAACCACGATAACTTTCAGAAACTGTTGAATCAGCAGATTCAGTTGCTGCCGATGCCCGAGAATACTGCGCGCCTGATGAGCAAAGATGCCCAAGTGGATTTCACCACTCTGGAGGAGGTCTTTTCCCTGGATGAACAACCCCACCGAGTTCACATGGCGTTTAGCCTGAGCACCCCAGACGAAATCGTCACCCGGGCTCAACAAGCTTTCGCGAAGCTCAAGGCTTCAGGCGAAGTGGATCGGATCATGACTGAAGAGCGTTAGCGGGTAAGCCTAATGCAGTACGTGCAGGCGGGGTGATTTGCTGACGCTGACCCTCCTATGGCAGGCTTGGGTCAGAGCTTTTTTTCGCGGTTCACGCGGTCACTGCAAGTCGGCAATGAGGCCCCTCCCATGAGCAAAGCGCCCTATGTACCGCCCAGAGTCTGGAAATACAACGCCCCGTCTGGTGGCCAGTTCGCCAACATCAACCGCCCTACCGCCGGGTCGACCCATGAAAAAGTATTGCCAGTGGGCGAACATCCGCTGCAGCTCTATTCACTGGCCACGCCCAATGGCGTGAAGGTGACCATCCTGCTGGAAGAGCTGTTGGCGCTGGGGCACACCGGCGCCGAATATGACGCCTGGCTGATTCGCATCAACGAGGGCGACCAGTTCTCCAGTGGCTTTGTCCAGATCAACCCGAACTCCAAGATCCCGGCGTTGCTCGATCGCAGCGTGGAGCCGGCGATCCGGGTTTTCGAGTCCGGTTCGATCCTGCTGTACCTGGCGGAAAAGTTCGGCGCCTTCCTGCCCACCGATCCGGCCGGGCGCACCGAAACCCTGAACTGGCTGTTCTGGCAAATGGGCGCAGCCCCCTATCTGGGCGGAGGCTTCGGGCATTTCTATGCTTACGCGCCCGATAAACTTGAGTACCCCATCAATCGTTTCACCATGGAAGCCAAACGCCAGCTCGACGTCCTGAATCGCCGTCTTGGCGAAAGCCAATACCTGGCCGCAGACAGCTACACCATCGCCGATATCGCGGTCTGGCCCTGGTATGGTCAATTGGTGCGCGACAACGTGTACTCGGCTGCCGAGTTCCTGGCTGCCCACGAATATACCCATGTGCAACGCTGGGCCGAGGAGATCGCCAATCGACCGGCAGTGATCCGGGGGCAACGAGTGAACCGCACGTGGGGTGATGAAGCGAGCCAAGTGCCGGAGCGGCATCGGGCTGAGGATCTGGATTGAAGGGGCCGGGCCGGTCTTTTCCTGTCAGCACCGGATAGCAACCGCGGTGGGCCGGGCGCTATCCGAATCGCTGACCGCTGCGCGGATTAAACACGAATCGTGAATCGATGATTGACTTTTCAGCCATTGAACCTGCAATCGCATTCCCTATGCTGGCATGACTGCTCATTGAGCGCGGCGCATCGTGAGGCCCTCCCGGCGCGCCTTCCGATCACTCGCGAGAACCGTCATGAAAGGCCCCAGAACGCTCTACCAGAAGCATATAGATGCCCACACCGTCTGTACGCTGGACGACCATGGCCATGTGTTGCTCTACATCGACCGCCAGGTCGCCAACGAATACACCAGCCCCCAGGCCTTCAGCGGCTTGAGAGAGGCGAACAGAACGGTATGGCGCCCGTCATCGACGTTGTGCGTGGTCGATCACGTCAACCCGACCGCGCCTGATCGCGTCGCGGCCATGCCGGATGCGGGTGGCGCGCTTCAGGTTTCTTACTTCGAGCAGAACTGTCGAGACTTCGGAATCGAGTTGTTCGATGTCCTGGACAAGCGACAAGGCATTGAGCACGTGGTTGCCCCTGAGCAAGGCTTCATTCTTCCCGGGATGGTCGTGGTCGCAGGTGATAGCCACACAACGACCTATGGCGCGCTGGGCGCCTTTGGTTTTGGTATCGGCACTTCGGAAATTGAACACCTGCTCGCCACACAGACGTTGGTCTATAAACGTCTGAAGACCCTGCGCGTGAATGTGCACGGGCGGATGGGCGCAGGCGTCACCTCCAAAGACATCATCATGGCCTTGATCCGCGACATCGGTGCGTCCGGTGCGACGGGCTACGCCATCGAATTCTCCGGCCCCACCATTGAGTCCCTCAGCGTCGAAGCGCGCATGACCATCTGCAACATGGCCGTAGAGGCCGGTGCCCGTGGGGCTTTCATGGCGCCGGACGAAAAGGTGTACGCCTACCTCAAAGACAAACCGCGAGCCCCGAAAGGGGCGCTATGGGAGCAGGCTGTCGAGAAATGGAAAACGCTTTATTCCGACCCTGGAGCGCATTTCGACAAGGAAGTCGAACTCGATGCCAGCGCGTTGGAGCCGATGGTGACTTGGGGAACCAGCCCTGACCAGGCCGCGCCGATTGGTGAGTGCGTACCGGATCCGCGCCTGGAGAGCGACCTGATCCGCAGGCAGGACCTGCAGCGTGCACTGCGCTACATGGGCCTTGAGCCGGGAACCCGACTGGCCGGGGTGCCGATCAGTCACGCCTTTATCGGCTCCTGTACCAACGCACGCATCGAGGATCTGCGCGATGTCGCGCGCATCGTTCGGGGTCGCAAAGTAGCGGCGAGCGTGCGCGCGATGATCGTACCGGGCTCCACACGGGTACGTGATCAGGCGCAAGCGGAGGGGCTGGCGCAGATCTTCAAGGATGCCGGCTTCGAATGGCGCCAGTCCGGCTGCTCGATGTGCCTGGCGATGAATGATGATGTGCTGTCGCCGGGTGATCGCTGTGCCTCCAGTACCAACCGAAATTTCGAGGGCCGTCAGGGCGCCGGAGCAAGAACTCACCTCATGAGCCCGGCGATGGTCGCCGCCGCAGCGATTTGCGGCCACCTCACCGACGTTCGTCAACTGTCCATGGAGAGCTGAAATGCAGCCATTCACCATCGTTCGCGGTATCGCCGCACCGCTGCCCGCCGCGAATGTGGACACCGACGTCATCATGCCCAAGCAGTTCCTCAAGGGCATCGATCGCAATGGGCTGGACCGCGGGGTCTTCTTTGACTTGCGTTTCCTGGCCGATGGCGTCCCCAATCCGGCGTTCATTCTCAATCAGGCCCCTTGGGATCACGCCAGTTTCCTGATCACCGGACCTAATTTCGGTTGTGGTTCCAGCCGCGAGCACGCGGTCTGGGGGCTGAAGCAACTGGGTATACGCGCACTGATCGGCACGAGTTTCGCTGGTATTTTCTACGACAACTGCCAGCGCAATGGTGTTCTTCTCATTCAATTGAAGGAGCCAGAACAGCAGGAGATCAGCCATCTCGTTGGGTCACCTGAAAACTCGCAGATCACGATCGATCTGCATGCCCAGCAGATTCACCTTAAAACCGGAAAGATGATTGGGTTCGAGATGGACCCCTTGCGTAAAAAAGCGCTGCTGGAAGGTCTCGATGCGATTGGTACAACGCTTGAGCACACGTCACGAATCCGCGACTTCGAGGCACTGCACCATCGTTTGAACCCCTGGCTTGCCTGAGCCTCGAGCGAACAAGGGCCTGCATCCTGCGGGCCTGCGGGGCCGGACAGAACTGCCGTCAGGCGCGGGCCGTCTCCGGTAGCCGCAGCCTTTTCAAATAGCTCTCCAGAAACTCCACGCACACGCGAAGTTTGGCCGAATCCGCCAGCCTGGTCGGATACACCGCCCAGACGTTCGCGCTTTGGGTGTAATCGGGCAGCACGCGGACCAGCTTGCCTTGATCCAACAGTGGCTGAACATCCCACAACGACCGCAGAAGCACCCCGCGCCCAGCCAAGGCCCATTGCAGTACGATTTCTCCGCTGTTGGATGACAATCTGCTGCTGACCCGTACAACCTCATCGCGGTTGGCCTGATTCAAATGCCACACACCGAATGGATTGTTCCGCTCCTTCAGGACCAGACAATCATGATGAGCAAGATCCTTGAGAGTGATCGGGACCCCTCTCCGCTCCAGGTAATCCGGTGTGGCACAGAGCACTCGGTGGTTACTGAGCAGCTTGCGGCTGATGTGATGGCCCGGCAAGTCGTCACCCACGCGGATCTCCAGATCAAAGCCTTCGGCAACGATGTCTACCACGCGGTCGAACACATCCAGCCGCACCTCCAGTTCCGGGTAGATCGATGACAACTCTGCAATCGCAGGGGCAACATGATTGCGCCCAAAACCGAAGCTGCTGCAAATGTGCAGCAGGCCACGAGGGGCTTGGCGAATCTCGGTGAGCTCGCCAACGAAATCATCCATGTCGTCGAGAAAGCGAATCGCCCAGCGCTGGGTTTTTTCTCCCGCTTCAGTCAGCGCAATGCGTCGAGTGGTGCGATGCAAAAGCCGCGTGCGCAATGTCTGCTCGAGCACGCGAATCCGTTTGCTCACGAAGGCCGGCGAGAGCCCAAGCTCATCCGCGGCACCGGCAAAGCTGGATTTGCGAATGACGGTCAGGAAGACCCGAAGGTCCTCCGGCAGAGGCGTTTGAACACGAAATGTGTTTTCTGGTGTCATGACTGCCCGGCCTGCTCCACTTTTTTGCGAAGAATAGCATCTACTGACCCGCCCCCCGTCAGCTCATACCCAGCCCGTTCGGCAGCCCCAGGGAGATGGCCGGGATGTCAGTGATCACCATCAGAACCAGCAGCAAGGCAAACTTCGAGAGACGCCTTCGGCCACCCCGAACGGGCGACCGTGGCTGGGGAACTTCAGTTGGATTGGTTGGCCGCCTGGGCCGCTTCGATCAGTTCTGTACCGATCTGCGTTTCGAAGGCTTTCCAGGCAGGACGCACGGCGTTGCGCCAGGCATCACGTTGCTGTGGGGTCAGGCTGATGATCTCGCTCTTGCCCGAATCGATGATGCCCTGCTTGGCCTTCTGATTGAGCACCTCGGCCTGCTTGTTCACTTCGACAGTGACCTCATCGATGATCTGCTCCAGCTCATCGCGTACATCTGCCGGCAAACCATTCCAGAATTTGGTGTTGGCGATCAGCAGGTAGTTGCCGATGGCATGGTTGGACTCGGTCATGTACTTCTGCACTTCATAGTATTTCTGGGAATAGATGTTCGACCAGGGGTTGTCTTGAGCATTCACCACACCCGTCTGCAGGCCCTGGTAGATCTCGGCGAACGCCATCTTGCGCGGCACTGCGCGCAATGCGCTGTATTGCGCGGCCTGCAGGTCAGAGGGCTGCACGCGAAACTTCTGCCCGCGGGCATCACTTGGCTTGACCAGCGGCTTGTTCGCGGTCAACTGGCGCATACCGTTGAGCCAGTAGGCCAGCCCGGTGATGCCCTTGCCTTCCATTGACCTGAGCAGCGCCTTGCCTTTGTCCGACTGTTGAAAGCGCTGCGCTGCCGCCACGTCGTCGAACAGGAACATCAAGTCGAACAACTGCAATTGCTTGGTGTACTGCTCCAGTTTCGAGGGTGCCGGCGCCAACATCTGCACCTCACCCAGCAGCAACGCTTCCATCTCCTTGCCATCGCCGTACAACGACGAATTGGAGTAGACCTGCACTTCGACTTTACCCGGCAGGCGCTCCTCCACCAACTTCTTGAACATCAGGGCGCCCTGCCCCTTGGGCGTGCTGTCGGCGGTGATGTGGGAGAACTTGATCAGAATCGGCTCGGCGGCCTGGACAGACAACGCACCGACCAGGGCAAAGCTGGCAAGCACCCCGGTCAGGCCACGACGCACGGATGGATACTTCATGGTGAGCTCCTATTGTTTTTGTTCGAGCGTTGGGGACGTATCCCCCTCAGTCCGTTTGGACTCTACCCCCCGTCCCTACGCCACTGAAATTCATATTTGAACAATGCTGCCTTCGGCTTTCACGAAGGCTCGACCATGGAAGCTTCCCGTTGTTCGCTGCTCATCAGGTGTTCAAGCATCTGGCGTGCCGTCATCGACAGCGCTTCCAGGCTGCGCACGGCAATCTTCAACTCGCGACGCGCCCAGGGATCGTCCAGCGCAATGACCTGCACATCGAGCGCCGGCAGATAGGTCCGCACGGCAAGCTCCGGCAGGATGCCGATCCCCATGCCGGTGTGGATCATCCGGCAAATGGCTTCGAAGCTGCGCACCTGGATACGCAGGCGCAATGGCGTGCCCAAATGACGCGCTGCCTGTTGCAACAGGCCGTGCAACGAGGCGTCCTGCTGCAACCCGATGAAGTCGTAGCTGACCGCTTCGTGCAGGCTGATGCGGCTGCGCTCGGCCAGCGGATGCGCGCGTGGAGTGACCAGCACCAACCGATCGTGGCGGTAGTTGAACACCTGCAGCTCGTCGGCGGGCACATGGCCGGCAAAAATGCCGATATCGGTAAGCCCTTCGCGCACCGCACGGATGGCTTCGCTGCTGACCCGCTCTTCCAGATCGATTTTGACCTGCGGGTGCAACCGGGTAAAAGCACTGAGGTCCTCGGGCAAGAATTCGATCACCGCCGAGGTGTTGGCGTGAATGCGCACATGTCCCTTGACCCCCTCGCTGAACTCGCTGAGGTCGGCATTCATCTGCGCAAGGTTGTCCATCATATTGCGCGCGTGATGCAGCAGCGCATGCCCGGCCGGCGTCAGTTCGACGCCCTTGGGTTGGCGGTAGAGCAAGGCGATTCCCAGCTGGTTTTCCAGGTCGCTGACCCGTTTGCTCACCGCCGCCAGGGCCAGGTGCTCGCGCTCGGCGGCCTTGGTCAGGCTGCGCTCATCGGCGATGGCGACAAACAGCTTGAGGGTGACGAAATCGATACGACGCATAGGCGCGGCCTCCTGTCAGTCGTGTATCACGACGTGCAGCACGATGAAGAACAGTTTCAAGGTTCTCACAGGTGGTACTTCGCAGGATACGAAGCCTGGCTTGGTCATTGATCAATTGTTCAGTCCATGGGCCTGAGCCATCCTGCCTGACAAAGAACAGCGCACGACCCAAAGGTGCAGACATGACAGAACAACACGCAAGCAGCATGGCGCTGCAAGGCCTGAAGGTCTTGGAGATGGGCCAACTGATCGCCGGCCCGTTCGCCAGCAAGATGCTCGGTGAGTTTGGTGCCCAGGTGATCAAGATCGAGCCGCCGGGTGTTGGCGACCCGCTGCGCAAGTGGCGCAAGCTCAAGGACGGCACCTCGCTCTGGTGGCATGTGCAGTCACGCAACAAGCAGTCGTTGACCCTCAACCTGAAGGCGGCGGAAGGTCAGGAGATTGTCCGCCGGCTGGTGGCCGAAGCGGATGTACTGGTCGAGAACTTTCGCCCCGGCACCCTGGAAAGTTGGGGACTGGGCTGGGACACGCTGTCGAAGATCAACCCGCGCCTGATCATGCTGCGCATCTCCGGCTACGGGCAGACCGGTCCCTATCGCGACCGTCCCGGCTTCGGTGTCATCGGCGAGGCCATGGGCGGCCTGCGCCACCTCACCGGTTATCCGGGTCAGGCACCTGTACGGGTCGGCATCAGCCTGGGCGATTCGTTGTCTTCCCTGTATGGGGTCATCGGCGTGCTTCTCGCTTTGCAGGAGCGCCAGAACAGCGGCATGGGCCAGTTCATTGACGTGGCGCTGTACGAATCGGTGTTTGCGATGATGGAAAGCCTGGTGCCGGAATACGACGCCTGCGGATACATTCGCGAGCCCGCCGGCAGCGCTCTGCCGGGTATCACGCCGTCCAACTCCTACCCCTGCAACGACGGGCATTTCGTACTGATTGCCGGCAATGGCGACAGTATCTACAAACGATTGATGCACCTGATCGGCCGCCCGGATCTGGCCGAGGACCCGCGCCTGGCGCATAACGACGGACGCGGCGAACATGCCGAGCGCATCGATGCGGCCATCACCGAGTGGACCCGGCAACGCGACCGGGAGCAGGTCCTGGAAGCACTGAATCAGGCGTTGGTGCCGGCCGGCTTTCCCTACACCGCCGCCGATATCGTCAAGGACCCGCACTACCTCGCGCGCCAGATGATCGAGACCGTGCAAACCAGCGCCGGCGCGCTGAAAGTGCCGGGTGTGCTGCCCAAACTCAGCCGCACCCCAGGGCGTCTCGGCGCCGGCGGCCCTCAATTGGGCGAGCACACCGACGACCTGCTGGCCGGTCTGGGCCTGAGCGGCGAACAGGTCCGCGGCCTGCGCGAGCGCGGCATCATCTGAACAAGGGCGCGCCTGCAAACAGCTTGCGCCCCCTCACCGTTACCCGGAGCCCCCCCCATGAGCAAACGCCTGTACATCCAGGAAGTCGTCACCCGCGACGGCTTCCAGAGCGAAGCCCAGTTCATCCCCAGCGAAGACAAGATCGCCCTGATCGATCGCCTGGCACAAACCGGTCTGGCGAAGATCGAAGTCACCTCCTTCACCTCGCCCAAGGCGATCCCCAGCCTGCGCGATGCCGAAGCGGTGATGCGCGGCATCCGTCGCGTGCCAGGAGTGGAATACAGCGTGCTGGTGCCCAATGTGAAGGGCTGTGAGCGGGCATTGGCCTGCGAGGTTGACGAGATCAACCTGGTGATGTCGGCCAGCGACAGCCACGGCGTGGCCAACCTGCGCATGACTGCCGAACAATCGCTCGAGCAGTTCCGCCAGATCATTGCCGTCAGCCAGGGTAGCGGCGTGTTCATCAATGCCTCGTTGTCTACCGCCTTCGGTTGCCCGTTCGAAGGTCAGGTCGCCGAAGCGCGGGTCCACGGGCTGATCCAACGCTTGCTGGACATTGGCGTGCAGGGCGTGACCTTGTGTGACACCACTGGCATGGCCGATCCGGCGCAGGTCGCGCGCATCTGCCGTGAAGCCCTGGCGCGCTGGCCGCAGACCCCGTTTACCCTACACTTTCACAACACCCGAGGCATGGGACTGGCCAATGCCCTGGCGGCACTGGACGCCGGTATTGATCGTTTCGATGCCTCGCTCGGAGGGCTGGGCGGCTGCCCCTATGCACCTGGCGCCAGCGGTAATATTTGCAGCGAGGATCTGGTGCACATGTTCCAGCGCATGGGCCTGGACACCGGTGTCGACCTGGACAAACTGCTGGCGGCGGCGGCCACCCTGCCAACGCTGGTCGGTCACCCGGTGCCAGGGGCAATTCTCAAGGCCGGCAAGTCCGACCGACGCTATGCAAAAGCTCAATAGATACCAAGCCGGTAGCCTCGGGCCGAGGCTACCGCGCCGATAGTCGAGCGCCTCACCGCCCCCTCCAGAATCGGCCGATATTGTTATTGCGCCCTGCACAGACCATTCAAATCTGCTGGCTTTATAGCCGGAGCAGCTGCCTTGTAAGCTCCCTCTCGATCCCCATTGGCGACAAAGCCGGTGAGTGATTGCCGATCATCGATCCGGTTTGAGCGCGCCGGTATCCGTCGCCATCGGTGTCTTCAATGTCGCCACGGATCTTCTCTTCGCAGACTGGGAGTCAACGATGAAGCTACAGGTCAATGAACGCGAACTGGAGGTGGATGCGCCCGCCGATATGCCGCTGTTATGGGTCATTCGAGACCTCATGAACATGACCGGCACCAAGTTCGGTTGCGGTATGGGCCTATGTGGCGCCTGCACCGTGCATATCGACGGCTCGCCCCAGCGCAGTTGCATCACGCCGGTCGGCGCCCTGGCCGGTAAAAAAATCACCACTATCGAGGGGCTGTCAGCCGATATCAGCCATCCGGTTCAGCGTGCCTGGACCGAACTGGATGTGGTCCAGTGCGGCTATTGCCAGTCCGGTCAGATCATGGCCGCCGCTGCATTGCTGGCCAGCAACCCTGCCCCCACCGACGCCGACATCGATCAGGCCATGGCCGGCAATCTATGCCGTTGCGGTACGTACCAGCGCATTCGTTTGGCAATCCACCGGGCCGCCGAACTGAGCAAAGCCTGACCCCATTCTCTCAGCCACCTTTCAGCCAGGGAGTGCTCTGCAATGAATGCCATGATTGTCTCTTCTCGTCGCAGTTTTCTTAAGTCCGGCACCGTGCTCGGCACTGGCCTGATTGTCGGTTTCACGGTGCCCGCTGGCAGACGCCTGATGGCGCAAGACCTGGAGTCCGCCGAATTCGCGCCCAATGCATTTCTGCGCATAGCCGCGGATGACAGCATCACCATTTTCCTGGCCCATTCCGAGATGGGTCAGGGGGTCTGGACCACCCTGACCCTGCTCATCGCCGAAGAACTGGACGCTGACTGGAACACACTCAAGGTCGAGCATGCGCCGGCCGCCGCCGTCTATGCCAGTCTGCGGCGTGGGTTTCAGTGCACGGTCGGCTCTTCCAGCATTCGTGATGAGTTCGAGCGTTATCGCCGGGCGGGCGCAATGGCGCGGGCGCTGTTGATCCAGGCAGCGGCCATTCGTCTTGGCCAGGCCCCCAGCGCATTGCGCACAGAACATGGAGAGGTCATCGCCGGCAACACCCGTCTGCGCTATGGCGAACTGGCCGAACAGGCCGCCACGCTCCCGGTGCCGGATCCGGCGACGCTGCCCCTGAAAGATCCGGCAGCCTGGACGCTCATCGGCAAGGGCGCCCTACGGCTGGACTCGCCAGAAAAGATCAGCGGTCGCGCGAAGTATGGCATCGACGTCCAGTTCGAAGGATTGCTCTGCGCCGTGGTTGCACGGGCGCCGATGCTCGGCGGCAGCGTCCGCGCCTTCGATGCGACCCAGGCCAAGGCCCTGCCCGGCGTACGCCATGTGGTTCAGGTCCCCAGCGGCATTGCGGTCGTCGCTGATCACTACTGGGCGGCCAAGCGCGGGCGCGATGCGCTGCAAGTGCAATGGGAGGCTGCAAGCGGCACCGTCATCCTCGACAGCGACCAGCAACGCCAGGATTTAACCGCCCTGACCCACACACCGGGTGAAGTCGTCACGCAACGCGGCGAGGTGGAGCAAGCCCTGAAGTCTGCCCGCAAGGTAGTCGAGATGGCGTACAGCGTGCCCTACCTCGCGCACGCCACAATGGAGCCACTCAACTGCACCGTGAAGCTCAGCGACGATGGCTGTGACATCTGGGTCGGCAGCCAGATGCAAACGTTCAATCAACGAACCGCGGCAAAGATCACCGGTCTTGCCCCTGAGCAAATCCGTATTCACACCACCTTCCTGGGCGGTGGTTTTGGCAGGCGTGCCCTGCAGGATTTCATCGCCGAAGCGGTGGAAGTCGCCAAGGCTGTGAATGTGCCAGTGAAAACCCTCTGGAGTCGCGAGGATGATATGCAGGGTGGTTACTACCGGGCAGCCTTCGCCCAACACCTGCGCGTTGCCTTGGGGGCGGACGGGCGACCGGTGGCCTGGTCGCAAACCACGGCGGGGCAATCGATATTTCCGGATGCGTCGGGCATTCACCCGACGTCTGTCGAAGGCATGAGCGACTCGCCCTACATCATGCGCAGCCCGGCCTATCGGGTCGAAGCGCACGCCCCTCGGTCGAACATTCCGGTGTGGTATTGGCGCTCCGTTGGACACAGCCACAACGCCTTCGTCATGGAGAGCGCGGTGGATGAGCTGGCACACGCCGCCGGACAGGACCCACTGGCGTATCGCCGCCTGCTGCTTGAATCGGACCCACGGCACCTGGGCGTGTTGAACCTTGCCGCCGAACGCTTCGGTTGGGGGCGCACGCCAGCACCGGGACGCGGCCACGGCCTCGCCGTACATCAATCATTTGGCAGCTACTGTGCTCAAGCGGTGGAGGTTTCCATCGAAGGTGGGAATATCCGCGTTCATCGCGTGGTGTGCGCGATCGACTGCGGCATCCCGGTCAACCCTGACAACATCAAGGCACAGATGGAAAGCGCTATTGTCTTCGGCCTCAGCGCAGCGCTGTTCGGGCAGATGAGCATCAAGGAGGGTCGTATCCAACAGTCCAACTTTCACGATTACCGGGTGCTGCGCATCAACGAAATGCCGCAGATCGAGGCGCATGTGCTGCCCAGCACCGAGAGCCCTGGCGGTGTAGGCGAACCCGCAACGCCCCCCATCGCTGCGGCGGTGGCCAACGCGGTCTTCGCCCTGACGGGTCAACGCTTGCGCGAACTGCCGTTGCGTCCATCGAGCAGTACATGAAGCGAAGGCCTTCAGGTCAGCGGGCCAAAGCGTTCGGCATACAGGGCACCCACCCACTCGACAAACACCTTGAGTCGTGGAGAGAGCTGGCGGTGATAGGGATACAACACCGAAACCGGGAGTCCTGGACTGGGCCAGTCACCGAGAACCTCGACCAACTCCCCTGACGCCAGGTATTGCTCCACGCGAAAGCGCGGCACCTGGATCAGTCCACAGCCGTTCAACGCACAGCAGCAGTAAGACTCGGCGTCATTCACTGAAATCCAGCCCCCCGGCTCCAGCTCGACCACTTGGCCGTCAATGACAAAGGTGAACGGGTAACGTATGTCATGATTGCTGGCAAAGAAGCCCACGGCCTGATGTTCAGCAAGCTGCTGTGGAAACATAGGCGTGCCGTGTTCGGCCAGATAGCCGGGGCTGGCACAGACCACTTCAGGCATCAACGCCAGCCGCTTGGCCACCAGCGAAGAATCACGCGGGTTACCTGCACGGACCACGCAATCGACGCCTTCGCTCACCAGATCCACCAGCCGGTCGCCGCAGCTGATGACCAGGTTGATTTGGGGATAGCGCCGATGAAAATCCTGGATGTTCGGCAGGATGATCCGAGTCGCATGGGTCCCGTGCAAATCCAGACGCAAAGTGCCGCGCGGATTCGCCACGACCGTGCTGAGTGAAGACTCGGCGTCCTCCAGATCTGCGAGCACAGCCTTGCATCGCTCATAGAAGGCCTGGCCGTCGAGTGTCGGCCGCACCCGCCGGGTTGTACGCTCGAGCAGACGCGCACCGAGTTGCCGCTCCAGTTCCTTGATGGCCAGCGTAGCTGTGGCCCGCGGGATATTCAGACCGTTGGCTGCACGAGTAAAACTACCTTGCTCGATAATGCGAATGAACAGTTGCAAGGCATCGAATTTGTCCATCGTGTGACGCCCTTTTATTGGTGAGAGATGAACAGTCTTACCCGCGATGCCTGACTAATCCACCCCATCGAAGCAACCAGTATCACTTTCACGACGGTGCAAGGTCCAGCGTAGGCCGATTGTTTATGGCAGGTGAATGGTCATGGCAGCCCCGTCGATTTATCCATCGCCAGGAAGACACCACACTGTCCCCGTCAACCTTTTGATAAACGACTCCAGGACATCATTCAGATGAAACCGACATCTCATGCTCCCAATGCTGAACAGCCCTCGAAGCTGGTCATCCCGGCCCTGGGTATTTTTTATCAATGGGGCGAGCCTCTCGCCTATGCAATGCTCAGGTTATGCCTGGGGATCATCATGGTGACCCATGGCTTGCCCAAGCTGTTGGGAACTTCACACGGCTCGATGGCGGATCCCATGGCGGGTTCGATTCACTTGATCGCAAACGTGCTGCATTTGCCATTCCCCGCGCTATTGGGTCTGTTCGTCGCCTGGCTTGAAGGTTTGGGTGGGTTGCTGCTGGCGCTAGGGTTGGCCACCCGGCCATTGGCGGTGGCGATGGCCATACAGATGGCGGCGATCGCTTACATCCTTGGCCCGAACTGGCCCTGGATAGACCGTGGCATCGAATACCCGGTATTGATGGGCTTTCTTTTCACTTATATCGCCTTCAAGGGGGCCGGTCGTCACTCACTGGACCGCCTATGGGGGCGTGAATTCTGACGCCTTCGCAGCGCTTATCGACCGGCATCGGCTGACAGTCGATAAGGATGGCGGTTAGATGATGAGCGAAGGATTCACCCGTGTTCAATCATCGTTGAATGGAGCGCTCGGATCCCTTTCACCCGGCGCCCCAGGTCGCTGGATCGTGGCGCAGTTCGAATCATAGCCCTGCCCCTCGAGTTGGGCGCGTGCAAACGCAAACGCTTCATTCAACGAGCCGTGCATCACCCCGTCATGCCCCAATCCTTCATAGGTTTTCCAGGTGACCTGGTTTCCAGCCGCGCACAGCGCCGCCGCCACCGCATACTGTCGTACCGGGGTGATGGTCTCATCGGCCTGGCCGGTGGCAATCAGCAATGGAAAAGCGATCGTTGCCTGGGGCATATCGGTCGTGGGCGTGCGCAGAGCGCTCAACGCTTGCGCACTGATGGTCAGCAACTGCGAAAACGAACCGATTTTCAGCTCCCGCGACTTGAGGGCAATTTCCCGCGTACAGCTTTGCCGGGCAACGTCGAGAAGCTGCAGCCCTTCAGGCGTCAGTAGGTCGTCTATTCGGGGCGCGTTGTCGCGTAACCCGCCAGTGGCCAACGACAGGAAGATCGTATTGGAATGGCGCGCCTCAAGCGCGATGGGCCCGTCGGGGAATGTACTATTGGGCGCTGTGATAACCGCACCGAGAATATTGAGTTCAGGTGCATAGCTGGCGGCGAGTATCGACGCGCCCAGAGCGGCGCCGCCCCCCTGGGACTGCCCCGCCAGGATCGTGCGGTTGGCAATCACACCGGGCTTGAGTGCGCGAGCGGCACGAACTGCATCCAGGACAGAGCTGCCTTCGGCCTGCCAGACCGTATACGGGTGAGGCCCTGGCCCCCCCAAACCTTGATAGTCAGTTGCCACGACGGCGAATCCGCGCTCCAGCCAACGATTGATGTACGCAGCGTCACGCGCTCTGAACCCGGTCCACGAGGGCGCGCATATGTCGGCGATCCCCAGCGTACCGTGGGCCCAGGCCAAGAGCGGCCAACCTTCAGACGGAGCAGGACCACTCGGCAGGAACAGCGTGCCGCTGACAGGCACCTGGCCTGAGTGCCAACGCTGGTCCGTGGAACTGTAGAGCATGCGTATGGTTTGCGCCGCGGCTGGCACCCGCTCCTGCGGTTTGAGCGTTTCGCTCCTCAGCAAGACACCGGAAACAGTGGGCATTGGATCCTGCCAGCGATAAAACGCAGAAAGCTCCATATCACCTGCGGCACGCCCGACCGGAAGTTCACCGGCAGCCATTGCGTTGAACGCAAGGGTCATGATGCTCCCAAGACAGATCCGCGTCACAAGTGAAGAAGCAAGGGTTCGAAGAATCAGCATTTAGCGTTCGCCTCATGATGAAGAAGGCCCCAGCACAATGGTCTGGAGACCACGAGAGTCAGTGTTCAGGATCAGGATGACTGGCCGGACGGCGCACTACGCCAGTGCCTGACGCAACGCAGTGGCTTGGGTGAAAATCACATCCCGTACGACAGGTGCAACTTCATTGAATCGCAGGAACCCGTGGGTCATGTTCGCAAGGACTTCCAGGTGCGTCGCCACACCGGCAGCGTGCAACTTATCCGCCAGCTCACAGTTTTCGTCGTACAACGGATCAAGTTTTCCGACGATCAAGCGCACAGGCGGGAGCCCAGCCAGATCAGCGGTGATCGGCTGCACCCGCCAGTCATCTTCATCCTCGGCCAGGTAGCTCGCCCAATAAGCGCTCATCGTTTTGGCAGACAAGTTTTGCCCGCCATACCCTCCGAGTCTCTGCCACGAATCGGAAGAAACGCCTCGGGAATAGGAGCCGTAGTACAGCATCAGCTGTCGCACCGCATCCATTCCAGCGTCGCGCAGCGCAAGGGCGGCGCCCAGGGCCAGATTGGCGCCCGCCGAGTCCCCACCCAGGGCATACCCCCGCACAGGACAATGAGTGATTGTCCCCAGGTTGATGACCCTGCTGACTATCGACACCACCTCGTTAAACGCCACTGGAAAACGGTATTCCGGCGAGAGGGCATAGCCGATGGACAACACCGCCAAGCCGCTGTCACGCACCAACTGGCGCAGAGGAGCGTCCCAATCGGCGAGTGCTCCGTGTCGAAACCCGCCGCCGTGACAATAGAACAGCAGCAAGGGCGTCTCATCGTCTTCCGGCCAATACAGCTTGCACGGAACAACCCGACAATTGACCGAAAACTCCAACATGCGCTCGCAGGACAAAGGCACACTGGGTCGCGACGCCCATGCGCTGATTCGTTGCAACTGCGCGCGAACCTTCTGAATCTCTCCTTCGACGACAGGAAGCAGACCCAGCTCGCGTAACGTCGCCGCGACGCTGACCAGGTCTGGATGAACCTCGTTAGGATCGACGAGCACCACGTCTGTCCCCTCACCGCCCACTTTCGGGTTGTCGCACTTCTCACCGAGCCTGGACATCGCCACCTCTGATTATCGGTTGTCTGCCGCCACGTTGAACAACGGCGCCATTAAGAGCCTGCCTTGATGAATGGCTGGCGCTGGTCATTGTTCGGATTCCAGGATCGCGTCCCTCACCATGAAGGCCCATTGCGCGCCGTGCATATCACGATCCTGCAGAGCCCCCTGCACCACGGGACGCGGCAGGCTGATCTTGATCACATTCAATGCATCGATCCGAAACACGCTGATCGACTCGACGGTCCGGCGAAAGAGCTGAGCAATGGCCGGCGCTTGCAGTTTCGGTTCGCCCGCCAGCTGGGCAAAAACATCCGAGTCCTGACAAAACACATCAATGGTCAAAGAAAAGGGGCCGGCGTTCTTGGAGCGGATTTCGTAGCCGAGTGCTTCCATGGTATTCATCTCACGCCGCCTCAATGGTTTTCATGTCAAATCGAAAAGGTGCCAACGGATTCGCCACGACCATCACATGGCTGAGCACGAACTCATAAACCACTCCCCGGTCCATCGAGGCTGGAGAGAATGGAAACGCATGGGTGGGCAGGTCTTTGTCACCTGGCAACGGGAAGTGCAACAGGTAAGGATTGAGCAAAGCGACGATGTCTTTCGTGCGTTCGGCAGTTGCGGAAGTCGCCAGGGCCATGACGCCTATTTCCACTGGGGTGGCGGATCGCGATTCAAAATCCCCCAACGCCGCGTTCTTGCCAATCGCGCGAAACTGCAGGTCGTAGTCGCCCGATCCGATATTCAGATGTTTTTCTATTCGCTGGCGCATCACCGAATCGAGACAGGCGAGCCATTCATCGAAGCGCTCAAGGTACTCGGTGTCCCGGACAATACTCATGACAACCGATTGAAACCCGCAAGGCGCCGCACCTTCCAGCTTGACGGTGTAGTCTTCACTGGGTTTCCAGATCGAGCCTTCTACCCGCACCGTTCGCTCGTCGATCGCGGTGTACACAGCCCCCTCGACATCCAGCACACCACCCGGCTCGACGAGCACGTAGGGATTGCTGTTCTCATAGAGCATGTGAGCCATCACCGATCGTGGCGTAAGCCGGGCACCCTCACCAATCGCCTCGATGGTGAATCCCGTTTCGTCAATGGTTGCCATGACCACGGCCTGGGCGGGTGTGGTGGTACAGGATGCGCCACATTCTAGAATCTTCCCGGCGTGCCAGGCGGCCCCTGGATGCCCCCCTCGCATGATCGGGAGCGACGCCATGACGGCGGTGTCCGTGGAGCGACCGGCCAGGATGATGTCCGCGCCTTCCTGGAGCGCATGAATGAAGGGTTCCACGCCCATGAGCGCGACTATTCGAGAACAGCGATCCACCAAGGCATCATCAATAAAATCAAGCTGCAGCGGTTTGATCCGCTTCTCCAAAAGTGCTGTTTTCACAGAACTTGCTGGCTGCTCGCTGTAGATGCCCGCGATACGTACGGTCTGCCCCAGCTCTGCCGCGACCTCCTCACAGAGCCCGCGCATCAAATCGACACCCGCGTCGGAACCACAGGTTCCGCAGCTGCCAATGATGAGCGGGATCCCCAGCTTTTCCCGGGCCTGCATGAAGACCCGAAGCTCTGCGCGCAATATCGAAGCAGAAGACTTCGTCGTGCCAGTACCGAGATAGTGCGGACCCGAGTCGGTGGACCCCGCATCCATTGCAATCACATCGGGACATTCCAGAAGCGCCTTCTCAAACGCATCTCTCGGGAATCCGGTGCCGATTGCACCCGTTGGCGTAAGCACCTTGATCTTGACGTTCATGTATTTTCCTTTGCAACGGTATGTCGACGGCCGTCTGCGATGACACAGTGCCCAGGCGGGCTCCGCCCTTCCAGGACCGCCACCACACACTGGGCTGCAATTAAATTGGTGCGATTCAAGCCTTCCACCGTAGAGGCGCCGGCATGGGGGGTCACGACCACGTTGGGAAGTTTGATGAGCTGCTCTGTCACTGCCGACAGTGAAGGGTCGGACTCGCTTTCGAACACATCGAGTCCTGCCCCGGCGATGTCTTCCTGTTGCAGGGCTTTCAACAGATCCGCGTCGCGCACCAAGCCACCTCGGGCGGTATTGATCAGCACGGCGCCAGCTTTCATCGACTTTAAAGCGCGGCTGTCAATCATTCCCCGGGTCTGCGGGTTAAGGGGGGCATGAAGCGTAATGAAGTCACTTTCCTGAAACAGGGTCTCCAGATCTACGAAGCAGCTCTGCCCCCCGTTGGCTTTTTGTGAACTGTCTGGGCGAGGGGCATAAATCAGGGGTTTGACTTCGAACCCGGCGAGGCGCAGCAAGACGCCTTTGCCGATTCTGCCCAATCCGACGATTCCGACCGTTTTGCGATACAGGTCACCGCCCAAGGGAATGCTCCAGTCGTTGGCAGACAGCCCCGCCTGACATTGTTTTAGCTTGCGACACACCGCGAGCATCAGCGCAATCGTATGGTCAGCGACACTTGCATCATTTCCACCGACGGCGATCGTTGCGACCTTTCCGGCCGCTTCCACCGCCACCGTATCAATGCGCTCATACCCCACGCCACGGCGGGAGATCACCTTGAGCCGAGGGAGCGAACCGAGCAGGCTGGCCGTCACATTCGCGTGCCCTAAAATCCACCCGTCAGCGTCAATCAGGAGGTCGATCAATTGCCGCTCACTCAAACTTCCGTCGGCAACTCCCGGCGCAAGTTCTGCGATGATGACTTCACAACCGCAATGCTTGAGAAAATCAAGGGTCGCCGAATCAAAAAAACGTTGTGTGACGACAACCCGATGACGAGTTTTAGGCATCGCGCACCTCCCGACATAGTTTAAATAACCCGTATTCCATGAGCACACTCCACTCAAAACGCATAATCCAGGTACACCCGGGCTTCTGAGCCATTGACAACGTTATTGGGTTGGGCGGAAACAAGCGCAACAAAATCCTGGTCGATTCTGTAATCGAGATAAATCAAACCAACGGAAAGGCCGGCGTACTCTTTGTCATCGAATCGATAATAAACGCGGTATTCGTTTTGCCTTTCCCAAACATCCGTCTTCTGACCACTGAACGGGTTCACGGCGTCAAAGTTTCCCTGCTTATAGAGCGCCATGACTTTAAACCCGTCCAATGACGCCCCCAGCAGCGAAATACCGCCCAGGTCGTACTCCGCCCCTACCTGCCAGGTTCTTTCACCATGATTGTTGAAATCGTTGCCGGAACGGGTCCACGCATCCATTCTCCCGTCCACGTTGTCCGCGTGGTCGAAATAGGCATAGCCCAGGTTGCCATTGCTCAGCTCGGCGTGTGTCTCGGAGAAGGAAACACCCAGGCGCAACTTATCGAGCAATAAGCCAAGGTTGACGTTTAACCACGTGGCCTCTTTATCATAGGCCGCGTCACCGGCGGACCAATCTTGCTCCCACAGTCGTCCCGCTTTTTGGAACTGATAATACTGAGTGTCTAAAATGATCCCTGCCGTTTCACCGATAGGTGCCTGCAGGGTCAAGCCATAACGGGTATTTTCATTGAAGTCCTTTGACACACCACGGGCATAGCTCAACTCAACGGCCTTCAGATCGTAGTTGACCCCATAGGTGTAGACGTTGCTTATTTCCTCACCCGACTGGCTTAGCAGCTTTCCGAACGCCTGCCTGTCCCGCGGAGAGCTTCGATCGATATAAGCCGCTTCGAAAGCCATCGTTCCGGGCAGCGGCCCGATGCCCATGTCAGTCAAGTTGAAATGGGCACGCGCGCCCTGATAGGAACCCGGCACGAGTCGCGTGTCATTGCTGACCAGGGTGCCCGCGTCAAATCGACCTCGGCCTATTTGTGAGTCTGCGTTCCATCCCTCGCCGACGTGGCGCAACTTCAAGTAACTTTGCCCGACTTTTGCAAAGCCACCGTTAGAACCATCGTCATTATCAAACAGGTCGCGGCTGTCCTGCTCGGAATCGATCATTGCCACACCGTACAAGGATGCATCAAAGCCTACGACGCCGCCCCAGTAGTTAGAGTTGTAATCCAGGATCGCGCCGACCCCTACCCCACCTAATTCGGAGCCGGTCGAAAACCCGCCGAAGCTGTCCTCAATCAGGTCGTTGGATATTCGCGTATTGATGTACATGGATCGAAGATAAGCATTCAACTTGCCTTCATGCTGAAATCTATCCGGATAGCTGATACTCGCAGAAAAACAACTGCCCGATGCAAACAGCGTAGCGAGATATGTCATTGCGACGGCTTTAGTCGATTTCATGATCACCTCAATTATTATTTTTATTTTTTCAATGAGCAGGCGTGAGCTGGCACTGCTTTAAACAAGCAGTGCAGGGATACAGGTGGATCTTTAAATAATTGCTCTTGTAACGATGGCCGTTGCTATGAGCGTAAGGCTGCTGCCGATTGCCCACAACAAGCAGTATCTTTGCATCTCGCCCATGTCCCGCTGGATAATCCCGCTGATGAGATAAACAGCGGCAACGAGTGGACTTAATGCGTGAACCGGTTGCCCCAGCACCGAGGCGCGGGCGATATGCATCGGGTCGATGCCATATTCCGCGCCCGCCGCGCCAAGTACCGGCAAGATCCCAAAGAAGAACGCGTCATTGGAGAGCAGGAAATTAAGCGGCAGCGCGACAAGGGCGGTAATGATGCTGAAGTACTGCCCGCCGCCATCAGGAATCATCTGCACGATCCGCGCCGACATCCCATCGACCATTCCCGTACCGGATAGAATGCCAGTGAAGACCCCTGAAGCGAATATCAGGGCAATGACCGTCAACACACTGTCGGAATGAGCTGCGATTCTCGCTTTCTGCTCCGCCAAACGTGGATAGTTGATCAGCAACGCCAGGGAAAACCCCACCATCATCACCAGGGGTAACGGTGCCAGTCCTGTACCCATGGCGTACATCAGCGCGGCCGTGAGTGCCAGGTTGACCCAGAACAGCCTGGGGTTTTGCGTGGCCGATTCGATAAGGGGTAGAGGCAGCTCTTCAGACACAGTGTCCTTTGCCATGGGCGTCCACCCCAAACGGCGTCGCTCTTTGCGGCCTATCCACACTGCCACGATAAACGCGTAGGCCAGACCTGCAAACATGGCGGGTACAAGGCCCAGGAATATCTCGCTGACATCCAGATGCAGCGCGCTGGCAGCCCGCGCTACCGGCCCACCCCAAGGGATGATGTTAACGACCGTATTGGTCAACAGAAGCATCAGTGCAAGGATGAGCGGGTTCATCCCAAGGCGAAGGTAGAGCGGCAAAAACGCCGTTGTCACGATCAGCACCGTCGTTGCCCCATCCCCATCGAAGGAGATGACCGACGACAGCAAAGCGGTGCCGAGCACCACACGAAGGGGATCATTTCCCACATAACGCAGAATCCGGCGAACCGCGGGCTCGAACAGCCCCGCGTCGAACATGATTGCGAAATACAGGATTGCAAACATCAACATCAATGCCGTTGGCGCCACTTGCTGGACGCCTTCCATCACCATGCCGCCCAACTCCGGTCCTGCGCCGCTGGCCAGCCCGAAAGCAATCGGGATGAGGATGAGCGCTGTCACAGCAGAAAGTCGCTTGCTGATGATCAACGCCATAAACGTGATGACCATTGCGAAACCTAACCAAGCCATGCCTATCACCTTTTCTTGTTTTTTTATCAATGTCGTAGCAAATCAATGTGAACGACCGGCCACTCCCGAGGAATCTACATAGGGGAGAAAACCCTGTAAATCTTGATTTTTTCCGTCAACATCCCGCAAATACTGGGGCAAACGTGCTCGTGAAAAGATATCTCAGGGACGCTGGTCGGCTTTCAATGCCCACATCCGTCGGTACCTCTGTGTAGACCGTCCATTGCTGACTCCCTTTGAAAACACGACGGAATGGATATCCTGGTAGACATTGACGCAAGGCAGGTATATTTAATGAATATGTACAAACCCCCATCAACCTGTTCGGATCCGTCATGCCTGATCAAGAAGACCTTTACCTTTCGGCAGAAGAAGCGGCTGGAATGCTGGGGGTCAGCCTTCCAACCCTTTATGCCTACGTCAGCCGGAAGAACATTCGGTCCGTCAAGATCGCCAACACGCCCAAGCGTCGCTATTGGGCCGAAGACATCCAGCGCTTGGTGAAAAGCCCCGCGGGGCACGCTGCAAAGCGCTCGTCGTCATCGGACAGCGCCATTACATTGATCACCGATGACGGCCTCTTCTACAGGGGGCACGACGTCGTCGAGCTCGCCGACCACGCCACGGTCGAGGAGGTCGCCGGATTGATGTGGCAGGTGCCATCGGCCTTCGGACCGTCGCTGCCGCGCGCGCCGAAGGATAGCGTCAAACTGCTGAAGATCTATGAGCACATGTCAGCGCCGGAGAAGGCAATTGCGCTTTTCCCGCTGGTTCAAAGGGAGAACCCCAAAGCCTTCGATCTTTCCATCGACAGCTATGCACGCACCGGCGCCGATGTCGTGAGATGGTTTGCCGCGTTGGTCGTGGGCGCGACCCAACCAAGCACACAACCCTTGCACGAATTCATTACCCAGGCCTGCGCAGCCCCGCCAGCCCACGCCGATCTGATCAGGCGTCTTCTGATCCTCAGCGTCGATCATGAACTGGACCACGCCACTCACAGCGTTCGCGTTGCCGCCACGACCGGCGCCACCCCCTACTACGCAGCGATCGCGGGACTCGCGGCCGCCAGGGGTCATAAGATCGCCTATGGCAGAAACGAAGCCGCCAGCAGGATGATCGAGGAAATCTGTACAGCTACCGATCCCACCCAACCGATATTGCAACGGTACAGTCAGGAGGGGCACATCATCGGGTTCGGACCTAATGTCCACTCAGTCAGTGACCCACGTGCTACCAATCTGATGAAAGCGTTGACCGCTGCCTTCGAGGGCGACCCCGAATTTGCCAAGCTGCAGAAAGCTTTTTCGGTCGCCTCGGAACTCGTCGCATACCCCCCGGAATTCATTCTCCTGGTGAGTTTCATCGGTAGAAAGCTTGGGTTGCATCGGCAGGAAATCGCACTGGCGGGTGTCGGAAGATTGATCGGCTGGATAGCCCACGCCAGCGAGCAATACAACCAGCATCATGACGCTCGCCCCCGCGCTCGGTACACGGGGACTCTGCCAAGAGCGACCCACCTCGCCAGTGACTAGACAGAAGCAACCATGGCCGCAAACAGCGATGTGAATTCGGATTGGTGTTGAAGTTCAGCCACATACCCAAGCACCTTGGCCTGCGCCGACTCTTCAAGATGAGGTGAGGCCATGCTCCTGAATTTTCGTTCAAAATCGCTATCGGTCATCGGTGTTTCGACGGACCCCGGCCCGCTGATCATCTCGCTTACGACGATTTCGCCTGACACCAGCGTGGCGCTGACCCGGTTGGCAAGATGACGCGGAAACAACGCGGTGAGCGCGCCATCCTCCACCACGCGGATCTTGCCCATCAGGGCAACCACCATGGGATCAGCCATTTTTTCCGGCGAATAAGAGTCTACGGTGATGTCACCGTCGAGCAGCGCCCGGGCCACGTTGTAGGGCAAGCTGTGATCCGCCGTCTCTCGCGTTTTGGGCAACCATTTTTCAGGGGTGTCAGCCAACACTCGACGGTTGAACTCGGACGTTTGGATAACGATGCAAGCGATATCATCGAGATCGTCAATCCGAGCACGTATGTCCAGGGCTGCCCACACCGCGGTATGCAGCTCACCGTTGGTGGGAAAGGTCTTGGTCAGGGAGCGCCGTATAGCGTAATCACCATTCTCGGGCGTACCAAAACGATCCGTATCCAGGTCGAACGGGCCTGAGACCAATTTAAAGAATCCCATGTCCCCCTCGAACACCGGCGACGGGCCTGTCATGCCGTGACGCGATAGCTGGGCAGCGAAGATCGCATTACGTGCAGCGTTTGCGGCCGAGCAGCCCTTCCAGTCCGACAGGGATCCACTGCGAACCTGGCGCATGGCCAGATGAGCGCTCAACGCTATATTGATTGCCTGTGCGGTCTGCGCCACATCCAGCTTCATCAGACTGGAAGCCGCCGCGGCCATCGCCACATTTATGTAATTGACGTGGTCCCAGCCGCGCTTGTTCAGGCTGGCCGCGTCCTGCAGTCGCATCTGGATCTCATAGGCCAGCACAATGGCCGAAATGAGTTCTGCCCCGGTGGCCCCCTCGGCCTCTGCTAGCGCCAGGCAGGCCGGAATATTGTCACTCGGATGGCCCGGCTCCAGCCCCATATAGCCATCGTTGTAGTCCAGGAAACGGACCATCACTCCATTGGCAAACGCCGCTATCTCTGGCGTTGTTTGGATAGTTGTTCCGAACACGCTGGACGCCTGCGCGGGATTGGCAACCGCATAACACACAGCGGCATTCACAGGCGCCGCTCCGTAGGCCCCCAATATGCACGCCAGACTGTCAATGAAGCGCTGTCGCACCAACGCGATGATCTCTTCGGGCAGTCGCTGATGCCTGAATTTATGCGCGTACTCTGCAAGTTGCAGCGCAATAGTCGTATTGCTCATGGTTGCCTCTGTTCTGCACCAGGGTTGGGTCTGCGCCGATGGCGGCGACGGCATCACCTGTTGCCAGGTGACGCGTGCGGTTCTCAGTCCAGAATGACGTCGAGTAAACGTACGTATTGCTGGCCGGCATGCATGTCGCGCTCCACCATCCCGCCTTGCGGCGTAGCGCGCGGGTAGGAAATCTTGACCATTTCCAGGTCAGCAACGGGAATATGTTTCACCCGTGCCGGATCGGTGCCATAGAGCCTTGCGAATTGCGCCGATGAAAGTGCTGCACTTTGTGAGTAACGCTCAAAGTTTTCACGCCCGTCAAAAAATATATCGAAGGTAATCCAGAACGGTCCGGCTTGTTTGGATCGAACATGTCGGCATACATCACGCAACTTAACCATTAACTCAACTCCTTCACAGCCAACGTTGACTCGGAAAGATCGATCCATTGAATACGCACCAACTCAAATGGGTCCTCCAATTGCACTACGTGATTTAACTTGAACTCATAAATCTGACCGCGAGGTATATCAGCTGGGGTGAAAGCAAAGCCGTAAGAAGGCAATTCCTTGCCCATTACGCTGGGGTAGTGAAAAAAGTAGGGATTGCATGCTTGGGCAATCGTATTTGCCATTTCTTGAGTCGCTGCTGTGGCGACAAATAGCATGCCTATTTCCGGCGGAGGTAAAGTTCCAACGGGGGGTTTTACGCCGGTGACGCCGTTCCAGCCATACATTCGCAGCGAGATATGAAACTCTCCCAACTCCTGCGGCGGGATGGATTGACGGGTCCGGGTGTACAGGGCTTCCAGCAGGCGGTCATGAAACCCATCAATATCATTGAGTACATCAGGGTCCTGGATACCCACTAACATGATTGTCTGATAGAGACCGGCCGCGGCGCCCTCCAGCTTCATTGTGTAGGGCATCGTCTCCCATTCAGACCCTACGACACGAACGGCTCGCTCGTTCAGCTTCTGGTAGCGCGCTTGTGCGACGTTCAGGATACCGCCGGGTTCCACCAATCGAAACGGGTCGCTATTTTCATAAAGCATGTGTGCAGAGACGCTATGGGGCGTGCACTGATTGTCTTTACTTAATGGCTCAACGTCGAAACCCTGCGCATCAACGCTGAGCAATATTCCCGAGCCCAATGTCGGGTTAACGGCGCACTGGACACCGCACTCCCCCGTTTTGCCGGCATGCCAGGACGGCCCCCAGGGCGCGCCCTTCCAGATCGGATAACAGGCAATGACCGCCGTGTCGGTCGAACGACCCGCCAAAATGATATCGGCGCCTGCTTCAAGCGCGGCAATGAACGGTTCTACACCCAGCGCCGCCACAATGTGTTCACAACTGTCCACCGTAGCGTCATCGAGCTCACCGTGAGGCGGCAGCGGTTTGATACGCCCCTGTGCGTTCAGCTGCTTAACGGTATCCCTGTCCTGTTCACAATATATGAGCGCAATCTTTGGTGTGACGCCCAACTCTCCTGCAACCTCCAGGACTATATCGCGCGTCCAGTCCAGGTTGAGATCGCCACCGGCCTGTCCTGCCGTGCCGACAATTATCGGCACCCCGGACCAGGCCTGCGCCTTCATTAATATCGTCAAGTCGCGTTTGACCGCCCCGCGGTTATTCTTCGATTTTCCAAGTGCGAGATACGCTGCTCCACTATCGGTAGAACCGGCGTCCGTGGCAATTGCTTGCGCACCGGCCACCAGTCCATAAGTAATTTCTTCTTCACGAACGCCCGCCCCTAATGAACCACAAGGAACGATCACTTTGACGCAACCTTCAAATACCTGCCCCATAAAACCCTCTTCCGATTCACTCAGTCAGGCAATAATAAGGGCTGTAATCGTGTTGACAAGTGGACAAAAATTATCAATATAGGCCCGTTACCCAACGGGTTGCCGGGTATTCTTTCCGAGCATTCGCCTCCATTAATTCGCTGACCGAAATATACTTTTATCGATTAAGTTCAACACCACTGAAAGTTCGTCTGAGCCTGCACACTTTTCAGAATAAAACTTTGATCTCCAGCGCATTCCGGGAACGCGATGACCGGCAGGACTCATGCGATGATGAACCACCCCGCGCACTCCCGCCGCGTGGCCTTTTGTGTACTCCGGGTTATGTTTCGACGGCGCTGGCGCCCACTCCCCGTGCCTGCTGCTGGTTATCGGCATGCTGTCCCAATTGCCATCCCAGATAGGCCCACAGCAGCGCGCAGCCCGCGCCGATCAGAGCCGCCAGGCCAGTGCCCTGCCCCAGCATGTCGAGCAGGCTCTTGGCCCAACCGCTCAGCGCATCACCGCCGCGATAAACCACGGTGTCGATGAAGTTCTTGGCCTTGTACTTGCTCTCGGCATCCAAGGGTGCGAAGAGCATTTCCCTGCCTGGCCGGACGAACGCGTATTCACCGATTCGCCGCACGATCATCAGGGCGGCAAGCAGTGCGAAGCCGGGGGCCAGCGCAAGACCCACGAACCCGATGCACATGAGCAGCGGCACGATCGCCAGTAACGCACGTACCCCCAGCTTCGGCGCAATGCGCCCGGTGATGAACAGCTGAGACACCAGAGCGCCAGCCTGCACGATGAAGTCAATGGTGCCGAAAACCCGGACCTGCGCCTCACGACTCGGAAAATGTTCGGCCACCAGGCGCGCCTGCTCGAAGTAGAGAAAGGTGGTGACCGTCGCCAGTAGCACGACGAACCCGGCGATCCCCAACAGGTAGGGTGACCTGAGCACCGCCGTCAAACCGCTGAACGGATTGCCGTGCAGTGGCTGCCCGGGGCTTTGCGTCGGTGCCGCACCAGGCCGCCCAGCCCCGCCCTTTTCGCGCCAGCCCATCAGCGCCCGCTTCAATACAAATGTGACACCCAGCAACAGCGCGGCCAGAAACATCAAGCCCGAGGCACCAATGGCCTCAATAAGCGCCGCGCTCAGGGCCGGCCCCAGCAGACCGCCGATGCTGGCGCCGGCAGCGATGAAGGCAAACAGCCGCTTGGCCTGTTCACTGTCGAATACATCCGCCATCAGGCTCCAGGCCACGGACACCACGAAAAGGTTATAAACCGATATCCATACGTAGAAAGTACGGGCGAGCCAGACGCTGTCCGATTGAAACTCGAACAATTCAACGAACATCAGCAAGTTGATCCCGAAGAAGCCGTACACCCAATCAACGAGGCGCAGGCGCGGGACCCGGGAACTGACCCAGGCAAACAACGGAACGGCCGCCAGCATCACCAGGAACGTGGCAGTGAACAGCCATTGCAGATTCTCCACGCCCGCCGCGATGCCCATCGATTCACGTATCGGGCGCAGCATGAAGTAGCCGGTAAAGAGGCAGAGAAACAACAAGAACCCGCACAGCGCCGGACGCAGTTCATCATCACGGGCGTTCACGGCAAGGCTCAGTCGATGCAAGTAGGAAGGCGCACTCATGGAGACTCCTGGAAGACGACAACAGGCAAGAGAGTGGGCACGCAACGGATTGCCGTGCCCAAGGCATGATCAGCGGTAGGTGACGCCGGTCAGTCGCTCGGAGACGGTCCAGAGCCGTTCGGCATCCGCCTCATGGGTGGCGGCCGGCGGCATCCTGGCGAAGCCCAACGGGCCGCGCTTTTCCTCGTCGCCGGTGGGGCCGTAGTAGGCACCGCCAACCGCCTCAGGCGCGGTGGCGGCATACAGCGTGGGCAGCGCCCCTTGGGCAGCTGAATGGTATTCGTCGCGATCCTTGGCCCATCGCTGGCCGAACTCGCTGTTCAGACCCGGACCACGCGCGACCAACTCGGTGACGGCGACGCCTGGATGCGCAGCGATGCTGCGAATGTTCCAACCTGCGGCCTCGCTGCGCTGCTGCAAGGCAAAGGTCCAGTGCAGGATGGCCAGCTTGGACTGCGCGTAGGCGGCCAAAGGTTGGTACTGCTGCTCAGCCTGCAGGTCGTTGAAGTTCATTGTTCCGCGAGCCGCGGCGATGCTCGAAAGGCTCACCACGCGAGCGTCCTGGCTTTGCCGTAACAACGGCACCAGCAGGCCGGTCAGTGCGAAGTGCCCCAGGTAGTTGGTCGCCAACTGGAGCTCGAAGCCATCCGCGGAGGTACCCCGCTCAGGAGGCGCCATGACGGCGGCATTATTGATCAACACATCCAGGCGCGGCAGTCGCTGGTTCAGACGCTGGGCCAGGCTGCGCACCGATGAAAGATTGGCCAGATCCACGGCCTCGAACTGCACCTTGGCGTCGGGTACGGATGTTTTGATTTGCGCGATGGCCTGCGCGCCACGCTCCGGGTTGCGCGCAGCAATGATGACGTCGGCGCCGGCCCGGGCCAGTGCCAGTGCGTCCTCGTACCCCATGCCGCTCGTGCCGCCGGTGATCAGGACGATTCGACCTTCCTGAGAAGGCATGTCGCGGGTCGACCAGTCCGGTTTCGGCGCGACGCGGCTGGACGCATCGATACTGACCGCGCTTAGCAGCACGGCGCCAACGGTCAGTGTTCGAGCCAGCTTCACCAGTCGGCTCAAGTTATTTGAAAGGCCCGTTTCGGTTGCTGCTGTTCTGATGCACATGGTTGAGCTCTCTATTTGGATGAAGAACCAGCACTGCCGAACGGTCACTGGAGCACGCACACCTCAGACTGCTTCAGAAAGCTGACGCGCTCTGTGACCCCTTGTGTATTCACGTAGGTCATCTTTGCGCGCACGACCTCGCACACCCGCGACTCCGGTTCTTCAATGCGGATGACCCTGGCGATATCCAGCGGCATGCCATATTCGTAGGCAGGCACATCCGCTTTCTCTTCGGCGAACAGAGGCAAACCGCTCAGAGTGATGAATGCCAGAAGACTGGCGATCGACACGTTTTGAATGTTCATAGTGGACTCCACGACTGTCCTTTACCGGGATGGTCGTAGCACTCTAGGGGGAGGTGACTGACGTCAAGGTGACTGCTGACTGACAGGAAGATGTCAAACGCCGGCGAGCCACGCCGGCCATCGGTTGACGGCGACTAGCGGGCTGCCTGGCTGGTCAGGGAGAATCCGAAGGTATTGAAGCCATCCTTGCTATGGGCGAACACACGGCCACCGTGCATGGACGCTACTGCCCGCACAATGGAAAGCCCCAGGCCATGGTGTGCGTCGCTTCGCGCCCGGGCGACATCGGCGCGATAGAAACGCTCGAACAAGCGCTGCAGGTGCACCTCGTCAATGGGCTCACCCGCATTGGAAACACTTACCTTGGCCTGCGCGCCAAGACGTTCCAGGCTTACAGTAATGGTACTCTGCGGCACCGCGTATCGCGCCGCGTTTTGCAGCAGATTGGCCAAAGAGCGGTGAAAAAGGCGTCGGTCGATGCATACGCGCATGTCGCCTTTGATCACCACGTCCAACTGTTTGTCGTGCAAGACAGGCTCCAGGTATTCCACCGTCTTGGACGCCTCCTCGTAGAGCGAGACATCACTGAGCTCGGTCGCACGCTGCCCGCTTTCGGCGCCCGCCAGGAACAGCATGTCATTGACGATGGTGCCCATGCGCTCAAGCTCTTCCAGATTCGATTGCAGCAGATCCTGAAGCTCAGCCACATCACGCCCGTGGGCCAACGCGACCTGGGTCTGCCCGATCAGGTTGGTCAGCGGCGTTCGCAGCTCATGGGCGACATTGGCATTGAACCCTTCGAGCTGGCACCAGGCGGCCTCCTGGCGAGCCAGGGCCCCGTTGAACGACACCGCCAGTTCCTGTAACTCGTCGGGCAGTGCCTCGGTGTCCAGTCGCTGCTTTGAATCACCCGGCGGCAGGCTGTTGGCCTGACGGCTCAGGCGCCTGACCGGCCCCAGGCCGAAACGCGCGATCCAGTAACCCAGCAGCGCGACCAGTACGACGCCCAGCGCCGAAGTCAGGATCAACGTCTTGGTGAAATGGTCCAGGGTCTTCATGAACGGCGTGGAATCGAGCCCCACGATAAAGCGCAACTCCGGGCGGTCACCCATGGCGGAGATGGTCTTGACTTGCAGTACCATGGGACGATCCCGTTCGGGTATCGCCATGCTGAAAAATCCATCCGGGCGCTTCGACCAATCCTGGCCGTCCGGCATCGCTCCGCCATAGCTGTAGGCAGGGTCGTCAACCAGGACCCAATAACGCACCCGCTGATCCGTGGGCGTCAGGCCATCGAGCTTTTCACGCAAGCCGACCCAGAATGCCGGTGAATCGTATTTTGTGAGCACGGGATCAAGTACGGAATGGCGCAGGATCAACTCGTTTTGCATCTGATCTTCGAGCGATGTCTTCAATGAGCAGCGCAGAAGCGTCGCGCTGATAGAGATGATCAGCAAGACCGCCAGCGCAAACATCAATGCCAGCCGCTTGGCTATCGACCCCTTCATCACCGGGTACTGCCTTGACTGGCATCGGCTTCACGACTTTCCAGTACATAGCCCATGCCCCGGACCGTATGCAGCAGTTTGCGCGAATAAGGCACATCGACCTTGGCCCGGACGCGCTTGATCGCAACCTCGACCACGTTGGCGTCACTGTCGAAATTCATGTCCCAGACCTGCTCGGCAATCATCAGTTTGGAAAGAATCTCTCCCTGGTGCCGCGCCAGAAGGCTCAACAGACAAAACTCCTTGGCCGTCAGATCCAGCCGCAGCCCGGCCCTGGTCACCTTGCGCGCCTGCAGGTCGACCTCCAGGTCGTCGATGCGCAGATGGGTCAGGTCAGCCGTGTCGGCGGTGCGACGACGGATCAATGCCTGAACGCGGGCGACCAGTTCGGCAAAGGAAAAAGGTTTGCCTAGGTAGTCATCAGCGCCCTCGCGCAACCCGCGAACGCGATCATCCACTGTCCCCCTGGCCGACAACATGATGACCGGGGTTTTCTTCTGCTGGCGCAAACCCTCCAGCACGCTGTAACCGTCCTTGCCCGGCAACATGACATCCAGGATCACGACGTCATAGTCCATTTCCAGCGCATAGTGCAGCCCATCGATGCCGTTACTCGCCACATCGACAATGTAGCCGAGCTCACTCAGGCCACGATGCACATAGGAGGACGTCTTTTCTTCGTCCTCGACGATGAGCAAGCGCATCAGGTAACTCCTCTCGGGAAGCGGGACAACCGGGCAATCAGGGATCCGGATTTGGGTAATTTTTGCACACGACCTGCAAAGTAGCCTGTAGCTACCCTCCACCAGTCTAGACAATCAAGGTGTCCGCAAACTGACCGCTTGCTGACATTCTTGTCAGAATCGGCTGACAAGCATATTCAAAGGGCTGCAGGGCACCGGTGCCCACTATCGGATAGGGAATCCTTGGCGACTCTTACCAGGAAGGGATCGATGTCGGTTGATGGGTAAGTGTCCAGTAAGAAGAACTTTTCGACGATAGGGTCGCTTTCATCCTATCGATCTGGAGAACCCCATGCATTGCACGCCCCTGTCTACCGTTTCAAGTGCGATCCGGTTGACTGCCACCACCCAAGCCTTGGTGCTCGGTCTGTGCTCATCCATGGTCGCGCTCGCCGCTGAGTCGGCAAACGCCGAGTCGACGTCATCCTGGGGCCTTGGCATCGGGGCGGTCAGCAGCCAGCAGCCGTACAAGGGCGTCGACCGTGAAACTCAGGCCATACCATTGATCTACTTTGAAAATGACTACGTACGAGTATTCGGCCCTACCGCCGAGATCAAGCTGCCGGGTTTCACTCTCAACGACTCCCAGCAACTGGATCTGAGCATCGTCGGTGAATACGACTTCAGTGGTTATGACGACGACGATGCCCGCTTCCTGGATGGCATGAGTGATCGTAAAGGGGGCTTCTGGGCGGGCGCCAAGGTGCAGTGGCGCAACCCTCTGGCCGATGTCAGCGCCCAGTGGCTGGCGGACGTATCGGGCAACAGCAAGGGCCAGCGCTTCACCCTGGGTCTTGAGAGATCCTGGCAATGGGGTGAACACCTCACCCTCACGCCACGAGTGGCGGCGATATGGCAGGACCAAAAGTACGTTGATTATTATTTTGGTGTTCGCGAAAGTGAAGCTCGCATTGATCGAGCGGCCTATGATGGAAAATCCGGCCTCAATACCGAACTTGGCGTTCGTGGAAACTATATGTTCGATGACCATCATTCCGTGTTCCTTGACGTCAAGGCCACCCGCCTCGCCGATGAGATCAAGGACAGCCCGCTGGTAGACCGTTCTACTGAAAACAGCGTGCTCTTCGGCTACCTGTACCGCTTCTGATGAGTCGTATTCTGCTGGTCGAAGACCACGAGCGATTGGCGCATCTGGTGTGCAAAGGCCTGGCGAGCGCCGGCATCGCCGTCGATGTGGTCAACCGCATCGATGGCGCTTGGGCGGCTATCGGGCGGGTCCCTTACCAGGCGCTGATTCTTGATCGCGGCTTGCCGGACGGCGACGGGCTCGTCTTGTTGCAGCGCTTGCGCAACGCCGGGCTTGGCTTGCCCTGCCTTGTTCTCACGGCGCGCGACGCGCTGCACGACCGTGTCGCAGGCCTGGATGCTGGAGCAGATGATTATCTGCCCAAGCCATTCGCCATGGATGAGATGGTCGCGCGTGTGCGGGCGTTGCTAAGGCGTCCCGTGGACTGTCGTCCACTCGCGCCGAGTCATGGTGACCTGAGCCTGCAACCCGATACCGGCATCATGTGTTGTGCCGGCCAAAGCATTCCTCTCGCGCCGGCGGAAATGCAGATCATGCTGTTGCTATTGCGAAAGCCAGGAGAAATCGTGCGTCGCGCCGCGATAGAAGCGGCAGGCTGGGGCTTGAGCGAAGCCGTGACGCCTAACGCACTGGATGTGGCCCTTCACCGGATCCGCCGCAAGCTGCTTACCATCGGCTCCCGCCAACGAATCATCAACCTCAGAGGTCTCGGTTATGCCCTTCGTCAAGAGGACGTGGCGCAATAGCATCAGCTTCAAGGTGCTGCTCGCCTACGTGGTCGGCGTAGGGTTGAGTATTCTGCTGATTGCATTAGGGGTGCTCGCGCTCGTCACCTCAAAGAGCGATATTTTATTGACCACCGACGTCGCCGAGCGCACCCATGAACTGGCCGGCAAGCTCCAGTTCGATGCCACTGGCCGGCCCAACGGCTTCGACAGCAGCGAGGGTGACCGAGTCTGGACCTTCGATAGCCTGGGGCGGGAAATCGGCCACCGCGTGCTGGATTCAACGGGCAATGTGGTCCTGACCTCCACCGACGCGACGTTCTGGTCTTCAGTCGCATCGAATCCTCCATCGCAACAACCGAGATTCAAGTTCGAACGTGAAGGCATCGTCATGTACGCCGCCACCGCGGCTGTCGAGCACCAAGGCAAGACCTGGTATCTGCAATTTGCCGCCAGCGAAAGGCTAATGGATTTGCTCCATGGGGGATTTGCCTTGCCATTCATGGGGGCCGGGATCGCGCTGTTCAGCCTGGTGCTGCTGTTCGTCTTCGGCGCCTGCGCTTATTTCACGTTGGGCTACACCCTCAAACCCTTGCGTGAAGTGTCGGAGTCAGCGGCGGCCATCTCCCCTCGCTCCCTGCACTCGCGGTTGCAGGTAAAAACCGTGCCGTCCGAGGTCGAGCCGCTGGTCACCAGCTTCAACCAGGCGCTTGCGCGCCTGGAGCGAGGTTATCGTGTCCAGCAGGAGTTTCTTGCAACCGCCGCGCACGAGTTGAAAACACCGCTGGCGCTGATTCGCGCGCAAATCGAACTGATGCAAGACAGTCACGCGCACAATGCCCTGCTCGATGATGTGGCGCATATGACACGGCAAGTCCAGCAACTGCTGCTCCTGACCGAAGCCAGTGAGGTTCAGAATTACAGTTTTGCCACAGTGGAAATAGCCGATGTCGCCAGGGAAGCCTGCGGCTATCTGCAGCGTATGGCCGAGGCCGTCGACGTACGTCTTGTTCTGGTTGACGAAACGCCTGAAGGCGACCAATGGCAGGCCGATCGAAGCGCGCTCTTCACGTTGCTCAAGAATCTGCTGGAAAATGCCATTCAACACGCCCCCCGCGGTACTGAGGTCAGGATGCACGTCAGCGCGGGCGCACTCAGGGTGCGCGATTGGGGCCCCGGCGTTGATCGCGAGCAATTGCCGCACCTGTTCACGCGCTTCTGGCGTGGGCCACATCGCCGTGATCATGGCGCGGGGCTTGGCCTGACGATCTGCCAGGAAATTGCCCGGGCCCATGGCTGGATGCTGTCTGCAAAGCGCGCGGAGCCGGGCCTGCTGTTTGAGTTGTCTTGGCCGCAGCGGTTGGTTGACCCTATCCGGGTTTGAGTACTCGCGCTCGGGCGAACACCCCGCCCTCGCCCCTCAGATAAACGCCAGGGTAGCCCGAGCATCAACGATAGCAGCCAGATGCTGTGCCAGCCTGGACGGCAGGTAGTCAAAAAAGAACCCCGCGCTTTGCAACTTGCCGGCACGTAGCGGATCCGTTTCAGGCAATGCCCTGGAGACCCGTGCTGCCCGCGCCCAGGACAAGGCCAGCAGCGTTACGCCACACAACTGGAGGAAATCCCCTGCGATTCGATAGGGGTATTCGCGGTCTTCTCGTGTCCGTTCGACCACGTCCTCGACCACAGCCGCCAGCGAGTTGCAGAGATTATCCAGGGCCGCGGCGAACCCTTGGCACTCAACCCAGTCGCCACCCAGCCGCGCCTCTTCGCGCAGCTGCGCCAGCAGCAAGCCGAACGCCTGGCCATGGTCTCCCAGCACCTTGCGCAGCAGCAGGTCATTGGCCTGAATTTCGTTGCTGCCCTCATAGATCATGGCAATGCGGCTGTCACGTAAGGTCTGCTCAATGGCGAACTCGGTGACATAGCCGTAACCGCCGAACACTTGCAAGGAGCTGCTGGCTTGGCGGAAACCCTGTTCGGTAAAGAACGCCTTGATGATCGGCGTCAACAGCTGCGCCAGTTGACTGGCATGCTGTCGGGTCTGTGGATCCACGGCATGTTCGGCCTGATCCAGCAAATGGGCGGCCCAATAGCCGATGGCTCGCATGCCTTCGCTGGCAGCGCGCAACTCCAGCAACACCCGGCGCATGGCCGGATGATAGTGAAGCGGGTCGGCAGCCTGCGCTTGCACCCCTTCGGGTCTCAGCGGTGCGCGCATCTGCAAGCGCTCGGCGGCATATTTCCTCGCGTTCTGCCACGCCACTTCGGTATGCCCTAAGCCTTGCAGGCCGACATGCAAGCGCGCCGAATTCATCATCACGAACATCGCCGCCAGGCCCTGATTGGCTTCGCCGATCAACCAGCCTTGAGCGCCATCGAACACCAGGGAGCAAGTAGCACTTCCCTTGATACCCATCTTGTGTTCAAGACCGTCGCAGCGCACACCGTTGGCCTGGCCATTGTCCAGTCGCTTGGGCACCAGAAACAGCGAGATGCCGCGACTGCCCGACGGCGCATCGGGCACGCGTGCCAAGACCAAGTGCAGGATATTTTCCGTAAGGTCGTGCTCGCCGCCGGAGATAAACAGCTTGTTACCATGCAGGCGATAGCTGCCATCTACGCCAGGCTCGGCGCGACAGCGCAGCAGGCCGACATCGCTGCCTGCCTGGGGCTCGGTCAAACACATGGTAGGCAGGGTTTGGCCACTGACGATCTCGGGCAGATAGCGCTCTTGCAGCCAAGGAGCACCATGGCTCTTGAGGCACAGGTACGCACCGTAGACGATGCCGGTGTACATGGCCCAGGCATGGTTGCTGGCATAGAGCATCTCTTGCAGCGCGGCATCGAGCAATTGCGGCAACCCCTGTCCACCCAACGCCTCGCCACAAGCCAGCGCTGGCCAGCCACCGTCAACGTAGGCCTGATAGGCACTGGCAAAGCCGTCCGGGGTACTGACATGGCCTGCCCTCCAACGGCAACCCTGGCGATCGCCACTGCTGTTCAACGGGGCCAGTACGTTCTGAGTGAAGCGCCCCGACTCCTCCAGCACCTGCATCGCCAACGGCAGATCAAGCGCATCGAACGCCTGACAGCGACGCCATGTGGCGGGCGCCTGCAACCAATGCTCAAACACAAATTGCATATCGCGCAGAGGCGCCTGGTAGCTCCACATAAGTCACCTCGTCAGGATATAAAACAGACCGCCCCACCACTGCGGGCGGGCATAAACTCAGGTGTGGCAGGTCGGATTCTCGATCAACAACGCCATGCCCTGGCCACCACCGACACATGCTGCGGCTATCCCGTAGCGCAGATTGTGCTGGCGCAACTGCCTGGCCAGGGTCATGACCAACCGCAGGCCGGTTGCAGCCAGTGGATGCCCGACGGCCAAAGAGCCCCCCTGGACGTTGAGCTTCGTATGATCCAGCTCCAACTCCTGCGCGACCGCCAGTACCTGGGCCGCCTGGGCTTCGTTGATCTCGAAACGGGCAATGTCATCAAGGCTCAATCCGCTGCGTTGCAGCAACAGACGGATCGCTGGTGCCGGGCCGATGCCCATGAACTCCGGGGCCACACCGACCACCGCGCTGGCCAGCAAGCGAGCCAGGGGCACACGCGCGCAGGCCGAGCCTCGTCCTACCAGGGCCGCCGCCGCACCATCGACGACTGCGCAGCTATTACCGGCGGTTTGTACACCCCCCACATGTAACGCCCGCAGGCGCGATAAAGCCGAGAAGTCAGTAGGTCGTGGATGGCTGTCCTGGGTGACGATACCAGTGCCGCGCGGCAGGCTGATGCCCCTTGGCTGATAGCCTTCCAGTTCGAACACCTGGTTATCGATGGGGACGATTTCCTCACACCAGGCACCTGCGCGCTGGGCCTGCAAGGCTCGCTGATGACTGTCGCACGCATAACGGTCCACCGCCTCGCGACACAGATCATAGCGTCGCGCCAGGTTGTCGGCGGTGGCGATCATATCCACCCCGGGGGCCGGGTCGTACAGGGCTTCCCAGAGAAAATCCTTGAATTGCACCTCGCTACCGAGACGAAACCCGTTCCGGTGGGTGTAGGCGGCGATCGGATTGCGTGACATCGATTCACTGGCCACGCACAAGGCTAACTGAACGTCATCGCGCAACTGTCCAGCAGACTGGTGCAGCAGCTCAAAGCCGGTGGCGCAGATGCGCTGTACCCCCAGCGCAGGAACCGTTTGCGCCACGCCGCTGTACAACCCGATGTGCCGCGGCAACAAATAGGCGTCAAAGCTGGCTTGGGCCATGGAGCCGGCCAGCACGCTGTCTACGGCCAGAGGATCGATGCCGGCCCGAGCCAGCACCTCACGAGCAACCTTGATCCCAAGATCGATAGGCGAAACCTGGGCCAGGGCACCACCAAGATCAATCCAGGGGGTGCGCACCGCATCGAAAATCGCTACATCGACAAAGGCTGAATATTGCCCTGCACTGCTCACGCCCTGAGTTCCATGGCTTCTGCTCACTTGTTGCGCACTTGAAGGTGAGCAAAAAACTAACCGGCCATATTAGTTATGTCAATTAACTATTTCCGATACCTATTAAATCTGTATCTGGTCTGCGGGAGAAAAGTCATCGAGCAATTCAATGAAGGATTGTCGCAACCAGCGGTTCGCCGGGTCATGATGGAACCGCGTATGCCAGTAAAGGTGAATGTCGTATCCGCAAATATCCCAAGGCAGCGGCACCAGGCGCACATCGGTGATGTCGGCAAACCTGCGTCCGACTGCCAAGGGTACAGTGGCGATCATGTCGGACTCGGCCACCAGAAATGGCACGCCCATAAACCGTGGCAGGCTGAAACGCACTCGACGGGTGATGCCGTGGCTCGCCAGCTCACGATCCAGTCCACTCATTCCACGCCCGTCAGGCTGGACCGCGACATGCATTGCGCTCTGGTATTGCTCGGCGCTCATGCTGTCACCGATGGTGGGATGATCACGACGAACGATGCAGACAAACGAATGGCGATACAACGCGCGATGCCGGATCGAGGTATTGAGCAAGCGCGGAAAATAGCCGATTGCCGCGTCCACCTCGCCGGCATCCAGCCCCTCCTCCAACTGCTCCGAGGACAACGCCAGGGTACGGATTCTTAACTGGGGCGCCTTACTGTCGAGCATCCGCATCAACCTGGGCAGGAACACCATTTCGCCGATATCCGACATGCACAGCACCAGTTGTCGCTCGGAGTGTTCGGCAACGAAACCGGTGGATGGCAACACCTCGCTGCTGACCATCTCCAGAATCCGTTGCACCGGCTCAGCGATCTGCAGGGCCCTGGCCGTAGGTTGCATGCCACGTGAAGTGCGAATGAACAATGGGTCATCGAACAGCGTGCGCAACTTGGCCAACGCGAAGCTCATGGCTGGCTGGCTAAGCCCCATGAGATCACCGGCCAGGGTCACGCTTTGCTTTTTGCGCAGCGCATCGAAGACTTTCAGCAGGTTGAGATCGACGTCCTTGATATCCATATTTTGGATTTTATCTATAAGTAAAATAAGGTTTTCGGATTCTAGGTCGAAGCCTAGACTCGGTACAAGATCGTTAAGGTAATTAACCGAATCGACATCTAATAAAAACAACGGAGCGAATCATGCCCAAGAAGCTACGCAGTAATTTCCCCTACGGATCCTACTTGTGGGCTGTGCGCGCCGCCCAGTGGCGCGCCTTGGGCATTGAGGAGAGCGAGCTGGAAAAACCGAAAATCGCCATCGTGAACTCGTCCTCGAACCTGGCGATTTGCTTCAGTCATCTGGATGGTATCGCTGCCAGCCTCAAGCAATCGATACGCGATGCCGGTGCGCTGCCCTTCGAAATTCGTACGGCCGCGCCCAGTGACTTCATCACCGGTGCCGGTGCGGGAGGCGCCTATATGCTCGCCGCCCGAGACCTCATCACCAATGACATCGAAGTCGCGGTCGAAGGCGCTCAGCTCGACGGCATGATCTGCCTGGCCTCTTGCGACAAAACAGTACCCGGTCAGTTGATGGCAGCTGCCCGGCTGAACATCCCGACGTTGATCGTAGTGTGCGGGTATCAGCCAAGCGGCGAATACAATGGCCAGCACGTCGATATCGAAGATGTATTCATCAGCTCCATGCACGTGGTCACCGGCAAACTGCCCGTCGAGGAACTGGCTGGCATGGCACGCAACGCCATCAGAGGGCCTGGGGTCTGTTCGGGCATGGGCACCGCCAACTCCATGCATCTGGTATGTGAAGCCTTGGGCATGGCCTTGCCCGGTAGCTCCCCTATTGCAGCAAATAGCCCGCAGATGTTCGATTTCGTTCACCAGGCAGGCAAGCGCATTGTGGAAATGATCGAGGAAGATCTCAAACCTCGCGACATCCTGACGCCTGCTGTCTTTGCCAACGCCGTTGCGACAATTCTTGCTGCGGGAGGCTCGGTCAACACCATCAAACATATGCAGGCGGTGGCGGCTGAAGGTGGCATTGACGTGGACGTGTACCAACTCTTCAGGAAACTGGGAAAAAAGATACCGGTGCTGGTCGGCGTACGACCAGTGGGCGAACACAGCATTGAGCAAATGGAAGCAGCGGGGGGTGGCCGTGGGCTGCTCAAGCGCCTTGAACCTTTGTTGCACGGTGACGTGCTGACCGTCACCGGCAAAACCCTGACGCAAAACCTGCAGGGGGTGACCGTCAGTGACGACGAGGTGATCCGCCCGTTGCACGCTCCCTTTGCCACGCAACCGGCCATCGTGATGCTGCGCGGCAACATTGCCCCGCAGGCCGGCATCGTCAAATACGGCATCGACCCGCGCAAGCCACGCCAGTTCAAGGGCCCCGCGATCTGCTTCGAGCGCTCCGCCGATGCCATCCAAGCGTTGCAGGATGGACGCATTCAGCCCGGCCATGTCGTGGTCATGCGGGGCGCAGGTGTACAGGGCGGGCCCGCCATGGGCGGTGGCGCCTCGAAGGTAGTGTTCGCCATTGACGGGGCCGGGCTGGGTGACCACGTGGCAATGCTGACCGACGGTCACCTCTCGGGGCTGGTGTGCAAAGGCCTGGTCGTGGCGGAGGTGGCTCCTGAGGCAGCCGTCGGTGGCCCCCTCGCACTGGTGGAAGACGGGGACATCATCGACATCGACCTGGATCTCAACACCCTTGACGCCAATATCAGCGAAACACAAATGCAAGCCCGACGCGCCCGCTGGATACCTGCGGCCCCCCAGTTCGGTGGTGGCTGGCTGGATATATACCGCCACAATGTGTCCTCCATGGAACACGGTGCGGTGTTGATAAAGCCACTGGATATCACCCATCCCGGGGAGCAAACGCAATGAAGTTGCGCGACGACGAAAAAGCCATGCTCGCTGGCGATCAAGGTCCGGCGGTGCAAAAAGCCATGGAGTTGCTGGTGCGCTATGGCGAAGCCCTGGATGCGCAATGTCTGGTGGATACGCGCAATGTCGCCGGTACCATCGGAGCCACCACGCCCTTTCTGCGTCAGTACGCAGACCAAAATGGCGGTATGGATGCGGTGTTCAGCGAGTTCAACCTCGACAGCGCCGAGTTGGTCAAGATTCCTCGGGTCAAGGTCCCGAGCAGCCACCTGCAGCAAGGCATCGACCCCCGGCATGCTGTACGCCAAGGCATCTCGCCAGACGTGGTCCGCATCTATGAAACAGGTCAGGCTTACAGCAGCGGTCTGGGGGTACAACCCCTGAATACCTGTACGCCCTATCAAGCCGGCAACGTGCCGGTAAAAGGCGAACACTGCGCATGGATGGAATCCTCTGCGGTGATCTATATCAACTCGGTACTCGGTGCCCGCACCAATGCCGAAGGCCGGGAAAGCACGGGCGCGGCGATGCTGACCGGCAAGATCCCCTATTGGGGTCTGCACATCGAGGAAAACCGTCGCGGTACCCACCTGATCCAGCTGGACATAGACGTGAGTACCACGGCGGACTGGGGATTGCTCGGCTACTGGGTCGGCGAGCAGGTGCAGGACCGCATCCCGGTCATCCAAGGCGTGAGTCACCAACCCAACCTGGCTCGCCTCAAGCACTTCGGGGCGGCGGCGGCTTCCAGCGGTGGGGTGGAGATGTATCACCTGGTTGGGGTGACGCCTGAAGCCCAAACCAGCGAGCAGGCGTTTGGCGCGTCCCCTCCCCTGGCCGCAATGCGCTTCGGCGAGACCGAACGGCGCTGGGCCTACGAGCAAGTCAATATCACCGCTCGCGATGACGAGATTGACTTCGTGATGCTCGGTTGCCCGCACTACAGCCTCGAACAGATCTGGGAGGTCTGCCAATTGCTGGAAGGCCAACGCCTGAGTCCGAATACCGAGCTCTGGATATTTACGGCGGCGTCGATCAAACAACTGGCCGACGTCGCCGGCTACACCCGCATCATCGAACAGGCCGGCGGGCATCTGATGACCGATACCTGCTCAGCCATTGGCAAGGTACTTCCCACGGGCACGCGGGTGGCGGCAGTCGATTCGGCCAAACAGGCGCACTACCTGCCGGCGATCATGGGTATCCAGGCGTGGTTCGGTAGCACCGCCGATTGCGTCCAGGCCGCCATCGAGGGCCGTTGGAAAGGAGTATTGAGATGAGCACAACCTTCACCCTCAAAGGCCGCAAGGTCGTCGGCGGCTGTTTCGAAGGCGAGGCCCTGGTGACCCGGGACCGCATCTCCGGCTGGGGCGGTATCGACCCGCGCAGCGGCACCGTCATCGAGACCCGTCACGAACTCAAGGGCATCAGTTTCGCCGGCAAAGTGCTGGTGTTTCCCGGCGCCAAAGGTTCGTCCGGCTGGTCCTCGCAGTTCCATATCGCCCGTCTCGCCGGCGTAGCCCCTGGCGCCATGTTGTTCAACGAAATGACCGCAAAAATGGGCCTTGGCGCCGTGGTCGTCCGTGCGCCCGCCATGACCGACTTCACCGAAGACCCGTTGAGCCGGATTCAAACCGGGGATTGGGTTCGCGTCGACGCCGACGCCGGGACCGTTGAAGTGACTCCGCGTCAGCTGCAAACCGATCAGTTCGTATCGCAACACCCGACCGGGTCGGAGCGAAGGCGAGACCTGTCGTAACCGGAATCTGCCAGCCGCAACAACCGCTCCCGTGCCCCTTGGTTATCGGGCTCGGGATCGGCTGCCCTTTTTACATCTCAAAGGTAGTTTTATGGCTCATGTCATTCGCACGGTACGCCGTACCAGCGCCCCCACCGCTCAACGCTTGCAGGCCGACGTATGCATTGCCGGCGCGGGTATTTCCGGTATTTCCGCCGCTCTGGAGGCCGCTGCGCTCGGCAAACGCGTAGTGCTGTTCGATGCCCTGCCGATGCTCGGCGGTCAGGCGGTCGGCTCAATTATCGGGACCTTCTGCGGGCTGTTCTCCAATGGTCCTAACCGCCGGTTGCTGACCCACGGAATCGCCGACGACATCCTTCGTGACCTGGGCGCCTCGGGGGACTTGCACCAGGCCATTGGCCCCCTGACGACTGTTGTTTACTACGACGAAGTTGCCTTGGGTCGATGGATTGGCCAGAAAGTGCTCGACGCCGGGATCACCGTGGTGCTCGGTGCGGTGTTACGCGATGTCGTGCGCGAAGGTCCGCGGATCCGCGAAGTGGAACTGGCCACCCGCTACGGCGATGTGCGTGTCGCAGCCAACGGCTTTATCGACGCCAGCGGAGACGCGGCGTTAGCCTGGAATGCCGGACTTGCCTGTCGCGAGCCAGACACACCCATCTATGGCACCCAGATGTTCGTCCTTGAGCATATCAATGAAGCGCACTTGCCCACCCGCGCGCAGTTCACCGAACGGGTCAAACAAAAAGCCAAAAGCTACGGTATCGAACGCGACGACGGACTGTTCTTTCAGTTCCCCGGCCGTGGCACCGCAGCCTTCAACATGACTCACATCGAAACGCCTCTGGATCCGGTGGCCGCTTCCCATGTCGCGATCGCCGGACGCCAGCAGGTGGACCAGGTCATCAACTTCCTCAAGTCGGAATACCCCGAGGCCTACAGCAAGGCCAAGGTACGGGCGTACGCGCTGCCAGGTATTCGCCAGACCCGCTGGATCGTCGGACATCACCATCTGACGACTGACGAAGTGCGGGCGGCAACGATATTCCCGGATGCGGTAGCTCGCACCTCCTGGCCGGTGGAATTGCACGGCAATACCAGCGGTTACCAGTGGGAGCCCTTTGGTGACGATCACGTTCACAGTGTGCCGTTGCGCAGCATGCTTGCCCAAGGCAGCGATAACCTGGTCGTGGCCGGTCGCTGCATCGACGCCGATGCGGCCGCGCTGTCGAGTGTCCGGGTGATGGGCCCCTGTATCGCAATGGGGGCCGCTGCGGCCCACGCGCTGGACCTCGCGGGCCCCGATGGCAGGTTGAGTGATATACCTGCCCCGGCATTGCGCGAGCGGCTGGCGTTCAATCTGGAATAGTGCTTAAAGCAGTTCGACGCGCCCACCATCCATAGGGGGGCGCCACTCCAACAAAAATAAAAAATGCAGTGGAGAACGCACATGTCACAGTCCCGCACCCTGGACGTAGCGGCGCTTATAGAAGGTCGCAAACTTTCACGCTTCAACTACGTGGTGATTCTGGTCTCGGTTCTGATCACCTTCCTCGATGGTTTCGATTTGCTGGTGCTGTCGCACACGGCCTCCTACATCGCCGATGAGGTCGGTCTGGACAAGATCCAGCTGGGTGAGATTTTCTCCATCGGCCTGCTGGGAATGATGCTCGGTGGATTCTTCTTCGGCTACCTGGGTGACCGAATCGGGCGGCGTCCCACCATTCTTCTTTCCACCTGCTCATTTGGCGTGTTGACCTTGCTGTTTGCCTTGGCCAACAGCTATGAATCGCTGATGGTCCTGCGCTTTCTCAACGGCTTCGCCCTAGGTGCCATGCTGCCGTTGTGCTGGGCCTTGAACATTGAGTTCGTACCCAAGCGTTATCGCTCGACGGTGGTGACCATCATCATGGTCGGATTCAGCCTGGGCAGCGCGATGGCCGGCCCGATCACCGTCTGGCTGGCGCCGCATATCGGTTGGCAGGGCGTGTTCGTGTTCGGCGGTGTACTGACCCTGGCCGCCAGCGTGCTCCTGTTTTTCACCCTGCCCGAATCGGTGCGGTTTCTGGCCAGCAAACGCAAAGGCCCGGAAAAAATCACGGCAACGCTCAAGCGTATGGATTCAAGCCTGGATGTGCGACCTGGCGACCGCTTCGTCCTACTGGACGAACCAGATCTGGGCCGCAAGGAATTTCGGGTCAGCCAGCTGTTTATCGGCCGCCTGAAATGGGTTACCCCGATGATCTGGCTGGGCTACTCCGCCAGTTCCATGGCCATGTACTTTCTCGCCTCGTGGAGTCCACTGGTCTATCAGTACGCAGGCTTTGACCGCGCGACAGCTTCGTGGGTCAGTTCGATCGCCTCGTTCAGCGGCGCAATGGCGGGCTTGGCGATGATGCGTTTCGTCGATACCCGAGGCCCTTACATGGTGATGATCTATCCGCTGCTGGCATTGCCTTTCCTGCTGGTATTGGGCATCACCGGCATGCAGGGTACCGCGTTCCTGATGCTGAGCCTGGTCGGGGCCGTGTTCGTCAAAGGCTCCCACTATGGAATCCTCAGTATCGCCGGGGTCTTCTACCCCAGCGCTATCCGCGCCAATGGCGCGGGCTGGGCCACCTCGATCGCCAAGATCGGCTCGATCCTCGGCCCATTGCTGGGGGCTTATGTACTGAACAGCGGAATGCCAGTGGTCAAGAGCTTCCTGGTCCTGGCCATATGTCCGGCAATGCTGGCCGCCTGTGCATTCGCAATCGGTCACCTGACCCGCCACGACCTTGCGGTGGATCCATTGCCCGCCCCGTCACAGACGTGACCGCCTGCCTCTGATTCACAACACCTTGAGCCACGCCTGCTGTGCCGCGTCGTCACCGACGCGGTCAGGCAAAACTCGCCCTGAATAATCGTATTCCCTCTCCTGAGAGCAATAAAAAAATGAACAGGAATCTAGCCATCTTCACCGCATTTGCCCTCTTCTGCCACGGCAGCTACGCCCAGGCAGACTTTCTCAAGGACAGCAGCGCGACGTTGACCACGCGCAATTTTTACCTCAATCGCGACTTTCGCCAGAGTGGCGCCCCCCAGGCCAAGGCCGAAGAATGGACCCAAGGTTTCTTCGCCGAACTTCAGTCTGGCTACACCGAAGGTACCGTTGGATTTGGTCTCGACGCCTTGGGTGAACTGGGGATCAAGCTCGACTCGGGCCGAGGTCGACGGGGCACCGCACTGTTGCCCTACGGGCCCGACAGCAACCAGCCTGTCGACGAGTACAGCGAACTGGGACTGACCGCCAAAATGCGTCTGTCCCAGACCCGGCTCAAGGTAGGAACCCTGATGCCTATTCACCCGCTGGCGTATTACAGCGACACCCGACTATTGCCCTCGACCTTCACCGGTGCCTACCTGACGTCGAGCGAAGTCGAGAACCTGACCGTCACCGCAGCGAGATTGACAGAGGCTAACGGTCGCGACTCCTCCAGTAATGACGACATCAGCTATGCCGGCCAGAGCAGCGATCATCTGGACCTGCTCGGCGGCGACTATACGCTGGGCAAGAACCTGACCCTGCGCTACCACCAGGGTGAGCTGCAGGACATCTACCGCCAGCATTTTTCCGGAGTGATTCACGTCCTGCCACTGGGGGAAGGCATGAGCCTGCGCTCCGATTTGCGCTACGTCGACAGTAGCGACACAGGCGCGGCAAAAGCCGGGAAGATCGATAACCGCAACTTCAATGGCATGTTCACTTTGACCGTCGGGGCCCAGCGATTCGCCGCCGCGTTCCAGCACCTATCCGGAGACAGTGTGTTCCCCGTGATCGACACCGGTACGCCGTATGTGGCGAACCTCGTCACCTACAACTCCTTCACCAAAGCCAACGAAAAATCCTGGCAACTGCGTTACGAATATGACTTCGCCGCGCTTGGGATACCGGGCCTGACGTTCATGACCCGTTATGTGAAAGGCAGCGATATCCGCACCCGTACGGTCAACGACGGCAGTGAGTGGGAACGTGACACCGACCTGACCTACGTCTTCCAGAGCGGTGCCCTGGAGGGCCTGAACCTGCGCTGGCGCAACGTCACGTACCGGTCGGGGGATGGTCTGACCCAGCAGCTCGATGAAAATCGCTTGATCGTCGGTTACACCTGGAAACTGTGGTGAGTCCGGCAAGCCGGAACACGCTCACTTGGATCTTACTGTGCGGAGAGCAATCATGATCCCGTCACGCGCAATTGACGTCGCCGCCTTGATTGAGGGGCGCAGACTGTCGAGTTTCAACTATCTGATCATCTGTGTGTCGGTGCTGATCACCTTCCTCGATGGCTTCGACTTGCTGATGCTCTCCCACACCGCCGCCTACATGGCCGAGGACATTGGCCTGGATAAGTTGCAACTGGGCAACATCTTTTCCATAGGTTTGTTCGGCATGATGTTGGGTGGATTCTTTTTCGGTTATCTGGGTGACCGGATCGGCCGTCGCCCGACCATCATCCTGTCCACCAGCGCCTTTGGCTTGATGACGTTGCTGTTCACCTTGGCCGATAGCTACGCCTCGCTGCTGATCTTGCGCTTTCTCAATGGCTTTGCCTTGGGCGCCATGTTGCCACTCTGTTGGGCGCTGAATATCGAGTTTGTGCCCAAGCGCTACCGTGCAACCGTCATCACAATCATCATGGTTGGCTTCAGCCTGGGTGGCGCGGTTGCCGGCCCTCTGACCGTGTGGATGGCTCCCCACTATGGCTGGGCCAGTGTGTTCGCGCTGGGCGGCATTGCAACGTTGCTTTCCAGTGTGCTGTTGTTTTTCACCCTGCCAGAATCGGTGCGATTTCTGGTGAGCAAGCAAAGACGACCCGAAACCGTGGCGCGGATCCTCAGGCGCCTGGATCCGGACATCGATCTTCGCGCCGGGGACCGCTATTTTCTTGCCGATGAAATCGACATCGGTCACCGACCTTTCCGTGTCGGACAGTTGTTCATCGGCAAACTGAAATGGATCACTCCCATGATCTGGATTGGCTTTGGAGCAAGCTCCATGGCCATGTATTTTCTCGCGTCATGGAGCCCGCTGGTGTACCAGTACGCCGGCTTCGACCGGGCGACTGCATCATGGGTGAGCTCCTTCGCCTCGTTCAGCGGCGCCATGGCCGGGCTCGTATTGATGCGAGTGGTCGACACCCGGGGGCCCTACGCCGTGATGATCTATCCCCTGCTGTCATTACCTTTTCTGCTGGTCCTGGGCATTGGCGAACTGCAAGGAGACGCCTTTATTGCACTGAGCCTGATGGGCGCTATTTTCGTCAAAGGCAGCCACTACGGCATCACCAGCATCGCCGGGGTTTTCTACCCCAGTGCCATTCGCGGCAACGGCGCCGGATGGGCAGCGTCAATGGGTAAGATCGGCTCTGTATGCGGGCCGTTACTCGGGGCCTACGTGCTCAACAGCGGCATGCCCGTGGTGAAAAGCTTCGCAGTACTGGCTCTATGCCCTGCGGTACTTGGAGTGTGTGCCTACGTCGTGGCACGCATTGATCGGCGCTCAACCGTGAGCGCCGAGCTTCTGACCACATCGCAGCCCTAGAAACATTCAACGCAGCAGCGACGCAGAATCATGCAAGTCAAGGAGCCACGTCCACGACTTGCATGAGCGCTATTCGCCCGAGCAAGGAATCACGCGCTTGACCAGCTTACCGATGGTCATACCCTGGATCAGAATCGAAAACACCACGACCAGGTAGGTCATGCCAACCACGACATCGCGAGCATCCCCCGGTGGCAACGACAACGCCAGGGCCACCGATATCCCGCCGCGCAGCCCACCCCACGTCAGCACGCTCCAGGAGCCTTCAGGTAACCGGAAACGCTGCCCCAGGACCGCTATCGGGACGCCTACCGTCAACAGACGCGAGAACAAGGTCAGCACGATCACCATCAAGCCCGTGACAATGAGCGGGCTGGTGAAGTGGATCAGAATCACTTCCAGACCGATCAGTACAAACAGGACCGCGTTGAGTATTTCGTCAATCAACTCCCAGAACATGTCCAGGTTTTTCTCGGTCTGCTCAGACATGGCATAAGAGCGTCCATGGTTACCGACGATCAACCCCATCACCACCATCGCCAGCGGGCCGGACACGTGCAAATGAGTGGCCAGGGCATATCCGCCGAGCACAGCGGCCAGGGTGATGAGCACCTCCTCCTGATAGCTGTCGATACTCTTGAGCATGCGGAACGTGACGTACCCAACAACCGCGCCCAAAAGCGCACCGCCGCCCGCCTCCTCCAGCAAGAGCCGCGAAACGCCGGTAACGGAGGGCGCGTCGCCACTGGCGATCATCGCCAGAATCAGTGAGAACAGCACAACGCTGACCCCATCGTTGAACAGCGACTCTCCGGAAATCACCAATTCCACGCTACTTGGAGCACCGGCGGATTTCAGAATGCCCATGACCGCAATCGGAACGGTGGGTGAAATCAGCGCACCGAACACCAGACAGTAGGCAAGCGGCAACTCCAGGTCGGTAAAAGACAGCAGCCACCATAGCCCGAAGCCGATGAACAGCGTCGATACAGTCGTGCCAACCACAGCCAGGGACGCCACCTGCCATCGATAGGCGCGCAGTTGCGACAAGTCGACATGCAGGGCCCCGGCGAACAGCAGCAATGACAGCATGCCCTCCATCAGCAACTCGGAGAAATCGATGGACTCCACCAGTGATTGCTCAAGCGTGTGCAGGGAGTGAAAGCCCAGCGCATCGGAGGCCATGTTCAATAACGATAAGCCCAAGGCAATACCCATCACGCCAATGGCCGGGGGTAGCCCTACGTAGCGCCGATTGAGGTAAGCGAGTACTGCTGTGATGCAGAGGAATATTGCAATAATGTCTAGCATTGGGCAGAGACGTCCATTGGGTACGTTTCAAGTGCGGCTAGCGTTGCGCTCACAAAGCGCTGCGCCTGGCACCGACAAAACACTAAGCCGTTGCGCAAACAAGCCTTGCGGCAAGCGCTCTGAGCCGCTGCTTCTCTTCATCGAGCACCAACGCGGCATCGGCTCGCGCGAGCAAGCGATCAGCCTGCCTGGTCGCGGCTGCGCTGAACAATCCAGGATTGATCTGGCTGAGAGCAATCAGGGCCTTCATCATCCGAATATCCACTTCGACAATGCCGGCGCCATCTCTGGCAATGGGACCAAAAAAATCATCAAACAGGTCGTCAACGTTCAGGCCATGCAGGAACACACGATCACATTCCGGTTGCGTTACCGCTTCATGAAGCTCAAACGTGCCCCAGCAGGCCAGGCTGCGAACACCACGGCCCAGCACGTCAATGGCCGTTCCGGAGTCGTTGACCGCACTTGATAAAGCCCGTGAGGCGATTTCCGAAAGCACTGACAGCCCGAAACGCGGATCATGCTCAAAGGTTCGTCGAACGCCGATGCTCAGGCAGGCGAGAACTTTACTGGCGAGCGGGTCGTCCCCGTCGAGCCCTTCCTCGCTGGCTCGCGCGATATGGACAAGCGGCATACCCGGGTGGACAAAACTTCCGGGCAAGATCTCCAGGAATAACTGCGCCTCGCAACCCCTGGCAACCTCATTGAGTGCCTGTACATCGATATGCTGGACATAACCGGTGGTGCCGCTGACGACCGGTCGCGCAGACGACGGCAAGACCCAGCCGTCGGGGTATGCACAGCCGCCAAGAAACGGCCATCGAACTCGATGGTTGATCGCGGCGATGGTCGCCTTCTCTACGCGATCAATCGTCTCGCCGACCCGCCCCAGTTTGGACAGATGATTGATCCAGCGCAAAAGCATGTACACGATCAGAATCACCACGCCGATCGTCACTGCGAACAGCAAGACGCGCCCTTGCCCGCCGTAAGCGCCGGTACTCAGCGCGATAATGCCGACCAGACTGAACAAGAAAGAGCCGATAAAAGTGGCGAGTGCGTTCTGCGTCGTGGTGTCTTCAATCACCAGCGTTGTGGCACGGGGCGTGGCGCCCGTACTTGCTGCGCCATACGCCGCAACCATGATGCTCAAAGAGAAGGTGGTCACCGCGAGCATGCTGGAAGCGATGATGCCAAGGATGTTGTCGACGGCATCGGCGCCTATCCGGGCAGACAAGGAGAACGGAATCCATTCCTTGAGCGCGATGGCCAGCAACGCCGTGACCACGCCCAGCAGCGAAAACAACGTAGCCTTGAACCACAGCTGTTTAGTCAGCTGCGTCAACAGCCAGCGCCAGCGAGCAATCATGTTGTCTCCTTCTCAGTACGGTTGCAGGCGGGAAAATACCCGCTCATTCATGCGTGCCGGTTTGAGATCATCCGCCATTCCCAACCATCTGCCACAACGACGCCCCCACCCCGGTAATGCTCTCCCCAGCAATCAACCCCGCCGCCGCGGTAATGGCAAAACGTTCTGTAAGGCGCGGCCAGCGGCAGCTCACCAGCCAGGTGAGTACCGCGCCGAAGGCCATCATCAGCGACACCGAGGCCGGCAAGACGAACGCCAGGCCCAAAGCCGCCGTGCTTGGCAAATAACGGGCCCGGTGGGTGGGCAGTACGCTGTCGAGAATCCCCAGCAACAAGCCGGCCACGGCGCCGATGATGACCGCCCAGCGAATGCTTGCTGACAGCGAGTCCAGCCCCAGGGTCAGGGTTTGCGCCACGGCTTTCCAGGTAGCGACCGCCGGGGCCGGCCACTCTTGGGTGAGCAGCATCGATTGCGGGTCCGGGATCAGGGTCAGATAGGCCAACACCCCAACGATGCTTCCGACGAAGATCCCCAGGGTCTGGGCGATCAACTGCTTGTGGGGTGTGGCGCCAATCGCCCGGCCCACCTTGAAGTCGTTCATCAAGTCCGTGCATTGCCCAGCCGAACCGCCCGCGGTGTTGGCGCTCATCAAATTGATCGGCACCTGCCCCGGGGCGACGATGCCAAAACTCAGTTGGGACAATTGTCCGATGGCGCCGATGGGCGCAATGCCCGTGGCCCCCACCACCCGGGCGGCCACGGCGGCCAGGCAGATAGCCAAGGGAATGGTCAACAACGCCATCCAGGGGTTGATACCAAACAACAGCGCTTGCAGGCTCACCACCAACACGATCGCCACCAGGAAACCGCTGGCAGGTCCGGTCTTGGGCACCACCCAAGTCGTCCCGCCGCCCGCCTTGGTGGACTTGTGCAGAGCCCACAAGCGAATCGCCAAAGAGGTCAGGGTCGAGCAGACCATCAGACTCACGCCCGGCCACAGCAACCACTCCACCAGCGCCGCGAACTGTGGGCCACTGCTGTCCGGCGGCAGTTGCACCAAGCCTTGCTCCAGCAGCCACGGCGCCAATCCACCCCACGCCAGCAAGGCGCCAAGCAGCAGGGTCAGGCCAACGCGAATCCCGATGATCCCGCCGAAACCCACCAACAACAGCGAAGGGTCCGCGGTAAACGTCAGGCGTTCCAACTGCGGGGTCGGCGACCAGCGAGGGAAAGCCCAGATGAAGGTATCGACCCACTTGACCAGCCCGGACAGCAGCGCAGCGCTGAGCATCACTTTCAAGCGCTTCGCCGCTTCGTGGCCTTGGTTGTAGATGTGCAGAAGGGTTTCCAGGGTCGCCATGCCTTCGGGGAACTTCAGCGCTTTGTCATTGAGCAGCGAAGGTCGCAGGTACCAGGCGATCCAGATCCCCAGGAAGCTCACCGAGAACACCCAAGCGATCATCGGGATGACGTCCAACTGTTGACCGGTCAATAAGGTGTAGGCCGGGATGGGCGCAACCAGCCCACCGGAAATGATTGACGCTGCGGCCGAGGCCACGGTCTGGTTGATGTTGCTTTCGTGCAGCGTCCAGGGCAGTTGAGCGGCCGAACGCTTGGCCAGGCCTTGCCAGATGCCATAGCCGATCAGCAAGGCAATGATCGACATGTTGAACGACCAGCCAATCTTGAGGCCGGCGTACACATTGGAAGGCGTCAACAGGACACCGATCACGATTCCCGTACTGACCGCTCGCAGGCTCAGCTCACGTTCGACAGGGTAATCCAGGGCGATGGTTGGCGAAGTTGGGTGCATGCGAATTCCTTATCGGCAATGAGACAGCGCGATCACTCAACGCGGCGACTTAACAAGTGAGCGCTGCATGGGCGGAAGGTTCACATGACAGGGGCAAGCCCTTGCGAGCGCTTAACGCTCATATCGAAGTTTTCCGGGGGCGGTGACGAGGTCGGCGAGGGATGATTGCTTGGTTATTTTCCGAGTACCGGGCTCAGGCCAGCAGCTCGGTGATCCAGCGGGTTTGCAAAGCGATGTCCTGCACCTTCTGCTCGGGCACGGCTTGTCGCGCCCGGGCGAAGTGAGTCAGGGTCCGCTGTTTGAGGCGCAGCATGCGCTGCCACTTGGCCAGGAACGCCGGGCTGCGGGCGCGCATCTGTAATGGCCCGAAGTACAGCTCCTGCGCGGTGTACGTCACCGGCCCGGCGCGCTCGGCGACGATGATTTCGTAGTAGAAGCGATTTTCCCGCAGCACTTCTTCGAAGCAGATGCGATAACCATTTTCCATCAGCCATTGACGCAGTGGCTGCTCGCCGCCGTTGGGCTGCAGGATCAGCCGTTCCTCACCGCTCAGGTGCGCCTGGCCGCCAGCGAGAATGTCGCGGATCGTCTCGCCGCCCATGCCGCACAGGCTGACTGCCGTGATCCCGTCTCCTGGCTCGATCGCCGCCAGGCCGTCGGCCAGGCGGACAATGACCTGCTGGGTAAAACCGTTCTCGCGCACGGTGCGTTCAGCCGAACGAAACGGCGTCAACGCCACCTCGCCAGCCACCGCTGCCGCAATCACACCGCGGCGCATCAATGCCACCGGCAGGTAGCCGTGATCCGAGCCGATATCGGCCAGGCGCGCACCTGCGGGTATATGCGCGGCCACACGCTCCAGGCGCTGGGACAATGTCTGTTCGTTCAACTGCTGCTCCTGTTCATCATCCCTACCTGGATCAAGCCTGGGCCTTTACCGTCCCCTGCGACTCGGTCACTGGCGACAACGACAATGCAGTCATCAATACCTCGTGGCCGCTCAAAAATCATGTGCCCATGGTACATAGATGCCACACGTACTCAAAATCGTGAACGCGGATCAGGTAAGGGGGTCATCAAGACCCCTGACCCGATCTTGATTGGCTGCCGTTCAGAAGCGCCTGGTACTGAGCAACTCATCGAGCACCCGAGTGGGGACACGAAACGGCACCGACATGTGATCCTCGCCCGGTTCGATCTGGAAATCGCTACGCAACCCATACTGCGATAGCGCCTGCAGGCGTAACTGCAGCGCTCGGGCGTCCTGGATTTCCTGCACCATATCGCGCTCGCCCAACAGCAACGTCAGGCTGCTGTGGGTCAGGTCCACTTGCCCGGCGTGCGCACGCTTTGTGAAGGCGCGTTCGGGCGCCAACAGGTAACGGTCGAGCCACCACAGGCTCGGGCTCACCGCCACAACATGCTGAAAGAGCGCCGGACGGGTGAACAGCGCGTAGATGCCAAACATGCCACCGAAAGAATGCCCTACCAAACTGCGCTGATCCTGATCGACCTTGAAGCGCTCGTTCACCCTCGGCATCAGGCGCTGCTCGATGAAGTCGAGGAACAGATCCTGGCCACCTTGTGGCGGATTGTTGCGCTCCTGCGGGACGGGAGGCGACAAGTCGAAGGCGCGACGCACGAAATCCAGCGGCGTGTCGCTCGGGTAGCCAATGGCGACCAGAATCGAACCACGCAACCGATCCTGCGCGCGCTTGGCGGCATGAAAAGCCGGGAAATAGGCGTTGCCGTCAAGCAGGTAGATCACCGGGTAGCCGCCGGTGTGAGGCACGTCACCTTCAGGCAGGCTGATCATGATGCGGTAATCACGCCCTTGCGCGCTTTTCATCATCCACTGCTCGGTGCCATCCAGTGTCACCGGCTCTGCATGGGCGAAGGACAAGCCAATCAGCAGCATGGCGCCCAGATACTTGAACAAAATACCCATCATCGTCTCACTCCTCACCAGCGATAGCTCAGGCTGGTGACGACGCTGCGCGCCTCACCCCGGTAGCAGTAACCTTCCTGGCAGTTGATGTAGCGTTTGTCGGACAGGTTGCGACCATTCAAGGCCAGGCGTACGCCGTCCAGCCCGCCACCGAAGTCGTAGTGCACACCGGCATCGACCAAGGTGTAATCCTCGTTTCTCACCGTGTTTGCCGCGTCACCGTAGTTACTGCCGGTGTAGCGCGCGCCTACAGACATGCCCAGGCCCATGGGCAGGCGGTAATCCAGCCAGAACGACGCCAGATGACGGGGCACGTTCATCGGTTCCTTGCCTTCATTGCCGTCGTTGCTGCGAGTGACTTCGGGATCGTTGTAGCTGTAACTGGCCGTCATTTTCATGCGGTCGCTGAGGTCCGACACCGCCTCCAACTCCAGACCGCGCGAGACCTGCTCACCGGTCTGAATGCTGTTGAGGGGGTTCGACAGGTCACGGGTGCGGACATTGGTTTGTGTCAGGTGATAGAGGGAGGCCGTCAGCAAGGTACTGGAGCCCGGCGGCTGATACTTGAGGCCTACTTCGTACTGCTCGCCCTTGGTTGGTTTATAGGGCTCGCCACTGGCGTTCGTGCCACTCTCGGGCAGGAACGAGGTCGCGTAACTGGCATAGGGCGCCAGGCCATTGTCGAACAGGTAGAGTGCACCGACCTGCCCCGTGGTCGCCGAATCGCGGGTCCTGCTGTTGACGTCGCTCAGGTTGTTCGTTCGACGAACCTTGACCCAGTCACGGCGAAGCCCGGCCGACAAACGCCATTGATTCAATTCGATTTGATCCTGCACATACACGCCGCTGCGATGCTCCAGCCCGTTCTCGTCCGCCAGCGGTGTCGTGGGCCGATCGACGTGTTGGTGATAATCCGGCGCGTCGCGATCGATCGACGGCGCATCGCCCATGGCGTACAGCAGCGATGTATCGATCCAGGCATAGTCCATCCCGGTGACCAGGGTGTGCTGCAGATCCCCGGTGGCAAAGCGGCTCACCAGGCGCGTATCGGTGGACAGCGAGGACATGTCCTCGTAAACCCCGATCGCCGAGCGATTGAGGGTATGTCCATCGCCGGCGTCGCTGGGTTGAAGGTACTGATTGGTGGTGTCCACCTGACCGTAGCGCAGGTTTTGTTGAACGCTGAAGGTATCGTTGAAAGCGTGTTCAAACTCATAGCCCAGCGTCCACTGCCGTTGCTCGAGCTTGTCGAAGTACTCATCACCCTGCCAGAAATCGGTGAGGTGGTCGCCTTCCTGATACAGCATCGGCGACGCACCGGTCTCGCGCTCCTGATATTGGGCCAGCAGCGTCAGGTGGGTATCGGGGTCGATCTGCCAGCTCAGTGAAGGCGCCAGCAGGCGGGTGTCGTTGTTTAACTGTTCGATATAGTTTTCTGCATCGCGGTACACGCCCACCGTGCGAAACAACACGTCTCCCGCCTCATCCAGACGACCGCCGACGTCGAACTGCGCCTGTTGGTGGTTGTAGTTGCCCGCCTGCACCTGTACTTCGTTTTTTGCCAGCAGACTCGGGCGCTTGCTCACCCGGTTGACCATGCCGCCAGGGCTGACCTGGCCGTACAGCACCGATGCCGGTCCCTTGAGCACCTCAATGCGCTCCAGGTTGTAGGCCTCGGTGGAGTACAACGACAACCATCCACTGCCCGGCTGGCGCAGGCCATCGAGAAAGTCAGCGCCGATGGTGGTTTCGAAACCACGGACACTGATCATGTCAAACCGCGGATCCAGCCCCGAACTGCCGACGCGCACCCCCGAGCTGTAGGCCACGGCGTCTTCGACGCGGTCGACCTTTCGGTCGGCAATCTGCTCAGCCGTCACCACGCTGACGCTCTGGGCGGTTTCCAGGATTGGCTTATCGGTTTTGCTGGCCGTGCTGGCATTGCTGGCGAAATAACCCTCCACCGGCGCAAAAGCATTTTGAACGGCGGATGCATTGATGTTGGTGGGCTCAAGCTCATAGCGGGTGTCGGTCTTGCCTGGCAGCACCACGTAGCCGGACGAGGTCTTTTGCGCGACCAGGCCGCTGCCGGCCAGCAGCGTCGCCAGACCTTGTTCCAGTGAGCCGCCGCCGGGCAGACCTGGACTGCTCAAACCACGCACCGCTTCCGGGGAGTAAGACAAGGTGATACCGGCGCGCTCGGCAAAGATGCTTAGCGCCTGCTGCAACTGCCCGGCGGGTACACTCGGCGCCACCTGCTCAGCGCTTGATGATGCGGCCATGACCGGCAGGCTCGGCGTGCCGACGAGCAAGGTCAACGCCAGGCAGACAGCGCCTGGCAAGGTTCGGGTCGGGAACGGCGCGATGGCGCGCAGAGACAGTCTGGCAAGGAACATGACGGTATCCATTGAGGAAGTGATCATTCCTAACCGGACGAAGCGCAAAAGTCCGACAACTTATTTATGCCAGCGGCGTGATGCGCACCCACCAGCGGGTGCGCTCGACGACCTGTACGGGCAACAAGTGGCTGATGTTGCGCAGCATGAGCGCAGGTTCATCGAGGTGGAAAACCCCGGACAGGCGCAGGTCGGCCACGGCGCTGTCGCAGCCCAACCAGCCCTGGCGGTAACGTCCGGCCTCGGCCAGGAAGTCGACCAGGCGAATGTCGTTGACGATCAGCAGGCCACGGGCCCACGCAAAAGGGTCGAGCGGCCCGCGGCCCAACGCCGTCATCCGCGTCGCGGCAATGGCCATTGCATGACCGGCTTGCAAGTGCCGTTGCCCGAACGGTGTGGAAATCAACACTTCACCGCGCGCGACGTGGATTTCGCTATACCCGTCCCGCTCCCTGAGCACCGCCCTCGCCTGCCGCCCCTCACACTCAGCAAAACGGCAACGCACACGCCAGTCGGCGCCATCGACCAATACCTCACCCGCACGCAGCACCCATTCGTGGCCGCGCACGTCCACTGCACTCCCTGTATTGAGCATCAGCTCGGCACCAGCGCCCAGATCGAGCCGGCGACGCTCGCCAGTTGCCGTGGCAAAGTCGCTTCGCCAGGTGGGAGGCGCTGTCGTGGTCAGCAGCGTCGCACCGCCAACAGCCAACCCCAGGCCGAGCAACTTCAGGGTGCGACGGCGACTCAGATCGGCCTCGGCCTGGCGCAGCAGAGGAATGGTACGGGCGGCATCGGGCAATGGACTGGCCTTGAACAATCCGCCGACTTGCTGCAAGCGTTGCCAGGCCAGCTCATGGCGGGCGTCTTGGCGTCGCCAGTCGTTCAATTGCCTGCGCAGCTCAGCGCTGTTGGCATTGGCGCGCAATCGCATCTGCCATTCGATGGCCGTGCGGATGACACCCTCCGGCAAGGCCTCGGCGGCGCTCACTGCGGTGCCTCGAAGCACGCCTTGTAGCAATGCAACAGCGCGCTCGCCACATGCCGCTCCACGGTACGGCTGGACACACCAAGCTGCTGGGCCACTTGCACATGGCTCAGGTCACCGAGCTGATACAGCAGAAAAGCTTCGCGCACTGCCGGCTTGAGACCGTCAAGCAACTGCGCAATACGCTCCAGGCATTGCAACGCCTCATGCCGGACCTCAGGGGATGGATGACTCGCCTCGGGCATCTGCATCAGTGCGTCAAGGTACGCTCGCTCCAGCGCGTCGCGCCGCCAGTGGTCGACCACCAGGCCACGGGCGATACGTACCAGCAATGCACGCGGAGCGCGCGCGCTGATGGGCTGGCCACGCACCAGCAAACGCAAAAACGTGTCCTGGACCAGATCCGCCGCTTGCTGCGAACACCCCAGCGAGCGCCGCAACCAACCCAGCAGCCAACCCCGATGGGTGCCGTACAAATTATCGAGGGAAACGATCGAATCCGTTTCATGGAGCGACATGGAACGCCTCAGGCAGACAAACACGAAAAACGCCATGACTGAACATGACGGACGCGCGCACCTTAAACGCGAATTGTTCCCATTACAATCTTTTCGAGTGAGCCGCTCTCCCGCTCACGCTCCTTTGCCACGCAGCTTTTCCCATAGGGAATACCCCCTGAAGCGGCAAAAAACGCCAACGAATTGGCGTCGAAAAATCCAAATCTGAATAAACCTGAACTAACGACATTTTTCCGACGATTGGCCCGTGCAAGCCATTGCTGGGGATTTGAATGCAGGCTCATCATCCGTCTGTCACAGCCAGCATTTTCAGGCCTGACGCAGATGTATTAATCGCATCGCTCTATAGGAGCATTCAGGATGATGACTGTTTATTTTGTGGTTATGGCTATCTGCAGCGGCGTGGAAGGTTGTGTAGAAGAGCGAAAGCCGGGGCCGACTTACGCGTCCAGGGCTGTGTGCATGGACTCAGCCAGGACGATGGCGCCGCGCAAAGGCGTGAAATTCAAATGTCGCAGTGAACGCCTATGGGTGCCTGTTGAGGCGCGCGGTGTGAATCGGCACGAAAGCGTGGTCTCGACCGGAACGCAAACCCAGCCTTAGCAGCATGAGTGGTGAGCCCTCAGCCACTCAACTCGGCTTTAAGCAACGGGTCATTCAGGTAGGCGACATTCAATCTGGTCCAGGGATTTATACGCGACTGCTCCGGTGAAAAAATATGGCCGGGAGCAATCATGAATCCCTTCGGCAGTAGTTGCCGGGTCAGCTCCCTGGCGTCGTCAATGTGGGCGAACCTGGCCCACAAATACAGACTCTGCTCTGGTCGGAAGAACACCTCGGCGCCTATTTCATCGAGCATCTGCAAACCTGCCGCAGTGGCACTCTTGAGTCGCTCCTGGAGGCGGATCTGATGTCGCAGAAAATGCCCCTCGGTCAGGATGACATCGATGGTTCGCTCACACAGCTCCGAGGTGCTGGTATGCAGGAGCATTTTCAGATCACCCAGTTCATCGATGACCTCCTTGCTCCCGGCGATAAACCCCACCCTCAATGCCGCAGAAACCGATTTGGAAAAACTGCCCACGTACAGTGATCGGCTCAACTGATCCAGCGCAGACACCTTGATGGCCGACGCGGGCTTGAAATCTGCCAAAGCGTCGTCGTCCACCAGAATGAAGTTGTGCTCATGGGCCAACTGCACCAGTCGATGAGCCTTGCCGGGGGAAATATCGGAGCCCGTCGGATTGTGCCCAACCGACTGGAGGAAGAACAATTTCGGCTTGTGCAACAGAAGATGCTGCTCCAGCACTTGCAGGTCCGGCCCGTCCGGCAATCGGGGTACGGATAACATTCGCGCCCCTTGCAGTTGCAACTTGCCAAACAGCGGGTAATAACCCGGGTCTTCGACAAAAACTTGATCGCCCGGGGCAATGAAGCGGCGGATGATCAGGTCCAGTGCGTGATTGGCCCCATGGGTCGTGACGATTTGCCGAGCACTGGCGGTAATCGAATAGCTCGCCAGTTTTTGCACCAGGTGTTGACGAAGTGCAGCATTGCCCAGCCGGTTGCCGTAGCGAAAGAGCGTGGTCACCCCCATGCGCATGATCTGACGGGTGAACTTGTCCAATCGCAGATCCATCAGCCACTCTACGGGCGGAAAACCTTCCCCAAGCGGCGAGTGACCCGGCTCACGGACAAATTGCTGGCGCATGAGCCAGATGGTGTCCATCGCCCGGGTAAAGGGCAGTGGCTCTTCCGGTTCGCTGCTGCTCGGGGCGCCTCGTGTCACGAAGAAGCCCTGCCCGTGACGCGCCTCGACCAGTCCTTGGGAGGCTAGCGATTCATAAGCGTTGATCACTGTGTTTTTCGAATGACCAAACAAGCGCATGCACTCGCGCAGGGACGGCAAACGGTCGCCCACTCGGTAGGTACCGTTGCCGATCTGCGTCACCAAGGAGGCCGTCAGCTCTTGGGCAAGCGTCAGTCGCGCCATTGTACGAAGTCCTGGATGAATTATTCGCAGAGGGTACAGCTTAGGTACTGTCTGTCCAAACTGTACCTTTTTTGCCAGGACACATACGCATAGGGTGGCAGGCATTCGAAAACAATAACTGCAACTGGATTGCTACCATGAGTATCGACTCCCGCCTCCCGATGTTCCGCAGCCTGTCGCCCGCCGAACGCCTGAGCCACTTGCAACAACTGCTTGAGCTTGCAGAAGATGACGTTGCCCTGCTCCGCGACGCAGGCGCCCTGCCCCTGGAAATAGCCGACGGCATGATTGAGAACGTCATCGGAAAATTTGAGTTGCCCTACGCTGTCGCGAGCAACTTCCAGATCAACGGACGCGACGTCATCGTGCCGTTGGTCGTCGAGGAGCCTTCGGTGGTCGCCGCCGCCTCGTTCATGGCCAAACTGGCGCGCGAAGCCGGTGGTTTTCAGACCTCCAGCTCGCTGCCGCTGATGCGCGCGCAAGTGCAGATCGTGGAAATCGACGACCCCTTCAATGCCCGTCTGAGTCTGTTGCGCCGCAAGGACGAAATCATCGAACTGGCCAACCGCAAGGATCAACTGCTGAACCAGCTAGGTGGAGGTTGCCGCGACATCGAAGTGCATACCTTCGCCCAGAGCCCTCGCGGCCCCATGCTGGTCGCCCACCTTATCGTGGATGTGCGCGATGCGATGGGAGCCAATACCGTAAACACGATGGCTGAAGCGGTGGCCCCGCTGATGGAGCAGATTACCGGCGGCAAGGTACGGCTGCGCATTCTGTCGAACCTCGCCGACCTGCGGCTTGCCCGGGCCCAGATCCGCATTGCACCGGAACATCTCACCACCAAGGCCTACAAGGGCGAGGACGTCATTGAAGGCATCCTCGACGCTTACAACTTTGCGGTCGTGGATCCCTATCGTGCAGCCACTCACAATAAGGGCATCATGAACGGCATCGATCCTTTGATCGTCGCCACCGGCAACGACTGGCGCGCGGTGGAAGCCGGGGCACACGCCTATGCCTGTCGCAACGGGCATTACGGTTCACTGACGACCTGGGAAAAAGATTGCAAGGGCCATTTGGTGGGAACGCTGGAAATGCCCATGCCCGTCGGCCTGGTCGGCGGCGCGACCAAGACTCACCCGCTGGCGCAACTGTCGTTACGCATCCTGAGAGTGAAGAGCGCCCAGGAACTTGCCGAGATAGCGGTAGCGGTCGGCCTCGCGCAAAACCTGGGCGCATTGCGGGCGCTGTCGACCGAGGGGATACAACGCGGGCACATGGCTTTGCATGCACGCAACATTGCGCTTTCAGCGGGGGCCAGGGGCGACGAGGTCAATTGGCTGGTCGCGCAGATGGTCGAAGCCCGGGACGTGCGCTCGGACAAAGCCGCTGAGCTGCTTGAGCAAAAACGCGCGCAGGAGTCGGGCTCGTAGTCACGAACTCAACCACATCTCTTCACGTTCATAACAATAAAACCCCTCAGGGGAGGTGGGAGAATCCTTATGAAACCCGAACTGTTCGAAGTATGGGGCGACACGGTTGATGGTCGCCACCTGCTCTACTCCATAGGCATCGGTGCAGCCGTCAGCCTCGGCGCTTTTTTTATCGCCCAGCACTTGTTTGTCGGCTGGGTGGATTCCGTGCAAATGGCCCGCGCCTACGCGATGCTGGTAGGTATTGTCGGCTGCCTGGCAGGTGGCGCCATCAGTGCGCTGCTTTTCAAACCCAAGCGCAATGTCATCGAACATCTGGCTGATCCGGCCTGGCGCGCAAAAATCCTGATTGAGTTGCAGAACGAGTACGGCCCACTGGGCAGTCTGGCTGATCTGCCGCCGGCCACGATCGCGGAACTGCGGGAAATGGACCTTTATGAGCTGTTCGCCGATTACGAGAAAAGCCTTGTCGCTCCCGAGAAGAGCCCGGCTGCAACACCCACTGTTGGCGTCGGTGCAGTCAGTGGCAATGGAGGTCAATCATGATCGTTCCACTGATGGATCAGGTCCTGATGGCACTGGGCATGGGGATCCTGGGGGCGGTGATTTTTGCCGGGATCGGGCTGATCTCAGGGAGCGATGAAACCACTACCCTCGCCCCCTTGACCTTGCTGGTCGTCCTGCTGGGCGTACCTGCCCCCGGCGTGCTGACATTCTTTCTGGCCGGCGCCGTCGCCAAACATATGACCCACGCCGTACCGACGGCGCTACTGGGTATTCCTGGCGACACCATGGCGACGCCACTGATGCGCGAGGCCAACTTTCTGCGCAATCTGGGCGTACCCCACATTGCCCTGCGCAAGATGATTTCCGGGGCGGTCATTGCTGCGTTGATCGCGGTGCCAATGGCCGTATTGTTCGCGCTGATGCTCGCGCCGTTCGGTGACATGATCAAGCAGGCTGCGCCTTGGGTGTTCCTGCTTGCGGCGGTGGCGATCGCGTGGTTCTCCAAAGGCCGTCTGGCGGCCGTGCTGACGCTGATCCCGTTCGTCATGATCATTGTTGGCCTGCAAACCATGACCGCGCAGTTCGGCGTCAAGCTCAGTGTCAGTTACTTTCTGGGCATCGCAATTGGCCCGTTGATCGCCGCGCTGTTCTCGCTGCTCGCACCCGCCGAACGGGACACCATGCGACGCCAGCAAGTGCGCACGTTTTCCCTGTCGCCCGACGTAAAAAGCTGGGGTGGATTCTTTCCTAATCCGCTCAAGGTGCTGGACAGCAAGCAGAGCATGTGGACGGCCATTACGGCGGTGATCTCCAGCGCGACCTTTGTGTTCAGCCCAGTGGCCATGACCGTGATCATGGGCGAGCTCGTCGGTTCGAGGGTCAAGCATGTCTACCATCGCCTGACCACTGTCATCACCGCTCGAAACGGCGTTACGGAGTCAACCTACCTGGCCGAAGCATTGATCCCGCTGATCGCCTTCGGCCTGCCCCTGAGCCCTGTCGCAGCAGGCCCGGCAGCGCCATTGTTCAACGCCCCGCCGCGCTTTAGCGTCGACGCGACGACAGGCCAGGTGAACAACCTGCATTCATTGCTCAGCACCTGGGAATTTTTTGGCTACGGCGTGTTGGCGGTGGTCGTGGCCATCCTGATCGCTTACCCCTTCACCATGAATTACGCCCACAGAGCCGCATCCTACGTGTCGCGCAAGATCAGTCACGAAGCGGTGATCTCGACCTTTGTTGGCCTGATCCTGGTGATCGGCATCTGGGAAGGTGGCCTGCTGGGGTTGCTGGTGATCGTCACCATCGGCCTGCTGGGCGGTTTCCTCTCACGCTTTTTGGGTTTCAACATTGGTGTGCAGTTCATGGGCTATTACACAGCCGTGCTGTCTGTTCCTGCCCTGGTTGCCCTGATGAATGCGTGATGTTTTTAACCTTCTACAACAGTGTTCAGATAACCAACAACGGTGATTCCAATGACCCTGAAAATATCGGTACTGACGGTAGGTGCGATCATGGCCCTTTCGGTTTGCACGGCAGCGTTTTCCGCCATGAAAAGCCCGCTGGTCGGGACATGGAAAATGGTCAGCGCAACCATTGAACGTCAGGGCACCCGGTCGGATGCGTACGGCCCCAATCCACATGGATGGCTGGTGTTCACTGAAGAATTGACGTTCGCCGAGGTGCTCACCGATCCGCGAGTGCCCGCGTTTCGATCCAACGCTCGGGGCGAAGGAACCGATGAGGAAAACCGGGCAGCGATGGCTGGGAGCATCGGTTTTTTCGGACGATATACCGTCGACCAGAACGGCGAGTTCACCGGCAATACCGTCGAAGGATCTACGTTCCCGAATTGGGTGGGCGCGACACGTACTCAAGATGACCTGCAACTGAAAGTCGACGGCAACCGAATGGTGGAAAACTTCCAGCGCCCCGATGGCACGAAGGTTCACATCATCTGGGAGCGGGTAAAGTAACTCTACGTCGCGAGCAGCCCTACGGGGCCGACTCAGTTCATGAGTGGGCTGAGCACTGCTCAGCCCACGCTTGCGCACTGCTGGTATCCACTCGCCCCACGGCTTACCAGATCGGCACCGTGTAGAGCACCAGGAAGCGGGTCTGGTTTTCATCACGAAATGCCGCGCCGCTCGGGAAGTCGTTGCGATAGATCGACTTGCGCGCCATCAACCCGACATTCTTCAGCGGACCGCTCTGGATCAAATACCCCAGCTCCATCTGGAACTCCCGCTCCTTGCGGTCGTCGGCATTGAGCGCCGCCAGCGCGATATTATCACCGCGCACGTAACGCAGCCGGCTCTTCAGGCCGGGCACCCCGGCGGCGGCGAAGTCATAGTCGTAGATTGCCTGCCAGGTCCGTTCCTTGGCATTGAGAAAGTCCGAGCTCATGGTCAATTCACTCATGCCCATCAACTCAGTGCCTGACACATAAGGCGTCGCTGTGTCGCCGCTGGCGTGCATGTAACCCAGGCTCAGGTGATGCCCGCCAAGGCGATAGCCGAACAGCGCCGACAGGTTGCGGTTGTCCACCTTGCCAGCCTTGGCAGTGCCATCTTCGTCGCTGAAGAAACTGCGCAGATCAGTGGTCAGCGTGCCCTCGCCTACCTGCATGTTATGCAGCAAGGCCAGGGTGTTCTGCTGGTACAGGTCGGCCACTTCGGCGTGGTAGGCGCGCAGGCTGAGGTCTTTGTTTACCTGATAATCGCCACCGACATAAGCCATGTGCGATGAGGTGGCCGCACCGTTGAAACGCCCGTTCGGCGAAGCGATGCTCATCGGCTGGTAGTTAGTGGAGTCACGCCTGTTGATGCGATCGATATAGCCGGTATTGAGCGTCAGTCCGTCGATGTCCTTGGAACTGAGCGTGGTGCCGCGAAAAGTCTGCGGCAGCAACCGCGACGGGCTGGCAAAGGCGAACGGCAGGAAAATCGACACATCGCCGGTCTTCACCGTGGTTTGGGCAAAGCGCATTTTGGCAGTCATGGCCAGGCGCGAATATTCATCCGCCGCGCGCTTGTCGCTGCTGGATACCGGCAGTAATTCGGTGCCGCTGCGGTCCGGTGACGAGTCCAGCTTGACCCCGATCAATGCACGGGCGTCCAGGCCGAAGCCGACAGCGCCCGGGGTAAAACCCGACTCCGCATTCATGATGAAACCCTGAGCCCACTCCCGGGCCGCGGTTTTCGCCCCCTCGTCCTTGTAATCCCGGTCCAGGTAGAAATTGCGTAAGGTCAATGTGCCGCGGCTATCGTCGATGAAACCTTCCGACAGCGCTGGAGTGGCGACCGCACATAAGCCCAACAGGACGAAACCGCGTGCGCAAAGAGGTAAGTCTGAGGTCGTCGCAAGGACGCCCCGGGGTGAATTCGTCATGTCCTATGTCCACTTATTGTTGTTGTTTTTTTGAACGTGATCGCCAGCCATCCAGCCGCGATCTCGGGCCAGAGAGTGGGAAAAGCCGGAGGTGCCGTCAATCCACAATGGCCGATAATCGAACATTAATATTCGTATCTATTTCCAAGAAAACCTAAAAAACACAGGACATCCTGTTGATTTGAATAGGTTTATGTCGATGCGTTTGGACATTTTCCGTTAGCGTTCACTTTTTAGTTATCTTTGTTAATCTTAATTGCGGCTTGGCATTGCTGGATGCGAGCAAGCCTGCGTGCGCCCGTCAGCACACTCACAAAAACAATAAAGAGGTTTGCCATGGACACTCCATCACGTCGCACGACGCTGACTATTGCCCTGTGTTTTATCGTCGCTCTGATTGAAGGTTTTGACCTGCAAGCTGCCGGCACTGCCGCCGCAGGGTTGCGTCAGACCTTTGCCCTGGACCCGAAAATGATGGGTTGGGTGTTCAGTGCCGGCATCATCGGTTTGCTGCCGGGCGCCTTCTTCGGTGGCTGGATTGCCGATCGCATCGGTCGCAAGAAAATCCTCATCGCAGCGGTGCTGCTGTTTGGCGTGTTCTCGCTCAGCACCGCCTACGTCAGCTCTTTCTCCGGCCTGCTGCTGGTGCGTTTCATGACTGGCCTGGGCCTGGGCGCCGCCCTGCCCAACCTGATCGCCCTGTGTGCCGAAGCCGTGGGAGAGCAACGTCGCGGTACGGCCATCAGCATCATGTATGCCGGCGTGCCATTGGGTGGGGCACTGGCGGCGGTGGTCGCCATGCTGTTTCCCGAACATTGGCAGACGACCTTCATCATCGGCGGCCTCGCCCCATTGCTGGTGGTGCCACTGATGATGGTGCTGCTGCCTGAATCCAACGCCTTTCGCCAACAACAAAACAGCGTCAACCCGACGCGCACTTCAACCGGCCAGGCCTTGTTCGGCGAAGGCCGCGCCAGCGTTACCCTGGCGTTATGGTTGAGCTACTTCTTCACCCTGACCGTGATGTACATGTTGCTCAACTGGCTGCCCTCGTTGCTGCTGGAACAAGGTTTCAGCAAACCCCAGGCAGGCCTGGTACAGATGCTCTTCAATATCGGCGGCGCCCTCGGCTCCCTGCTCGGCGGAGTGTTGCTGGATCGCTGCAACGGCATCAAGGTGGTGCTGTTTGTGTACACCGGCTTGCTGGCAGCGCTGGGCGGGGTTGGCCTGTCCGTGGGCATCATCCCCATGGCCATCGCCGGTTTTGCCGCGGGGTTGTTTGTGATGGCTGCGCAACTGGTGCTTTACGCCCTGGCCCCGCCCTCCTATCCAACGTCGGTGCGCGCCACCGGCGTCGGCGCAGCGGTAGCGATCGGTCGTTTGGGCTCGGTGGCCGGGCCATTGGCGGCCGGGCAGATTCTGGCGGCCGGAGCCGGCACCACCGGTGTCCTGCTGGCCACCTCGCCCGGTTTGGTGATTGCAGCCTTGACGATCATCAGCGTCATTGCCCGCTCGACTTCGTTGAACGTGTCGATGAGTAAGGTCAAGGCCTGAGGCCATCCAAGCGGCGTAGGTAAACAGGTGCTGTTGTGGGGGCTCAAGGTGAAGCTGTTTGAAAGGCGTCAATTCCTGACTTTATCGTCTGCAATAATCTCGAACTCATTCCATACCCCTGCCTCTAATGTGTAGATCAACAGAGGTAACGCGATTATGAACAGCGATAACGGCATCGAATCAGAAGCAACCTCGAGTACCCCGCCGACCGATACGTCTGGCAAACCGGTCGATAAGAATCCTGAGGACAGCGCTACGCCCTCCTCAACTCAAACCAAGGAGCAGGAAGCAGAGGAACTCAGTCGAAAAATCGCGGAGATTGAGCGCAATGTGGCTGACGGTCACTAACCGATTACGCCCGCATACACCGATCGATCGACATTGCCACCCGACAGAATCACCCCCACTGTCTCCCCCGCCCGAGCTTCACGTTCCTGAATAAGCGCGGCCAAGGCGGCGGCCCCGGCTCCTTCGGCGAGGTTATGGGTGTCGGTGTAATAGACGCGCATGGCCTCGGCAATTTCCTGTTCGCTGACCGCTACGATCCGTGCGGCCCCGGCTGCGTAGAGGGCAAAAGCTGCGGGGATCGGTTTGCGCACGGCCAGGCCATCGGCGAAGGTATTTGCCGAAGCGGTTTCCTGTATTTCGCCCGCCTCAAAAGATAACTTTGCCGCCGCGGCTTCACGGGACACCACGCCCACCACCTGGGTCTTCAGACCCAGTGCGTCGCGGGCGGCGATCACGCCACAAATGCCCGATCCGCAGCCAATCGGCACGTAGACGGTATCGAGATGCGGCGCGGCAGTGAACAGTTCCAGGGCGTAAGTGGCCACGCCTTTGACCAGTTCCGTGTGAAACGGTGGCACCAGGAACAGGTCATGCGCTTGCGCCAAACGGGCGGCCTCTTCACGGGCCTCATCAAAATCCCGCCCACACTCAATGACTTCGCCGCCAAAGCCGCGCATGGCATTGTTCTTTTCCACCGAGTTGCCCTGCGGCACGACAATCAACGCCTTCAAACCCAGCGCGCTCGCCGCCAGCGCCAGGCTCTGGCCATGATTGCCGCGGGTGGCGGTGACGATGCCCTTCGCACCGGGATGTTCACGTTTGAGCCAATGCATGAAGGTGATGCCGCCGCGTATCTTGAAAGCGCCGGTGGGAGTGTGGTTCTCGTGCTTGACCCACACCGTGCAGCCCAGCCGCTGAGCCAGCAAGGGCCAGGCATACTGGGCGGTGGCGGGCATCACCTGGTACACATGGCGAGCCGCCTGTTCAATATCGTCACGAGTCAGTCGGTGCATGAAGTTATCTCCCTGAGTGGTTAGCCAGTCTAGGCATCGCCGCCGTGGGTCGGCTTTCAAAAAACCGACCTGACTTTTGCGCCGCTTCTTCACTACTATGGCGCTCATGAACCATCAAAACCGCCTACAGCCATCGCCCTTGTCTGAACCGGTCCGCCGTGTCGAGACTGGGTCCTGGGCGATCGAATTGTTGCCCAGCGCCGCTTACTCGACCCGCTATGTGGCGGCCCAGGCCTCCATCGGGTTTGCCTTCGACAGCCAGCGCGGCCTGCACGCCTTGGGCAGCGACCGGGTGCATCCTTTCGAGGCCATGCCCAACGGCCTGGCATTCGTTCCCGCCGGCTGCGACGTGTTCTCCGAGTCGCTCATGGGCGGTGAATACCTGCGCGTAACGCGGACCGACGGTATCCCCCTGAGCGGGGATCACCCATTCAACAATCACATCGATCAACAGGCCATTGACCTCGCGCTGCGAATGCGCGGCGCGCTGTTACGTGCCTGCGTGGAAGATGACTGGGAAACCTGGGCCTTGGCGCTGGCGCAACGGGCAACCGGTGATAGCGCGTTGTCGACACCGGACCAAGGCGCTATCACTCCCCGGCGCATGCGCCTGCTTGATGAGTTTATCGAAGCAAATCTTGAAGGGCCGCTGGGCGTGTCAGCGATGGCAGGTTTGCTGGGGTTGTCCGAAGGATATTTCATGCGGGCCTTCAAGCTCGCCACGGGCAAAAGCCCGCACAGCTACCTGATCGACCGGCGTCTGGCCAAGGCCCGGGCACTGATGCGTGATTCCACCGCCAGGCTGTCGGAAATCGCCCTCGCCTGCGGGTTCAATTCCCAGGCGCACATGGCAACCACGTTCAAGCAACGGCTCGGGGTGAGCCCGATGCAGTTGCGCTAGACCGCCAAAACACTGCAAGGCACCTGATACAAGATATGCTCGGTGGTGCTGCCAAGCAGTTTCTCTCCGCCTGGATCCTGGACTCTGCCCATCACGATGACGTCCATGTGATGTGTGTTGGCAAACTCACTCAGCGCCGCAACCGGGTGTCCCAGAACGAAATGCCTGCGGCCAGGCGGAACGTTGTATCGACTGGCCAGTTTCAGAAACGATTGTTCCAACGCTTTGCGCTGCCATCGGGTCAGCTCCGACAGCGTTAAGCCTGTGTCTGACGCCTGGTAGTCTTGGGATATGTCGTAGGCGTACAGCAAGTGCAGTTCAGCATCACACTGTTCGGCGAGACTGCAGGCCTGGCGAATAACGCGATCATTGAGTTCATTTTGTCCAGGCTCGGCCAGCGACGCCTCTACCGCCGCCACGACCTTGCACGGCAAGGCAGGTCGAACCCCGCCCACCAGATACACCGGTACCGGTGAGTAACGCAGCAGGTGCCAGTCCAACGGGGTGAAAAAAGCACGCTTGAGCACCGACTCATGTTGGATTTCCTTGATCAACAGGTCAGGCTGCAATTCGCTGAAGTGGTCCAGGATGTCCTTTTCCATGTCATCAGCCCACGCCAGCTCGGTGGTCACATCGACCCCTCTGGCATGTAGCTTTTTCGCCTGTTCCCCCAACCAGTCGCGGTGGTCCTGCAGGTAACGCTCGCGTGTCTTTTCACGGTCACCCTCTTCAAGCAGCGACAACAGGTTCAAGGCAGGAATCAACGCCGCTATATGCAAGCGTGCAGCGCTGGCCTTGGCAAGCGCTGCGGCATGGTCGATCACCGGAGAATGGCGCAGGGCCAGGTGGGTGATGAGTAACAGCTGTTGATACCGGCCCATGATCTGCCTCCAGACAGGTGAAACTCAACCTCTGCCACTGCCAGCTACACATTCAGCCGTGACATCTGCGCCGGATCGGGCACCAGCGTCATTTCAGACTGCGCCGTCGGAAGGTGCCTGACGTTGATAAATATCAACCGGAGCAAGGCTGCCGTTCTTCACGCCGCCGGCAGGCCACAGCGGCATAGAGGCAGCGGTCTAACCGTATCGTTTGGCCTGCTGCGGCGCTGCGTCGGCTGGCAACTTGATCATCAGGACGCTGCACATGGGGTCTTCGAGTATCCCTTCAGCGGTCAAGCCGATATCAGAGGCCTGCGTATGATGATCGGCCGCACCGATGACCAACAGGTTGTAAGCACTGCGCTGCAGATAAGCATGAATTGCATTCGCCGGAGCGCCGGGAATGAAGTGCCGATGCTGGCTGGCAATACCATGCTGGCTGGCCAAGGCATCGAACGCCTGTACCTGGGCCTCATAGAGGGACAGGTCACCGTGGCTGGCAGCGGCACAGTCGTAAACGCTGATCACGTGCAATGAGGCACCGCAGGCGTTTGCCAGGTGCCTGGCCGCCTCGATGAGCGAATGATTGTCGCGGTTTCCTTTCGCCTGTGACTCCATGTCAACCGCTACCAGAAACTTGCTGGGTGTCTGAATCGGGCCCGGCAACACATAAAGCACGGCAATCGGGCTGACGCTCAAGAGTTCCCAGTCCAGTGCTGACAAACCGCGCTGCGCCAGGCCTGGGCGTTCCTGGATGTCCTTGATGATCAAGTCCGCTTCAACACGCTGCGCATAGGCAACGCATTCGACTGCCGAGGAACTGGCGCATACCAGCTCTGGATGGACATCCACGCCTTTTTCCTGCAGGTGCGCACTTTCACTTTCCAGCCATTTGCGACGCGACGACATTAAGTTATCGCGCACGATGTCGGGCCTCTCGGTGACTGCATGGCCGGGCGGCTCTACACCGTGGGGCTCAGTGAACATCGCCACGTGCAGTGGCACGCCCAGGGCGCGTGCCAGATCGCCGGCATACTCCAATCCGGGAGAGTGAGCTGCCTGAGGGGGGGCAAGAAACAGTAAACGCAATGGATGAGTCATTTCACACCTCGGCATCCGATGATAAAAATGGCGTCCCTGCGCATTCCTGCTTGGGTGGACAGGTGCCGCATAGAGCGGCTTTTTAGTCCTGTTGAACTTCATTCATGGGGCAAGCCCGTGGCCAGTTCGACATTCGGCACCCACAGGGCATCAATGCAGGCCGAAGCGTCCTTCTGCGTCACAGGTTCAAGGGCCAGCGGTTCAAGCAGGCCTCTGTCGACCAATGCCAGACGCATGATTCCGTTTTTGTCGAGAAGCGAACTTGCCAGACATTCACACAAGGAGCGCGGCAGCGCCTCTGGCAGCGGGCCTATATCGGCATTCTCCAGCTCAAGCTCATAACGCTCGGTACAGGTGTCTGCCAGATCCTGCATCGCATGGGTCGCGAAATACGACACCGTGAAATATCCCGAGGTCAGCACCGCCAGAATCGACAGCAAAATGGCTGCCTGACGTTTTCTCGAGCGTGTGCCCCGAAGATGCAAAAACCCGGGCAATGCGGATTTGCTCCGGTCCTGAACCACCTGCGCCCCGCTGATGGGTCTGTTGTTTGTCATGACCGTATCTCTGCCCCATGCTTATCAAAAGAATGGCGCCGATCAACGAATGCCGTTTGATCTGGATCAACCTCGTGCTGCTGTTTGCCATTTTTCTGGCTACAGCAACACGCGGTGGGCGTTCAGGAGTAGACCGTTGCAGGCTTGGTGGCCCTTGCTGGGCCACCCTGCCCGGCCCTGGAAAATCGACGATGACCGCCCACCCCTCCGCCATCAGGCGGGCGACGAACGATCACCAAAGGGCGATATCGTAGGTAAGGTAGATCCGGTTACTGTCCCGTCCCCTCGAGAATTCAGAGCGGTAGACGTAATTGCGCAGCTTCACGCCCAACCCTTTGAAGGAGCCTTGCTGCACCACATAAGCCAGTTCAGCATCGCGCTCCCACTCTTTGATGGTGGTGTTGGACTCTCCATCGTCGCCGCTAAGGTAACGCGTGGAGAACGTCAGGCCGGGGACGCCCAGGGCCGCGAAGTTGTAGCCGTAGTTGAGCATCCATGTCTTCTCGTCTTCCTCTACGAACTTGCCTATGCCGGCGTTGCTGAAAAAATAAACGGACGCGCCGCTGATGTAGGGCAGCCCGGCGTCGCCCTTCAGTGTTTGATAGCCGCCGCCTACGGTATGGCCTGCGACAGCGTAAGTCAGCTGGCCGCTGAGCATATGGTTGTCGATTTTACCGCCATAGGCAGAACCGCTATCAACGCTGCGGAAGTAGCGCAGATCACTGGTCAGCACGCCTGGGCCGAGCGGCAGATCATGTTGGACACCCGCAAAGTTCTGCCTATAGAAGTTCTCCAGTTCGCCATGAAAGTAGCTGAGGCGAATCGTCTTGCCCAACTTGTAATCGGCACCGAGGTAACTGAAGTCCCCTGACTTATCGCCCCTGTAGCCGTCTGGCACGATGGGCATACTGTCGCTCGAATCTCGCAACTTGAAACGATCAAGATAGCCGCCCGTCAGGCTAAGGTTATCAATGTCGGTGCTAGTGAACTGGCCGCCCTGGTAGATCTGAGGCAACAGTCGGGAATCGTTGTAAATGAGCACCGGCGTTTTAGGAAGCAACGTACCGTATTTGACGGTGGTCTTGGCAAATCGAGCCTTGGCGGTCATCCCGAAGCTCGCAAATTCATCGGCGGCACGGCCGTCATCATGCACAGGCAGCAGGCCGGTGCCGCTACGACCGCGGCCCGAGTCGAGCTTGATGCCCAGCAGGCCCAACGCATCAATCCCCAAACCGAGGCTGCCGGTCGTGAATCCCGACTGATAATCAAGCAAAAAGCCTTGGCCCCATTCGGTGCGCTCGCTCTTGGCGGTATTTGCCGCTCGCGCACTCATGCCATGTTCATCGCGGAAATTTTCATTGATGTAAACATTGCGCAATTGCAGCTTGAGTTTGCTGTCGTCGATAAAGCCTTGCGCATTGGCATTGGCCAGCGGCAACAAAGCCAGGAGAGTCAATAAAGCTCCACGGTTATAAACAGAGGTCATATCAAACTACTCATTGTTGTTATTTGGAATGCAGCTGACCGTCCGCCCCACTGGCATGGGGCGTCAGGTGTCAAAGAGGTTTGGAGAATCAGGAGAACAGACTGATTGCCCCAGTCAGCAAGGCCAACGCAGTCACGACCAGGGAAGTGAGCACCGCCCATTTGACGGTGGCTTTCTGGAAGTCGCCCAGATCACGGTCGACCATGCCGACCAGCAGCAGGGTCGAGGCCACCAACGGACTCATCAGGTGCACCGGCTGGCCGAGAATGGAGGCCCGTGCAATCTCGACCGGATCAATGCCATAGGCCGCTGCGGCGTTGGCCAGGATCGGCACGACACCGAAGTAGTAGGCATCGTTGGACAGCACGAAGGTCAGCGGCATGCTGGTAATGGCAACCACCAGCGGGAACAAATGGCCCCAGGATGGCGGGATCCAGTCGACCAGGGTTTGCGCCAGCGCATCGACCATTTTCGTCCCAGAGAAGATCCCGGCGAAGATACCCGCGGCAAACACCAGCAGAACCACGGTCATGGCGTTGCCCGAATGAGCGAGAATTCGTTCTTTCTGAATATCCAGTTGCGGATAGTTGATCATCAACGCCAGGACAAAACCGATCAGGAACAGGATCGCCGAGTGCATGAGGCCCATGACCAGCGCAACCATCACCGCCGTCACCAGCAGCAGGTTGACGTAGGCCAGTTTCGGGCGCTTGTGCGGCGTGTCTTCAATAATCGCCTTGATGTAGCAATTACCCCCACCGCTTTGCAGATGGGTGTTGCCGATGCGCTTGCGTTCGGCACGCCCCAGCAGGAACGCCGTGAACACCACCCACACTGCACCGCCGATCATGGTCGGCAGCAAGGGTACGAAATACTCGCCGGCATCCAGGCCCAGCGCTGCGATCGCACGGGTCGCCGGGCCGCCCCAGGGCGTCATGCCGCTCATGATGCTCAACGAGAGCATGGAAATGGTCGCCAGGATCATCGGGTTCATGCCGATGCGCTTGTACAGCGGCAACATCGCTGCACAGGTGATCATGTACGTGGTCGTTCCGTCACCGTCCAGCGCCACCAACAGCGACAGCAGCGCCGTGCCCACGGCGATTTTCATCGGATCACCGTTAACTCGCTTGAGGATCTTGCGGATCAGCGGGTCGAACAGACCGGCATCGATCATCAGGCCGAAAAACAGAATTGCGAACAACAGCAGCGCCGCCGACGGCGCGACCATCTTCAAGCCGTCCAGCATCATCTTGCCGGTGGTACCGCCAAACCCGCCGATCACCGCGAAGACTATTGGCACCACCGTCAGGGCGACGATCGGTGACAAACGTTTGGTCATTATCAGGAAGGTGAAGACCACCACCATGGCCAAGCCAAGTAAAGCGAGCATAAGTCAGATCTCTTGTTGTTATGAGTAGCTTGGCCGACATTCAGGCGCACGCCATCCCACTCGCCAGGCGACACTCGAATGATTGCCTGGCGCAGGTATTCAGGAAGATAACGCGGTGATGTCGGGTCAGCCGTGACCGGTTAGATGTGATTCGCGACCTTTGTGTCGTCCCAGGCGTGCTCCGTTGCCTGGATGTGCCTCGGGGAGGGTTTGCCATCCAGGGTCTGCAACAGCACATCGCGGTCGCAGGCATTCTCCGAGATGGAGATCACCACGGTCGCCACTGCGTTGCTCGCCAGGCTGGTCAGCGCCCGCGCCTCGGACATGAACCGGTCGATCCCGATCAACAGGGCCAAACCGGCCAGAGGAATATCGTGGATGACGGTCAGGGTCGAGGCCAACGCGACAAAGCCGCTGCCGGTAACACCTGCGGCGCCCTTGGAAGACAGCAACATGATCGCCAGCATGGTGATGACCTGGGTCAGCGTCAGGTCGATGTTGCAGGCCTGTGCAATGAAAATGGCCGCCAGCGACAGGTAGATCGCCGTGCCATCGAGGTTGAACGAGTAACCGGTTGGCAGCACCAGCCCCACGACTCCCTTCTTGCAACCCAGGGCCTGGAGCTTTTCCAACATCCGCGGCATCACCGGTTCAGTCGAAGAAGTGCCCAGCACCACCAGGAATTCCTCGCGCAGATAACGCAACAGCTTCCACAAACTGAAGCCGTGTGCACGGCAAATGCTGCCCAACACAACGAAGACGAAGAAGGCGCAAGCGACGTACAGGGTCATGATCAGCTTGGCCAGCGAGCCCAGCGACGTGATGCCGTACTGCCCGACAGTGAAGGCCAAGGCTCCGAAAGCGCCGATCGGAGCAAAACGCATCAGGTAGGAGAATATCTTGAACACCATGTGCGAAGCTGATTCCAGCACATCCAGCACTGGCTTGCCGCGCTCGCCCAAGGACGACAGGGCAAAGCCGCAGAGCACTGCGATAAACAGCACCGGCAGCACCTCGCCTTTATTGAAAGCGCCAATAAAGGTGTCGGGAATGATGTGCATGAAGAAGTCCACCACACTCAGCTTCGCAGCGGAGTCGGTGTATTGCGACAGGCCCTGGGTGCTCAACTGGGTCGGGTCTATGTTCATGCCTGCACCGGGCTTGAACAGGTAGACCGACACAAGGCCAATGATCAGGCTGATCACCGTCAGCGCCAGGAACAGCAGCATGGTCTTGCTCAACAAGCGCCCCAGCGAGCGCTTGTCACTCATGCCGGCGATGCCGGTGACAATCGTGCAGAACACCACCGGCGCGATCATCATCTTGATCAACTTGATGAAAGCATCACCCAGCGGCTTCAAGGCAATCGCCTGTTGCGACCAGAAGTGCCCGACCAGCACGCCCAGCAGCACGGCGCAGATGATCTGGAAGTAGAGCGATTTAACAACTTTCATGGCATCACCCATTTTTAGAATTGTTCTGATGCAAACGACAATGACTGCCTGGACTATCCGGCCAGCCGGTGTGAAGCGGTGGCGTAGACGAAACCTGAGAAAAGCCGGCGGGCGGTACGCACCACCGAGGCACGAATGGTCTCACCCTTTTCGCCGGTATAGGACAGCACGACATCGATACCGCCGCTTGGGTGCTCAATACGAACCTGCTGCAGACGCGGCTCGCTGATGCCGCCGAGCAACTGCGCCACTACGCTGCCTTCAGTCACGCAAGCGGTAGCCAGACCGATGGAGCCGGTGATCGCCAAGGCGCGATGACAGTTGTGCGGCATGAAATAGCGCACCTGGACCGTCCCGCCCGACTTGGCAGGCGACACCAGCACCGGCTTGGGGATGACCTTGTCACTGACATCACCCAGGCCCATGGCCAGGCCGGCTTTGAGTCGCAGGGACTCCAGGCGTTGCAGGAACGCCTTATCGGCGTCCAGTTCAGCGGGGCTTTCATCGCCGCGCTTGCCAAGCTGACTGGCCTCGACGATCAGCATCGGCATCGCCATGTCGATACAGGTCACCGGGATACCATCGATCAGGTCCAGCGGTTGCCCCGTCGGGAAGAGCTTGCCGGTCTTGCTGCCAGCCGCATCCAGAAAGGTCAGTTGCACCGGAGCCGCCGTGCCAGGCACGCCGTCGATGGCGGTGTCCCCTTCATAGCTGACCTTGCCCTCAGGGGTTTGCACCTCTGAATTTACGAAGGTCCCGGTATTGAGGTTGCGGATCCGCACGCGGGTCAGATCGCCGGAAGGCTTGACCAGCCCCTGCTCGATGGCGAACGGGCCGACGGCGCACAGCATATTGCCGCAGTTGGGCGCGGTATCGACCCGGCGCTGGGAAACCATGACCTGGACGAACAGATAGTCGACATCCGCGTCCGGGTGCAACGATGGGCTGACGATTGCCACTTTGCTGGTTTGCGGGCTGCCGCCACCGATGCCGTCGATTTCCAGTTCATGGCCGGACCCCATCAGGTTGAGCAGCAGCTCATCACGTTCGGCGATGGCACTGGGCAGGTCCCAGGCAAGAAATACGGGCCCTTTGGAAGTACCACCGCGCATCAGCACACAAGGAATTCGCTGCATGAACACTAACTCTTGTTGATCAATCTGGATAATTGATGTTCTGGACACAAGAGTGGCAGGGTTCTAAAAGTGTTTCCAATGCAAAGATCAGAGCAATTATTGCGTTTCACGAATGAATTAATTTACGATGATTTCCCAGCGCATCGCTCTTGCCCGGTGAGAAAGAACATGGAATACGAGCTTCAGGACATACGATCTTTCGTGAAAATCGCTGAACTAGGCAGTTTTCATGAAGCCGCCGATGCGTTGCATCTCTCTCAACCGGCCCTGAGCCGGCGCATGAAAAAACTCGAGGAAGGCCTGGGGACCGCCTTGCTGGATCGCACCACCCGCAAGGTCAGCCTGACGAGCGTCGGGCGCGATTTCCTGCCCAAGGCGCGGCGCTTGCTGGATGATTTCGACGACTCGATTCTCAATATTCGCGAACTGGCGGAGCGCCAGATCGGTCGGGTGACCTTGGCCTGCATCCCCACCGCGGCCTTCTATTTCCTGCCTTCGGTGATCCGCCTCTATAACGAGCGCTACCCCAAAATCCGCATCCGCCTGCTCGACCTCAGCGCAAACGAAGGGCTCGAGGCGGTACTGCGTGGCGAAGCCGATTTCGGTATCAATATGATGAGTGGCCAGCACCCGGATATCGAGTTCGTGCCATTGGTCAACGAACCTTTCGTTTTAGCTTGTCGACGCGACCATGAACTGGCCAGACGCAGCTCGGTAAGCTGGTCTGAGCTCAGCGATTACCGACTGATCGGTGTCGGTCGTCTCAGCGGCAACCGAATGCTGCTGGACCACGCCTTGTCGGGTTTGAGCTGGCGTCCGCAGTGGTTCTACGAAGTGCAGCACTTGTCTACATCGTTGGGGTTGGTCGAGGCCGGCCTCGGGGTGTCGGCCATGCCCAGCCTCGCAATGCCAGCCGAGGATCACCCGACATTGGTCAGCGTGCCGTTGATTGATCCGGTGGTAAACCGATCGCTGGGCCTGGTCTATCGAAGGGGCGCATCGCTCTCCCCGGCCGCGGAAAAATTTGTCTCGATATTGCTTGAACAATGGGAACACTGATTTTTCGGGGTCCATGATCAGGACTGGATGAGAAACGGGCCGAGCTCAGTCAACCTCCGTGCTCATTGCAAGCGCTTGATATTGCTCCAGCTCAGCCAGCCGTTGGACCAGGGCATTGCGAACACGCTCGTAAGCCCCGCTGCCTAGCAGTAGACGCCTGGGTGCGGGATCGACGTCGACAATCTCGAGCATGATCCTGGCCATTTTCTGCGGGTCTCCGGTAAGCGGGAAAGTACCCTCGGCGATTGCTTTACGCACTTCACCGGCAGGCGTTTGCTCGTACTCAGCCATCGCGGGCGGACGAACCAGCGCGGCGCCGAAATTAGTTCGTGTCGGGCCCGGCTCTACCAGGGTGAACTCGATCCCAAAAGGCGCAACCTCCAGAGCGACCGACTCAACGAATCCCTCAATGGCCCATTTGCTTGCGTGGTAAAGGCTGAAGTTCGGGTAAGCGAGCTGCCCGCCCTCCGAGGACACTTGAAGAATTCGACCGCCCCCCTGTTTGCGCAGAAACGGTAGGCAGGCACGGATGAGTTGAATAGAACCGAGCAGATTCGTTTGCAACTGCTGGTCGATCTGTTCATCGCTGGCTTCCTCCGCCGCACCAAACAACGCGTAGCCCGCACTGCTCACCACAACATCAATACGTCCTAGCTCGGTGAACGCCTGATGAACCACAGCGCGGATGGCCAATGCGTCGTTTACATCGAGCAACGCTGTCCACAGTTGCTCGCCGTAGCGTGTCTTCAAGTGACTCAAGGCCTGAGGCTTACGCAAAGTAGCCGCCACACGGTCCCCCCGTTCCAGCAATTGTTCGACCACCGCCAGACCAATGCCGGACGAACTTCCAGTCACTAACCAAGTTTTGCTCATGTGCTTGATCTCCGAATGAAGGGTGAGTTGCCATCGATGTGAGACCAAACTACGTCAGCCGGACTGCTGCTACTATGGGGCAGAATTCGGATGAGCTAATGAAATATAGCCATGAATCAATTGCCCCTTTCGCTTGCCGATTTACGCGCGCTGACCCGCATCGTTGCTCATCGCAGCTTTCGTAAAGCGGCCGATGAGTTGGGCCTGTCAGCCTCTACCCTGAGTCATATGATGAAAACGCTGGAGGCCGGTCTTGGGGTGCGTTTGCTGCACCGCACCACGCGCAGCGTTTCACCGACGGCAGCGGGAGAGCGTCTGCTAAGACGACTGGCGCCTGTGTTGCGCGAATTCGAGCTGGCGATTGAGGAAGTCAATGAATACCGGGATCTTCCCAGCGGCACTTTACGGATCAATGCCAGCGAACAGGCCGCGCGCGTTTTGATGAAAGCTGCCCTTCCGATATTCCTGGAACGCTTCCCCCAGATGTCGGTTGACCTCGTGACCGAGGGCCGTCTGATCGATATCGTAGCCGAGGGCTTCGACGCCGGTATCCGTTTAGGTGAAGCGATCCCCCAAGACATGATCGCCGTGCCGATAGGAACGGATACGCGATTTATTACCGTGGCGTCCCCCCAATACCTGAAGACTCATCCTGTCCCCCTTACGCCGGATGATCTGCCAGGACATCAATGCATCTGCATCCGGATGCCCAGTGGTAAACCTTATAGATGGGAATTCTCCAGGAACGGACAATCCTTGGTCATCGAGCCCAAAGGACAGCTAACCCTCGATAATGCCGAAATCATGGTCGATGCAGCCATATCCGGGCTCGGCATCGCTTACGTGCCAGAGCAGACGGTATCGCAACCTTTGGCAGACGCCCGTCTGGTCGAGGTCCTCGCGGATTGGTGCCCCAGGATTCCTGGGCTGTTTCTGTATTATCCGGGGCACCGCTATATCCCATCAGGCTTGCAGGCCTTCATCGAGGTCTTGCGCGAGTCTCATTGATTGTCCGCGACTGTGCATTCGAACATAACGGCATGCGCCCTTGCGAGGTGAACGCGCGACGGCCTCAAGGCCGACGCGTCGGTTGCGATCCGGCCCTTGTTTGAGCTGACTCAAGCCTTCTGCTCTTGCTGCAAGCGCTTGAGCAGCGCGTTGGCGGCGGCTTCGGAAGAAGCCGGGTTCTGGCCGGTGATCAGATGGCCATCCTCGACCACGTAACTCGCCCAGTCTGCCGCCTTTGAATACTCGCCACCTCTGGCTTTGAGCATGTCCTCCACCAGAAATGGCACCACCTGGGTCAATCCCACGGCCTCTTCTTCAGAGTTGGTGAACCCGGTCACTTTCTTGCCCTTGACCACTGGATGGCCATCCGGCGCGTTGACGTTCTTGAGCACCCCAGGCGCGTGACAGACGGCCGCGATGGGTTTATTCGCGGCGTAAAAGGCTTCGAGGAGGGTCTTGGAATCAGTGTCCTCGGCCAGATCCCACAGCGGCCCATGACCTCCGGGATAGAACACGGCATCGAAGTCGTAGGGATCAATTTCGCCCAGCGGCACCGTGTCGGCCAACGCTGCCTGGGCCCGGGTATCGGCGCTGAAGCGGCGAGTGGCGTCCGTCTGGGCCTGTTCCTCGTCGCTCTTGGGGTCCAGCGGCGGTTGCCCTCCCTTTGGTGAGGCGAGCGTAACCGTCACTTTGGCGTCGACAAACACGTAATAGGGCGCGGCGAATTCTTCCAGCCAAAACCCCGTTTTCTTGCCGGTGTCACCCAACTGATCGTGGGACGTCAGGACCATTAGAATGTTCATGTAAACCTATCCTCCAAGTCGGAATGAGCGGCGTATGTTCGCCCTGCATTACGTCAGAGGCCGCGTGGTAGCAGACGTTCAAGTGGGTGAAGCGAATCCTCATGAAACGGTCGTTGATCCCAGCGTTACTCCCCCCATCAGCCCCGCTGCCGAGGAGTTCGGGGCCCGTTATTGAGTTGCCGAACCGGTTCACCGCTGCTAGAAATGAAAGACCTTGGCCTTGTCTCTGCCAGCGCCACAATCCAGGACAGCCTCGCGGACATCATCCGTTGACCCCATTCATACCTCACAGGGAGCTTCACCGTGTTTCCGATGGATATCTGGTTCACCTACACCGCAGCCTGCGTGCTGCTGGTCTTGTCACCCGGTCCTGACAATCTGCTGGCCATAGGACGGGGGCTGAGCCAGGGTCGCCTGGCCGCCATCGTGTCCGGCCTGTCGTCTGGGCTGGGCATTTTGTTTCACGTCACCACCGCCTCGTTGGGGCTGACGCTGTTGATCCAGACCTCGACGGTTGCCTTCTGGGTCGTCAAATTGGTAGGGGCGGCCTATCTGGTCTGGCTCGGGATCAAGGTGCTGCGCTCCAGAAGCCTGATAACCTTCGCGCCCGCCGCACGACAGCCACTGCGAAGCATTTTGCTTACAGGCTTTCTTTCGGCGGCGCTAAACCCCAAACCCGGGTTGTTCGTCCTGGCGTTCATCCCTCAATTCATCAACCCCGCGCTCGGCTCGGTCACCGTACAGATGCTGGTCTACGGGTTCTGGTTCGCCCTGCTGACGGCCGTGGGGTTCTCGTTGATGGGGGTCTTCGCCACGCGCCTGTCGCAATACATCTGTCAACGCCCTCGCCTTGCCAACGGACTGAACCTCGGGGCGGGATTGACCTTCATCGTCTCAGGCCTGTCCATCGCCGCCCTCAGGCAGAAATAACCGCCCGTTCCACGCACCTAGCCACCAACCAGCGAAGTCGCCAGCAATGCCTCCAGCCCCATCGGCTTGGCGAAATAATAACCTTGGGCCTGCCCTGCCCCCATCTCCCGCAGCAAGAGCAACGTCGCTTCATCTTCGACACCTTCGGCCACCACGCTAAGGTCCAGTGATTCGGCCATACGCACGATCGCCCGGACGATCGCGCGACTGCGGGGGCTGGTGGTCAGTTCGAAAATGAACGACTTGTCGATCTTCAAACCGCTGAAACGGTATTGATGCACATAGCTCAGGGAGGAAAATCCTGCGCCAAAGTCATCGAGCACCACCGACATGCCGTTGTCGGCCAATTGCTGCATGGTCAGTCGGGCAATGGCGGGCTCGGCCACCAGCGCACCTTCGGTCAACTCCAGGCAGATCCGCGACGGCGCGACGTTGTAACGGGCCAACAGTGCCAGCACATCATCGGCAAAATCCGGGCGCGTCATGCTGTAGCTGGAGCAATTGACATGCACCGGTGGCCAATTGGCGTGTTGCGGTAGTGCGAGGATCGCCACGATGCTGGTGAGCATGTACAGATCCAGTCGACCGATCAGACGCAACCCCTCGACATCGGGCAGAAACTCGCCCGGCGCGATGATCCGGCCACCCGGTTGATGCCAGCGGATCAGCGCTTCAAGGGCCACCAGCTCGCCGCTTTCGACGCTGACAATCGGCTGGAAATACGGCAGCAGTTCGTCGGTACGCTTGAGCGCATTGCGCAGGTGCCCTTCACGCTCAACCTGGTCCGAGACTTCACGACGCACTTCCTGGTTGAACACCGCGTAACTGTCGCGCCCGGCATTCTTGACCCGGTACATCGCCGCATCGGCATCGCGCAGCAAGTCCGCGGGTTCGTGGTGAAACTGACTGTCGGCGCTGACAATACCGATGCTGCAAGACGAAAACACTTCGTGGCCATTGATGAGAAACGGCAGGTCGAACACCGACAGAATCCGCTCGGCGATTTCGATCACCGCCTCCAGTGTCGCCTCGGGCGCCAGCACTGAAAACTCATCGCCCCCCAGGCGGGCCAGCATGTCGGTGTCACGCAGGCAACTGCGCAAGCGGTGGGCGGCCTGCATCAACAGCAAATCGCCAAAATGGTGGCCGAAGCTGTCGTTGACCATCTTGAAGCGGTCGAGGTCGATGAACATCACCGACAGTTGCCCGCCTTCGCTCTCGAACCGCGCCCAGGCCACATTGAGGCGCTGCTGCAGGTAGGAGCGATTCGGCAGCCCGGTCAGCGCATCATGGGCGTTTTCGTGTTGCAGCTTGGCGTTGGCGTGATCCAGTTCGCGGGTGCGGTCCTGCACCCTGGCTTCGAGCTTGAGGTTGGCGGCATGGATCGCTTCTGCGGCCGTGCGGCGCGACAATGCCGTATCAATGTGCCGTGACACGAACGTCAGCAGTTCCTGGTCGCGCAAGGTGTAGCGCACCTGGGAGGTATAGCTTTGCACCGCCAGCACACCCCGTACCACATCGCCATCGAACAACGGAATGCCCAGCCAGGAATGGAAGCGGACCGACTCGTAGGCCACTTCGAGTTCACCCTGTGCAGACAACCGATCCGCGTCGAAAGGATCAATCAGGCAAGGACGACGCTGGCGGATAACGTACTCAGTCAGGCCCCGGCACCCACGGCGTGCCTCAGGCAGGGTGGTTTTGCGCTCATCGACATAATACGGAAAGGTCACTTCACCGATCGCGTCGTCGAACAGCGCGATGTAGAAGTTCTCCGCGAACAGCAGATCCCCGACAATGCCATGCAAGGTCTGGAACAGCTCCGCCATGTCGCCAGGCTGGCTCGACAGTTCTGCAATCTGAAATAGCGCACTCTGCAGGTGTTCGGCGCGCTCTCGATCTGCCACTTCCTGCCTCAGCGCGTCATTGACTGCCGACAGTTCCAGCGTGCGACGCATCACCGTCTCTTCCATGCCCTCACGGTGCAGAATCCGGTCCAGCGCCATGGCCACGTGCCGGGCCACCACCAGAAACAGCGCGCGGTCTTCGGCGCTGTAGGTGCGTGCAACGTCGTAGACCTGCATGGCAAGCATGCCAAACACTTCATCGGCGGCATTTTTCAGCGGAGCGCCCATCCAGAATTCGGGACGATCACCTACGCAATAGAAACGACCCTCGGCCTGAGCGGCGCAAATGCCGGCGGCATCGATCAGCAACGGCTGGCCCGAGGTCAGCACCTGGCCGGTCAACGACAGACGCGAAGGGTCTAGGTATTCGTAGTGTTGGGACTCCACGGCATCGACGTCGATGATGTCGACGTAGTACGGGTAGTCGATTTTTCCGCTGTGGGGGTCATACAGCGCGAGATAAAAGTTCTCGGCATCGATCAGGCTGGCGAGCAGCCGATGAACCCCCACCAGGAACACGGAGCGGTCGCGGGTGGAACTGGCCAGGTAGGTAATTTCATACAGCACACGCTGAGTAATCTGGGCCCGGGCCAGGGTATTGGTCTGTACCTGGATGCCCAGGCATCGGGCAAACTCGGCGAGGGCCGGCTCCTCGGTATCGGTGACTGGCGCCAGTAGCCAACCCAGCACACTTTCGCCCCGACCGGTCGGCCAGCGGCACAACCGTCTGGTCCGGCAGAAGGTCTCGAACTCGGCGTTCGCAACGCTGGCCGGCCACTGTTGCTCTGGGTCGCCCTGCCCCAGCAGATGCAGTTGTTCACCGGCGCGATAAACCACCCACTGGGTGGTGTGGGCCCAGGTGCGCGCTGATTCCAGCAATTGTTCGATCGCGTCTTCCTTGCCAACGTATGCCATGCCGGCCGCATCCGGGTTTTCTTGCAGGTGAATTGCCACACCGTAATGGTTCGATGGCTGCGGGGGATCGCTCAATGGGCGAAAACTCATCAGCGCTCCCTGCGCCACAGTGGCGAGATTGAATGACTGATTGCCGGGCAATATGCCAGTGAGCCTTCGGTGTATAGCGTCCAGAGGGTTTTTTCAATCGTTTTTATTCACTTGAGTGCTATCACGACGCAATGAGTGTTTCATCGGTCATGGAGTGTTGCCTGCGGCGGCGCTCGTCCTCCCGGGTTCTCAACCATACGCCCCCGGGAGTCCCTGCAAGCACGGCCGGTTCATCGTGCCTACCACACAGCAATATGAGAATCCGCCCTGGGCTCGGTGCCGCCGCACAGGACACCGCTGACCGGGTCGCGGAGAATGATCTGGCCTCGTCCGTAATCAGTCCGGTCACTGGCGATCTGCACTTCATGACCGCGCCGCGCCAAGGCATTGGCCAAGTCGCCGGAGGCACCCTGCTCGATGCCAACTTTCATCTCACCAAGCCACTGCCAGCGCGGAGCGTCCAGCGCCGCTTGCGGGTTCAGGCCGAAGTCCACCAGGTTCATCACCATCTGCACATGGCCTTGGGGCTGCATGTAACCGCCCATCACGCCGAAAGGGCCAAGGGCCTGGCCATTCTGGGTGAGGAAACCAGGGATGATGGTGTGAAAAGTCTTCTTGCCCGGGACCAGGCAATTGGCGTGGCTCGGATCCAGGCTGAATTCCTGTCCGCGATTCTGCAAGGCAATCCCGCTGTCGGGCAGCACCACGCCGGAGCCGAATCCGTGATAGTTGCTCTGGATGAACGAGACCATGTTGCCTTCCCCGTCAGCAGTCGCCAGGTACACCGTGCCGCTGGCGTGGGGATCGCCGGGTTTGGGTGCCTGGGCCTGTTCGCTGATCTGGGCGCGACGGCAGGCGCTGTACTCCTCGCTCAACAGGTCAGTCACCGCCACACGCATGTGCAGAGGGTCGGTGATGTAGTGCAGGCCGTCGCTGTAGGCCAACTTCATGGCCTCCAGTTGGCGATGCCAGGTCTGCTGGCTGTCGCGGTGATCGAAGCTGAAGCCCTCCAGTATTTTCAGCGCCATCAAGGCCACCAGCCCCTGTCCGCTCGGCGGGATTTCCCAGACATCGACGCCTCGATAGTTGACGTGGATCGGTGCCACCCATTGGGCGCGATAATCCTGCAGGTCCGTGGCGCGAAGGTAGCCGCCGCTGGCCCGGGAGTGGGCATCCAGGCGTTCGGCCAAGGCGCCGCGATACAGGCTCTCGCAGCGGGTGGCAGCCAATTCTTCAAGGGTACGGGCCTGGGCCGGGTTGCGGAAAATCTCCCCGGCCCGTGGTGCGCGACCGTCAATCAGAAAGGTCTGGAACCAGGCATCCAGGACCTGATCACGATGAGGCGTGAATTCGTTCAAAGCGATCTGCCATTGATGGGCAACCACCGGCGACAGCGCAAAACCGTCCCGCGCCAGGCTGATCGCCGGCTGCAGCAACACGGCAAAGGGCAGCTTGCCAAAGCGTTGCGACAACTCGGCCCAGGCCGATGGGCAACCCGGGACGGTTACCGGTGTCCAGCCATAGAGCGGCATCTGTTCATGACCGGCCGTCTTGACCGCCTCGATACTCAGGGCCGCCGGTGCATGGCCGTTGCCGTTGAGGCCATGTAACTGACCCTTGCACCAGACCAAGGCAAAAGCATCGCCACCGATGCCACAACCCGTGGGCTCGACCACCGTCAGCGCCGCCGCCGTGGCGATGGCCGCATCAATGGCGTTGCCGCCCTTTTGCATGATCTCGATGCCCGCTTGGGCAGCCAGAGGCTGGGACGCGGCGACCATGCCCCGGCGGGCAAAAACGCTCTGGCGTTGCGACGGATAAGGGTACTCGTGAGCAGAAAATTTCAGCATGGCAAAGACTCTTCAACACAAGGATTCATTGGCGGGACTCAGGGCGAACACCCTGGAACGGTCATAACACGCGACTGAGGAAAGCCCGAGTTCGCGGGTGCGTGGGATGGCTGAAGATCTGCTCCGGCGGGCCTTGCTCAATGAGTTCACCTTGGTCCAGCACCACCACACGGTCTGCCACTTCGCGGGCAAAGCCCATTTCATGGGTGACCACGACCATGGTCATGCCTTCCTCTGCCAACGCTTTCATCACTTGCAGCACCTCGCCAACGGTTTCCGGGTCGAGGGCGCTGGTGGGTTCGTCGAACAGCATGGCCTGGGGTTTCATCGCCAGGGCCCGGGCAATCGCCACCCGTTGCTGCTGGCCGCCGGAGAGCATCGACGGGTAGTGGTTGGCCTTGTCCGCCAGACCGACCCGCTCCAGCAGCTTGCGGGCCTGTTCCAGCGCCGCGGCGCGAGGCATCCCGAGCACCTGGATCGGCGCCTCGATGATGTTCTCCAGGGCCGTCATGTGGGGGAACAGGTTGAAGCGCTGAAACACCATGCCGATGTCCCGGCGCTGGCGGGCGATGTTGCGCTCCGACTCACGCACCAGGCTGCCGTCAGCCCGCTCGCGATAGCCCATGGCCCGGCCATTGACGCGGATGCGCCCGCCCTGGATGTCTTCCAGCAGATTGATGCAGCGGATAAAGGTGGTCTTGCCCGAGCCGGAGGCACCGATCAGCACCACCACTTCGCCGCGCCGTACTTGCAGGGATATGCCCTTGAGGATCTGCAGCTCGCCAAAGGACTTGTGCACCTCCAGCGCCTCGATGATCAGCTCTTCACTTTTGTGCGCCATGGCTAACGTGCCCTCAACAGGTTCAGGGTGCTGCGACCGAACATCCGCGTCGACGCCGGCGGTGGTGACGAGGGTCGGTCCGATTGGCCGAAACGGGCTTCCAGCCAGCGCTGGAAAAAGCCCCAGAGAGTGGTCAACAAGAGGAAATAGATCGCCACCACCAGGTACAACTCGAACACCCGGAACGTCGCCGACGTGACCATCTGGGTACTGAGCAACAGCTCCTGTACGCCGATCACACTGACCAACGTGGTGTTCTTGAGCATCACGTTGAACTCGTTGCCCAGTGGCGGGACGATGACCCGGAACGCCTGGGGCAAGACAATGCGGCGCATCAGCTTGGCGAACGTCATGCCCAGGGAACGCCCGGCTTCGTACTGGCCCTTGTCCACCGCGCCGATGCCGGCCCGGATGATCTCGGCCATATAGGCACCTTCGTTGAGCCCCAGGGCAATGATCGCCGCCTGGATATTGCCGGGAATCACCAGGCCGAACAGATCGATGTCTTCGAAGCGGAAAATCCCCCCTGCCGCCAGTGCTGTATAGAGAAAGACAATCTGCACCAGCAACGGCGTGCCGCGCATCAGCCACACATAAAAACGCACCGGTAAATGCAGCAACGGATTGCTCGACAACCGTATCAACGCCGCGGCCAGTCCCAGGAAGCAGCCCAGCAGCATCGCCAACACACTTATCACGCAGGTCAGCCAGAGCCCGGTGAGGTAAACATCACTGGGCTGCAACAAGTACTGCCAAAACACATCCCAATTGAAGTTCATCAACGCTCACCTCAATCAAGAGTGTCACTGGCGACATGCCATTTGCTGAGCAGTTGGCTGTAGCTGCCATCACTGCGCATGTCGTTGATCACCTGCTGCACTGCGGCGCTCAGTTGCGTGTCGTCCTTGCGAATACCCAGTCCGGTAAGAATCCGGCTGAAGGCAGGCACCCCTTCCTCAAACAAATCGGGGGCCATGGTGGCGTAATAACCGGCGGTTTCCACCGTGGTGCCGTAGGCATCGACCTGGCTGATGCGCAAGGCCTGGAATGCATCGGTATCGGTGTTGTAGACCACCAGTTTCATTCCAGGCTTGCCAGCCTTGGCCAGCGCTTCATTCTCGGCGTCGAGCAGGGTCTTGATGGTGGAGCCATTGAGCACCGCGACTTTATGCCCGGACAGGTCCGACAGCGTCTTGATTGCCTTCGGATTACCCTTGGGCACGACCACCGCCTGGCTGGAGTACATGTAGTTGACGATATCGATCACCTCACGGCGCTCGGGCTTGTCAAACAACTGGTCGACGATCATGTCGCACTGCTTGGCGAGCAAAGCCGGGAGCAGCCCGGAAAAGGGAATCACCCGCCACTCGACTTTCTTGTCGCCCAGCCGCTTGGCGATTTCCAGGCCCAGGTCAACGGTCAAGCCCCTGGGTTTCTGCGCTTCATCGAAGGACACCAGGGGCGGCGAATCCATGCCTGAGCAATAGACGAGTTTTTCGACCTTGAGCAAGCGCTCCGGAACAACGGGCGCGGCAACCGCCCACTGCGCACAGAATCCCAAGGATAGGGCGGCAACCAACAGGCGAGGCTTATGCATGACCAGACACTCCAGTTCAGTTAGTAACGGGCAGTACTCAAAGTCAAAACAACGGCAGGCGCGGGGCCCGCTCTGGTTATTTTTTCGATTGCAGAAATTGGATCAACTCAGGAACGGTGCCTTCGATGTGCGCGCGCACCACTGCCTCGGCCTTATCGGCGTCGCCAGTACGAATCGCCTCAAGAATCACCGCGTGTTCCTGGCGCGCACTCAGCGGTTTTTCCACGTGCTCAAGCCATAGGCGCATGGGCGCCTCCATCAAGGAATAGAGGGCACTGATCTGCTTCAGCAACCGGGGACGACCGCTGAGGCTGCACAGGTATTCATGAAAGGCGCGATGCCGGCTGACCCACTCGGCGCTTTCCTCGCGGTAATCGTCCATCTCGTCCAGCAGACGCTCCAAGGCTGCCAATTGGCGCTCGCCTATCCTGGCTACCGCGACACGGATCGCCAGGCCTTCGAGGACGCTGCGCATCTCGAAGACTTCGTGCAGCTCATCGATATCCAGGCCACTGACAACGGCCCCGCGATTGGGTCTAAGGGTCACCAGGCCCTGGGCGTCCAATCGACGGAACGCCTCGCGCACCGGCATCCGGCTCATACCGATCTCGCTGGCGATGTCTTCAGCGATCAGCCGGTCACCCTTGCGCAATCGTCCCCCGCAAATGGCGTCCAGCAGGAAGTTGTAAGCCTCCTCCTCGGCCGTCATCGACGGGCGCCCAACGTAACTCGGAGCGAATTGCATGGCAGCACCTTTTGAATTTTTGTATCCAATTATCCATAAATTCAAAAAGCAGAATGCGTGCCAACTGAATGGATCGATGTGCAAGTGATTGATTTGAAGGAAAGGGTCTTGCTATGGGGCGTGCATGGGCCCGGCGTCAATTGGGTAGACGTGCTACCAAATGGCTCAAGCGACGCCCATTAGTGTGCACAGTGGTAGCCAGGTAACACTCAATCAGCCAGCCCTGGGAGTGTCCGAAGGTGACTCACCAAACAGCGCTCGGTAATGACCTTCCAAAACGGCCATAACCTACTAAGGTTTTAATCGCCTGCTGAATCGGCGCGATTGCGCCCCCAGATGACCACCGTGCGACTTCCAGGGAAGGAGAAACCGTATGAATGCCAGATCGGACCCGGGCGGTGACGGCATCGTCCTTATACTGGGGGCCACCGAAAGCGTCGACAGTGTGGCCTACGCCTACGGGCATGCGCGCGAGACACTCTGGGATCACCCGCGCAATGCCGATCTGCGCCGTCAACACCCGGACGGGACGGCGCTCGCGGCGGGTGATTCGTTGTTCGTCCCGCCGCGTGTGAAAGCGACCTTCGAACAGAACGCCACCGGGCAAAGACACACCTTCCGCGTACTGAACACCCCTGCCATGCTCAGGTTTCGCCCTTATGCCCTCGCCGGACAGGGCCTGGCCCGGCACTTTCAGGTACTGCGCGGTGACACGCTGCTGGGCAGTGGCGAAGCCGAAGCCAACGGCGATATCGTCTGGCCTCTGGAGCCCACCGCCGACGACATCACCGTGCGCGTAACCTTTGACGGCTTCTCCCGCGACTATCATCTGAGGCTGCGCGCGCTCGACCCGATCAGTACCCTCAAAGGCGTGCAGCAGCGTCTGCGTGGCCTTGGCTACTTCAACGGCGACTGCGATGGTCAGATGGATGACGCGACCCGTGTGGCCATCGGTGCGTTCAAGATGCAGGCCGGATTGCCCGACGACAATGACTTACTCGGCGATGCCGTACGCACCGCGCTCCACGGCTACCACGGCGAGGCCCCCGTATGATCAGGGTTCGCAAAACGCCTACGGCCCCTCCCGCGCTACAGCGCTCGCACGATGCCATGAAAAACAACGTCCTGCAGGCTGTCCAGGCTGGCGCTTCGGTGGTCCTCTGCACCAAAGGCACCAACACCGCCAAAACAAAAAGTGTTCCCAAAGGCTCGGTGAAGGTCGTCATCGATGACGACCAATACAAACCGCCCCACGCCAAAGCGCTGCTCAAGGTCGACCAATATGGCAAGTGCGCCTTTTGCGAGGCACGCTTCATGGACACCGCAGGCGGGGATGTTGAACATTTCCGGCCGAAAAAACGCCACGACGGTTTCGTTCCAGTGAACGACAAGGCAATGGATAACCTCGGTTATTTTCAGTACGTGTACGACTGGAGCAACCACTTGTGGTCATGCAAGGAGTGCAACGAGACCTACAAGAAGAACTACTTTGACGTGATACCGGACAATCTGGCGCAACCGCCGCCGAGACTGGAAGACTTCAACACCGAGGATGAGTTCTGGGACGCCATTGGCGAATGGGGCCGGTTCAGGCCACCGCGCCACGACGCGTGGGACGACCCGCACAACGCCGAGAAACCGGTGTTGATCAATCCTGTCACCGAGAATCCCCGCGAGCACATCAACTTCAATTGCGCGACAGGACTGGCCATCCCCGCCCCTCTGAATGACCTCAACCAACAAATGCAGCCCACCAGCGACAGGGGTGGCAAGAATATCCTTGTGCTCGGTCTGAACCGCAAGGAGCTTGTGTTCGCCCGCATGCGGCATCTGACAATGTTGCGAGGGGTTTTTCTGGAGATGACCCACAGCCTCGACCTGACAATCGAATTCCTGAAATGGCAACGTGGAGAAGAGTGGTTCAAGACCTTGCAGGAACCGACATTGCGCCACCTGGTGAAATACCCCGACGCTTATCAGGTATCGGACAATCCAACGCGCTGCGCTATCGAGTTTTTGTTCTATTCGACAACGCCCCAGGCACCGTTCTCTGGATTGGCAATGGACGCCTTTGCCTGCTGGAGCCTGGAACTGGCCCGGCACGTGATGCAGTTGCGCGAGCACATCACTCAACTGCAGGCCGCACAAAGCGGGATAGCCCCGGCCACCCGCGGCGTCCACGAACTCCCCCGGCTCAGTCTGCATGCGACCATCCTCGCTACCTACAAGGCGGACATGAAGGCGCTGCAAGCATTGCGCGACACCCTTGAGGTGTATGCTCCGCTATGGAATGCCGGCTTTGAGCAAACGCACATCGAATACGTCTGCCGGGATCGCCTGGAAAAAGTCATGGGTGAGCACGCCCAATTTTTCCTGTGGCAAAAGAACTATACCCGTTACGACCCGGCTTTCGTCGCCGGCTATCTGACCCACGAACGCAACTTCCTGGATGTCTACAACGCCCTGGAAACCTATGAGTGCGACAAGAGTACGTGGAGCAATGCGATAGACGCGATGAGGCGAAACCTCAATAGATACGGGCCGGATCTCGCAGAAGACCTCACGCCCCATTGCAATCAGGTCGTCGCCCGACTCAAGGTGGTGACGCAAGCGTTCGACCAGGATCGAAACCTGACTCAGACAGCGCCCTGGTGCAACGAAGTGGTCAAGATAGGACAGGATGCTGAACAGCTTACCGCTGAGCTCGACCGCCGTTGCCAAGCCTGTGGGAACGAAGATGCCAGCAACAGCACCACTGAAATGCGCACCACGCTGACGAAAATCGCCAACGCCGTCGCCAAGCTGAAAGCGGGCGACATTCCCCGAGAAGTGACGCCACTTGAATTGCCAGCCCCGCCGAAGCCCTGGATCACGCCAAAGGCCACCGGGCTGCGCAAGCGCGCCGGCATGCCCCAAGACCTGGACGCCGCGTGGAAGCACATTCGTTTGCGATCCAATTCATGAGCCGCGGCATCGCTCGACGGCACGCTGATCGAGTTTGGGAAACGTCACCTGACAGTTGCCGGGATCAACCCCTTCCGCTCTCGCCCGGCCGAGTTCGTCAAGCACACCGCTGCGCTGGGTCCCATTGGGCAGCACAATGACGTAGGGCTCCCCGCTGACGGGCTGCCCCTGCATATCCAGTAACTCGATCTCCACGAAGGTCAGCGCAACCGGTTCAAGTGGATTGACGGACTCGGACGAGGTTTTTACCCGCGCACGCTTGCGAGCCGCGGCGGACACCGGTGCAACAACCGCTTCCACAGCGACCGAGGCCGGTACGCGAACGGGCATCGGTCGTTGATGTGGATATAGGTAAGCACACAACTCGCCACTCGACAGCTTGCCCGCGACCTGATGACGAACCTCGTCATCGTCCAGCAGATGGACCAGAACCCCCTGGGCGGACAATAGCCCGCGCAGACGGGGTACTTCACCGGCCCCGGCAAAATGTCGGCGAACAAAGTGCTCTGCCTGCCATGGTTCACGCGCATCGATCCTGGTCGCCGGGCTTCCCTCTCGCAGCACGGACTGGCCATCAGCAAGGTTGGATCGAGTACCCAGCTCGATGCGATCGGCCCCGTCAAAAAAACAAATCCGCATAGGCTGCCAGTCCCGGGCAGGAGGATGAAAAGGCAGTGTAGATGATCCAGGCATCCCAACTCAGGGTGTGTTGCGAAACCCGGCGACCATTCGGAATGCCGCGCCAACCGGACAGGAGTTCCGGTCCAGGATGGCGCGCACCTTTGTACTGATCTTTTTCCGATAGATGTCCAGTAAACCGCTGCGAGATACAGCCGCTTATTTTCCCCCCTCGCAATTGACCATCCAGGCAATCCCGAAACGGTCTTCGAACATCGCAAAACGTTCCGCCCAAAAGGTCTTCGCCAGGGGCATCTGCACGGTGCCACCTGCACTCAAGCCATTGAACAGCCGTTCGGCCTCTTCCACGCTGTCGACGTTGAGGGAAACCGACACGCCTTGCGGCTGGCGATACGGCTGGCCTGGCGGGCAGTCGGAAGCCATCAGGCTGAAATTGCCCACGATCAGGCAGGTGTGCATGATCAGGTCGGCGTCCTTGGGCATGCCGACGTCCTCCGGCGCCTCGGCAAAGGACATGGAAAACAGCTCGCCACCAAGGACGTCCTTGTACAACGCAAAGGCTTCCTTGCAGCGGCCGTTGAAGGTCAGGTAAGGGATGATTTTCATGCTCGCAACTCCTGTAGTCGGCTTCACGATTGATTGGACAACTGCGCCCGCAGACGCTCTTCCTGCTCGCGCAACTCGGGGGTAAAGCTCTCGCCAAAATCCTCGGCTTCGAAGATCTGGCGGATCTCGATTTCACTGTCACTGATCATCGGGTTCGGGCAGCGTTTGACCCAGTCGATGGCTTCCTGCAGCGACTGGACCTGGAAGATCCAGAAGCCGGCAATCAATTCCCTGGTTTGCGCAAAAGGCCCCTCGACGACGGTCCGGTTTTTGCCGGAAAACTGCACGCGCACACCCTTGGCACTGGGATGCAGCCCTTCTCCGGCGAGCATCACCCCGGCCTTGAGCAATTCTTCATTGTAGGCGCCCATGTCGGCGAGCAATTCTTCGCTGGGCATCTGTCCGGCTTCCGATTCCGGGCTGGCTTTGACGATCACCATAAATCGCATGCGCTTGTCTCCTGAGAGTGGATGGATTAAGCCGCCCTTGTGGTGGCTCTACGGACTAATCGGATGGCAAGGGTCGAAATCGACAGCCTGACGCAATTATTTTTTTGGCAGGCCGTTGCGGCTTCAGCCATGGATCACTCGGACCAACGGCGCAGCCTTTCACACCATCCGAATGAACACTGCAAACCGCAGAAACGCTTAAACAGCCGTCATGCCCGACGATAGACGCTGGGCGTGACCCCCACTTCGCGGCGAAACACCTGGGAAAAATGGCTGGGGCTCGAATAGCCGACCTCCAACCCGACATCGATGATGCTTCGGTCCGTCTCCAGCAGCAGATGCCGGGCGCGGCTCATGCGCAAGCGAATGAAGTACTGCGAGGGTGAAAGCCCGGTGGCGCGCTTGAACATGCGGCTGAAGTGGTACTCGCTCAGTTGCGCAACCCGCGCAAGGTTCGCGAGGCTGAAATCGGCGGCAAGCCCCTCGGTCATTGCCTCGATAACGCGGCGCAGTTTGTAGGCCTGCAACGCGTTGTTGCGCCGGGCACTGCGGTTTGGGTCAAGGTAGCGCCGCACCAAATGCACGGCCAGCGCCTGAGCCAGGCTGTGGGCAAACAAGGGGCTGGGCTGGCGCTCGTCGATGAGTTCCTGGCGCAGTTGCTCCAACAGGAAACTGATTCGTTCATCCCGGTCACCGGAAACATCGAGGAAGCTGACCGGGTCGGCGTGTTCGCCCAGTACCTCGCGCGCGGCTTGATCAATCAATGGCAGGCCGAGATACAGGTGCATCACCTCAAAAGCGTCGCAGCCTTGGGTCTGCCAGCGCATCTCGTAGGGTTCGCCAGTGTTGGTGAGAAAGAAGTCGCCGGTCTTGACGTCGGACGCGACCCATTCCCCACCCAGAACGCGCTCCTCGACCCGAGCCGCGCCCGCCAGCACCCACACCAGCAGAGGCTCGACCACCGCGGGCACCAGGATGGGCTCGACGATGCTGTGATGGCTGAACCGCAACATCACCACGTCCTGCATCTGCGGGCGCGGCGGTAACGTCTGCGGCGTTCCCGGCAAATAGTGCAGCATCGATTCGCCCGTAATGCGTTGAGCATCGCTGGCGAGGTTTTGCGGATCGGGTTGGTGCACAGGATGCTCCATCGACAAAGCCCTCTGACGAGGACTGGTGCCAACAGGATAACGCGGCGGCGGCCATGAGCAAGGTTGCGCGACAGACCGTGTGCGCCGCAGCCTCGCATGCTGGAGCAAAACCCCAACAGTCCAGGCAAGCCTGCGAAAGCCCGAACATGCACATTGAGAGACAGTGAAGCCGTCGATAACGACAGCGCCTCACGGGCGCGGAGCCGGCGAATGTCTCCTCGGCTCGCAACGCAGGAGAGCATCATGACTGATATCACCTACAGCATCCCCCACGAAGTCGCAGGCAAAGTCGCGCTGGTCACCGGCGCGGCCAGTGGCATCGGCAAAGCCATCGCACTGTTGCTGCACGCTCGTGGCGCCAAGGTCGTTGCTGAAGACCTGAACCCCGCCGTCGAAGAGCTCGCCCGTCCCGGGCTGGTGCCGCTGGTGGCGGACATCAGCGAAGACGGAGCCGCCGAGCGCGCGGTCGGCCTGGCCGTCGAGCAGTTCGGCCGGCTGGATATCCTGGTCAACAACGCCGGGATCATCATCAACAAGCTTGTCATCGACATGACCCGTGAAGACTGGGAGCGCATTCAGGCAGTCAACGCCACCGCGGCCTTCATGCATTGCCGCGAGGCGGTGAAAGCGATGATGCCCAACAGATCCGGGGCAATCGTCAACATCGCCTCTTACGCATCCTACTTTGCCTTTCCGACGATCGCAGCCTACACCGCGTCCAAGGGCGCGCTGGCCCAGTTGACCCGCACGCTGGCGCTCGAAGTGATCGAGCATGGCATCCGCGTCAATGCCATCGGCGTCGGCGATGTGGTGACCAACATCCTCAATGACGTGGTCGACGACGGCCCCGGCTTTCTGGCCAAACACGGCGAAGCGGCACCCATCGGCCGCGCTGCGCAGCCGGAGGAAATTGCCGAAATCGTCGCCTTCCTCGCCTCGGACCGCGCGAGTTTCATGGTCGGCTCGGTGGTTATGGCCGATGGCGGCATGACCGTCACCGCGGGCTAATGCGGCGTTGTCGCTGCACACCCCGGGGCAAGGATGCCCTCGGCCGGCGTCTGTTGACTTTGGTCTTGATCGATAAGCCGGTTCGGTGTCGGTTACGCCATACAGGATCAGGCAAACCCGCGACATTTTTGACATAACGGCCAAGCGGATCCACTCCCTAATCTGGACTCACGAAACGGATGACACCGGACGGCCCGGACAGGGCCATCCGAACTCGCTGTTCAAATGTGAGGGCAGAACATGAAAAGCATCAGCCGATTGTTGATCGGTACCGCTTTGAGCGCCGTTGTCGTCTCGGCTGATCTAACCGCAGAAGGAGAATGGAACATGCAACGTATTCAACCTACTACCGCCAGTCACCCCTACACCGGCATGTGGATCACCGCTGATGGGAATATTCGCCATGAGCTGTTGCCAAATGGGCGCTACGACGAGGCTCGCGGAAATCGCGAAAGCGCTTATCAGGGGCGTTACGAGGTGGAAGGCGATTACATCCGCTACTGGGACGACACGGGCTTCACTGCCGATGGAACGTTTCGGGACGGCGTCCTCTACCACGCCGGGATGGTCCTCTATCGCAAGTAACAGAGACGCCCGGCTCCTTTTGGCCGGGCGTTTCTCGTCTCGCCAGCATGAAGGATGCATAAAACCACCCTCGAGCGGAGACTGGTCGTCCGTTTCATCGCCAGCGTTGCACCACCGGCTAAGAACGAAACGCATCAACCTTGAGCCCATACCGACTCATCTTGTTGTACAACCCCCCACGCGACACATTCAGCCGTTGAGCCGCCAGGCGGATGTTTCCGCGCGTGTCTGTGAGGGCGGCAATGATTGCATTCATTTCATGGGTGCCAAGGTCCGGCGCCGTCCGAGGTTCAGGGACGCTCGCCCACGTCGATAGTCGCCCTCGCTGCCTGATCTCCAGCGCAAGATCGCTCGGCTGGATCAGTTCGCTCATCGCCAGGTTGGTCGCCCGTTCAATGACGTTTTCCAGCTCGCGAACATTGCCCGGCCAATCGTAGGCGCCAAGCATATCCAGCGCCACGGGAGAAAGGTCCTGCGTCGATTTGCGGAGCGACCGGGCACAACGCGCGAGAAAATGCCGCGCCAGCAACGGCACGTCTTCGCGGCGCATCCGCAGTGGCGGCACGGTCAGGTTCAGGACGTTGAGCCGGTAGTAAAGGTCCTCACGAAAGGCGCCCTCGGCCACCGCCTGGCTCAGGTTGCGGTGAGTGGCGGCAATGATGCGAACGTTGACCCGCAACGATTTTTTTGCCCCCACCCGTGTCACCTCGCCTTCCTGCAGGACGCGCAGCAAGCTGACCTGGGCATCAAAGGACATGTCACCGATTTCGTCGAGGAAGATCGTCCCGCCATCGGCCAATTCGAACTTGCCTGCCGAGCCACCGCGAGCCGATCCGGTGAAAGCGCCTTCGACATGACCGAACAGTTCGCTCTGCACTAGGTCACGGGGAATGGCGCCGCAATTGACCGCCACGAAAGGACCGCGACAACGGTCGCTGGCATTATGGATCGCCTGAGCGAACAGCTCCTTGCCTGTGCCGCTCTCGCCGAGGATCAGCGTGGTCGAATCACTGCGACTGGCAATCCGTGCCAGGTGCACTGCATCCTGAATCGCCCGTGAATGGCCCAGGATGGTTTCGAAGGTGTAGCTGGCCTGGGTGCCCATGATCCGCCGGGTGATTTCCCGAATGCGTCGGTTTTCGCGCAACGAAACAATCCGCCCGCCTTGTTCCAGCGGGCAGACCGACACCAGGCATGCCAGATGGCTAAGGTCGTGCAGTTCAAAGGTGCAGTCCAGGTCCCGTACGCCCTCCCCGCTGGCAAGCAGGACGGCATCGGTCAGCTCACTTTGTCCCAGGCTCTTGAACGGACTGCCGAGCAGGTCATGGCCCACTCGGAACAACTGACGAGCGTAATGGTTGAGCGCCTTGATGCAGCCCTGCTCATCCAATACCACCAAGCCCTCGTTGAGCACTTCAAGCACGGTTTGTTGCTCTTCCAGCAAGGTTTGCAGCGCCATCTGCCTCGAGACCGCCTCGGCCGCGGCCTGGACGGTGCCCAGCGTATGGAAGTGAAACCAGCCTGGTTCTGCCGTCAAGGTCAACATACCCAAGGTTCGGCCCTGGGCATCCCGGATAGGCGCGGCGGCGCAATGCATGCGGCGCTGGCGCAGGCCAAGCCCGAAGTTCTCCTCGGCCAGCACATAGACCAAACGGTCTTCGACGATCGCCAGCCCGGTGCAATTGGTGCCCTGTACCGACTCCAGCAGGCGACTGCCTATGGGGGTGAGATCCAGGCCACAAAAGTACAGAGTCGTGCCTTGGGTATCGGTCAGATTGATATGGCCCTTGGGGTTGTAGGCGAGCAAACCGCGCATGACCTGCGCCGCTGCGGCGATCAGCACCCGGTTGGCTGCCAGTGTCGCGGCGAGGTCGTCGGGCGCGACAAAACGGTACGCACCGTCTTCCGGATCAAGGCCGGCATGGACGCTGCGCAACCAGGACTCCCAAATCACCCGCCTGATTCCGGCAGGGCGAGCGATTACCCCCTGCAAGCACGCTCGCCAGGCCTCATCCAGCGCAGTGCTGGGCCCTTCGTTCAATGACGCCGGGCCAAGCGCGGTGAGGTAATCGCGGTCTTCGGCGCTCAAGGCGGCAGGTTGCTGATTCATTATTCGGCCATATGTTCATATTTTCGACATGTCAGTATAGACATGTAATCAAAATGAACATCAATGCAAACGACAATGAATAAAACCTGTTTAATATCAATGAGTTGATTATTGGCACAGCGCTTGCTCCCTGCTTATCCAGACGAGGACATTCTTAGCGCCGAGTCGTAAAAACAATAAAGGGAGTCATGCTCGTGAGTACATCCAGGATCATCCGCCTTGGCCTTATCGGCGCCGGCCGCATGGGCAGTTTCCACGGCCTCACCGCCGCCCGTCACATCCCCGGCGCGTGCCTCGCTGCCATCGCCGACCCTACTCCCGGCCAGGCCGCGCGCCTGGCGGCAGAACTGGACGTGCAGAAGGTCTATGCCGATCCACAGCAACTGCTCGATGACCCGGACATCGACGCCGTGCTGATTGCCGCCCCGGCGCGCAGCCATGCCGAACTGGTGATCAGTGCGGCCCGGGCCGGCAAAAGTGTGTTCTGTGAAAAACCGATGGCGATCACCCTGGACGAAGCCGATCGCGCCATAGCTGCGGCTGCCGATGCACGGGTGACACTCCAGGTCGGCTTCAACCGGCGCTTTGCCAGAAGTTTCCGCACCGCTCATCTGGACGTGGTTGCCGGCCGGATCGGTACGCCACAACTGCTGCGCTCGCTGACCCGCGACCCGGCGCTGAACAACCCCGCCGCGTCACCGCAATGGGTGATCTTCCTCGAAACCCTGATCCATGACTTCGATACCCTGCGCTACCTGAATCCGGGCGCCGAGGCGGTTGAAGTTTTTGTGATGGCCGATGCCCTGATCGCACCGGCCTACAAAGACAAAGGATTTCTCGACACCGCGGTGGTCACGATCCGTTTCGACAACGGGGCCATCGCCACGGCCGAAGCGAATTTCCAGGCGGTCTATGGCTACGATGTCCGCGGCGAAGTGTTCGGCAGCGCTGGCATGCTGACCATGGGCAACGTCAACGACTCCGACCTGCTGCGGTACCTGGCCAATGGGGTTCAGGCCGACACCCAGCGCATGGACACCGACTTGCTGCGTGATGCCTATGTGGCTGAGCTCAACCACTTTGTCAGTTGCGTACGCAGTGGCGAAAAACCTCTGGCCAGCGGTGAAGACGCCCGGGCGGCACTGGCCATTGCTCGCGCTTGTATCGAGTCCTTCCAACTGGGCAAACCGGTGCGCGTACAAGGAGCTCATTCATGAGTTTCATACCGTTCAAACTGGCGATCAGCGCCGAGATGGTCTTTCTCGACCTGCCCTTTACCGAGCGGGTCAAACGCATCCACGCGCTGGGCTTCAGCGTCGAGATATGGAACTGGACGACCAAAGACATCCAGGCTCTCGTCGCGACTGGCGCGGATTTCACCTCCATGACCGGCTACATCTCGGGCAACCTGACCGATCCCGAGGGTATCCAGCAATTGCTCGACAGCGCCCAGGAATCTCTAGCCGTCGCAGCCCAATTGGGTTGCCCGAGCCTGAACCTGCACGGCACCGGCCTGGGTGATCAAGGATTGCCAGTCAAACCCGTTGCCCAGACCACCGGCCGCATGTGGTTGAGCGCCTGCAAGACACTGGAAAAAATAGCCCGCCTGGGCGAAGACGCGGGCCGGGTATTCCTGCTGGAAAACCTCAACACTGAAGTCGACCACCCGGGCACGCCTTTCGCCCGCGCTGACGATACCCTGGCACTGATCGAGGCCGTGGGCAGCCCGCACCTGAAGATGAACCTGGACCTCTATCACGCACAGATCGGTGAAGGAAACCTGATCGAACTGATCCAGCGCGCCGGCAACGCCATCGGCGAAATCCAGGTCGCCGACGTTCCTGGCCGCATGGAGCCCGGCACCGGCGAAATCCACTATCGCGCCATTGCCAGGGCCTTGTTCGGCATGGGATACAGCGGTGTCGTCGGCCTCGAAGGCTGGGCCAGCGGTGACAGCGAAGTCGCGCTTGAGCGTTTCCGGCAGGCCTTCACGCTTGATGGATGAAGCCCGCGCCGAACTCAATACGTGCGGCAGATTTTCAGCTCTTGGTGACGTACCACTCATAACAACAAAAGGAAAACCATCATGCGTCGTTGCACACTGCTTTTCGCCACCCTGCTATTGCTCTTGAGCCAATGGGCCAGCGCCGACTATCGCATCGGCGTCAGCATCGCCAGGGTCGACGACAACTTCATGACCTACGTGCGTAACGGCCTGGACGAGGCCGCGAAAAAGGAAAACGTGCAGATTCAATTCGAGGACGCCCAAGGCGATGTAGTGCGCCAACTCAACCAAGTCCAGGGCTTTATCAACCAGAAAGTGGATGCGGTCATTGTCCTGCCGGTGGACACCTCCGCCACGGCCAACATCACCCGCGCCGCGGTCGAAGCGAAGACGCCGCTGGTCTACGTCAACCGTCACCCGGACGAGCGCACCTTGCCCAAAGGCGTGGTCACGGTAGCGTCCAATGACATTGAGGCCGGACAGCTGCAAATGCGCTATCTGGCCGAAAAGCTCGGAGGCAAGGGCAACCTTGCGATCATCATGGGCGACCTGGCGCAAAACGCTACCCACGACCGCACCGAAGGCGTCAAACAGGTGCTCAAGGATTATCCCGGGATCAAGGTTGTCGAGCAGCAAAGTGCCGAGTGGCAGCGCAGCAAAGGGATGGACCTGACCAGTAATTGGTTGCTGGCTGGGAGCCGTTTCGATGCCATCGTCGCCAACAATGACGAGATGGCCATCGGTGCGGCCATGGCGTTGCAGCAGGCCGGCAAAGCCAAGGGCGAGATCGCGATTGTCGGCATCGACGGCTTGCCTGACGGCCTGGCGGCAATCAAGCGCGGGATGCTGGTCGCCTCGGTATTCCAGGACCCCAAGGCCCAGGCGACCAGCGCGGTGCAAGCAGCACTCAAAATGATCAAGGGAGAGCCGGTGGAAACGGACGTATGGGTACCCTTTCAGTTGATCAAGCCTGAGCAATTGGCGGTGTTTGAACAACATTACAAGTAGCGAAAAGCTCAACACTTCGCCGCGATCCCGGCAAGGGATCAGCGGCGATTCACAACCCCAAACCCTATTGAGCAACACAGCGCGTCATATAAAACCCGCCGAGTCACTGCCCCACCCTGGCCCAGAATTCTTCGGCAGATGGACTGAGTGGCGCTACTGGACGGGTCAGATGAATTTCCAACGGTATATCCCAGCTTTCGTCGAGCGCTCTGACCAGGCGCCCATCCAGTATTTCTTGCTCGGTGAGGCTCCTGGGCAACCAGGCCACGCCTTTGCTTTCCAGGGCCATGGACATTAGCACCGCTGCAAGGTGGCTGCTAAAAAGTGGTTTGAGGTGAAGGTAATCTTCTTTGCCACGCAGTCTGTGCGCGACGATACGCCCCAAACCGGATTCATGGGTGTAAGCGAGGTACGGCAATGCCGCAGGCGAGGTGCCGAAGTTAGCGCAGGCACTCGCAAGAGGAACGAGAACGTCTTCACCCACCTTCTTGCCGATGAACTGATCAGGGGCCAGTAGCGGTGGAACATCGGGATGGCGGTGGCAGAGCAGAAACTGAACCTGGCCATGTATCAGCATCTGCTCACAGGCAGCCATGCTGTCTGAGTGCAGTTGCACAGCCTCAATGGGGGCACCGTTCTCTGAGCTTCGCAGCCACTTGGGAAAAAATGTAAACGACAGGGAGTGCGTTGCCGCGAATTGAAGCGACTTGGCGGCCATTCCAGCAACCTCTTGAGCCTCGTTGCGCATTCTGTACAAGCGCCTGGCAGCCTCTTGGGCACTTGGCAAAATTTGCCTGCCAGCTTCAGTAAGCGTCGCTCCTTGAGGCGTTCGAACGAACAACTGCACCCCCATCCAACTCTCTAAAGAGCGCACTCTGCGGCTGAATGCCGGCTGGGTAACGTGCCGCGCTTCAGCCGCCCGAACAAAGCTGCCGTACTCCGCAAGCGCTGAAAAATCTTCAAGCCAGACGAGTTCCAAGGGCCATGCCTCCTGTGCATAGGGTGCGGCATTAATAGCATTGGGCGGGTGCCATCGCAAAGCCTAACGTGGGCCTACAAACAACAAGAGGACCCCGTCATGCGCATCGTAGACATTCGTGAAAAAACTGTTTCCATTGCCTCCCCAATCGCTAACGCCTACATCGATTTTTCGAAAATGACCTGCTCGGTTGTCGCGGTCATCACTGATGTAATTCGTGACGGGAAGCCTGTCATTGGCTACGGTTTCAACTCCAATGGTCGCTATGGCCAGGGCGCACTGATGCGTGATCGTTTCCTGGCGCGTATCACGCAAGCGGATCCAGACACGCTCGTCGACCATGAAAACAACAACCTGGATCCGTTCGCCATCTGGAAAACCTTGATGACCAACGAAAAGCCAGGCGGCCATGGCGAGCGCTCTGTCGCCGTTGGCACCATCGACATGGCGGTATGGGATGCCGTCGCCAAGATTGAAGGCAAACCGCTGTATCGCCTGCTGGCCGACCGTTACCGTAACGGCGTGGCCGATGACAAGGTCTGGGTCTATGCAGCGGGCGGCTACTACTACCCTGGCAAAGACCAGACCAAGCTCAAGGCAGAAATGCAGAGCTATCTGGATCGTGGCTACGACGTCGTCAAGATGAAGATTGGTGCGGTACCGCTGGACGAAGATATCCGTCGCATCGAAGCGGTACTTGAAGTGGTTGGCGACGGCCGTCGGTTGGCGGTCGACGCCAATGGTCGTTTCGATCTTCAGACCGGTATTGCGTACGCTGAAGCCATCAAGAAGTACAACCTCTTCTGGTACGAAGAGGTTGGCGATCCGCTGGACTACGCACTCCAGGCCGAGCTTGCCAATCACTATGAACTGCCCATGGCTACCGGTGAAAACCTGTTCTCTCACCAGGATGCCCGTAACCTGCTGCGCCACGGTGGCATGCGCCCCGATCGCGACTACCTCCAGTTCGACTGTGCTCTGTCCTACGGGCTCGTGGAGTACATGCGCACCCTGAAGGTGATGGAAGAAATGGGTTGGTCTTCCCGCCGCGTAGTGCCCCATGGCGGTCACCAGATGTCCCTGAACATCGCAGCGGGTCTTCACCTGGGCGGCAACGAATCTTACCCGGATGTGTTCCAGCCGTTCGGCGGCTTCGCTGACGGCATCCGCGTGGAAAACGGCTATGTCGGTCTGCCGGATATTCCAGGTGTTGGCTTCGAGGCCAAGTCCGCTTTGTACGCAGTGATGCGTGAGTTGGGCGAAGGCTGATCAACCTCGATCTGCGGTCTCTTTGAAAGAGGCCGCAGCCCCCGGCGTCACCCACTGACGCCGAGCCACATGCCCATCACAACAATAAAATGAGGTGCTTCCGTGGAAATCTCCAAGTCCCGCTGGTATGGCCAGCTGTATGTGCAAGTGCTGATCGGCATCGTGATCGGTGCAGCAATCGGTTACTTCGTGCCTGATATCGGAGCCAAGCTGCAACCCTTTGCCGATGGCTTCATCAAACTGATCAAAATGCTGTTGGCGCCCATTATTTTCGGTACGGTCGTTGTGGGTATCGCAAAGATGGGCAATATCAAAGAAGTCGGCCGGATTGGCGTGAAAGCGCTGGTCTACTTCGAGATTCTTTCAACCATCGCCCTGGTCGTCGGCCTCATTGTGGTCAACATCGTGAAGCCTGGCGTCGGTATGAACATCAACGCCAGCGCGCTTGATGGAGGTGCCATTAGCAAATACAGCCAAGCTGCCAATGAGCAAGGCGGCACCATTGATTTCTTTCTCAATATCATCCCGCAAACCTTCATCGGCGCATTCTCCAATGGCGTCATGCTTCAGGTCATCCTGCTTTCGGTATTGATGGGTGTCGCCCTGGTTCAAATGGGTGAAACCAGCAAGCCACTGATCAACACCCTTGACCTGTTCCTGCAAGGCCTGTTCAAGATCGTTGCAATGGTCATGCGCTTGGCGCCGATTGGCGCGGGTGCCGGCATGGCTTTCACGATCGGCAAATACGGGATTGGCACCTTGCTGTCACTCGGCCAGTTGCTGGTCGCGCTCTACATCACGACCTTGTTTTTCATCGTGGTCGTGCTGGGTACGGTTGCTCGATGGTCGGGCATGCCGCTTCTGCAATTTCTTCGTTATTTCAAAGATGAAATCCTCATCACCCTTGGCACCTGCTCAACCGAAGCCGTGCTGCCACGAATGATGGTGAAACTTGAAAAGCTTGGCTGCAAAAAATCGGTAGTGGGCATGGTGTTGCCTACGGGGTACACCTTCAATGCGGACGGCACCTGTATCTATCTCACCATGGCCGCCATCTTCATCGCACAGGCGACCAATACGCCACTGACCTTTGTGGATCAGATGATTCTGCTAGGCGTGTTCCTGCTGACTTCAAAAGGCTCGGCTGGGGTGGCGGGTGCGGGGTTTGTGACACTGGCTGCAACGCTCACAACCATTCACTCCATTCCTCTGGTCGGCCTCGTTTTGCTCCTGGGCATTGACCGGTTCCTCAACGAAGCGCGAGCCGTGACCAACCTGATCGGTAACGGTATCGGCACCATCGCCATTGCCAAGTGGGACAACTCGTTCGATGTCGAGGCCTGCGAGCGTGAGATCGCCGCCATGAAACACCAAAAGGCGACAAGAAAGGCATTGCTGGCGCAAAAATAATCCGTAAGGCGCTCCGGTCATTCCGTTTAAACCACGGCATGACCGGTAGTGGTTTGCGTTTGGACGAAAGCTACACGTTATTCTTCAGGCTTTCAGGGCTACCTGCGCATAGACCATCCATCACCAAGTCCATCAATCTGGCGAGACGTGGGCGCCATTCGCTCTGGGAATCTATTTGCCATATTCCAGCAGTGGCTAGAAAAAAGTCGTCGTGGGTAACCCCGCTACGAATCGTTCCGGCCTTTTCATTAGCCCTCAAAAGCAACTCGGCGGCTGCCTGGACCGGCGCGTATCCCGACTTCCCAGGAAATTCGTAAGTAGAGGCTGCTTGCCGTATCGCGGTCGCAAGTCCCGCCTTGGTCATTGCATATTCAACGAGGCAGTCCATCCACTCTCGGAGGGCCTCCTTAGGGGGTTTTGTGGCGAGCAGCTGTTCGGCCAACGAGGCCACTTGCTGCATTTCGAATTGGTAGACCTCGAATACCAGCGCCTCTCTGTTGGCGAAATGGCGATAGAACGTGCCCTGTCCTACCCCGGCTTTCTTCGCAATCGCACTCAGCGGGACCGCAGGATCGAGCGTCAGCTCTGCCACAGCGACCTTCAGAATTCGTTCTCGATTTTTCTTGGCGTCAGAACGCATCGCCACTTCGTCATTCCTGGGCAAAGTTATTTCCTTCGCTGCATTGCAAAGCGGACAGTTGTCCGGTAATTTTCAACACAAGTGGACAGCTGTCCGCTTTTGTTCTCTTACTGGAGTTTACTATGAACAGCACGGGCAACACGATTCTGGTTACCGGCAGCACCTCAGGCATAGGCCTTGGTCTGGCGTTAAGGCTTCACCAGGCGGGAAACAACGTAATCATCGCGGGACGGCGCAAGGCTCTGCTCGACAAGATCGTGTCGGAACATCCAGGCATTGAATCGGTAGTGCTGGACGTCTGCGATCCGCAATCCATCCAGCGCACCAGCGAAGCGCTTGCGATCAGTCACCCCAATCTGAACGTGCTCATAAACAACGCGGGCATCATGCACTGGGAGGATCTGGCTGATGCCCAATACCTGAGCACAGCCGAAGATATCGTGACCACGAACTTGCTTGGCACGATTCGCATGGTGTACGCCTTGACTCCCCAACTGATCAAGCAGCCCAGTGCAACGATCATCAATGTCAGCTCGGCGTTGGCATTCGTCCCGCTGCCGGCGACACCGACCTACAGCGCAACCAAAGCGGCAGTTCATTCATTCACTCAAAGTCTTCGAGTGCAGCTGGAGAACTCATCAGTCGAGGTCATCGAGCTTGCGCCACCGGGAGTGCGCACCACTTTGCTTGGACAGGAAAATGACGAACACGCCATGCCCTTGGACGAGTTCCTGAATGAAATCTTCGCACTGCTCGAGATCGCTCCGACCCCACAAGAACTGGTCGTCGAGCGCGCCAAGCCACTACGGTTTGCTGAAGCGAACGGTTCACATGCTGAGGTACTCGAAATGCTTGCGGGATACAAACCACCGACAGAATGATCTCAACCGTGCGGATGACACCTGAAGTATTGCTGGATCTTCGCCACACACTTAATACGTCGCACACCCAGGCAACGGTAATTGAATATTGTTTGTATGCGAGGAGGTTATTGACATGAAAATCGGAATTATCGGCGCGGGCAACATTGGGGCTACTCTTGCCCGTAAGCTCGCTGCATGCGGCCATGAAGTGAAACTGGCCAACTCGAAGAACCCTCAAAGTATTCAGGACCTCGCCAACGAAATCGGTGTACGGGCGGTGACCAAGGAAGACGCTGTGTCGGATGTGGATGCGGTTATCCTCTCGATCCCCTTCGCGAAGTACCCCGATCTGCGCCAAACGTTAAGTCATGTTCCCGAGAAGGTCGTCGTCATTGACACGTCCAATTACTATCCGGGACGAGACGGGGCGATCAAGGAGGTAGACGACGGCAAGCCCGAGAGCATCTGGGTAAGCGAGCAGATTGGTCGCCCAGTCGTCAAGGCATGGAACGCCGTTCTCGCAGCGACTCTTGCCGACAAAGGCCAACCAGCCGGGTCTTCAACACGCATCGCCTTACCCGTGGCTGGGGATGACCCCTATGCCGAGGCGATCGCGCAGGATCTTGTCGAGGATACCGGGTTCACCGCGCTTGCCGCTGGCAGCCTTGAGAGTTCATGGCATCAGCAACCAGGCACGCCTGCATACTGCACCGAACTAACCCTGCCGGAGCTAAAATCGGCCTTGTGTGCGGCTGATAAAATCAGGGCGCCTCAAAACCGGGACGCACTTCTGGCCAGATTCATGGCTCCCGGTGGTCAGTTTACACATGAGCAAATTGTTGCCACGAATCGTGCAATGACAGCCTGACTATCGAACTGCTAAATCGCGCGGCCACCGCCAGATTAGGCGGTAGCCGTCGCTCAATCTCAACGCCGGCAAAGCACAATCCGTTACGGCGGGCGCGCATCGGCGGATCAAATGATTATTGCGCGGAGCCTTCGCTGAGCGTGCTTGCTGCCTGAAACAGGATCTGCCCCACAAAATCGATCTCCTGCTCAGTGATGATCAGCGGCGGCAAGAAGCGCACCGTCGCCCCATGGCGCCCGCCAAGCTCGACGATCAAGCCGTGCTTCAGGCAAGCTTGCTGGAAGGCCTTGGCCCGGGCTGTGTCCACCGGCGGATGGCCCTGTACATCAAGGGTGCCCTGCGGGTCGACGATTTCCATCCCGAGCATCAGGCCGCGACCCCGTACATCGCCGATCCAGGCGAACTCGTTTTGCAGCGCCTGCAGTTGTTTTTGCAGATAAGCGCCGACCTTTTCAGCGTGCTGGACCAGGCCTTCATCGCGGATGAAACGCAAGGTCGCGGTACCGGCCGCCATCGCCAACTGATTGCCGCGGAATGTGCCGGCGTGGGCACCCGGCTGCCAAACGTCCAGCGACTCGTGGTAGACCATGACCGACAGCGGCAACCCGCCACCGATGGCTTTGGACAGGGTGATGACATCCGGCGTGATACCCGATTGCTCGAAGCCAAACATCCGGCCACTGCGGGCAATGCCGCACTGGATCTCGTCGACGATCAGCGGGATGCCGTGGGCCTGGGTCAATCGGCGCAGTTCCTGCAGCCAGCGGTCCGGCGCGGCAATGACCCCACCCTCCCCTTGAATCGGCTCCAGGATCAGCGCCGCCGGTGCGGTCACCCCGCTTTCAGGGTCGTTGAGCAAGTGATCCAGGTAACGCACGTTCAACGTGACTGCCTGATCGCCGGCCACCCCGAACGGGCAACGATAATCGTGCGGGAACGGCAGGCGCTGCACACCTGGCATCAATGCGCCTAGGGCATTTTTCGGTGACAGGTTGCCGCTGATGGCCAGCGTCCCCAGGGTCATCCCGTGATAGGCCCCTTCGAACGCCAGGACCGAATGCCGCCCAGTGGCGGTGCGGGTCAGCTTGAGCGCGGCCTCGACCGCATCGGCCCCACTCGGGCCGCAGAACTGGATGCGTGCATGGCGAGCGAACTCGCTAGGCAGGCAAGCGAAAATTTCTTGGACAAATGCGTCCTTCACAGGCGTCATGAGGTCCAGGGTGTGCATCGGCACACCGGCTGCCATGACCTGAGTGATGGCCTCGATGATCACCGGGTGGTTGTGGCCCAGCGCCAGGGTGCCGGCACCGGCCAGGCAATCGACAAACACTTGCCCCCGGCTGTCCTGCACATAAATGCCATGGGCTCTTTCAAGCACCAGCGGAATGCGTCGCGGGTAACTGCGGGCGTTGGATTCCTGCTGTTGCTGACGGTCCAGCAGTGGGGTCGAATCGAGGCAGTAAGGACTCGACAGGCCGGTGTGCAACAGGCGCAGCTGTTGCGCGCCACCCGCTGTGACATTCGAAAAAGCACTCATGATTTCCTCCATGGAGGCTGGGTTTGGAAGGGAACGAACAGCCTGGAAACAAACATCCGATACGTTGCAGGGCAGGCGCGAGGAGATTGCCTCCCCGCGCCTATGGGTTTTACATGTCGTAGCGCAAAATCATCCCCACCGTGCGCGGCGCGCCGACATCGATGATGTCGTCGTTACGGTTGTTGGTGACGTACTCCTTGTCGAAGGCGTTTTTGACGTAAGCGGACACAGCGACGTTCTTGGTGACTTTGTACTCGGCGTTGAAGTTCACCAGCACATAGGCGTCGCTCTTACGCTCGCCAGTGACTTTGCCGTTTGAATCGAATTCATACTCCGAAGGCGCGGTGCCCTGATATACAATGTCCGTGCCGAGTATCAGACGGTCGTCGAAGCGATAGACACCCCCCACCGAAGCCTTGTACTTAGGCGAATAAAGGAACGACTCGCCGCTCCTGTCCTGACCATTGTCAGCGACGAAGTCCTTGTATTTGCTATCGGTCACGGCGGCGCCGACGTTCAAGGTCAGCTGTTCGGTGATGTCCTTCTCCACGAAGACTTCCAGACCCTTGATGTCACTGCGACCGGCGTTGTAGATATCAATGACGGAGCTACCGTTCTGCCGCACGCTGATCTGCTGGTCCTTCCAATCCGTGTAATACAAGTTGGCGCGGGTACGCAGGGTCTGGTCGAAGAACGAACCGCGGTAGGACAGCTCGTAGTTGGTGGTGTATTCCGGATCGTAGGCTTGGTGACCGCTACCGGAACGCAGGTTGACGCCACCGCCGCGATAGCCTTTTTGCACCATGAAACCGAGGTATTGGTTCGCGGCCAGCTCATAGTCGATGCCGAGTTTCGGCAGCACGGCGTCAAATGACTTTTTGACTTTGGCGGGCTCGGAGAAATCGTCCTGCTCGACGTCGGTGTCGTTAGTCTCGTGGTCGTAACGCAGGCCGGTGATCAAGGTCCAGCGCGGTGCGAATGTCCAGTTGACTTCACCGAACACAGCCTTGTTCTCGATCGTGGTATCGCCCTTGACCGTACCGAACAGCACATCATCGAAAAACAGCCGGTCGTGGAAGTCGTTGCTGTTGTGGCCGTAGTACGCACCCACAAAGCTCTTCACCGTGTCCGAGGTGTAATTCAAGCGCAGTTCCTGACTGAACAGGTTACCGTCTTGCTTGCGCAGAACGACCTCGTTGTCCACGGCATTCTGGTCGAAGTCCAGACGGTTGCTGTAGTCGGTACTGGTATTGGCGGTCATGCTCGTCAGCGACCAGTCGTCGTTCAGACGATAATCCACCTTGGCGCTGAGGGTGTCCTGCTTGAGGTTGTCGAAGGCCTTGGTGTTGGACGCGATATCGTAATAGCTCGGCTTGCCGTTGACGCGCATGGTCGAACGGTCGCCCTGGCGGTGCTCGCTGTGGGCGTAGGTCAGCAGGACATCGGTGTCGTCGTTGGGCAGGATCAGCAATTTGCCGCGGGTGTTGCTGGTGCGACGCGGGTTGGCGTCGTCATTGAATGTGGTGTTGCGGATGTAGCCGTCACCTTCGCCATAGTCCACGGCGATACGCCCGGCGATCTTGTCGTCGACGATAGAGCCACCACCGGCCACCGCCGCCCCGCGCTCACCGTAATTGCCCACATTGGTTTGTGCCGAGAAGCTCGGTTCGAAAGTTGGGTTCTTGGTCCGGATAACCACCGCACCGGCCAGGGAGTTACGGCCCTGGGTGGTGGATTGCGGGCCAAGGAATACTTCGACCTGCTCGGCATCCCAGAGCGGGACCGGGCTGAGGGTCAGCGCACGGTTCGGCTGTACGGCACCGTCGACATAAACGGATACGGCACCATTGAGGGTCGCTGGGCCCTGATCGTCAAAACCGGACACCGGCACACCACGGATACCCCAGTTTTCATTGCCGGCCTGGCTATAGACACCGGGCGTACGGGCGAATACATCCACCAGGTCCTTGTCGCCGTGCTCTCGCAGATTCTTGTCGGTGAGGACCACGACGCTGGACTGGGTCTGTTCAAGCGTGCGGTCGATTTTTTCACCTGTCACGGTGATCGGAGCAATCTCCATCGTGCCGGCTTCTTCGGCCGCCCATGCAGCGTTGCTCAGGCCTATGGCCGACCCTACAGCCAACGCAATTGTGTTCTTTTTGAAATTCACGCCCCGCTCCCCTGCGACAGATATTTTTAGGTTTTTTGAGCTGGCCGAAGGCTGTATGGCGCCAGCGGAGCGGAGTCTAATCCAAAAAAAAAATTAAATAAATAGTATTGATAATCTATCTCATTTGTACCTAGTATGACGTCTTGTATTGATCTGAATACATTACAGACGAGTCCTACACAACCGACCGCTGCCCTGCTTTCAAGGTCTTGTGACTGGTCGAAGAAGACAAAAGAGGATGTACAAGGATGACCTCAATCGAACACCTGAACGGGCGTTCCGAGCTTTTTTCCATGGCGCCCACGGATGCAAGCGCCCAGTCGCTACCCCTGCTGGTGCAGGGGGCATCGGGACAGTCGATCCACGATCTGGACGCCTCGATTCGCGACCGCCTGGCTCATGCCCTGACCACGGTTGGCGGCGTGTTGTTTCGCGGTTTCACCGTCGCCACGCCCATCGATTTCAAGCGCTTCGCCGCCAGCTTCGGTACACCGCTGGCCAGTTACGAATTCGGCTCCACGCCACGCAGCAAGGTCTTCGCCGGGGTCTATAGCTCCACGGAATACCCGGCCCATCAATTCATACCCTTGCACAACGAGCAGGCCTACACCCGCCCTTGGCCTTCGCGCATCTGGTTTCACTGCATCAAGGCCAGTGAAACCGGCGGCGAGACCCCGATTGCCGACAGCCGCCTGATCTACCAGCGCATGCCCGCCGAGATCCGCGAGCTGTTCGCCAGCCGCGAGTTGCTCTACGTACGCAACTACAGCGGCGCCCTGGACCTGCCTTGGGAAAAAGTCTTCAACACCCAGGACCGTGCCCAGGTCGAACGCTACTGCCGGGACAATGACATCGAGTGGGAATGGAAAGCCGATGGCGACCTGCGCACCCGCCAGCGTTGCGCCGCCGTGCAGCAGCATCCCGATACCGGTGAATGGGTCTGGTTCAACCAGGCGCACCTGTTCCATGTCTCGGCCATCGAACCGAGCGTACGCGCCAGCCTGCTGGCAGCGGTGGGTGAAGAGAACCTGCCGCGCCATGTCTATTTCGGCGACGGCTCGGCCATTGCCGACGACATGCTCGACACCGTGCGCGAGGTTTACCGCGAGACTGCCATCAGCTTCCCCTGGCAACCGGGCGATATCCTGATGCTCGACAACCGACTGGTGGCACACGGTCGCAATCCTTTCACCGGTGACCGCAAAGTCATCGTGGCCATGGCGTGAATTGCACATGTTTTCATTCAAACATTGGATCGAGGTGCTGGAAGCCAACGCCCAGCACTTCCCTCAGCGTGCTGCCCTGCATTTCTTGCCGGACGGTGTAAACATCGGCGAAACCCTGACCTTTGCCCAACTGCACGAGCAGTCCCAGTCCCTGGCGGCCGCGCTGCAAGCGCGTTATGCGCCGGGTGATCGCGTGCTGTTGATGCTGCCCAGCAGCCTCGACTACGCCCGCGCCTTCTGTGCCTGCCTATATGCGGGCCTGATTGCCGTGCCGTTGTTTCCGCCACCATCGCGCAAACCGCGCCACCTCGACCGCGTCCGCAACGTGGTAGTGGATGCCGAGCCGGCGCTGATTCTGGCACCGGCGGATCATTGCGAAAGCCTGCAGGAACTGGTGGAGGGCCGCGTCGAGGTGCTGACCGTCCAGCACCTGGGCACACCACCGGCCAGCCAGTGGCAACGCCCGGCTATCGACGGTTCGACCGTAGCCTTCCTGCAATACACCTCGGGCTCGACCGGCTCGCCAAAAGGCGTCGAGGTGCGTCAGCGCAACCTGATCGCCAACGTCGAACTGATGCGCCAGGCGTACGATTTCGACGAGCACGGCGCCATGGTCAACTGGCTGCCGCTGTATCACGACATGGGCCTGATCGGCGGCATGCTGGCTCCGCTCTACAGCGGCATGCCGTGCTACCTGATGGCTTCCCAGACCTTCGTCAATGCGCCGTCGACCTGGCTGCAGGCATTGAGTCGCTACCGGGCCACCGCCAGCTTCGCCCCCAACTTCGCCTATGCCCTGTGCAACCGCGTGGTCAGCGACAACCTGATCGCACAGCTGGACCTGAGCAACTGGAAACACGCCATCAACGGCGCAGAGCCGATCCATCCCGGCACCCTGGAAGCCTTCGCCCAGCGTTTTGCCGCCTGCGGCCTGAACCCGTTGGCCATCAGCCCCGGTTATGGCCAGGCCGAAGCAACGCTGTGCGTCAGCGCCACGCCGGCCGATGCGCTGCCGGTGGTGCTGCGCCTGGACAAAGCCGTGCTGGAGAGCGGTCGCGTGGCCCTGGCCGCTGCCGATGCCGCCGCGGTGGAGTTCGTCGCCTGCGGTTATCCGCAAGCCTTGCACAGCATCGCCATCGTCGACCCGCACACCTTCGAGCGCTGCGCCGCCGATCGCATCGGCGAAGTCTGGCTCAAGGGCCCGAGCAACGCCGAATCCTACTGGAAGAATCCCGAAGCCACTCGTGAGGCCTTTGAGGCACGGATTGTCGGCTCATCGGAGCATTACCTGCGCTCCGGCGACCTGGGCTTCATGCACGAAGGCCAGGTGGTGATCTGCGGGCGGCTCAAGGACCTGTTGATTCTCAATGGGCGCAACCTTTACCCCCACGACATCGAATTCGCCATTACCGACGCCGAGCCGGGCATCCGTACCGGACGCATCGCCGCCTTCGCGCAAATGGACCCGGCACTGGGCCGCGAGAAACTGGTGATTGTCGCCGAGCCGCAGCGCAAGTTCGTCGACCCGGCGCATCATCCGGCGCTGTTCGCGTCGATGCAAAACGCTGTGCGCGAAGCCGCCGACTGCGGCATCGACCAGATTGTGCTGGTGCAAGCCGGCACCATCCCGATGACCACCAGCGGCAAGATCGCCCGCCAAGGTGCGCGCAAACAACTGGCCGCCGGCACGTTGAGCATCATCGCCCAGAGCGGTGGAACGCTGGCCTCGAACGACGAGCCCCTTGACCTTGCCCAGCTCAAAAGCCTGGCGACCGAAACGTCGCAACAGGCCCAAGCCGCCTGCCGCCAATGGCTGGAACAGACGCTGCACGCGGTCAATCCGTATTTTTCCGCCGACTTCGACCTCAGCCTGATCGGCCAGGGCCTGGATTCCATCGGCGTGGCCGACTTTGCCGCGCGCCTGCACAGGGACCTGGGTTGGAACCTCGATACCCAAAGCCTGTTCGGGGAAACCACCCTGGGGCAATGGGCGCTGGACCTGCACGCTTTCCTCAATGATCCAACGCCAACGGCCGATGCTCCCACCGAGCAGACCAACCCCAGTCAGGGGCATCAGTCGTTCGCCCAGCGTCGCTTGTGGTTCCTGCGCCAACTGAACCCGGATGACACCCGCCACAACCTGGTACTGCACCTGCGCCTGCAAGGTCCGCTGGACATCGAGACGTTGGCCCTGCGACTGAACACGCTGGTCGAGCGTCACGGCGTGTTGCGCACGGTGTACCGCGACAGTGTCGATGGCCCGCAACAACAGGTGTTGCCGGCCACGGCTGTGGCGCTGGTCCATCATGATGTGCGTGAGCAGAACCAAGCGCAGCAACAGCAGACATTGGACGAACGCCTGGCCCAAGAACACGCCACCCCGGTCGATCTGCAAGCCGGCCCAGTGCTGCGAGCGCAGTTGCTCAGCCGCCATGACCAACAGCATGACCTACTGTTGACGCTGCACCACATCGCCTTCGACGGACGCTCGGCGCAAATATTGTTGGCAGAACTGGCGGGTTCGGCGGACGCCGCGCTGCCGGGGCAATACCTGGCTTTCGCCCAATGGGAAGCCCTGCACTGGAGCGAACAGCGAATCGCCACCGAGCAAGGCTTCTGGCGCGAACACCTGGCCGGCATGCCGCAAACGTTGGAACTGGGTGGCAGCGGCCAGGCCCCGGGCGAATACAGCCTGGACTTCAACGTGCCGCAGACCGGCTGTGAGCGCTTGGCAGCGCTGGCCCGTGAACAAGGCATGACGTTGTTCATGTTGTTGCTGGCCAGCTACCAACTGGTCCTCAAACAACTGGGCGGCCAGCCGCAGTTCCTGTTGGGCACCGACGTCAGCGGCCGACCGCTGGCAGAGCACAACGACGTCATCGGTTTCTTCGTCAACCAGTTGACCCTGCGCTGTGACTTGCGCGGCGCAGCGACCCTGGCCGGTTTCCTTGAGCAGGTTCGCGATGAGTCGCGCCTGGCCTATGCCCATCAAGGCCTGCCTTTTGATCTGGTGGTCTCGGCACTCGCGCCGCAGCGCCGCCCCGGTCACTCGCCGCTGTTCCAGGTCAAGCTCAACTATCAACCGTCACGGGTGACCCCGACCGCCATCGCTGGCGCGCAGTTGTCCGCGCTGGACGTAGCCCAGGCACCGGGGGATTTCCACCTGGTGCTCGACCTGGTGCACGGCGACGAAGGCCTCGCCGCGACCCTCAAGTATCGCGGCGAATACTTCGACCGGGACCGTGCCTTGCGCCTGCAACACCTGTGGACGCGCCTGCTGGAGCAGATGCACAGCCTGCTGGACGAGCCGTTGCCGGCACTGGCCGAGCGCATCGACAGCTGGGATCAGGCCTTTACCCGGGAGCGACAGCAGTCCCAGGCGCTGGCCGGTCGTAGCCAGATGATGCAAGCCAAACGTCGCTCCTTGTCCCTTTAACCGAGTCGGATGCCGTTATGTCTATCGTGCCCCCATCGCCACGTGCCCTTGGCGCCGTGCGTCGCAAAGCCATGAACGTCTCGGAACAACAGTTGGTCACCGAGCGCCTGCTCAGCCCGGACCACGCGCTGCCCCTGGTGATCGAACCGGCGGTCAGCGGCGTTGACCTGATCGCCTGGGCCGCCCGGGAACGCGAGTCGCTGGAAAAGAAACTGCTGCAGTACGGCGCCCTGCTGTTTCGCGGCTTCAACGTCGCGTCTGTCGAGCAGTTCGACCAGGTGATCGCCGCCCTCTCCCCCGGAGCGCTGGAATACATGTTCCGCGCGTCACCCCGGACACGGGTCGGCGGCAACATCTACACCTCGACCGACTACCCGGCCGACCAGATGATTTTCCCCCACAACGAGCACTCCTACTCGCCGCGCTTCCCGCTGCGGTTGTTCTTCTACTGCCAACTGCCGTCCGAGACCGGCGGTGAAACACCGATCGGCTCGACCCGCGCCGTAAAGGCCAGGATCAGCCCGCAGATCGAAGCGCGGTTCCGGGAAAAAGGCGTGCTGTACGTTCGCAACTACGGCGACGGTTTCGGCCTGCCGTGGCAGAGCGTGTTCCAGTCCGAAGACCGCCGCGAAGTGGAAGCCTACTGCGCCAGCGTCGGCATCGAAGTGGAATGGAAAGACAACAATCGCCTGCGCACCCGCCAACGCGGGCCGGCCGTGGTGCGCCACCCGCGCACCGGCGAAGAGGTCTGGTTCAACCACGCCACGTTCTTCCACATCAGCACCCTGCCCGAGCGAATCCGCGATTCGCTGCAAAGCAACTTCAACGACCTCGACCTGCCCACCAACACCTTTTACGGCGATGGCGAACCGATCGAGCCGCAAGTCCTGGAATCGCTACGCGCGGCCTACCTCGACTCGCTGGTGCGCTTCAGTTGGCAGCAAGGGGACGTGTTGTTCATCGACAACATGCTCGCCGTGCACGGTCGCGAACCCTTTACCGGCAAGCGCGCCATCATGACCGGCATGGCTGAAGCCCTGCTGTCGAGCGACGTTGCCGTCTGACATTCAACGGGTCCACCCGCCGTTCGCAGGCGGCTTGCCTGACACGAGTCCAGCAAGCCCCGACGTCTGTGCGGTGATCCAGGCTCAAGCCCTTTTCCAGTCGAGATGAACATGAGCGGACTTCAAGGTTTTCGTATTTCCCCGCAACAGGCATCGGTTTACCCCCACACCCACGGCGCAGCGCAGCACCCGTTCAGCTGTCATTTGCAATGGTCGCTGTCACAACCGCTGGACGTCGATGCACTGAACAACCGCCTGCAGGCACTAATGGCCGGCAGCGAAATCCTGCGCACACGCCTGATGCCCGTGCCAGGCCTGCGCCACCCGGTGCAGGTGATTGACGAAGCCGGCTCACTGGCGGTGAACCTCCAGGACCTGCGCCAGCACAGCCGCGCCGATCAGGACGCCGCGCTCGCTCAGCTCGCCACCCAGCCCCGTGACTGGACAACCCCGCTGTGGGTGACCCTGGTGCGCCTGTCCGATGAGCAAGGCGTGCTGGACCTCGCGGCGGCCAGCAGCCACTTCGACCTCGCCAGCCTGAAATGGCTGGCCGCTGCATTGCTGCAAGACACTGCCACGGACCTTTCCGAAACCCTGCAGTACGCCGATTACGCCGAATGGCGCTGGAGCCTGGTGGAAGACGCACCGGATCATCCGGGCGTGAGCTTCTGGAAACCTGCGGGCGACACCGAACAGGCCACCTTGCAGCTGCCGCTGGAATCGCCCCTCGATGGTGGATTTGCGCCGACCCGACTGGAGCTGACGCTGCCGGCCGACCTCGCCCGTCACCCGGCCCTGACCCCGGAACTGCTGCTGGCGGCATGGGCAGCGGTCCTGGGACGGCTGGCCGGCCAGCAACAGGTGCCAGTCACTCTGATCCATGAAAGTCGCGGCGCGGAACTGGAAAACACCTTGGGCCTGTTCGAGCAGTGCCTGCCCGTGAGCATCGAACTGGATGACCAGGCGACTCTGCTGGAGCAAAGCACGCAAGTGGCCGCCACCCTGGAACGGCTGATTGGCTGGCAAGACTATTACACCGGCGACCACCACGCCGGATACGCTTTTGCCTGGCGCTCCGGCGATGCCCGGGAGCGCCACGCCAGTGCGGTCATGAACCCGTTGAAGGCTTGCCTGAACGTCCGCCAGTTGCCCGACAGCCTGCACGCGCAGGTGGTCTACGACCGCCATGTCCTCAGCGCCGACGCTGTGGGCTGCCTCGCCGAACAATGGCTGCACCTGCTGCACGGCGCCCTGGCCGAACCGCAACGGGGCTGGGCCCAATTGCCCCTGGGTGGCGCGCTGCAATCGCAGTTGATCGGTGCCGGCGCGAGCGCACCCTCCATCGAACCGGTGACGCTGGTGGAATTGATTGCCCGTCAGGTTCGCCAACAACCGAACGCCATCGCCCTCAGCGACCAGGACGGTGACCTGAGCTACAGCCGCCTCGACGCCTGCGCCACGCAACTGGCCCATCAACTGGTCGCCGCCGGCATCGGTCCAGGGGTGCCCGTCGGCATCCTGTTCGCCCGCAGTAACGCGGCCATTGTCGCCATGCTCGCGGTCTTGAAAGCCGGTGGCGCCTACGTGCCCGTCGATCCGACCTACCCGGCCGACCGCCGCGCCTACATGCTCGCCGACAGCGCCATCGCCCACATCGTGGTCAGCGCCGAACTGGCTGACAGCGTGCCGGCCAACCTGCAACGCTTCGTGCTGGATGAGCTGACAACACAGGACCTCGGCGACTGTCCGGCGCTGCCCTTGCCGGACGCCGACGACCTCGCTTACCTGATCTACACCTCCGGCTCTACCGGTGCGCCGAAAGCCGTGGAAATCAGCCACGGCGCCTTGAGTTTCTCGACCCAAGTGCGCATGGCGGCCTATGAGACTCCGGTGCGCGCCTACCTGTTGTTGTCGTCGTTTGCCTTCGACAGTTCGGTCGCCGGGATTTTCTGGACCCTGGCCCAAGGCGGACGCCTGGTATTGCCCGCCCCAGGCGAAGAGCTGGAGATGGCCCGCCTGGCGCAGTTGATTGCCCAGCACCAGGTCAGCCACGGCCTGTCGCTGCCGTCGCTGTACCAAGCCCTGCTCGATCAATTGCAGCGCAGCGGGGGAACCGACAGCCTCGCCTGCTGGATCGTCGCGGGTGAGGCTTGCCCACCATCGCTGATCGCGCAACACAGCAAGACCCTGCCACGCGCACATCTGGTGAACGAATACGGTCCCACTGAGGCCACCGTCTGGGCCACCTATGAGGTGTTGGACCCAAGCCGGAACGTCAGCATCGGCCGTCCGATCGCCGGCATGGACCTGCGCCTGCTGAATGAATTCGACACGGCTTGCGGCATCGGCGAACCGGGTGAAATCGTCCTCGCCGGCCCCACCCTGGCCCGCGGTTATCGCCACAAACCCGAAGAAACCGCCAAGGCTTTCGTTACCCTGGCCGACGGCACTCGCGCCTACCGCACCGGCGACCTGGCGTGCTGGCTGGCCGACGGGCGCCTGGCATTCCTGGGGCGCAAGGACCATCAGGTCAAGGTGCGCGGCTACCGCATCGAACTGGGCGAAATCGAACGCCAATTGTGCAGCCACAGCGACGTGCGCGAAGCCGCGGTGATCGTCCAGGAACATGCCGCCGGCAAGCGCCTGCTCGCCTATATCCTGGCCGCCCACGGCTACGCACCGGACTCGGAGGCGATCAAGCGTTTCCTCGGCGAGCGTCTGCCGTCGTACATGGTGCCGGCCCTGGTGCTGACCCTGGCGAGCTTTCCGCGCACGCCCAACGGCAAGCTCGACACCCGCCAGTTGCCCGACCCGGAGCAGCTCGACGAAAGCGCCCACGTGGCGCCGCGCAACGCCATGGAAACCACCCTGCAAGCCATCGTCGCCAAGGTCTTGAAACTCTCGACGGTGAGCGTCACCGACAATTTCTTCGCCATCGGCGGCGACTCGATCCTGAGCCTGCAAGTGGTGGCCCAGGCCCATGAGCAAGGCATCGCGCTGTCGGCCAAGCAAGTCTTCGAACGCCAGACCGTCGCAGCCATGGCCGAGGTCGCGCAACCGCTGGATCCGAGCGCCGCCGAGCCGCAAGCCGACAGCACCGAATTCAGCGCCTCGGGCCTGTCCGATGACGAAATGCAAGCGCTGATGGCCGAACTGGACGAGGCCGACCTGTGAACGGTTCTTCTCGTCACCACGCCATCACCGTCGCCCCTATTTACGCAGGATCCTTTCAATGACCAGCGAAAAAACCACCGGTAACCCGATCGAAGACATTTACCCGCTGTCGCCGCTGCAACAAGGGATGCTGTTCCACTCCCTGCTGCACGAAGATTCCGGTGTCTACCTGATGCAGGATCGCTACCGCATCGGCGGGGCCATCGATGAAGGCGCGTTCCTCGAATCGTGGCGCGAGGTGGTAGCGCTGCACCCTTCCCTGCGCGCCAGCTTCCAGTGGAAAAGCCAGAAGCAACCGGTGCAGGTGATCCATCGTCAGGTCAAGGTACCGCTGGACACCCTCGATTTGCGCGGGCTCGCCCCCCATGAGCAGGAAGCACGGATCCGCACCCTGCTGGAAGACGAGCAAAAAGTCGGCTTCAACCTGTCCAAGCCACCGCTGATTCGCTTTCGACTGGTGCGCCTGGCTGACGAGTCCTACGAATTCATTCGCAGCTTCCACCACATCCTGATGGACGCCTGGTGCATTTCCCTGGTGACCGTGGACTTCCTCAAAGTCTACGAAGCACTGTGCAACGACCGCACGCCAGAGCTGAAAAGCCCTCGGCCGTTTCGCGATTACATCCAGTGGCTGCAACGCCAGGATGCGGGCAAGGCCGAGCAATTCTGGCGCGGCCAGTTGCAAGGGCTAAACGCGCCCACACCACTGACCGTGGACAACGGCGTGACCCGCGACCGCTACACCGATGCGGTGCTGGTGGACGACCAACTGATTCACCTGAACGAGCAGGAAACCCAGGCGCTGGCGGCGTTCTGCCGCAATCGGCGGATCACCCCGAACACGTTTTTCCAGGGCGTCTGGTCACTGCTGCTGTCGCGCTACAGCGGGCAACAGGACGTGGTCTTCGGCGTCACCGTGGCCGGGCGTCCGGCCGACCTGACCGGCGTCGCACAAATGATCGGCCTGTTCATCAACACCTTGCCACTGCGGGTGTCGGTGGACCCGAATGCCACGCTCGGCAATTGGCTGGGCGACCTGCAAAAGCTCAACGTCGACATGCGCGACTTCGAGCACACGCCGTTGACCGACATCCAGGGCTGGAGCGATTTCCCCCGGGGCGAGACCCTGTTCGACAGCATCCTGGTATTCGAAAACGCGCCCATCGATGAACAGATCCTCGAAGGCGGCTTCCAGTTCAGCCTCGAAGGCATGGACCACAGCGTGCACACCCACTACGGCTTGACCGTGGTGATCCTGCCGGGCGAACAGCTGGGTATCCGCGTGTCGTATGACCGCGAACGTTTCGAGGCTGCCACCGTGCAGCGCCTGCTGGGCCACATCGCCAGCCTGGTGCGCAGCATGCTCGCCGCCCCAGACGCGCCGTTGGCCAGCTTCGAACTGCTGGCCGCCCCAGAACGCCAACAGTTGCTGGGCGAGTGGGCACTCAACCCCCATGATTTCCCGCTGGATCAAAGCTACGCCGAGCTGTTTGCCGCCCAGGTCGCCCAGCGCGGTGATCAGGTCGCCGCGATCTGCGCCGGTGAGTCACTGACCTACGCCGAGCTGGACCTGCGTTCCACGCGCCTGGCCCATGCCCTGCGCGAGGCCGGCGTCGGTGCAGATCAACTGGTCGCGCTGTTGGCCCCTCGTGGCCTGGTGCTGTTGACCATGATGCTGGCCGTGTTCAAGGCGGGCGCAGCGATGCTGCCCCTTGAGGTCAATCACCCGCCCGAGCGCCTGCGGGAAATCCTCGGGCTGTCCCGCGCGCCTCTGCTGGTGGCGAGCGAAGCCTGCAGCGGCCTGCTCGACCAACTGCTCAGCGACCTCGACCGGGCGCCCGAGGCGCTGTTCGCCGAGGCCTGCTGGACGTCGGGCAACGACGCGCCTCTGCCGGTGCTCGCCGGTCCGGACAGCCTGGCCTACGTGCTGTTCACCTCCGGTTCGACCGGCACTCCGAAGGGTGTGATGATCGAACAGCGCGGCATGCTCAACAACATCTTCGGCAAAGTACCGGCCCTGGGCCTCAGCGCCGCCGACCGGATTCCCCAGACCGCCTCGGTGGCGTTCGACATTTCGGTGTGGCAGTTCCTCGCCGCGCCGGTGCTCGGTGCCACCGTGCACATTCTTCCGGATGAGGTCGCCCACGACCCGCAACGCCTGTTGCAAGTGCTCGCCAGCGAGCGCCTGAACGTGCTGGAAATCGTCCCGAGCCTGATGCGCACCTTGCTCGCGCTGTGCCCATGCGATTTGCAACTGCCGGACCTGCGCTGGGTATTGCCCACTGGTGAAGCCCTGCCGCCGACCGTGGCCCGCGACTGGTTCGCCCGGTTCCCCGACATCGCCCTGATGAACGCCTACGGGCCGGCCGAATGCGCCGACGACGTGGCCTTCCAGCCGATCTTCGAAGCACCGGGGGCCGAAGTCAGCCACATGCCCATCGGCCAGCCGACCGCCAACAACCGCCTGTATGTGCTGGACGAAGCCCTGCGTCCGGTGCCGGTTGGCGTGGCCGGGGAAATTTGTGTCGGGGGCGTCGGCGTCGGCCGCGGCTACCTGCACGACCCGCAACGCACCGCTGACGCCTTTATCGACCATCCTCAACTCGAAGGTCGCCTGTACCGCACCGGTGACCTGGGGCGCTGGCGTGCAGACGGGGTGATCGAATACCTCGGCCGCCGCGACCAGCAGGTCAAACTGCGCGGGCACCGGATCGAGCTGACGGAAATCGAACACCGTCTCGCGCAGCACCCGAACGTGCGGGAAGCCGTGGTCCTGCTGCGGGAAAACACCGTCGGCGAAGCCTGGCTGGTGGCGTACTGGGCGGCCCATGACGAGTCCTTGGGCAGCGACGACCTGAGCGAGCACCTGCGCGCGCAACTGCCGCCGTACATGGTGCCGGCGGCCTTCGTCTGCCTGGACAAGCTGCCTCTGAACAACAACGGCAAGGTCGATCGCAAAGCCCTCGCCGCCCGTGAGCTGGACTGGCAGGCCGACACCCAGCACAGCATCGCCCCGCGCAACGCGCTGGAAACCAGCGTGGCGTCTGTCTGGGCCGAGGTCCTGGGGCGCGACACAGTGGGCGTGGAAGACAACTTCTTCACCCTCGGCGGCCATTCGCTGCTGGCGACCCAGATCGTTGCCCGCCTGCGCACCCAATTCAAGCTCGACCTGCCGTTGCGGGTGTTGTTCGAACAGCCGACCGTGGCCTTGCTGGCCGAAGCCATCGGCGCCCGCCAGGCCGAGGCCGCCGCACCGCAGAGCAGCGCGCTCAACGTGCCCCAGGTCCGGCCACGCCCGACGCTGCTGCCGCTGTCGTTCTCGCAACAGCGCCTGTGGTTCATCGAGCAACTGACGCCGGGCACCACCCTGTTCAACATCCCGTTCGCCCTGCACCTCAAGGGTGAACTCAACGTCCAGGCGCTGCACGCCAGCCTGAACGACCTGCTGGTGCGCCACGAAATCCTGCGCACCGGCATCCACAATAACAACGGCGTGCCCTGCCAGCGCATCAGCCCAACGCTGGACATCTCGCTGCCCTTCGAAGACTTGTCGAGCCTGACCGCCACCGCCCGCGCCGGCGCGCAGTTCAATGCCTTGCAAGACACCTTCGAGCAGCCGTTCGACCTGACCTGCCCTCCGTTGCTGCGGGCGCGCTTGCTGCGCCTGGCGCCGGACGAGCATGTGCTCGGCATCGCCCTGCATCACCTGGTCTCGGACGCCTGGTCGGCCACCATCGCCCTGCGCGAGCTGGCCCTGGGTTATGAAGCCCGTTGCAACGGCGCGCCCGCCGCCCTGCCGGCCCTGCCACTGCAATACGCTGACTTCGCCCTCTGGCAGCGCGAACACCTGCAAGGCGCGGAACTCAAGCGCCAACTCGATTACTGGACCACCACCCTGGACCGTCGCGACAGCGACGCCAGCCCGCTGCTGGCCTTGCCCACCGATCATCCTCGGCCGTCGGTGCAAAGCTACCGCGCCGGGATCGTGCAGCGTGAACTCAGCGCCGACCTCAGTGGTCGAGTGCAAGCCTTTGCCAGTCGCCTCGGCACCACGCCGTTCACCGTCCTGTTCGCCGGTTTTGCCGTGCTGATGCACCGTTTGAGCGGCGACGCCACGGTACTGGTCGGCACCCCGGTCACCCACCGGGAACAGCCGGGCACCGAAGGCCTGCTGGGCATCTTGCTGAACAACCTGGCGATCCGCGCCGACTTCGAGCCGCAAGCCGACTTCACCGCCCTGGTCAAACAAGTGGCCGAGCGTATGCGCAATGGCTTGCTGCATCAGGACCTGCCGTTCGAACAATTGGTCGACAGCCTGCAACTGCCACGCAGCCTCAGCCATGCACCGCTGTACCAGGTGATGGTCGCCCAGCAACTGGCCATGGAGTCGCGGTTGCGCTTCCCCGGGCTGGAATTCGAAGCCCTGGACACGCCGCTGCGGCACTCCGAATGCGACTTGGACTTGCACGTGCTGTGCCCGGCCAATGCGCCGATCCAGCTGGAGCTGATGTTCGCCCTAGACCTGTTCGTCGCCGACAGCGCCCACCAGACTCTCGCGCGCCTGGAGCATCTGCTCGAACACATGCTCGCCGAGCCACAGCGCCCGGTCGCCGCCTTGCCGCTGCTAATGGACGCGGAGTGGCAACGCACCGTGGTCGAGTGGAACCGCACCGAGATGCAGGTGCCGACGCACCTGACCTTTGCCCAGTTGTTTGAACAACAGGCCGAGCGCACCCCGGAACGCGACGCCCTGTGTTTCGAAGGCCGCAGCCTGAGCTACGGCGAACTGAATCGGCGCGCCAACCAGGTGGCGCATTACCTGCGCAGCTGTGGTGTCGGTGCCAACCGCCCGGTGGCGCTGTGTGTCGAGCGTTCGCTGGAACTGCTGGTCGGCCTGCTGGGCATTCTCAAGTCCGGCGGCGCTTATGTACCGCTGGACCCGACCTACCCGGTGGATCGCCTGGCGTATATGCTTGAAGACGCGCAGCCGGCACTGTTCCTCGGCCAGCAGGGTTTGCTGGAACAGCTGGGCGCCGAACTGCCACGCTTGCGCCTGGACAGCGACGCAGCGCTGTTCGCCAACCAGCCGGACAGCAACCCTGCCCCGCTCGCCGGCCCGCAAGACCTGGCCTACATCATGTACACCTCCGGCTCGACCGGTAAGCCCAAGGGCACCCTGGTGACCAATGGCTCGGTGGTCAACCTGGCCTGGGCGCGCATCCATGGCTTGTATCGCCGCTACACCGACCAGCCGATGCGCACCAGCTTCAACTACTCGTTCGCCTTCGACAGCTCGGTGGCCGAGCTGATCCTGCTGCTCGACGGCCACAGCCTGTACCTGACCCCGGAAGACGTGCGCTACGACCCCGAGGCCCTGGCCGGGTTCTTCCGCGACACCCGTCTGGAAGCCTTCGAGTGCACCCCGGCACAGCTCAAGGCCTTGCTTGAAAGTGACGGCGTTCGTCGTGGCGAGGTGTACCTGCCGCGCTTCGTGCTGTTCGGTGGCGATGCGGTGGATGCGCAGCTATGGCAACGCTTGCCGTCAATTGCCGGCAGCCGCTTCTTCAACACCTACGGCCCGACCGAATGCACGGTCGATGCAACCGGTTGCGCGGTGGATGACTTTCCGCTGCGGCCGATCATTGGCCGGCCGATCGCCAACGTGCGCACTTACGTGCTCGATGCTTTCCTCAACCCGATGCCGGTGGGCGTCCCGGGGGAACTGCACATTGGCGGTGCGGGCGTGACCCTGGGCTATCTCAACCGTGCCGAGCAGACGGCGAAGGTGTTCATCGAAGACCCGTTCTCGTCGCAGCCCGGCGCTCGGATGTACAAGTCCGGCGATCTGGTGCGCTGGCTGCCCGACGGCCAACTCGAATACCTGGGACGCATGGATCATCAAGTGAAGATTCGTGGCTTGCGCGTCGAACTGGGAGAAATTGAAACCCTGATCGGCGCCCAACCGGGCGTGCGCCAGGCGGTGGTATTGGCCCGTGAAGACGTGCCCGGCGACAAGCGCCTGGTGGCCTACGTGACCTGCGATCAGCAGGCCGATATTCACGCCTGGCGCAAAGCCATTGGCGCCGCCCTGCCCGACTACATGGTGCCCTCGGCATTCGTACTGCTCGATGAGTTGCCGCTGACCGACAACGGCAAACTCAACCGCAAGGCTTTGCCGACCCCGGACATCCATGCCGCGCCAGACGCTCTGCAGCCACCGCGCAGCGCCGCCGAACAGCAACTGGCCGCCCTGTGGGCCGAGTTGCTGAACGTGCCGTCGTCGCAGATCGGCCGTGACAGCCACTTCTTCTACCTCGGCGGCCACTCGCTGCTGGCGGCGGCGCTGTTTGCCCGCCTGCGTCAACAGTTCGCCAGCGTGCCACCGTTGCGCTCGGTGTTCGAACACCCGACCCTGGAAGCCTTGGCCGCGCTGCTGGGCGATCCCCTGCAAGCCCCGGCGGCGACCTTCGCTGCACCGGCACGTCCGGCGCGCCTGCCGCTGTCGTTCGAACAGCAACGCTTGTGGTTCCTCGAACAATTGAGCGCCGGCGGTGGTGAATACAACGTGGTCAGCGCCGTGCAACTGGACGGCGAACTCAATGTCCAGGCCCTGCAAACGGCCCTGGACGGCGTGGTCCAGCGCCACGAGATTCTGCGCAGCCGCATCGTGCGCGATAGCGACGGTGAGTTGGCGCTGATCGTCGAACCGCAAGTCGCTATCACCCTGCAAGTCACGCCACTGCAGGCCGCCAGCGACGAGCAGTGGCAACAACTGACCGACGCGGCGATCCACGCGCAAACTGGCCGCCGTTTCGACCTCGCCGCCGAAGTGCCCGTGCGTGCCACACTGCTGCAACGCAGCGGCGGCGCCCAGTCGCTGCTGTTGCTCAGCCTGCACCACTGCGCCACCGATGACGCCTCCAGCCAGAACCTGCTGGATGAACTGCGACAGTTCTACACCGCCCAGTGCCAGGACACTCCGGCGGCACTCCCGGCGCTGGCGCTGCAATACCCCGATTATGCCCTCTGGCAACGCGAGCCCAGTCAACAGACCGCGTTCAGCAGCCAACTGGAATACTGGCGCAACCAACTGGAGGACGGCGACTACCTGCTGGACCTGCCGACCGAACAGGGCCGTCCGAACCAGCTCGCCCCAGCGGCCGGCGCAGTGCAACTGCAATTGCCGTCTGCCCTGGTGGCACGCCTGCGGCAGTTCGCCCAGCAACGCGGCGCCACGCTGTACATGCTCATGCTCGGTGCGGCGCAGTTGCTCTTGGGGCGCTACGCCAACCAGCGCGACGTACGGGTCGGCAGCCCGGTGGCCCAGCGTCCATTCGCCGAGCTGCAACCGCTGATCGGCTGCTTCGTCAACACCGTGGTCATGCGCGCCGATCTGGATCCGACGCTGGATTTCGAAGGTTTGCTGGGCCAGGTGCGCAACCGTGTGCTGGATGCCCAGCAGCATCAGGACGTGCCGTTCGACCAGGTCGTGGAACACCTGAAACCTTCGCGCAGCCTCGGCCAGACGCCGCTCTTCCAAGTGCTGTTCGCCATGCAGAACGCCGATTCGTCGAGCCAGCCATGGCCGCAGTTGCAGGTCAGCGAACGGGCGGTGACCGCCCAGGCCACCAAGTACGACCTGAACTGGGAAGTGCACGACGGCGAGGTGCTGTCTGTGTTGCTGGAGTACCGCGCCGCGCTGTTCAGCGAAACCACGGCCCGGCGTTGGCTGGAACAATGGCAACAACTGCTGGAAACCATGCTCGAAGCACCACAGACCCGTCTCGGCGACTGGTCACCGTTGCCAGCGGCAGAACGTCAGCGTCAACTGGTCGAATGGAACGCCACCGAGCGCAACTACAGCGGCCCGACCGACCTGCACACCGCGCTCAGTCAACAAGCCGCCCTGAGCCCTAACGCCCCGGCATTGGTGTTCGAAGGCCAGCGCCTGAGCTATGCCGAGCTGGATCAACGGGCGCAAACCGTTGCCCGGGCCCTGCGTGCGGCCGGCGTGGGCAGCGACAGCATCGTGCCGCTGTGCATGGAGCGTTCGGTGGAAATGGTTGTGGCCTTGCTCGGCATCGTCCATGCCGGCGCCGCGTGGTTGCCGCTGGACCCGGAATTGCCGGCTGCACGCCTGGCGTTCCTGATCGAAGACGCCGATGCCAAGGTCACCTTGACCCAGGCGCAGTGGCTGGCGCGCCTGCCCGCCGGGCATCAGGCCTGGACCCTCGACGCCCTGCCCCAGGCCCCAGCGTTCGAGCCGATCAACGTCGAAGCTCATGACCTGGCCTACGTGCTCTACACCTCCGGTTCCACCGGCCAACCCAAAGGCGTGATGAACGAACACGGCGCCTTGATGAACCGCCTGCACTGGATGCAG